>Ga0335085_10000072_pt1 | contig 349788 bp, 275 predicted proteins | sample Lox_Sample_45_FD_206712 | JGI IMG/M metagenome (GOLD analysis project Ga0335085, IMG submission 206712) | Soil microbial communities from Loxahatchee National Wildlife Refuge, Florida, United States - Lox_Sample_4.5 | ecosystem: Environmental > Terrestrial > Soil > Wetlands | place: USA... | reverse complement strand
CGAGGCTGCTCGCACCGCGCAACCGCCCCGCGCTCATTCCCGTCAGTCCCATTCCGAGGCCGCGGAACTTCCATCCGGCTGTAACGCTTGGGATACAACTTCCATGGACCGCTTGTGGCAACGGGCAGAGGCCCAGGTCCCCGGTTGGAAACATATCACCCTGCGTCTGCCCGAGTCCGGTGGCGGGCCGGCCATCTTCAGCATCGATCAGGGAGATGGCGGGCGTCCCGACCTGCGCTCGCAACTCACCCTCGACTGGCACTCCGCCGATGTCCTCCGCTGGGAGCCCTTTTCGAGTTACAACCTCGGCCGTCGCCTGCGTGCCTGGATTCGCTTCTCTCACACCGGAGAGGCCGGCGGACTAGTCGGCCAGTTGGTCGCCGCATTCGTCACCCTCGCAACGATCGTCTTGGCGATCACTGGCTTGTCGATGGCCGTGCGACGTATGTGGCCCCGGCAGGCCTCTGCAAATTCTGCGGCTTTGCGAACTTCAAATTCGCTGGGCCCCAAAATCGCCGATCGCAAAATCGCCAAATGACGAACCGCTACCGCCCGCCTATTCGTCCTTCGCGACCTTCGCTTTTTCGCGAACTCAGCCTGGAATGATTCTTGAAAATGGCCTTCTCACCCCAATCTCCCAATTGGCCAAATGCATGCAACAGGTTTCATTTCAGGAATTTTCATCCACTGAATTTGCCTGGAATTCTCCGATTTTTCTTCCCTTCGCCACCACCAGCTTGCCATAGTGAAAGTGTCGGCTGAGGACGAGGGAAGAGTTTGCCCATCAGCCGTGCGCCCCGGAGGGGCAGCAGAACGTTAGGTTCTGTCACCAGATCTTTGAAGTTAGCTAAACCGGCCTTACTTGAACTTTTATTCGTAAGTTGCTGATTCCAGGATTCTAGCCCGCAACGCATTGATTCCAGGAATCTTACACGACGAATACCCCGTAAACTCTTGATTCTAAAGATCAGGGGTGGGGGGGAGGGGTATCGGGAACTACGGTTCCGATAAGTCCTTTGTTTTCACGGACCAACCGGACCAGTGCCTCGTAAGTTATTTGTTTTCATAGACCGGACGCGGGGTGGGGGCCTGGTCCATGAAAATAAAGGACTTAGATGGCTAATGGCGGTCGAGTCCGCAAAGCGCACCAGTGCGGTAATATCCAGTCGACCTGAGGCGCGATTGGAAGCGATCACCATCTATGTACTGGCTGTCGTCTTCGTTGCGACGCTGATTCGCTCAGCTTTTGGCTTCGGCGAAGCGCTTGTCGCCGTTCCGCTCCTGGCGCTTCGGCTACCGATCGAGATCGCCGCACCGCTCGCCGTGCTGGTTTCGATCACCGTCGCCGCCGTGATCGTCGTACAGGATTGGCACAAGATCCACCTCCGCAGTTCCGGATGGCTCGTGCTCGCGACCTTGTTCGGAATTCCGCTCGGCCTGCTGTTGCTGACGCACGGCAACCAGCGCGGCGTGAAGGCGTCGCTCGGCGCGATCATGGTTGCATTCTCGGCGTGGGCTTTGATCGGCCGCAGGCCACCGGAACTGCACAGCGACAGTCGCATCTGGTTACTCGTCTGCGGATTTCTGGCCGGCGTCCTCGGCGGAGCGTACGGCATGAACGGTCCGCCGCTGGCGATTTACGGTGGCATGCGCCGCTGGTCGGCGCAACATTTTCGCGCCACGCTGCAAGCGTATTTCCTGCCTGCCAGCGTCATCGGCATGGCCGGATATTGGGCCGCGCACCTCTGGACTTGGCCGGTCACGCGTTACTACCTGTTCTCGTTGCCGCTGGTCGTGCCCGCGATTCTGCTCGGTCGCGTGATCAACCATCGCATGCGTGGCGAGACTTTCTTGAAGTATGTTCACGTCGGATTGCTCGTGATCGGCGCGGTCTTGATGGCGCAAGCGATCAGTCACAGCCACTTGTGATCAGCGCACCCGACTTCCTCGCAACGCGGTGTTAAACACAAGCAGCTACCGAGCGCGGCGCTCGTGTGCGAGGAGGGCCCAAATGGCGCTGACCAACTCCAGGACCGGAGAGATTTTGAAGCGTTACAGCATTGAAGAGTTGATCGAGCAGGCGAACCTGATGCGCGGTTACGACTTGGCGTGCTTGTGCGCCGCCGGTTCGGGCCACGCCGGCGGAACGCTCTCGATCATGGACATAACGGCAGCGTTATACCTGCGCGTGGCGTGCCTCGATCCGGCCGATCCGCTGTGGGATGGACGCGACCGCATCATCTGGTCCACCGGACACAAGGCGCCGAGCCTGTATCTGGGACTGGCGTTTGCCGGAGCCTGCGATAAGAAAGATGTTGCGCTGCTGCGCAAGCTGTCGTCACCGTTCCAGGGTCATCCGCATTGGCAAAAGGTTCCCGGCGCGGAAGTCTCGTCCGGATCGCTCGGCCAGGGTTTGAGCGTTGCGGTCGGAATTGCGCTGGCGGCGAAGCTCGATGGAAAGCCGTATCGCACGTTCTGCATCATGGGCGACGGCGAGCAGCAGGAAGGCAGCGTTTGGGAAGCGGTGATGGAAGCGGCGCATTACCGGCTCGACAACCTGGTCGGAATCGTCGATTGCAATCGTCTGCAGATCGACGGCGCGGTTCATGACGTCATGAACGTCGAGCCGCTGGAGGAAAAATATCTCGCCTTTGGCTGGAACGTGATGCGCATTCAGGGCCACGATATGTCTCAGGTGGTGGACGCGCTCGAGCGTGCTCGCGCCACACATAACGGCAAGCCGACGGTGGTTTTGGCGGATACGGTGAAGGGCAAAGGCGTCAGCTTCATGGAAGATGTTGCCGGTTGGCACGGCAAGACGCCGAATCGGGAAGAGATGGAAAAAGGATTGGCCGAACTCCGCCTCGCCGGGAAAATTCCCGTCGAGGAACTGTTCGCCCATGCTCAGGCGTATCAGGCCGAAGTCGAAAAGAAGCTCGATGCGAAGATGCCGAAGTTCTCGTGCGATTACTGGTGGAACAAGTCGGCGGACATGAAAGTCGCGATGAAGCCGACGCGCATGGGTTTTGGGCAATCGCTCGCCGAGAATGGAGATGACGATCGCATCGTTTGCCTCGGTCTCGACATTTCCGGCTCCATCACCATCAGTGAGTTTTACGCGAAACATCCGGAGCGCAGGAAGCGCTGGCTGAGCATGGGAATCGCCGAACAGTCTGCGACGGCCGCGGCGGCGGGACTGGCGAAGGAAGGGAAGATCGCGGTGTTCGGCACCTACGGAACTTTTGCGGCGGCGCGAAACCTCGACCAGTTACGGGTTTCGGTCTGCTACGGCAATTTCAACGTGCTGGTGGCCGGCGCGCACGCCGGAGTTTCCGTCGGGCCCGATGGCGCGACGCATCAGGCACTGGAAGACCTGTTCGCCATGTGCGGACTGCCGAACATGTCGGTCGGCGTGCCGTGCGATGTGGTCGAAACGAAGAAGATGACTGACTTCTTTTTGTTTAAGCACGCCGGCCCGAAGTACATTCGTTTCGCGCGCGAAGCGACACCGATCGTCACCAACGACAAGACGCCGTTCGAGTTCGGCAAGGCGAACGTAATCCGCTTCCGTTGTGAATCGGAGAACTTCCTCGACGCATTTGAAACGGTGCTGGCTTCGGAATACGAGACCGAGCACGAAGACCTGTCGATTGTCGCTTGCGGACCGATGGTGCCGGAAGCGATGCGTGCCGCGTACATCCTGAAGAAAGAATTCGGGTTTGAGACGCGCGTGATCAACGTCCACACCATGAAGCCGTTTGACGAAGAAGCTGTCATTCGCGCCGCCAGAGAAACCGGCGTGATGGTAACCGCCGAAGAGCACCAGATTGGTGCGCTCGCCTGGCGCGTGAGTGCGGCGATCACCGCGAGCCCGCAGGTTTATGGGACGCCAGTGATCACGGGTGCGATCGGCGTGAAAGACCGTTTCGGCGATTCCGGCGCGCCGTGGGAACTGATCAAAGAGTTTGAAGTGAGCGCCGAACACATCGCGCAAAAAGCAGGCGAACTGATGGCAGTGAAGGAGCGCAAGGGCCTGCACGACGTCGCGCTGGTGTGAGTGGCTCAGGGCCGACAACAGGGCTTCAGAGTTGCAGCTGAATGCGACTCTGGAAAAACTGGGTGTTGCCTTTCAGGTTGAAGCGATCAAGTTGTCCGAAACCGTAGGCGAACTCAAGCCGCACATTGTCGGATAGATACCAATTCAACATCGGAGTAAATCGCCAAAAGCTCCCGCCGCGAACAGTACCACTGTTTAAGTCGGTGTAAGACTGCCGAAATACCAGCTCCCATGCTCCCTTGCCACCGTTGAACACAGGATGAGCCGGCGAGATGGCCCGGAAAAATCCTCCGACCGTGTTATAGGTGCGTATTTCGCCCGTGAGCACCCAGGTTGCGACAACATCTCCGCCGTGAAACACGGGATTGCCGGTCGATGGCGACGTAACCTTTTCGCCCCAGTATTCACTTCCGAACAGCCACGACTTCCATCGGTAATACACCTCCGGACCGGCCATGAATGCCGAACTTGCGGCGAACTTTCCGGTGTCGAGAAAATACGGCGCGGGAAAAACCTCTGGACGCGAACGCAGCTGAAGTTGGCCATCGACGGGCTTGCCGTATTGAAGGTTCACACCGACGTGAAGCAGTTGATGGCTATCGGAGATGCCACGAATTGGAAGAGCCACGAGGCGGGCGACGACCTGGCTGGAGTAGGACGAGAACGACTGTCCCTTGGAAAGCACATCATTGTAGTAACCGACATTCCAAAGAAAACCGTGCTCAGGTGAGTAACCCAACCACTTGATCCCGTCGGCCAATAACGGAACCGTGGCATCGCTCATGGTGGACCGCTCCATCGTCCAACCGTCATAACCATTCATGACTTTGTTGAGAGAAAAACCTTCCTTGGTGCGTCCGATAAACAAGCTGCCCCATAATTCGGGGACGGCAATCATCACTCCGGTTTGCCGGACGAACCATGCCCCGCTCGGAGCGTCGTACATAATTCCGGCACACCAGGTGACGCGTTTAAGGCTCGGGAACGCTCCATTCAACAGGACACGGAAATCGCGGATCTTGTAACCAAACTGGGTGGATATCTGTTCTTTGCTCTCTTGATTTTGCGCAAAAGCTGCAATCTCGTAGAGAAATCCGCCGCCGACGCGAATGCTGAAATGCGGACCCTGATATTCATTCCAGTGAACCAGCTGGCGCTTCGGCGGTTCGTCGGACTGATCCGCCTGGATCGTGTTTTCAAAGGTTGGATCCGTCAGAACTCTTTTCTTCTTCTTTCTTTTCTGTGGCTGCTTATTCTTCGCGGGAACAGTTTGCTGGCTTTGGGCTGGCGAGGTCTGAGCTGTATCGGAGTTGTTGGGGTCGCCCTGTTCCGCGAAGGTGGTACCGGCTAACACGGCGGTGAGAACAAGAGTGACAAACAGCAGCTTACACATCGCGCGACTACTTCGCAGGCCCATCGCGGTCTCTCTGCTCAATAACTATTAAAAAGTTCTTGCACCTGCGCTGCGGTGCGAGGTTTCAAAAGTGCCAGCGTCAGCAGGATTCGCGATTTTTGGGGATTGAGCTCGTCGGAAGCGACAAAACCAAGTTGATCGTCGTTTACTTCAACGTTTCTGCCGACAGTTCCAGTGGCGACGCGACTGCTTCGAACCACGATGACACCCTTCTTTACGGCCTGTTCGGCAGCCTCCAGAGATGCTTTGTTCATGTTGCCGTTGCCGACTCCGGCGATCACGATTCCTTTGGCGCCACCATTTACCGAGGCGTTAATGAGGTCAGGGGACATGTCGGCATCGGCGAAAATGATGTCCACGCGGGGCAGCCTGGTTACGTTTGATACATCGAATTCACTCTGCGTGGTGTGTTTCCAGGGAGGGTTGTTATACCAGTCATCCTTGCCATAAGAGCTGACGCCGACGATTCCCCGCAGCGGCGACATGAAAGTCTGCACCGCAGTGGTGCTGGTCTTGGTGAGCGAATGCGCACCGTGGATTTGATCGTTCATGACCACCAGCACGCCGCGCCCCTGCGCCTTCGGATCGGCCGCAACCGCGACTGCGTTATAGAGATTCAAAGGCCCGTCGGCGCTGACTGCCGTGGACGGCCGCATCGATCCCACCATCACGACTGGCTTGTCGCTCTTCACGGTCAAATTCAGGAAAAAAGCGGTCTCTTCCATGGTGTCAGTGCCGTGGGTCACAACGATGCCATTGACGTCATTGCCGGCCAATAATTCGTTAATGCGTTTGGCGAGCTTGAGCATGATGTCGAACGATATATCCTGCGATCCTACGTTCGAAATCTGTTCCCCCTTGATATTGGCGAGATCCCTGATGCCGGGCACAGCATCAACCATGGCATCAATGGTGACAGCGCCGGAAGTGTAAGCGGATTGCGTGCCGCTGGCTGCCGCACCCGCGATGGTGCCTCCGGTGGCAAGGATGACGACATTGGGTTTCGTGGCCTGAGGGAAGGCCAGCCGGCAACACGAGACCACAATCAACAAGGCACAAATTCTCTGCGCATGTTTCATAACAGCTCCTTACTGAGCCCACCGTTATTGCGGCATTTCTGTGCCGGAGCTTTGATATCTCGCTTTGTCCAGTCCCGTCAGCCTGCCGGGATCGAGCAGTTCCTGAATCTGTTGCTCGGTAAGAATGTGCTTCTCGCGAATGATCTCGAGTACACCTTTTCCGCTCTTGTACGCTTCGTTGGCAAGCTCGGTTGACTTCTCGTAACCGAGAATGGGATTCAGTGCGGTCACGATTCCAACCGTCGTTTCCATGTAATGAGCCAATACTTTTTCGTTTACCTTGATCCCGTCGATGCATTTTGTCCGCAGAAGCATTGAGACGCGGTAAAGCAGTTGCTGCGATTCCAGAACCGACAGGCCTTCGATCGGTTCGTAGGCGTTGAGCTGAAGTTGTCCGCTGTGAGCGGCAAGCGTTGTGGCGTAGTCGTTGGCAATCACACGAAATGCCACAATGTTCACGACTTCGGGAACAACTGGGTTTACCTTCCCCGGCATAATGGAGGAACCGGGTTGCAATGCCGGCAAATCGATCTCAGACAGCCCTGCACGCGGTCCAGAGGTCAACAGGATGAGATCGCCAGAAATCTTCGAGAGCTTAATGGCTAGACTCTTCAAGGCTGCCGAATAATCCACGAAACCTTGCTGGTCCCAGGTTGCCGCCAACATATCTGTCGCAGGGACGATAGGTTTGCCGGTCAGCTTTGCCAGGTGTGCCGCGCATTTCTCGGGATAGCCTTTGGGCACGTTGATGCCGGTGCCGATAGCGGTAGCTCCCATGTTGACGGCGTAAAGTGATTTTTCCGCTTCACGCAGGGCATGAATTTCCCCATCCAGTGATGATGCAAACGCGTGAAATTCCTGACCTACGGTCATCGGAACCGCATCCTGCATCTCCGTGCGGCCCATCTTCAGCACTTCAAGGTATAGATCTCCCTTTTGGCGGAACGATTGCGAAAGCTGTTCCAGTTCCTCAATCAGCTTGTTATTACGAAGCAGGATCGCGACCTTGATCGCGGTCGGATAAGAGTCGTTTGTCGACTGCGACATGTTCAAATCATCGTGCGGCTCAATGAACTGGTACTCACCCTTCTTGTGGCCACTCTCCTCCAGAGCGATGTTAGCCAGCACCTCGTTGGCGTTCATGTTGGTGGACGTGCCTGCGCCGCCCTGGTACCAGTCGACGAGAAATTGATCGTGATACTTACCCTGAAGAACCGCATTGCAGGCCTTCGTGATCGCAGCAAGCTTTTCCGGCTTCATCGCTCCGACGTCAGTGTTGGCCTGTGCCGCTGCGAGTTTGACGATGGCCCACGCTTCCACGAATCCGGGATAGTGATTGATCTCGATTCCCGACAATTGGAAGTTTTCCAGCGCGCGCGCCGTTTGTACGCCATAGTAGGCGTCCGCAGGAATCTGCTTCTCGCCAAGAAGATCCTTTTCGGTTCTGCTATTGCCTGCGGCAGGGGCTTGGGTTTGCGGTGAACTGGGAGGAGCCGCTTGCTGCGCTTGCGCTATGGTTACGCCGAACGTCAATAAAAGGACGGCGATGATTTCAGCCAACCGCGTCATTGTGGGAGACCTTGGACTTTTCTGAACTTGATTCGGGTAGTAGGCGGGGTTCACTGGCGCCTCCAAGCTCCGACTGCCGTGGGTGCGCAAGAATGGCACAGGACTGATCGGTATCGCGGTGGGGCAGACAGAGCGGACCTTGTTCGCCGCGAACAGCTGTTATTACACTTTGAGATGATTGGCCGCTCTACTGTCAAGACTGACAGTGGGGATGGCGCATCGTGGTGAGGACAGCCTCATACACGGTACGTAAGCGGCAGCCAAAATCGTCGCAGGAATGGAACGAAATTCCCGTTGAATTCCGGATCGTGACCCGGCGGGGCATCGAATGCGCGATGGTAATAACCGGTGCAGTCAGGCTAAGATTGCGCGGCATGAGGGCTGCGAGAACAGAACTGCTGCTTCCTGGCTTGCTGGGCGCGCTTTGTCTTTTTGCCCTTGTGTGGCTGATGTCGGCGGCGCTTCTGTGGCTCGGCGCAATGTCTCTGGGTTGGTATGACCTTTTCCAAGAGAACGGTCTTAAAGACGCAGCGAGCGGACTCGTAGCGACTTTTGCTGCGGGACTGGCAGTCCGGTTCATCATCCTGCGTCCTACAATCCGACAGGAATCGGCGCGAATACCTTACAAGACAGTTTTGTAGGGTTATAAAATCCTGCTCGGTGTCTAACCCTTTCATGAACTGGCCTCGCCTGCTTCTGCTGGTAGTTGACATCGCTATGTTCGCGGTCAGTTTGAGCGCCGCGGACCGGCCTCTGAATTCCACTCGCATCGTTCTCGATCCCAACACGTTTCCGAAGATTTCGCGGCCGTTGCTGCAAGACACTGCCGATCAAGTTGCCAAGACTGTCGATGAATTGATTCCTGGTGGTTATCCGAACGGCGCGCCGTCCACGATTCTCTGTTTTGTGGCGAACGACAAATGGGCCGAAAAGCCTCGTGCGTTCGTGGGCAAACCGTGGAAGATTGAGCCGCGCGACGCGTACAAGTACAACATGCGCATCGCGGTTACGCCCGAGGTGTTGCCGGGCGCATGGCAGCGATTTGTGTTTCAACTGGCGCATGAGCTGGCTCATCAGAAGATGGACGCACGCGCCGATAACAACGCGCTGGAAGCTTTCGCCGTCGCCGTGTCGCTGGAAGTGTTGCATCGCCTAAGTTACGACGGCTATCGCGAGAGCAATGAGCGCTTCTATACGCAGTTCGTTCCGCGCGAGGTGATGTCAGCGGTGAACCGCGCGGACTGGGCAACGGTCGGGCTTTACCTTCGGTACGAATGGCGCGAAGAGCCGGTCGAAGAGTGGGATCAGACGACGCACTTCGTCGCTGCAATGGCGCTTCGAAAAGCAGGGAACTTCCCCTGGGAAAGGCTGCTCGATATTGGCGCCAGTGCGCAGTGCGGCTCGAGTCGCAGGAACGGGCACGCACAGTATTGTCCGTTGTCGCCGGCTTCGCTGGAAGATTTTCCGGAGGCGGTGAAAGAGATTGTGTCGCCGAGCGAAATGAAGGTCGTGATCGCGCGAATCGGAATGCCAGAACGTGACGGCGAGAGCCTGACGTTTCGGGAGAATGGGAAATGGGTTTCATTGCGCTGGAGCCGGCGAAGCGATCCGTTGATGCCGGACGGGTTCAGGCCGATCGAATAGGGAGAGCGAATCTCACCCACAAGCTCACCGAGTCGGCTAAAAGCCTTTCGATCCATGGATTTCCAAATTCCTACAATATTTCTCCCTGCTCGAACGTCTAATCAGCAGTCGATGGACAACGCCATCACAAGACAGTGGATGACGGGGCAGCAGCAGGATCAGCAGATCAACGAGACGCTCGACCTCGAGCGCGCGCGGCTGCGCAACTTCATCCGGAAATACGTCTCCGATCCGGCGGATGCGGAAGACATTCTGCAGGACGTGTTTTTCGAGCTGGTGGAAGCGTACCGGATGATGAAGCCCGTAGAGCACGCGGCGGCGTGGCTGTTTCGCGTGGCGAGGAATCGTGTGATCGATTTGTTCCGTCGCCGGCGTCGCGAGGATCTGCGCAATGTCGCGGTGCAGACAACGGAAGAGGGCGATGCGATCGACATCTTCGAGCTGCTGCCGTCGCCGGATGCGGGGCCTGAAGCGGCGTATGCGCGCTCGGTGCTCCTGGACGAACTCGACGCAGCGCTCGATGAGCTTCCGGAAGAGCAGCGTGAAGTGTTCGTCGCCAACGAACTGGAAGGGCGCAGCTTCAAGGAAATTGCGGAGGAAACGGGCGTGAGCATCAACACGCTGCTGTCACGCAAGCGTTACGCAGTGCTGTATCTGCGGCGGAGGCTGCGGGCGATCCACGAAGAATTCAATACGAAGTGAAGGAATAATATGCGAGGAAATCGGTTCTTAAAGGTGCTGAAGATTCTGGTGATCGTGCTGGCGGTGGCGGCTGTCATGAGCCTGGTGGTCATGCGGCTATGGAACTGGCTCACGCCTGCGCTGTTCGGATGGAAGGTAATTACGTATTGGCAGGCGCTGGGGATCCTGGTGCTGAGCAAGATCCTGTTCGGAGGCTTTCGCGGCGGGCCGCATCGCGGTGGGCACTGGCGAGAGCGCATGCGGCGGCGCTGGGAGACGATGACCCCGGAAGAGCGGGAGAAATTCCGGGCATCGCTGGGCCGCGGGTGCGGGTTTGGCATGACTTCGGCGCCGGAAGCAAAACAGTCTTGACTTTCGCCTTTTATTCGCTAAAATATTTGACTCAAACCACCACAGGGCTCAAGAGGCTCCTTTCTTAAATCGAGCAGCAATCGAGGAGAACCGGCGTGCTTACTGTATCCACGGAAATGTTGAATGGAACGGCCATCTTGAAATGTCGGGGAAGAATGGTGCGGGGCGAGGAGAAAAGCCTGCTCTGCGCGGCGGTGCATCTTCCGGAGAATGTGATTGTGGAGATGAGCGGCGTGGAGGCGATCGACGCGGCGGGGATTGGCTTACTGGTGTCGTTACAGGCGGCCGGCGTTTATCTGACGGTGCTCAATCCGAGCAGGCACGTAAGGACGGTGTTGCGACTGACAGGGTTGGAGACGGTGGTACCGGTGTGCGATCAGCTGGCCGATGAGTTTGTCGCTGGGCGGGCAGCGGCGGCGCCGATTCCGCCACAGGTGGCTGAGAGTGTACCGTTGGCGAGCTGAAACCGCGTGCGGGCGCGCATGGGCCGGCTATTGGGTGATGACTCCGCAGGCGATGCGGTCGCCGGAGTTTCCGGACGGGTCGGTCTTCATGTCGTCGGCCTTGGCGTGAATGACGAGCGACGTTCCTCCGTTGGAAAAGACCGAGTTCGCCCCATCGCCGAGGGTCACGCCCCTGGCGATGATGGTCTGGTGGGAGGTTCCGTCCGACGCCACGGTGAAGTTAGGCATGTCGCCGGCGTGCGGACCTTCGGGATTCTCGAGTCCGTGCTTCTTGTTTTCGGGATTGAAGTGCGGGCCGGCGGACTTGAAGTCAGGCGGATCGCATTTGGCGGCCTGGTGAACGTGAATAGCGTGCTCGCCAGGCGGAAGATTCTTCAAGTTCAGCTTGATGCTGACTTCTTTGCCGCCGGCGGCAGGAGCCAGGCGTGCGCTTCCGACACTTTCTCCCTGGGCGTTCTTTAATTCCACAAGTTTAACTTTTGTAACTTTGGGTTTAGCCGGGGCTTTTTCCTGAGCGGGGAGAGCGATAGCCAGGGCAAGCGGGAGGACGAGGAGGAGGGTTCTGCGCATAACGCACCTCAGAATGCCGGATCCGTATAGGTTACATTTTTTGAGGGAAGCTGGCTAATGGCGGCCAACGCTTCGCCGATATGGAATCTGAAGGGTGCCGTTACCAGACCTTTCGGAGAGTATGGCCGAGCTCGTACATTTCGATTCGAACTTATCGAATGTGCCCGCTGCGCCGCCGGACCGGCGCCGGCATCCACGGCTGAAATGCCAGTTGCCGGTGGAGATTCGGGTCGATCATAGCTCCTTCCCCATGCAGGGGGAGACGACCGACGTCAGTCTTTGCGGATGCTATGTGGCGACGAACTTTCCGCTGGCGGTAGGAACAGCGATCGACCTGCGATGCTGGGTGGCGGATGCGCCGATGGCGTGCAAAGCAGTGGTTCGGACGTCGGACCCGGGCGTAGGGAACGGGATTGAGTTTCTCGATCTCGACGAGCAATCGAAGATCATGTTGGGGCAGTACCTGGACGCGCTGGCCAGTGACAAGGAAGTCAACGAGCCGACGGGGGTGATTCGCGCGCGGATGTAAGCGGGACCTGGTCCTTTTCAGCAGCCGACAATCAGATGACGCCGGTTTCTTTGCGCGACTGTTGCGAAGGGTTGAATGATTAAACCGAAGTCGTGCGCTGGATATCGTATTGGCGAATTTTGTAAAGAAGAGCCTTGTAGCTGATCTTCAGAACGGCCGCGGCTTTCTTGCGATTCCAATTCGTCTGTTCCAGCGCTCTGCTGATCGCCTCAATCTCGGCTTCATCTTTAACGTTGCGAACCAGACCCTTGAGTCCATCCTGATTCGGGCTGGAGGCATTGGCACCGCCTGAGGCAAGGGGTCCGCCTGACTGTAATTCGTTGATCGCCATTTCTTCTTCGCCAAGAATCAGGAAGCGCTTAACGAAATTGCCCAGCTCTCGCAGGTTTCCCGGCCAAGTGTAGCGTTCACAGGCGTCGAGCAAGCGCGGCGAAATGGTGATCGGTTGGCGGCCATAGCTCTCGGCCACCTGGCTCATAAAGTGCCGAAGCAGCAAGCCGATCTCTTCGCGGCGATCGCGCAATGGCGGAACCGTGATGGTAAAGCCGTTCAGGCGGTAGTAGAGATCCTCGCGTAGCTTCTTCTCGGCGATGGCCTTGGGGATGTCGATGTTGGTGGCGGCGATGATGCGCACGTCCACCTTGATGATGTTGCGGCTGCCGAGGCGGGAGAACTGCTGATCCTGCAAAACGTGCAGGAGTTTCGCCTGCAATTGCGGAGGCATCTCTCCAATTTCATCGAGCAGGATCGTACCCTTGTTGCAGAGCTCGAACTTACCGGGTTTCGAATGGGTGGCTCCGGTGAAAGCGCCGGGCTCGTAACCGAAAAGTTCGCTCTCGAGCAGGTCGGCGGGAACGGCTGCGCAGTTGACCTTTAGAAAAGTACGGTGGGCTCGAGGTGAATATCGGTGAATGAGCCGGGATACGACTTCCTTGCCGGTACCGCTCTCGCCCAACATCAGAACGGGGATATCGACGTTGGCGACGAGCTTGGCCTGGGAACGGATTTTCTTCATTCCGGGGCTGGCGGATACAAAGAATACGTCGTCACCCAGATCTTCAATGTCGCCCTGGACCTGGTGAGCGTGATCGGATTTTTCTCCGATGGACTGTTCGAGGATCGCGTCGAGATCTGACTTCTGAAATGGCTTGGTGAGATAGTCTTGAGCGCCCAAACGAATCGCCTGCACGACCTTTCGGGTGTCGCTGACGCACGACAACATTACGACTTTGAGGGCGGGATGAAGGGTGCGCAGCTGTTCCAGGGCTTGTAGTCCGTCCAGATGAGGCATGAGCACATCGAGGAGGACGAGGTCGGGAAGAGGGTTTTTCTGCAGACGCTGAACGGCTTCGACGCCATTGGTAGCTGTTTCGACGCGGTAGCCTTCGACCTCTAAAAGCGTGCGAAGGTATCGCAACATGGTTGGTTCGTCATCGACAATGAAGATGAGTGGCGTCTTGGGGGTGGATCGAATCATGAGAATCGAGATACCTATAGGTTAGCTTCGTTTGAGCGGCAGAAGAAAGGAAAACTTGCATCCACAGTTTGGTTCACTCTCAACCCAGATTCGACCGCCGTGGGCTTGAACGAGACGGCGTGCAATGGCGAGGCCCAGACCCATGCCAGCTTCGTCGGAAACCGAGGAATCAGGGACCTGGAAGAAATCGCCGAAAATTTCCTGATGAAATTCAGGGGCTATTCCGGGACCGGTATCGGCGACGGTCAGTCTTACTGCGTTGGGGACAAGGACATTGGTTTTGCGACGCTCCTCGGCGGCAACTGGTTTGTGGGAATTGCGGCGTTCCCACAACTGAGGTTCAGCATGCAGCCAGACGGTGCCGGTCGGAGGAGTGAACTTGAGAGCATTTTCCAACAGATTGGAAACTACCCGTTGAATCTTGTCGTAATCGAATTTGAATGGTTCGAGATTGGGATTCGCGAGGTAATAAAAGGCGACGCCCTTGTTCTGAAATCGTGGCAGCCAGAATCCGGACAGTTCCTTCAGACAGGCGTTCATGTCCTGCGGCTCTGAATCGCGAATCGGGATAATGTCGGTCTGGAGTGTGGCAAAGGTCAGGAAGTCGGTTATCAGGCGCTGCAGGCGAAGTGCGCTAACTTGCATGTCCTCGAGAATGACGTGCTGCTTTTCGCTGGTAGGTCCCAGCTTTCCGTTGACCAGCAATTCGAGATAGCCGGAAATAACCGCCAGTGGTGTGCGCAGGTCGTGGGCGGCCGTGGCTAAGACGGTGGAAGCCCGTTGGTACTGGACTCGAAGCTCGTCGTAAGCGCGCCGCAGATCGCGCGGATGCAATAGATCGAGTTCCTGCTCACTTTCTTCGGGCGCGATTGGGTAAACCGCTTCCTCAGCAGGCGACAGGTCGTACCTAGACACCGGGGTATTCTGGGAATCCGCCATTCGCAAAGACTACTTCTTACGGAACGAAAATAAGGGGGAAGACCGAACCTGAGAGCCATTTTACAGGCTCGATTCGAGCATCTTGATGTTAAGAAAGGACAAAACGGGTGTCAAGGCAGAATTGCAAATTGATTCCCACCAGACCGCAAAAGATTGCCTAATTTACTCAACAGATGCAACTTGAGAATTAGGCTTGCGTGGGAGTCAAATCTGCGTAACTCTAACAAGAGTTGGCGCTTAGGCAGCTTTTCCACGCAAACAACAGGTTACTTTGGTTTTGGTAGTCAGTGTGCGCCAGAATTTCAAGGTTGACTAGGACAAGCATGCTGTCAAAGGACAACGAAAGACGAAAATTTCAACGATTGCCCCTGTCGATTCCGGTATTCGTGCGGGGCATTGATGACAGCGGCAAGGAATTCCTTGAGTTCGCTACGGCGTTGAATATTTCCGCCGGCGGAGTATTGCTGGCGACGCGGCGAAGCCTCCCCAAATCGGCAAGTGTAGCCTTGGAAATTCCGGTAGCCCCCTTACCGGCAGATTCACTCTCCTCCCAATCCGTCCGCAGCCTGAAGGCGAAGCTTGTGCGAGTTACTCACAGCGAAAAGTACCATCTATTGGGTCTCAGGTTTACGCGAGCGATCCAAGCTTGAGAGCTTCGAGCGGGTGGCGGAAAATGTTTTCCACAATGTGAAAAGTTGTTCACACTTCGATTAAGAATCGTCGATGGGATTGGTTTGCGCTTTGGGGCGTATTCAGCGATTAACTCGCAAGTTATTATAAAATAAGGTGTTTATTCGTTCGCGGGGGTCTTGTAGGTGGATGGGCGCGAATGTGCAAACTTTGGTTGTTTGAGTGCAAGTAAGTTCAGTGATCTCATTGATCTAGAGGAAAGTCTTTCAATGGCAACATTCGCTGCAGCATCCGCTTCGGCCCGGTCGGGCACACGTATACCACCCGATTCGGTTGTTTTTGGCCGCTCGCACGAAATGCAGTCGATCCAGCAGCGAATCGTGAAGATCGCGGCGGCCGACGTACCTGTTCTCATTCAAGGAGAGAGTGGAACGGGCAAAGAGATCATTGCCAACTTGATTCACAGATATTCGCCGCGGGAGTCTGGGCCTTTCGTAAAGGTGAACTGTCCGGCAATTCCGGGAACGCTTTTGGAGTCGGAACTATTCGGCTACGAAAAGGGGGCATTTACCGGCGCCAACGAGTCTAAGCCTGGTCGTGTCGAAATGGCGCATCGGGGAACGTTGTTTCTGGATGAAATCTCGGAATTGGAGTATGGACTGCAATCGAAGCTGTTGCAGTTACTGCAGGATGGGCAGTTCTGCCGAATCGGTGGGCAGGACGACAAGAAGGTTGAGGCTCGGCTGGTTTGCACGACCAACCGGAACCTGGAACAGGAGATCGACAAGAGCACGTTCCGGAGGGATTTGTTCTACCGGATTAACGTTATCAGCCTGCGGATTCCGGCGTTGCGCGAGCGTCTGACGGACGTTCCGATCCTGGTGAACTATTTCCTGGAAATCTACGGGGAAAAGTATAACTGCCGAGTTAAGCCTGTCTCCAGTAAGTTGATGGAGCAATTTCAGCGTCATCACTGGCCCGGCAATGTGCGCGAGCTGGAAAACCTGATGCGGCGCTATGTGATCCTGGGATCGGAAGATGCGATCGCGCACGAGGTGGTCTCAAAACGACCGGATGTGTGGAACTCAGACATACCTGTGGATGGCATCGTTTCGCTGAAGAAGATCACGCAGCAGGCGACGCGAGAAATTGAACGCAAAGTTATCCTGCGGGTGTTGCAAGCCAACAATTGGAACCGGAAACGGACGGCGCGCGCATTGTCGATCAGTTATCGAGCGCTTCTGTACAAGATAAGAGACGTGGGGTTGCCGGCGGCTCGCGGGGGACCATTGATCGAGGGCGAATTCGAGGCTGACGCTTAATGTCGGAGCCCGCGCACATTTCCGAAGAGAAAAATACTTACACTGAGATGAGGGAGTCGATTCGATCGAGCCAAGGCTTGCTGAACGGGCTGACGGTGGATGTTGAAGACTACTTCCAGGTAGAGGCCTTTGCGAGCCGGATCAGCCGCGACGATTGGGATAAGTTTCCTTCCCGGGTCGTGGAAAACACTCATCGGGTATTGGAGCTATTCTCCCGCAACTCTTCCCAAGGCACATTCTTCGTTCTTGGGTGGGTAGCTGAGCGCTTTCCCAAACTGGTTCGAGCAATCGCCGATGCTGGACACGAAGTTGGGTGCCACAGTTATTGGCATCGGAGAGTTTCCACCCTGACGGCGGAGGAATTCCGGGAAGACACCAGGCGAGCAAAGGCTGTTATCGAGGATGCCGGCGGAACTGCCTGCATCGGCTATCGCGCACCGACCTTTTCGATCGTGAAGTCATCTCTTTGGGCGCTGGATATTCTGGCGGAGGAAGGGTTCGTTTACGATTCGAGCATTTTCCCCGTCCGGCATGACACGTACGGATTTCCCGATGCGCCGAGACAGCCGTATGTTCAAGGTCTTGGGGAAGATCACTCGATCGTGGAGGTTCCAATCTCAACCGTTCGCGTGGGAAGTCTCAACCTTCCCTTTAGCGGCGGCGGATATCTGAGGATCTTGCCGGAGTTGTATACCCGGTGGGCTTTACGCCGGGTCCACAGTGTTGAACAGCAGCCGGCAATCCTGTACTTCCACCCGTGGGAAATCGACCAGGGGCAACCGCGGCTTGATGGACCATGGAAATCGCGTTTCCGGCACTACACGGGATTGGGTACGATGGAAAGCCGACTCGACTCGATACTGAAGAAGTTTCAGTTTACATCGATCGCGAAACTGCTGCAGTTGGGAGCCAAGCTAGACGTGGACCCGGTTCGGTTGAGTAGTTTGCAACTTAGGGCGACGGCGAAAGCTTGATTTTGGTGGGAATGGATTGGAGCGGGGAGCTGGATTTGCACCAACAGCCTTCACCTTGGACAGGTGACGTTCTACTTGAACTACCCCCGCACGTGGTTGATGCTAGCAGATCGTAAGCAGGTGAGCCAATAAAGGGCTCCGTAGAAGGGAAAACCAAAGTACCTCAAGAGAAAACTGTTGCAGCTCAGGGGCTATTCAAGGCTTAACTTACTTTTGCAAAAGGTTGAAAAGCCTAAGAAAAATAACGATTTACGACTCGAAAAAGCACAGTCCGTTTGGTCCGCGAATTGCAGTTCATACCGTGAGTATCAGTCTTAGGGGAGTTGGGTTGAGAATGGGGAAGATAGGCTACCTATTAGTTGTTCTGACGTTGTCGTGTGCTGCCTGGGGCGATTCGATCGCATTGGGAAGCTCGGCGTCGGTGGCCGCGAATGGCCCCGGGGTTTATAGCAACCAAACGCAGAGCCTTGGCGGCGGTACCGATATCTGGTTGGATCTAAAGGGGAATTCCGTTTCGAGCAACCCGATCCTTCTCATTTTGGGGATTCCTAACGACACTGGAAGCTTGCTGAATGCGAGTTCGGTGAGCAGCATCGAATTGTGGAATTCTTCTCTAACCACGAAGGTGGCGGGCAAGCTCTCGCCGTTCAGCGGCAGCACTGGTTATTCTTCGATCACGAAGCACAACACGTTTGGATATGCGGGATCGTTCAGTTCGGGCGATCTGTACAAAAACTTCTTCGGAATTTCATCGGTCACATCGTCGAACGAAACCCTGTCGAATTGGCAGAAGTGGGATCAAAAGCTTTTTCCGGCACTTTATCCCCCACCGAGTCAGCCATTGAATTATGGAATTTATGTGTACGGACTGACATTTACCGGAGCGACATTCTCAACTAACGGGGACAATTACATTGAAGTAAGCCTTCCGGGAGGGCTGCCACAAGGGAGCTACGCGGTAGGCTATTCGCTCGACGTCAGCAGCAGGATGATGACCGACAATTACACGCCGTTTACGACCGCTGGAATCGTCACTTCCGGGCGAGGGTTGGTGCCGGAACCGACGAGTCTGCTTCTGCTGGGAAGTGGATTGGGGATTCTGTGCATGTATACCCGTTCGCGATCGTGAAAGCGAAATTCTTTTCACTGGCCCCGCCACTCGTGGTGGGGCTTTTGATTTTCCGGGAGTAACCGCGGGGTCAACATTTGTGCTGTTTTACGGCGAAAAAGTCTGGTAGAGTTCGCGAAACTCCTACTTCAGAATGAGTTTGGGGCGATTTGAGGCAGACCGGATCGATGTGAACTGTTTTGCTATTGGAGTTGCAAAAGTTTGCAGTATAGATCGAAGAGTGAGATTAGGGGCCTGATTTCTTACGGATATTGATTCCTCATTTATCAGTAACCACTTTATTTTCAATCTATTGTTTAAGATTCGGGAGTTTCGGCTCCACGGATTGTTTTGGAAGTTCACCTGCTCTCAATAGGTTAGTCCCAATCAGAGGTTTGAATGAGCGTTGCGACTGAACAGGCATTAGCCAGTTTGGGGTCGACCAGCAAGACCATGTTGGTGGACGAAGTGAGCCGCAAGAAATGGCTATTCCTGGCGATTGCTGCATTGATGGTTCTGCTGTATGTCCCCAATTTCGTGAAGTTGTGGAATGACTGGGGAATCGATGAGAACTACTCGCACGGGTACATAGTTCCGCTGGTGTTCGCGTGGATTCTCTACGGCCGTCGCGAGCAATTGGAATCGACTGAGGTAGCTCCCAGGTGGTGGGGGTTAGGAATTGTGCTTCTGGGCCTGGCGCAATTAGTGGTAGGACGGTTAGGGGCCGAGAATTTTACAGCGCACTCTTCGTTGTTGGTGGTGCTTTCGGGAGTAACGATTTTTCTTTTCGGGACTGGGGTATTTCGACTGGTGGCTTTTCCGATCGCCTGGCTGCTGCTGATGATTCCGATTCCGGCGATCATTTTTTATTCGCTGACGTTTCCCCTGCAGATGTTCGCTTCGTCGATGGCCTCGAAAGGTTTGGACCTGATCGGTATTTCAAACCTGCGAGAGGGTAACGTGATTGTGCTGTCGAATTACTCGATGGGAGTGGTGGAAGCGTGCAGCGGAATTCGATCGTTGATTTCGTTGCTAGCCGTGTCTGTGCTGCTGGGATATTTCCGCGAGATGAAGAGCTGGGCTCGACTTCTGCTGATGGTTTCCGCGGTGCCGATCGCGTTGGTCGTGAATTCGCTGAGGATTGCGGGCACGGGTATCGCGGGAAATTATCTAGGGGCGAAATACGCCGAAGGATTTTTTCACACTTTTTCCGGCTGGCTTCTGTTCCTGCTGGCGATGCTAGCGCTGTTTGGGGTGTCAGGTTTGTTGAGCAGGAAGAGTGACGCGAAGGCATGAATAAGACAACGAGACTCGTAGTTTTGATCGTGATCCTATTGGGGGCTAACGTTCAGCTGGCATTGCTATCGCATGGCAGGTCGATTCCGTTGCGTCAGGAGTTCGACAAATTCCCGAACGAGATTGGCGGATGGTCTGGTGAAGACGCAGGTAGCCTGACAACGGGAGAAGAGAAGGTATTGCGCGCGGACGATTACTTGCTGCGGTCGTATCGCGATTCTTTAAGCCACGTTGGTTTGTTTGTCGCCTACTATCGATCGCAGAAAAGTGGAGACACTATGCATTCTCCCCGCAATTGCCTGCCTGGGAACGGATGGGAGATTGCAAAATCGGAAATCATCCAGATTCCAAGCAAGAATCGCAGTTATGCGACTTTTCCGGCGAATCACCTGATGTTGGTGAAAGACGGCATGCAGCAGGAGATTATTTATTGGTATCAGGCGAACAGCCGGGTGTTTGCCAGCGAATATGCCGGTAAGTTCTTTCTGGTTGAAGACGCGCTGTCGAAGAACCGGACCGATGGAGCGATTGTCAGGCTTTCGTCGATAAGTGGGGCGGGTAGTGCCCAGACGCACGAACAAATGGTGAGTTTTGCGACAGAGATTTCAGGCGTGCTGCCGAGTTATTTACCAAACTGAAGTTGAAGAAGTGAGGGAGTTGTGAACAAGGGAAAACGTTGTAATGGGACAGTAAGACTCCGAAAGGTAATGTTCAGCTTACTGACGGTGTTTTTTGTGACGACGATTGCGGTGGGCCAGGGTTATTCGTCGTCGCAAAAGGACAAGAAGTCGAAAGCGGCAAACCAGATGGTGGCGACGAATGATGCCGCGAACGCTCCGAACCACACCGATACCGTGATGGGAGATGCGAAGGCTCCGAGCGACTACATCATCGGCGAGCAGGATGTGCTCGAGGTCACGGTGTGGAAAGAGCCGGAGTTGTCGGGATCGGTTGTCGTCAGACCTGACGGGAAGATCACGATTCCCCTAGTCAACGAAGTTTATGTGATTGGGCTAACGCCGACGGATCTGCAGAATCAGCTGGCGGAAAAACTGAAGCCCTTCGTGACCGTGCCGCAGGTATCAGTCAGCGTCAAGGAGATTAACAGTCGCAAGGTCTATCTGATCGGCAATGCCGCGAAGGAAGGACCGTTTCGTATTAACAGTTCGATGACCGTGCTGCAACTGATTGCGGAGGCGGGCGGCCTGAGAGATTTTGCGAAACGTAACAAGATTTACATCATGCGCAATGAGAATGGGCAGCAGAAGCGGTTCCAGTTCAATTACGACGAAGTAATTCGCGGAAAGAACATGGCTCAGGACATTGTATTGCGGCCCGGTGACACAGTAGTGGTTCCCTAAATAACGTTGAAGGTGCTGCTATGAAGACGACGTTGAAAACCCGGTTTGCCAGTGCCGTAATTTCTGGCGGGGCCCTGCTGATTGTGAGCCTGTTCTGGCCGATGGTGGCGATGGGGCAGGTATCGAGCAGTTCAGGTAATTCCGGCCAGGGATCTAGTTCCTCTGCCGACGATAATGCTGCGCGGCCGCAACACATGTCAGACTCGCTTCCGGATCCGACGAATATTCAAACCGGAAATGTTTTGCCGAGCGGCAACTCACCGCTGCATTGGGGAAAACTGAGCGTGGTGTCGTTTTCAGTGCTGGATGCTTACAGCGCAGACCTGCGCAGCCCTGTCACTGGAAGTCTGGATGACAGTAACAGTGTTGGGTTCAACGCCTTGCTTTCTTACGACGTTAGAGAAGCAGGATTTAACTTCAACCTGCAATATCAGCCGATGCTGTATGTAACAGATGGAAACCTTACAAGTGAGTTGAGCAACCAACGGTTGAATCTCACGACAGCGCGTAAGATCGGTTTGTGGGTATTACAGTTCACGGATAACTTCTACTATCTGCCGGCAAATGGCCAGGCGGCTTTTGGGATGGCCAATGGAAACTGGGTGGACGGAGCTGGACAGAACCCTAATTTGGTGAATGGACAGAACACCCTCGGCAATAGCTTTGGGGTTTCGACGCAACGATTGCTCGGGCCACGAGACGATCTAAGTTTTGGTGGCACCTACCAGTACTATCGGATCAATGGAATTCCGTTAAGCACGACCGATCCTAGCTTAGGCAGAACGCAATCGACTCAAGAAACGGCTACCGCCAACATCGGCTGGACACACAAGCTCGGTTGGAAGAGCACAGTCGGTCTGTCGTACGACTTTGCTCACAACAACGTTTCGCAGCAGGACGGAAGCATCGAGACGGTTGGGGATTACAACACGATAACCGCCAGTTACACCTATCAGCCGACTCAAACAGTCAAAATTGCGGTCGGTGGTGGCCCAGCGTGGCTTGGACGGCCCGGGCCGAACGGCAGCAACGGAAAGGCATTGCTGAGTTCCCAGGGATATGTTTCGGTGACCAAAACGATGCGGCGCTCGGCGATCACGCTGTTGTACGGCCGTAACGATACGTTTAACGGGATCATTTCAAATTCGATGTCAGAGTACGTGAGTCTATCTGGCGCCCGGAGTCTTAGCCGCAAGGTGTCCGTTTCAGCAGGAGGAGGCTACGCAAGGCAGGTTGCGACGTCCAATGGGGAACATGGCTGGCATGGATATGCTCAGGCCAATTATGGGATTTCGAGAAGGTGGTCCATGTTCGGTGGGTTCAGCTTCTTGTCGCAGACGGGTGCGCAGAGCTACTACAGTAATACGATTCCAAAATACATTTCGGCCGGACTGACCTGGTCTTGGGGACAGTCCGAGGATCATAACTAGAAAGAGAATCCAGGGTTATGTTTCGGGTCTTCGGACAATACGTACCGGTCAAGAGTTTCATTCTCGTATTTTCCGAGATGCTGATGATTGCCGGAAGCCTGTATCTGGCATTATGGATTCGGTTGCACGAAGCCACGGATTTCCGCGTTTACGTGAATCAGCCGTACGTTCTTCTCAAGGTTGTAGCCGTACTTGTTGTGTGTTTTGTCTGTTTTTACTACAACGACTTGTACGATTTACGGGCAGTATCACGACGTTGGGAGTTACTGATACGCCTGACACAAGCGCTCGGTGCAACTTGCGTGTTACTGGCTATCCTGTATTTCGTGTTTCCCGATCTGATGCTGGGAAGGGGTGTTTTTGTCCTTTCAGTCGCCATCTTCAGTGCCGCACTGATTTTATGGCGAATGATTCTTGATTTCACGGGCACTTTTTTTCGGCCGGAGCAGAAAGTACTGGTGGCCGGGACTGGAGCCCTTGGGATTGAGTTGGTAAAGGAAATCCTCGAACACCCGGAATTGAACTTCAATGTGCTAGGTTTCCTGGGGGAAAGTCCCGATCAGGTCGGCAAGCCGCTCGTCAATCCCGGCATCATAGGCACCATCGAGGACGTGGACGATATAGCTTTCTCGAAAACCGCTGACCGAGTCATCCTGGCTCTGGCAGAACGGCGGAGACAAATGCCTCTACGCCAGCTGCTGCGACTGAAGATGTCCGGGGTCAAGATCGAAGAAGCTCACGCATTGTTCGAGAAGCTGACCGGTCGAATTCTTCTGAATCAACTGTCACCAAGCTTCCTAATTCTTTCGGATGGGTTCAAGAAAACCCGATTTCAGCGATTTATGAAACGGAGCAGCGACGTCATTATTGCGTCGATAGGATTGGTATTGATGTCTCCTATCCTGGTTGTCATTGCGGCTTTGATTTATCTGGAATCAGGAAGACCTATCTTTTTCCGGCAGTTACGAACCGGCTATAAAGGGCGCGAATTCCAGATGCTTAAGTTCCGCTCAATGCGACAAGACTCGGAGAGCGGCGGCGCTAAGTGGGCCCAACAAGGCGATTCGCGAATCACGAGGGTTGGGAAATTCATCCGGATATATCGCTTGGATGAGATTCCTCAATTTATCAATGTCCTGCGTGGTGAAATGAGCATTATCGGACCTCGACCCGAACAACCGCTTCTGGTGCAGATGTTGCAGGAGAAAATACCTTTTTATCAAGAGCGGCATAATGTTCGGCCGGGTATTTCAGGATGGGCCCAGATCAGATTCAAGTATGGCGCGTCGATAGAAGACACAGAGACGAAGCTGGAATACGATCTGTTTTACATTAAGCACATGTCCCCCACCTTCGATCTGGCAATAGCGTTCCGCACCGTCCAGGTAATGATCTTCGGTCATGGTGCGGTTTAGGATGTCGAGCTGACTGTTATCGCTCTCGATACAGTGATTTGCCACGGGACTTAGCAGTCAAATATTGGAGATATAATCCGGAAAGAGGATGTCCTCTCTGGGGAGTGTTTTGGTGCATCGTCCTCTGACTGTTCTTCTAGCTCTCGCATTAGCTGGCTACCACTGCTGGGCGCAACAGCCGTCTCCGTCGACCTTGCCGCAGTCTCCTTCAGTTCTGCTGACCCGGCCCGAAAACGCAAGATCATCTTCCTCTAAGTCGAAGGTTGAAGCTCAATCTCTGCAGTTTCTCAGTCCGAGGGGGGGAACCACCGTATCGGGGATCGTGAACCTCAAGGTTAGGACTCTAGCTGTATCGAATCTTGCGGAAGTAAAGCTATGGGTTGACGGTGCAGAATGCGGATCTTGGAATCGCAGTTCTGAAAGCATCTTCGAAGTCAATTGGGACACATCACTCTATAGAAATGGCAGGCACAAAGTCACCGTTGTTGCCAGGGATAATCTTGGCAAGTCATCTTCAAACGACATCGAATTGGATGTTAAGAACGATCTGGTTTTAACCTCCGATGCCAAGACGAATGCGACCGCATCCATTTCGCAATCTGCCGCGAATGAGATAGCGGGAACACCGAGTGAAAGCCCGACGGGCGGATTTGTTTCCGTCACGACGACAGGCGAAGGCGCGATGCGGCAAGCTACTTCCAACGGCTTCGCAACAAAATCTGTCCCACAGCACATTGCCGAAGACCCTCCACCCTTCAGCATTACTGCAAATATATGGACTCCCGTAAGCCCTGCATTTTCCGGTGCACCCGATGGAGGACAGCTGTATCCGCAGGGATGGGCGAATAAGGGTACCTACGATCCGGCAACTCACCGGGCAATCTTCTCTGAACGGTGGTATGACGACGTTCGAGGCGGGTCAATTTTTGCAAACGGGATTCATGCCTACGACCCTGTCACAAATACGTTTTCGACTTTAAAGCTCAACAACTGGTATGCGAACGAGATTCTTTGTCCTGATGGGTCTGCCGGTTGCTATACCACTTCTCCACTGCCGGCGAATTCAACCGACCCCACGCCTCCCGACCATCATCCGTTGGGCGGTGTCGAGCTGGTGCCCAGTCAAAATGCTGTTTATACGGTCAATGGCGTTAACTCGTACCTGCTCGACACATCAATCCTTAATGCGACTTGGAAGCTGGATTTGGGGACAGACACCTGGACGCAGGTCTCAACAGCGACCAGCGATCCGAACTATCCGCCGAACAATGGTGGTTCGCCGTCGGGGCTGATTTATGACTCGTCGGTCGGCAAGTTGGTTCAGCTGGTACCAAGCAGCTGCGGTTGTAACGGGACAGCGACTTACCTCTTCGATCCGCAAACGAACCTGTGGTCGGCTTTAATCCAGGATTCGACCTCGTCGTCGGTGTATGTGGCTGGGGCGGCAGTCGCGTACGACTCCAAGCGTGGTCGGCTGCTTACATTGGGTGGAAACAACTACATAACAGTGGATCCGACAACGAGTACATGGGCTTATTCGGCATCGCAAAATCAATGGACCAAGCTGGCAGATGCGCCGGTTGCATCGATGGCAGCGGCTATGGCGTACGACTCAAACCACGATGTCTTCCTTGCGCTCATTGGAAACAACACTTACGTTTACGACCCAAGCTCGAATACATGGTCGCAATTTCCGGCGACGCTTTACAGGCCAGCCGAATTGCAGCAGTGGCAGGCGCTGGCCTACGACGAAGCCGACGATGTCTTTGTATTCGAGGGCGGAACATTCGATAGCCCCTTAATCGCGCTCTTCCGATACGATCCTAGTCAAGTTCCGAGCCTGGTGTTTGATCGTACTCCGCCGACGGTGTCGATAAGTTCACCCAGTTCGGATGCGACCGTGAGCGGGGTGACGCCAATTACCGCAGTGGCGAGCGATCAACTCATTCCCAACTCGACCAATACAGTGGGAATGCTTGGAGTTCAATTCCAACTTGATGGGACAGATATCGGCGGCATCATTGCGGGCCAAGGCCCGGAATACACCTACAATTGGAATACAAGTAATTTTCAAAGTGGACCGCACACGATTACCGCTGTCGCGATCGACGCAGTGGAGAATGTGGCGACGGTGTCCATTCCGGTCACGATCGCGAACGAAGGAACGCCTCCTGTCATTAGCGCAGTGTCGGCAAAGAGCGCGATTTCATCGCAGTTGACGATTACGTGGTTGACGAATGAGCCCGCCGACTCGCAAGTTTCTTATGGCTTAACCGGGTCTTATGGTTCTTCGAGCCAGCTTGGAACGAGCCTGGTCACGAAACATGCGGTTATTCTTTCCGGGCTTTTGCCGCTGACGACCTACCACTTTATGGTCATGTCTCGAGATTCGTCCGGGAATCTCGCAACGTCATCCGACTACGCGTTCACGACATCGCAAGCTTCGCCGCCACTGTTGGAAATCATGGGCAACAACACCGAGGCGATGGGGTCAGTGAATGGTTCCTTGATAGTCCCGACGATTTCTCCATCGGGTTTCTATGGATTAGTTGCCATCACAGGAACTGGTTCCGTGAATTTTGTGCCGACTAACAAGGGTGTCTATTTCCTGAACTGCTGCGACAACACCAACGACGGATACTACCGATTCACGGGGAGCAAGATTGGAGGCATTTTCAATGCTGGGCAGGGCCAGATTTCGTTTGCGCTGACTTCCCGGTATAGCTTCCAAGACCGCGAATCGCTCGCTACGTCTCCCAGGTATGTTTTTGATGTTCGTGACGACGATCCTAACGATCACCTCTTCTCGTTTTTCACTGAGGCTGATTCGGGCCGGCTGGTTTTCGCCTATCAAGCCGGCAGCCCGACCACACAGTTCTACTTTGTTCCACAGGGGACAGAGGAAACGATTTTCGGTAACGGCGTAACGCTGCGGGTAACCCTGGTTTGGGACGGATCGATGTCCCAATTGTTCTTGAATGACTCGCTGGTGCAATCTTCGGCCTATAGCTCCAGTTCGCCTAATTGGTCCAATGCATCGGTTTTCGACTTAGGCGCCTTCGAATATGCAACGTACGGCGGTTTCAATTCCAGTGACGACGGAATCAGTAACTTCAGCGTTTTCGGACCTATTGTTGAAGCCACGCCGGACCGTCCCGAACGGCCCCAGCGTCCTTAAAGAGGAGCGCCGGTGGAGATCACAAGTTTCGGGGAATGACTTTTCCCTCCGAGTGCAAAGTCCATCACATTGTTATCGAAAGAATGCTCTTCAAAACCTTTCTTCCAACCGATAAGTATAATGTTTTCAATTGGATACATTCATTCAAGAGTTAGCGTCATTTAGGCCGTGATTGGCAAGTACCGTGCTGTTTAGAGGAGAGAACACGTGTGGCGGACTTGTCAGACGGGGTTTGAAGGTGCTCTTCAGACGGAAATACATTTCCCAGAGAGGTGCACTTTATTGCAGATTCTGCCGGAAGCAACGGAAAAAGGTCCTTTGTTTCCGACTAGTTAGTTGGTGACTCAATTGCAACCTAAGCTTTTGGTAGTTAGAGGGGAGGAAATTGCGAATATGCTTCGCGGAAAGACATTTGCTGTACTCACTTTGCTAGCGGTCATCGCATTAGTCAGCACACAGGCCTTTGCGACTGCTGAACTAAAACTGACCGATGGCACGACTACGATTGATATTCTCGACGGTGGGGCTGGGGATTCGAATCCCGCAGCTGGTACCGTTACGTGGATAGGTTCTCTTGGCGTTTGGTCGATTAACGTGTCGACCGGAATCAACAAGGGTGTCCTGGGTCTGGACTTAAGCTCGATTAACGACGCGGGCGGACCTGGAACATTGACGATCAGCTTTAGCGACGACAACTTTACGACGTCACCTGGTCCATATGAGTTGGCGGTGGGTGGAACGCTTGATCCTACCGGCAGTGCTTCGTTCTCGGCATTCGCGGATACCAGCAAATTCGGTACCGCGAATCAGATCGGTTCGACATTGTCCTTTAGTGCTCCGCCAGCTGCTTTTTCGGGTTCCACCGGCGGGCCCGGAGTTGGTAACGCTCTGACCGAGATAGCTACCCTGTCATTTACTTCAGCGTCAGGTGGCAATGCTAGCTTCGATGAGCGTCTTACGCCAGTTCCAGAACCGGCGAGCCTGGCTCTTCTTGGCACGGGCTTGGTTGGTCTGGCCGGCAGCATCCGCCGCAAATTCATGCGGTAAGTTTTCGTTGGGCGGCCTGTAGAAGGCGTCCGCGAAGCAGATTTCGAACCTCGGTGCACCCGATAACCCCGGTTGGGTTGTAGGGTGCACTTTTGCCTTTCTGGCCAATTTGCGTCTTCACGCGGACAACAGAACCCTTTCAAGCGGCCTTTTGGCGAGTCGTCGAGTTTAGTAGGCAACCGCCTTGGCACTCATGCGCAAATATTTGCACATCAGATTCTCCGAGTAATGTCCAAAATCTCCTTAAGCGATTGAAAATAATAATCTTATATTACCAAAGTTTAGACTTTGCTCTGGCAACTAAGTTGCAGTTTGAGTTATCGTTAACAACATTCTTTTTCACAGAAAGCTACATTTCTTGAGGGTGAGTCATATGTCGAAATCCGCCTCTCTTCCCCAGTCTGTCTCTCGAAGGACCAATATCACCCTGTTAGTTTTTGCGCTGGTCGTGGCCATGGCTTCGGTGGGGTGTCACCGGGACCCGGTGAAGCAAGCGCAATCGGCGATGGAGAAGGCGCAAGATTACCTGGCGAAGGGCAAGAAACCGGAAGCGATGATTCAGTTTCGCCGGGCGATTCAATTCGATCCGAAACAGACGACGGCCTACGTAGAGCTCGCGAAGCTGTACCTGGATGCTGGGGACTATCAAAATGAAAATCGTGCGCTGATTGGCGCTCTGAAAGCGGATCCGAAGAATTTCGAGGCGCGTTACCTGTTAGCAGACCTGAAGATTAAGGCCCGAGAATTCAGTGGGGCGGAAAAAGATGCGAAGGAACTTCTTGGCGAAAAGCCGAACGATCCGCGAGTGATGCTGGTCCTGGCCGAAGCAATTGGAGCCCAAGGCGACCTGAAGACGGCGCGCGAGCAGTTGGAGGCGTCGCTGAAGCTGGACAGCACGAGCAGCCGGGCTTTCTATGATCTCGCAATTATTCAGTACAACCAGGGCGACAAGGATGGAGCAAAGGCGAACCTGCAGAAGGCGATCGATCTGAGACCGGATTGGGTAACAGCGGTCCAAATGCTGGCGGCGATGCTGAACACGGAAGGCAAGCCGCAGGACGCTGAAGCGGTGTTGCGCAACGCAGTGGCGAAGGAAAACAAGAACATCAACTTTCAGTACTTGCTGGCTGCTTTCCTGGTCTCGCAGAAGCGGATGGACGACGCGGAGCAGGTTTATAAGACGATCTCGCAGCTGGGTGAGGCCGAACCCAAAGATCGATCGGCGTTGGCGCAATTCCATCTGATGACGGGCAAGCCTCAGCTCGCGGAGCAGGAACTGATAGAGATCACGAAAAAACACAGTGACGACGGGCTGAACCGCCGTCTGCTTGCTGATTATTACCTGACGCAGGGGAAACTGGCGGAGGCAGATCAACTGGCCGATAGCCTGATGAAGCAGGCGTCGGGAAATCCGCAAAACCTGGTGCTGAAGTCAAGAATATTGATTCAGCAAGGCAAGATGGACGATGCGATCACGAATCTTCAGAAAGCTGCGCAACAACAGACACAGTGGCCTGTGCCGCACTCGTTGCTTGCTTACATCTACCTGCAGCAGGGCAAGGAAAAACTGGCGCAAGATCAATTGCAGACCGTAGCGCAATTGAGGCCGAATGCGGCGGGACCGAAGATGGTGCTTTCGCAGTTGGAGATGCGTCACGGTGAATTCGATAAGGCTGCGGATCGTCTAGATGAGGTCATCTCTAAGGATCCTAAGTCTGTGCAACCGTATATCCTGCGTTCGGTCGCGCTGGCGGGGGAAGGAAATTTTGACGCAGCAGAGAAGGAGTTGGCGCCGGCGTTGGGCGAGTTTGGGGACGCCTCGTCGAAAGCACTGACCTACCGCACGATGGCGGTGCTGAAGATGAAACAACACAAGTACGACGACGCGCGGAAGGACCTGCTCAGCGCAATCTCGGCTGAACCGAAGTCGAGAGAGAACCTTTACCTGCTGGGTGTTTCTTATCTTGCGCAGAAGAATCCCGACAAGGCAGTCGCGGAAGTCCAGAGTCGGGTTAAGGCTGCGCCAGACTGGGCCGCCGGTTACGAGGTGTTAGGGCAGATCTACGGCCTGGCGAATCGACATGCAGACGCTGAACAGGTGTTAATAAAAGCTATTCAACTAAATCCGTCGCAAACAACCGCGCGCCAGTTGCTGGCCTATAACTATGCGGAGGACAAGAAGTACGACTTGGCGCTTGAGACGTACGGCAAGCTGGCGAACGATTTCCCGAAGGACCCGTATTTCCGGATCTCGATGGCGCAGATCCACGATCTGCAAAGGGATTACCCGCAGGCCGAAGCAGAGTACAAGAAGACTTTGGAATTTGCTCCGGATAACGCCACAGCGAAGAACAATCTCGCCTATCTGTATGCAGAACACGGTGGGAACATCGATGTCGCGCTGAAGCTGGCACAGGATGCGAAGGAAGCTCAGCCGGATAATCCGGGAATCTCGGACACGCTGGCCTGGATTTACATCAAGAAGGAGAGTTATGGAAACGCCATAAATCTTCTGCGGGCCAGTGTCCAGTCGGATCCTAAGAATCCTACCTACCAGTACCACCTGGGAGTTGCTTACTACAAATCGGGAATGAAACCGGAGGCTAAAGAGGCTCTTGAATCGGCCTTGAAGTTACAGCCGGAATTTCCGGGGTCTATTGACGCCAAACAGATGTTGCAGGATCTATCTCGATAGGACGGCCATGGAAGAAAAGACCAGTCAACTTCCCATTAAGTTAAATGGTTTTGAGTACTATACGTTCCGCGACTATGTGGGAGTGGTCCTACGGCGGAAATGGCTCATTATCACCGCTGCCATGTCGTTGGCTTTGTTGACAGCTGTTGTCGCTTACTTTTGGCCTAACACTTACCGGGCCAGCACGGTCATTCTTGTTGAACCGCGGAAGGTTTCGGAAGGAATGGTTATGTCGACCGTTTCTACGGACGTGAGCGACCGAATGGCCAGTCTGCGGGAACAGATCCTTTCGGAGACGAAATTGGCACAGGTTATCGACGAGCTTGGCCTGTACAAAGATCTCAAGAAAAAGGAGTCGCCACAGCAGATTATCGAGACGATGCAAAAGGCGATCCAGGTAGAAGTGATCGCCTCTACGATGACGGAGCGAGGCTTTGGTGCGTTTCGTGTCTCGTACGAAAACCCCGATGCCGCGACAGCTGCCAAGGTGACCAATCGCTTAGCGTCTCTCTTCATCGAGGAGAATATTCGGTCGAGGGAACAGCAGGTATTGGGGACCGTGGACTTTATTGACAAGGAAGTGCAAGACGCCAAGAAGGACTTGCAGGATAAGGAAGACGCTCTTCAGAGAGTAAGGCTTCAAAACATTGGAGTATTACCGGAATCAGAAGCGTCTCACGTGCAGGCGTTGGCTTCCTTGCAGTTGGACCTTCGCGGCGAACTGGACGCGATTGAGCGAATTAGCCAGCAGAAAGTTTATTTGCAGTCGGTGATGAGCCAATCGAAACCAGTCGTTGATCTGGACAAGGCTCGCGGTGGCGGCGATCTGGCCGGGTTGGAATCTGAGTTGGCGGCAAAGCAATCGGAGCTTGATCAATTGCAGGCTCGGTACGGGCCCAAGTTTCCGGACGTCATCAAAAAAACGAATGAAGTAAATGCGCTTCAAGCGGAAATCGATAAACGGTCAAAAGAAGGGAAGCCTACTACTGCCAGCATCCCGAAGGTTGGGCGCAACCCTGTGATTGAAAGTCAATTGCAGGCTTATGCAGACGAAGAACAGCGTCGCCAGGCACACATTGCAGAGCTAAAGCAACAAATCGCTTTTCACGAGGGCAAGCTGGAAAAAATCCCGATTGTCCAGCAACAAATTACGGCTGTATCGAGGGATTACGACAGCGCACAAGATCACTACCGGAAACTACTCGATCGGAAGTTCTCCGCCGATATGTCGTCCGATCTGGAGACTCGACAGAAGGGAGAACGTTTTGTGATCCTGGATCCGGCTCAGGCTCCCGATTCGCCCGCCACCCCGAATCGCCCTCTTCTCGACGCTGCAGGGCTGGTAGCGGGTGTTCTTGTCGGTGCATTCCTGGCGTTCCTGGTTGAATTTGTGGACGGCAGCATTAAGACCACTCGCCAGGCGTCGGATGAAATGGGAACAACGATTCTTGCAGAAATTCCCGGTATCGCCACAAAGGCTGAGAGACGCCGATCCTTGGTGTTCACCATTGCGGCCGCTTCCTGCAACTTATTTCTGTTCTTTGCCTACGCCGCGGTAGTGGTGCTGTCTCGATGATGCCTCCCATGTCAGCAGGAACGGAGATCGAAGGCAGTTCGGTCCAACAGGGAAGCAACTGCGGCCCGGTAATGGTGCACGAGTTTACCGATGACCAGCAGGCTGGATGGGATCGTTACGTCTTAGAGCATAACGACGGAACGGTCTTCCATTTGACAGCTTGGAAGCGGGTAGTGGAGAGAGCTTTTGGATTTCAGGCGCGTTATCTAGTTGCTAAGTGTAATGGGGTTGTGCAAGGAGTCCTTCCTTTATTTCACGTTCGCAATCCGATCGTGGGGAGCACGCTGATATCGACCCCTTTTGCTGTCGCGGGCGGCGTAATTGCCAGTGGAGATGCGGCTGCCGAAGCACTGACTGCACGGGCCTGTGAAATTGCTGAACGAGAAAGAGTCGAATACCTCGAGTTACGGGAGAAGCAGGAACGTAACCTTCCGTCGTTTCGGACGAAAGAACTCTACGTTAACTTCGATAAAGATCTTACTCCGGATATCGAGAAGTTGTTTGCAAGTCTGCCGCGCGACACGCGTTACATGATCCGCAAAGGTCAAAAGGCGTCGCTGAAAGCCGAGGTCGGTCCACAGCATCTCGACGTTTGTCACCATATCTACGCGGAAAGCGTTAGAAACCTGGGCACACCGGTTTTCTCAAAGAAGTACTTTCACATCATCCAGGAAGAGTTCGGAGATATGGTGGAAGTGCTTGCGATCAGTTTGCAGAACAGACCCCTGGCCGCGGTATTGAGTTTCCGCTTCAAAGACTGGATTGTTCCGTACTACGGTGGATCGATTCTAGAGGGGCGTCGATATGCCGCCAATAACTTCATGTATTGGGAATTAATGCGCAGTGCGGCCGAGAGGGGCTGTCGACATTTCGATTTCGGTCGAAGCAAAATTGGCACTGGCGCGCACTTTTTCAAAACGCAGTGGAGCATGAAGGAAGTCCCGTTGCCTTATCGCTTTTACCTGGTGCGTCGTAAAGATATGCCGAACTTCTCGCCGGCCAATGCCAAGTTTCGGTTGGCGATCGAGGCCTGGAAGAGGATACCGCTTCCGATCGCAAAACTGGTTGGCCCACCATTGGTGAGGCTATTTCCTTAGGATGCGGGTAAGTTGGGATCTTCTACCATGCAGATTATTTTTGTTTGCCACCGTATCCCCTATCCTCCGAACAAAGGGGACAAAATTCGCTCATTTGCGGAACTGAAGGCGCTTTCTGCAAAACACGAGGTAGACGTGTTTTGCCTTTATGACGATCCCGAAGATGCGAAGTACATCCCCGAACTAGAAAAGTACTGCCGCAGACTCAATGCTCAATATGTGCCGAAGTGGCAAAGTCGGCTGCAAACGATTGTTTCGCTGCTGAAAGGGGAACCTTTAAGTGTTGGCCACTTTCGTTCAGGAAAGCTCCGCCAGCAAGTTCAGAAGGCCTTGGCTACGAAGAATTATGACGTTGCGGTGGGGTATAGCTCGTCGATAGCTCAATATTTACAACAAGAATCTGTTCCAAGATTGATCGATATCGTAGATGTTGATTCAAACAAGTGGAGGCAGTATTCAGAGAGGTTTCGAGGGCTTAGGCGGTTTGTATATCAACTGGAATGCAGCCGGATGAGGAGGTATGAGGAAGCGGCGGTACAGGAGTTTGACAAGGTCTATGTGAGCACGAATCGTGAGCGGCGGTTGCTGGATCCAACTCGCAGTGAAGAAAAAATAAAAGTGCTAGAGCAGCCACTCGATATTGCTCACGTCCGGGCCTGGGATGGTGAGATTCCGAAGATGATTGCTTCCCATCAACCATACTTTGTGTTTTGTGGTCAGATGGATTACCTGCCGAACGTGGATGCCGCAGAGTTGTTCTGCCGCGAGATCTGGCCTTCGGTCAAGGAGAAGTATCCAGACACTCGTTTTGTGATCGCGGGCCGCAATCCCGCGAAGGCTGTCATTAGGCTTGCGGAAGAGGGCTCCGTCATAGTTACAGGGGCGGTTCCGGATATGCGTCCGTATCTTGCCGGCGCACTCGCCGCTGTCGTGCCGATGCGCATTGCCTGTGGAATACAAACAAAGATCCTGGAAGCGCTTGCCTTGGGTGTTCCAGTGATTGCGACGGCCAACACCGTGGAAGCAATCCCAGAGGCGTTACGTCCGATGCTGAAAATAGCGGGTGACCGTGCAGCCTTTGTTGAACACCTCTTAGAGCTTTGCGGGAAACGCGACCTGCCCGATCGCGAAGCTACTGCCCGGATCGTAGCCGAATATTACCAGCGGCTTGGGATGTTCGAAGAGTTACTTGCCGATGCTGAACGCCTTGGAGCGAAGCGCCTCGATCAGATCTCAGAGGGTTCTTTGGTTGGAGGCCCGCGGTGATCAGAAGCCTAATCGTTTGGACGCTGGTAGTAATTGCTGTGCCCTTGGCCCTAGTGCGTCCATTCTTTGGGATTCTTGCATACCTGGGATTCTCGCACTCCCGAATTGCCGACTTCGTTTGGACCGGCTACTCCGTCGAGAACTACGGATTATTCATCGCGTGTACAACTCTGGTTGGCTATGGAGTTCTAGAGATTCGGAAGTCACCACCCAGAATTCGAGGGCTTAAGGGACTATTTGCTTTCTGGCTATGGCTGGTTCTGTCTTCACTCTTCGCTTACAACGTTTCATTGGCGTACTCGAAGGTGTGGCAGTACAGCACAATTCTACTGATCACCTGCCTCATAGCTGCCATGGGCAATAGCGAAAATCGAATCAAGAACCTGCTCCTCACCCTGGGAGGCAGTCTGGGATTTCTAGGAGTAAAGGGAGCGATTGACCTTGTGTTGACAGGCGGAAAGTTCCGAATGGAAGGTCCCGGAGGTATGACGGCCGATACCAATGAGTACGCCCTTGCGATGGGTCTAGGGTTAGTCATCTTATTGGGGTTAGCTCCGTCTCAGCAGGGACTGAAGAAATGGCTGCTCCGCATGTCGGGAGTTTGCTGTGGCATGGTGGTGATAGGTACGCGGTCGCGCTCTGGCTTATTGGGATTGGTGTTGGCATTAGTTCTATTAACTCTTTACTCGCGGCGGAAGTTGATCGGTATGGTTGGGCTGACGCTGGCGACGATCGCATTTCTTCTCTTCGCCCCCTCTGGTTCCATTGATCGATACAAGACCATTCAGGGCGCGGAGGAGAATGATCCATCAGCCATGGCAAGAATCGCTGTTTGGCATGCCGCGACCAAAATGATCAAGGCGCGTCCTATTTTTGGAGTAGGTCTGCGAAACTTCGAACTGGCTATGCCGCTCTACAGCTCATTGGAGCCACGGGCGCCCCATAACGCGTTTATTGCATTGGCAAGTGAAGCAGGGCTTCCATCTTGCTTGCTCTTCTTGAATTTTATCCTGGGCGCTTCTCTGCGAATGTTCATGCTAAGGCGCAGATTAAGGCGCTACGAACATCTGCAGAACCTAGCGACCTATTGCAAAGTCATTCACATAGCCTTGATCGTCTATCTGGTCCCGAATTGTTTCATCAACCGACAAGACATGGACCTGATGTATCACCTAGTGGGCGTCGGAGCAGGGCTAGGGATAGTCGCGGAGATTGAGTTGTACAAGTTACGCAGGAGGACGGCCGAAGAAACGGAAGAAATCGAAGAGGAAGGCGAGGATGAAGAACACTTGCTGGAAGGAGTTGCACCTGCATGAAAAATACTCCCAGCAAGAAACCTTGCGTTCTCATGCTGTTGACGAATTGCTTCGATCCAGATCCTCGGGTGCTGGCGGAGGCGAAGGCACTTGTTCGGAATGGCTATGCGGTTCACCTTCTGGCTTGGGACCGAGATAGAAAATGTGCCGAGCACGAGAACGTGGAGGGAATTGAAGTCCACAGGATTTACGTCTCGTCGACGCACGGACGCGGCAGCACGCAGGCCGTTGTAATGATACGGGTACTCTGGGCCCTGATCCGTCGCGGCCTAAGCTTCCAATTCGACGCGGTTCATGCCCACGATTTCGATACTCTGCCGGCCGGAGTTGTGCTCGCGAAGATTCGCAAGAAACCGCTCATCTACGATTCGCACGAGAATTACACAGCGATGCTGCACGGCAGTATTCCCGCCGTCATGGAAAAAGCGATATTTGCCACGGAGACGCGCCTACTGCGCTCGGTCGATATGCTCATCACCGTTGGCGAGATTCTGAAAGATGAGTTTGTCGAACGAGGGGCACGCAATTGCGTAGTGGTTGGGAATTGGAAGAATCTGTCGGAGTACCGCTTGGACGATGCGTGCCGGCGCGAAATGCGGGGGCAGTTGCAGATTCCAACGGATGCTCTCGTCATTGCGTTCATCGCAAATCTCGGTAGGGAACGCAAGGTTGAGCAACTGATTGAAGCAGCGCGCTCCCGTCCAGACATTCATTTCTTATTTGGGGGCAAGGGGACGGCAGCCAAGGCTGTGGAAGAGGCGGCGACTGCCCTTCCTAACGTTCACTATGCCGGCTTTGTACATCCATCCCAATTGGGGCGTTACACCTGGGCGAGCGACGTCGTCTTTTATGGTTTCGATACGGATAATCCGAACAGCAAATACAGCGCTCCTAACAAGCTATTTGAGGCCCTCGCTGGCGGAAAGGCTCTTCTGACTGGTGATTTCGGCGAAATTGGCAGAATCGTAAAGCAATACGGTTGCGGCATTTTGGTGAATGACTTTTCGGCAAAGGGGATTCTTAAGGCGCTTGAGAAGTTCTCTCGGCGAAACGAGTTGCTGGAAATGCAGTCGCGGGCGTCAGAGATCGGTGAACGCACGTATAACTGGGAGTCGGCTGAAGCTACCCTGGTTGCGGGTTACCGGGGATTGACGCCGTCTCTGGACGCGCCTTCCGACGCCTCGAATGACAGCATGGTGAAACAGGTGGCGGCCCTGTGACCAAGATCAAGATCATGCACGTGGTCTGGTCCCTCGGTACGGGAGGGACAGAGCTCATGCTACGAAAGGTGATTCAGGGCTTAGCCGACGATCGCTTCGAGCATGTTATTTGCACGCTCCGCGGAGATCAGCGCCTTGAGGACGAGCGCGTTCGTGTTGTTTGCTTAGACAAACAGTCTGGTAAGAGCGCGTTTCTGGTTCCGAAGCTGGTTCGGATCATTCGCGCGGAGAAACCCGCTGTAGTTCATTCGCGCAACTGGAGTGGGATCGAAGCTGTGATGGCGGCGAAAATCGCGCGCGTCCCGTTTATCGTTCACAGCGAGCATGGACGAGACCTGAACGAACTTAAGGGACAGCCGTGGAGAAGGCGTTTCTTTCGTCACTTGTGCTATCGCTCAGCCGACGTTATTTTCACGGTATCCGCAGAATTGAAGTCGTACTACGCCACGCAGGCTGCAATAAATCCGGGCCGAATACGGGTGCTTTACAACGGGGTTGATACTGAGCGCTTTCGACCCATGCCCGTCGCCAGGGCTCAAAAGCGCAAGGAGTTGGGATTCACTGAGGATGAGTATGTGGTGGGGACTCTTGGCCGCTTCGACCCAGTGAAGAACCACAGACTTCTCATCGAGGCCGTGAAGATTTGCGCCTCCCGAGGAACAAGATTGAAGTTGCTGCTGATCGGTACCGGCACTGAATCGCAGCGAAAGGAAATTGAAAATCAGATTCGAAAGTCGCCATTGTTGGAAAGAAACGCGATCCTTCTTGGGGAAGTGAAGGATACGGCTGAGTGGTTGAACGCATTGGATGTATTTGTGTTGCCCTCAGTCACCGAAGGCTTGTCGAACACCCTTTTGGAGGCGATGGCGGTTGGGGTTCCGGCGATTGCGAGCAGAGTCGGGGGTAATCCTGAAGTCGTTAAGGATGGGGTGTCTGGGTACTTATTCGATCCGGCAGATCCGAACACCCTGTCGTTATTGATTGATCGGCTGCATTCGGACCTTGCACTACGAAATACTATGTCGACAAACGCTCGCAGCGACATTCAGTCCCGGTTCGAGTTCGGCAAAATGGTCAATCAGTATTCGCGTTTGTATTCGGGAATCGAAGCAGGCCAAACGGCAGAAGTGCCCAGTGAATTAGGCGTCAGGCAGGCTAATTAGATGTGTGGAATCTGTGGTTTTTTTCAATTCGATTCTGAGCAGCCTATTTCGGCTCCAAAGTTGAAAGCGATGGCGGACTCGATTTCGCATCGTGGTCCCGACGCTGCCGGCTACCACACCGAGCCGGGTCTCGCCTTTGGCCACCGGCGGCTATCCATCATCGACTTGGATTCGGGTCAGCAGCCGATGTCGAATGAAGATGGCACGGTATGGATCATCTTCAACGGAGAGATCTACAACTTTCTGGAGCTGCGTCCGGAGTTGGAAGCTAAAGGACATCGTTTCCGTACGAATTCCGATACCGAAGTGATCGTTCACCTTTACGAGGAGGTGGGTGAAGAGTGTTTCTCGCGCCTTCGCGGAATGTTTGCTCTAGCAATCTGGGATCGAAAAAAACGCAAGCTGGTGCTCGGGCGTGATCGAGTCGGAAAGAAGCCTCTTTATTACACACAGAATAAGGACGGAGTTTTTTTCGGGTCTGAGATCAAATCTATCCATGCGGCGATAAACGACCACTGGGATCTGAACCCATTCGCGTTGGCTGACTACTTCACGACTTCCTACATCCCGTCACCCAAAACGATTTACGCCAACATACACAAACTGCGTCCTGCACATTATCTTGTCGTGACTTCAACGGGAATCAGGGAGCAGGAATACTGGGACATTTCTTTCGGCAACGTGGTCCATCGCACGGAAGAACAGTGGTGCGACGAACTGCTCAATATCCTGACAGATGCGGTTCGAGTGCGCCTGATCAGCGATGTGCCGCTCGGCGCGTTTCTTAGTGGAGGAGTTGATTCCTCTGCTGTCGTTGGTTTGATGAGTCAGCTGTCTACTCAGCCGGTAACGACTTGCACAGTTGGATTCAATGAGTCGGACTATAGTGAGGTCGAGTATGCGCGCGCTTTGGCGTCGAAAGTGGGGGCCGATTATAACGAGTACACGGTTGAGCCCCGCGCTGCCGATGTAGTAGATCGGCTGGCATGGCATTACGACGAGCCATTTGCCGACTCCTCGGCGATTCCAACCTACTATGTTTCTCGATCGGCGCGAGCACGTGTAACGGTGGCTTTATCTGGCGACGGCGGGGACGAGAGCTTTGCCGGATATAAGCGTTATCTCTGGGATCGTGATGCGAACCTTCAACGCTCGCGCTTCCCACAAGGAGTTCGCGATCACGTACTTGCACCGCTGGGACGTCTTTACCCTCATCTCGATCGCGGGCCAAAGATCTTCCGCGCGAAGTCTACGCTAGAATCGCTTGGGCTGGACCCACTCGATGGGTATCTTTCTCGGGTCACCACGCCTGTGTGGCATCGCGAAAAACTGTTTTCGGATGAATTTGTAGATCTCTTAAAAGGATACGACCCGTTAGACACACTGCGTGACTACTATCGCAAGTCTGACGGCAAAGATCATCTTTCGAAGGTTCAGTACCTCGACATCAAGACCTATCTGACAGACGATATTTGTACCAAGGTAGACCGCGCGAGTATGGCGGTGTCTCTCGAGGTCCGTGCGCCGCTGCTGGATCATCGATTGATGGAGTTCGTGGCCAGCATGCCTTCCGACCTGAAGCTTAAAGCAAATACCGGGAAGTACATCTTTAAGAAGCTTGTCCGACGCATCGTGCCGTCGTTCGATTTCGATCGCACTAAGCAAGGTTTCGGAGTGCCGGTCGGTGAATGGTTTCGAGACGAGTTGAAGGGATGGGCGCAAAGGGAACTGTTCGATAACCCGGATCCTTTACTGAATGACCGCTACCTGAGACAAATGTGGAGCACGCATCAAGACGGAAAGCGGGACTACTCAGCCTTTTTGTGGCAAGTGTTCATGTACAGAAAATGGCAGAAAATTTCGGATTCATCATCTCGTCCTGATGAAGTGGCGATGGCGAGAGGTTAGCGAACGATGCCGATTTGTGGATTGATAACGGGAAAGAAGGGACGACCGGTGGCTCACTCGGCTATCGAGGCGATGTGTCGCGCGCTTCGGCCAGATGCGCCTTTGCCGATGTCGGGAGTGATCGTTCGCGAAGGGGCTGGGCTGAGCGCTACGTCCGCAGTTGGAGCGGACAGTGTTTGCTACGAATCCCCCGTAGCCGCAGTAGTGGATAGTGATTTCCTTAATAAAATCGAGCTTTGCAGCCTGATCCAATTGGAGACTTCTGCTACCCCAGCGCAAATAGTCGCTGCCCTCTATCGCAGGTTTGGCGACGATTTCGTGAAACGGATTGAAGGTACGTTTTCATGTGCGGTTTGGGATGAAGAGGCTCAGAAGTTGCTGCTTGCAGTGGACCGTTTTGGGGTCAGACCTCTTAGCTATGCTCTCATCGATCATGGTGTTGTGTTTGGATCTCGTACCAGAGCGGTATTTAAGTCGGGGTGCGTAGAGAAGGAAGTAGATCTCTCGTCCCTTGTGAACTTTCTAAATTTCACCGTGGTTCCCGTTCCGCTTTCCGGATTTAAGAGTGTCCAAAGGTTGGCACCTGGTTGTTACATAACATGGCAAAACGGTGATGCCAAGGTGAGGCCGTACTGGGACCTTGAGTATCCCGAAGACGCGCGTGGGTCGGAAGGGCAGATGGCTGCGAGGCTGCTCGAGGAAATGGAGCAAGCAGTTCGGCTCAATGTGGAGGGACTTGATCGGAGGAGTGTCGGTTGCTTTCTAAGCGGGGGTACAGATAGCAGCTCGGTAACCGGACTCGTTACCAAGGCTTTCGGCGGCCCTACTAACACATTTTCGATTGGATTCAAAGAAGATCGCTTTAACGAACTTGAGTACGCTCACGCCGCTGTAAAGCATTTTGGCAGTAAGCAACATGAGTTTCTTCTTGGGGCTGAAGATACCTACCGGCTAGTCGAGAAAGTCGTGGATGTATACGATGAACCTTTCGCCAACTCCTCGGCGATTCCTACCTATTATTGCCTTGAATTAGCCAAGAAGAACGGTGTCGAGTGGATGCTAGCCGGAGATGGCGGCGATGAGTTGTTTGGCGGCAATTCACGATACAGTGTCGATGCCATCTTCCAGGCTTATCATCAGATCCCTCGGCCTCTGCGGAAGGGTTTGATCGAGCCGGTGTTGTTTGGTTCGCCATTCTCCGCATCCGTAGTCGAAAAGGGGCGGCGCTATGTCCGAAAGTCGAATACTCCAAATCCGGACCGATATTTTGCTTACGCAACACTAAACGTATTCCCCCCGGATGAGATATTAGGGTCAGAGTTGGGCGCAGTCGTTAATGGTGATCATCTAAAATACGCGCGTGCTCATTACAAATCTGCTAAGGCTCACAGTGAACTTAACCGACTGCTGTATATCGATATTAAGATGACTCTTGCGGACAACGACCTGCCGAAAGTGGTGGGCATGTCTGAACTTGCAGGAGTGAAGGTTCGGTTTCCTTTTCTTAGTACAAAGATTGCAGAATTCTCCGGACAAATTCCCGCGAAGTACAAAGTTCGTCGCTTTGAAAAAAGGTATCTATTCAAAAAAGCAACTCAGAATCTGCTTCCTCAGTCGATTCTCACAAAGAAGAAACATGGATTTGGATTACCTATTGGTCTTTGGTTCAAGGAGGATCCAAAGCTTCGCAAGCTGGCCGAGGATGTTCTGCTAGATCCTCGTTCGCTGCAGCGCGGTTACGTGAGTCGTACCTGGGTTGAAAGGCTTTTCCGACTCATGGATGAGGATAACACTCCGTATTATGGCGACATCTTGTGGCTGCCCTTCATGCTTGAACTGTGGCACCGCCGACACGTCGAGGGCGGCTCAGCTTGAAAATCAAAATCTATCATCGATGGGAAGATGTTGTTGAGATTCGGCCACAATGGAACGCCTTGCTGGCTCAGTCGACGAGTGACAGTTTCTTTCTCACGTGGGACTGGCTGGATGCGTGGTGGAAGTCCTACGGAGAGAATCGTCCTACATTTTTGGTAACCGGTTGGATAGAAAACCAGCTAGTCGGGGTGGCGCCATTCTATCTTGATCGTGAAAGGCGATGGGGGAGTGAATATCGGGTCTTAAGGTTGGTCGGCGATGGTTCGAACGACTCAGATTATCTGGACTGCTTTACGAAGGGAGGGCGTGAACGAGAGTTCATGGATGGAGTAGTTCATGAACTGAGATCTCAAAGCCGTGAGTGGGACTGGATGGATATTCATACGCCTGCCGAATGTTCTTCGTCCCTTTCAGCGTTTGTGGAAGTGGCAAAGCTCATTGGCTGGCGCTTGTCGGAAGTGGAGAGGATCCCGTGCGTGACTCTTGCGCTGCCGAAAAGTTGGGACGAATACCAGGCGATTCTCAAGACACGTTTTCGAAGCACAGTGAAATCTGCGGTTTCCTTTGCCCAAGACAAACTTGAGTTGTTTGTCGAGCAATGTGAGCGCCATGAGGCACTTGCACCGTGGCTAAGCGATCTTTTCGAACTGCACACTCGCCGTTGGTCCACTCGGGATCTGCCGGGAGTATTCCGCGGGGAAAAGAAGAGAGAGTTTTACCGCGAGGTATCATCGCGGGCACTCGCGAATGGAACACTCGCTTTTCATCGGCTAGCATGGGCTGGGCGTCCACTAGCTTTGCAATACGGTTTTACATACTCGAATCGTTTCCACCTCTTGCAGGAAGGATACGATCCAGATTTTGACGGGCTGCGCCCGGGACTGGTACTAAGAGCTTCGTTGCTTCGTCGATGGATTGAATGCGGAATGTCTGAGTACGATTTTCTTGCTGGAGCCTCCGCATACAAACTTGATTGGGGCGGCCAAGTGAAATATTCCGTCCGAATTCAAGTAGCGCATTCCGCGCGATGTGCGCGTGTCGCGATCGATGTCCCGGAGGCGATCGAACGAGCCAAGGGCACTATTCGTGAGAGTCCGCTGATGTCCGTAGTCAATTTCCAGCGCAAACTGACTGCCGGAGGAAAGAAACGAAAGGCAAATAAGAGTGGGCCAAACAATGGCTTTGGTTTGCGTCGAGCCGCATTGGCTGCGTACCGGCCACCACTTTCCAATTGGCTGCGCGACCTGAGTATCCGTTTCGAGCGGACTATCGACGGTGGGATTCATCAGCGAACAACGCCGATCTGCCACATTATTTATTATCATCGCGTCAACGATTCCGACGACGCGTTTTTTGCCGCAACCCCGGTTGAGGTTTTTCGTGAACAAATTCGGTATCTGGCAAGGAATTTCTCGATCGTCAGTTTAGACGACATTGCAAAAGGTAGGTTTGGAGAATCGACGTTCTCGGTAGCGATCACTTTCGATGATGGCTACCGTGACAACTTCCTTTATGCCTTCCCTATCTTGAAGGAACTGGGGCTGCCGGCCACCATATTCCTTGCCACTGACTATATCGGAAGCGGGGAGATACCTTGGTACGACCAGGTATGCCTGGCTTGTAAGCTCACACAAGCGAACGTACTCGATATGACCGATTCCGGAGGTCCTTTGCTCAACCTTACAAGCTCGGCTCAGCGATTGAGCGCCGCGCAAAAACTTCTGCCTTGGCTGCGCAGCCTGTCCTTCTCGGATAGAAAGGAAAGTATCCAGCGAATCTTGGTGCGATTGAAGACGAACGTGAGACTGGCTTGGCCAAACATGATGCTGGATTGGAGTGAAGTTCGGCAGATGGCAAAGCAAGGAATAACGTTCGGTGGCCACACAAAGAGTCACCCGGTTCTTTCATCAATTACGGGTAATCATTTGAGAGATGAGGTTGGGGGGTCCAAGAAGAAGATAGAAAGCATGCTGCAAACGTCAGTAGCCCATTTTGCTTATCCGTTTGGTAAGTATGCGGACGTCGGGAACGAAGCGAAACAAGCGGTGATTGATGCTGGATTTGAAACGGCCGTGACCACGGAAAACGGGTTTAACGTGCCGTCCTCAGATTTATTCGCGTTGAGGAGGTTTACTCCGTGGGAGTCCGATATTCGTGCCTTTGCCATGAAGATGGACTGGTATCGCTTTTACAGCGAAGAATTCCGAAACAACAGCGCTTACGGGTTCGCTGACGCCGCAGATGAATCTGCCAAGGCGGTGCTAAGTGCGGGATGAGCTGATCCAACTTGTTAAGCATACCGCCGTTTACGGATTTGGCCGAATCTTCTCCAAGGTCATTAGCTTCCTGCTAATTCCGTTCTACACCCACTATTTCACGGCGGCTGAGTACGGCGTTATGGAAGTGTTGAATCTCAGCGCGATGATACTTGCAATCGCTCTTGCGCCGGGGCTTTCGAATGCGGTAATGCGCTTTCATTACGATACGGACGACGAGCGAGAACGAGCGATATCAGTCAGTACGGCACTCACGTTTACTCTGATTGTTGGTGGATTGGTAGTGCTGGTGGCGTTCGCTTTTCCTGGACAGATCTCGCAACTGCTACTAGGAACGTCCCGGCACAGTCTCCTTATCAAATTGCTTGCGATTGGGTTTTATTGCAGCTTTTTCTCCGACATTTGTTACGTCTACTTGAGAGGACGCAAGCGATCCGGGGTTTATGTGGTCCTAACCCAGGTCTACCTGGTTCTCTCGATCGTCGCCAACATTTACTTCGTGGCAGTTCGTCACGCTGGCGTTGCAGGAGTGTTCGGCGGAAATATCGTAGCCGGAGTAGCGATAGGCGTCACTTTATTGTGGTTAACCGTCGGCGAGACGGGGATTCATTTCTCTCCTTTGAGGTTAGTTAAGCTGCTCAAGTTTGGCGCGCCCCTAATCATGGCATGGCTTGCAGCCTTCGTTTTGAATTTCTCTGACCGGTTTTTCTTGCAGCGCTATTCCGATCTTTCACAAGTCGGTATTTACGCTGTTGGCTATAAATTTGGTTACATAACGTCAATGCTTCTTATCCAGCCTTTCCACCTAATGTGGGAACCTCAAGCATACGAGATCTCGGCGAAACCGAACGCGAAGGCAATCTTCTCGCGAATTTTCTCGTTTTATATGCTAGGGCTCGTCACCGCGACATTTCTATTAGCGTTATTCATCCGCGAAACCTTCGAAATCATGGTGGACAAGAAATTCCTGATCGCGTATCACCTGGTACCAATTATCGCGGTGGCTTATCTAGGGCAGGGAGTGCAGGGCTTCTTCGAAGCCGGCCTCTTAATCGAGAAGAGAAGCAAGTTGATGGGTTCGATCGGATTTGTAGCTGCATTGGTTTGCATCACGCTGAACTTCACGCTGATTTGGCATTGGAAGATGCTCGGGGCGTGTCTTGCGACACTGCTCAGTATATTCCTGTTGGGAGGCATAACAGCCTTCTTCAGCCAACGGGTCTATCCGATTCCAATCCGATATGGAGGGCTGCTAAAGGTTGTTGCAATAGGTAGCACGATAGTCTTATCGGTATGGTTCCTTCCGATACATTCTTTGTGGCTAAGGCTTGTTTTAAAATCTTTAATGACACTGTTATTTGTCTACGTCATATTCATTAGTGGCGCGCTCGAACCGGACGAAGTACGAACGATCAAGAGCCTGTTTGTGGACGAGCTGAAGACTCGATTCTCGTTTATTCCTTTGATGCCCAAAGGGCTAGCGAATAAGCGGGTGGATTGAAAAATGGTGCACACAGAGATCACGATAGGGGTGAATCGGACCGCGGAAGCTGACCCCCTGCAGGAGACCGGACGAGACTGGCCGGACCATCGAGAACAGGGAACACTTCCGCCCGTGATTATCATGAATTTGTATCATTCCGGCCTAGCGATCGCTCGCGATCTACAGGGTACGGGGATACGAGTGCTCGGCTTATGTTCCGACAAGCAGGCTCCGGGAAGTCACACAAAATCATGTGAGGTGAGAATCGCGCCGGATTCTCAGAACGAGCCTGAAAAGCTATTGGAATATTTCGACGAGCTCTCGGCCGACTTCAGTGGCGGGGTTATCTTCCCCACACGCGACGGAGACGTTGCGTTTTTGGATCGATACCGAGAGGAACTCAGTGGGAGATTTCGGTTGGCCATTCCTACCCATGAATGTTTGATCAACGTGGTCCAGAAGGATGTTTTGGCACAAATCGCCGAGTCTGTGGATGTGCCCGTTCCCCGTACCATGAAGATTTGCAGCGTCAACGATTTGAAACTGGTGGCACAGAGAATAGGCTTCCCGTGTGTGGTGAAGCCCGTCAGCGCTCTCGACTGGCGGAAGGGCGGAAATTGGCAGGAGGTTGGTTGTAGGAAAGCCTTCCAGGTCTCAACGCAGGAAGAACTTGAGCTTGAGTATTCTCAAATCGAACATGTAACACCGATGGTATTGGTTCAGGAATGGATTGCCGGTGCTACATCAAGAATTGGCATTCTGGGCGGATATGTAGGTCCAGACGCCGAATTGGTCAGTTTTTTCACCGCTCGCAAGATGCTGCAGTCTCCTGATGATTTTGGCACAGGCTGCATTGTGGAGAGCGAGCCGGTGGACGGCCTGTTGGAACTGAGCAGACGTCTCTTTAAGGCAGTTAACTATCGAGGTATGGCGGAAGTCGAGTTTAAGTGGGACGATAGGGCGAAAGCTTACAAGCTGATCGAAATCAACACGCGGCACTGGGACCAGCATGAATTGGCTTCAGCGAGTGGGATCAATCTAACCCAAGTGGCGTACCTGGATGTTATCGGAAAGAGGCCACGATCGGTTCGGAAAGTTACTCAAAAAGCGAAATGGATAGCCGAAGATGCACTCATCCTACATTCACTGCGGGCGATCTATCATCGGCAGATGACAATTCGCGAGATTGTCGGATCTATTCGAGGAAAACGGATTTACGGGCTTTTCTCGTGGAAGGATCCACGTCCTTTTCTTTTCTCAATGCTGATGTTGGGGTCTGTTTTGTTTAAGCAGGTGTTGGTGCTGTTGCGGGGAGAGAGTAGCAATGCGTAGGTTGGCAATGGCAGTCGCGGTGCTTTGTTTAGGTGCGCTTACATGGGGGGCAAATCCGTCTGTTCCAGCACCGCCAAATTGGCAGATCGAAGTGGTCGATGGTGGGTCAAGAAATAACGTCGGCCTCTACCCGACTCTGGTCGTCGATCAGAAGGATAATCTGCACGTGGTATATGGCCAAGGTGTAATGGGAGCAGGTGCCACCCTTGCCTACGCTTACCGACCAAAGACAGGGGGGAAGTGGTTCACAATGAAGCTAGGTTCTGGTGGACCCACGTCATCCCTCGCAGTAAATTCGAATGGCAACCCGTGCGTTGCTTACTTGTTCGACGGTTTGCGATACGCGGAATTCGACGGCAAGAAATGGAGCAGCCAGCTCATTGATCCCTCCAACCTTGCGTTTTTCTTGAGCCTGCAGCTAGACAAAGACAACCATCCAAGGATCAGTTATTACCATCGTCTTTATCCAGATGGCTCTTACGCGCTTCGCTTGAAGTATGCCTTTTTCGATGGCAAGACATGGTACACCCAGACCGTTGATCCAAGGCTTGGCATGGGTAAGTTCAATGAGCTAGCTCTGGATTCGGAAGGAAATCCCCATATCGCTTATTCCGATGTTGAGGGCTTCAACCTTCAATACGCCCACTGGAACGGAGAAAACTGGGTTTTCGGAACGCCAGACACCTCGAAGTTGAGTTCCGGGTGGGTTGGTACTGGAACCAGTATCACGGTCGACAAGTCGGGCTCTCCCTATATCTCTTATTTCGAGGTGAATCGCCGAAAGCTGAAAGTAGCCCATAAAGTAGGGGAGCAATGGCAACGTGAGGAGGTAGATACTTTAGTGGGCAACGCCGATCGCATTGAGCTCACCTCAATCAAACTCGACAGTCACGGCATACCTCATATTGCTTACTACGACGGTGGACTGGGGGCACTGAAGTACGCCACCAAGACAGACTCGGGATGGCAAACCGAGATCGTCGACGATAGCGGGGATGCGGGGATGTACCCGTCGCTAGCCTTTACAAAGGAGGACGTGCCTTACATCGCATACTACGATTCAACCAACGGCATGGTCAAAGTAGCACATCTGTCGAAGGCGACTGCACTTCCGGCCGCTGAATCAGCGCAGCAACGATGATGAGCGATTCCAATTCGGGCGCGAAGATTTGCCTGGTTGCTCCGTTTCCTCCGCCATACGGGGGCATGAGCATTCAGGCGGAGAAGCTTCTGTCCAGGCTTCGACAGCAGGGAGAAGTTGTGTCGTTAATTCCCACTAATCCTAAACTGCCTAAAGGACTAGGTTGGGCTCAAAGCATCCCCGGGCTACGAACATTTATCCGTCTGATTCGCTATATTGGTCTGCTTCTGAAATCGTTACAGAAGTGTGATGTCGTCCACCACATGGCGGCTTCCGGAGTTTCCTTCTACCTCGGGACGGTTCCCGTTTCTCTGATTGCAGCGCTCTATGGCAAACGGTTCCTGATGAACTACAGAGGAGGGAAGGCTGCGGATTTTCTTTCCCATCACGCTGTCTTGGCCGTTCCTATCCTCAGGTTGGCCGACGAACTGATTGTTCCCTCCGAGTTTCTGCGAGACGTTTTTTTACGCTACGGATTTGATGCAGAGATCATTCCTAACATTGCGGATACGGACCTATTCCGATTCCGCGCCAGGGAGAGATTCAGTCCACGGTTGATCTTCACGCGCCATTTGGAGCCGATGTACAACCCCGAATGTGTCATTCGCGCTTTCGCAAGGATTCAGAAGGAACTTCCTGACGCGGCCCTCGGTTTTGTGGGAAAGGGGAGTCAAGAGCATCGCCTCAAGAAAATGGTTGGCGACCTGGCGTTACGGAATGTCATCTTCCATGGCTTCGTCCAGCCGGGGGAACTGTCCGCCATTTATGACCAATACGATGTTTTCGTGAACTCTTCTCTAGTCGATAATTTCCCTGGTTCACTTGTAGAAGCGGCGTGTTGCGGATTGCCTATTGTCACAAGTAGGGCTGGCGGCATTCCTGCGATGATCCGCGACCGCGAGACTGGAATGCTGGCTGAACTGAACTCCGATGAACAGATCGCAGAGTGTGTCACAGAATTAATTCGCAACCATGAACTGGCTTCAAGCTTAGCGAGTTCAGCACGTTTGTGGGCGGAACAGTATAGTTGGTCGAACATTTATCCGAAGTTGTTGAACGTCTATTCAGGTCGCAATGAATCCGATGCGAACCTTCCGACGGAACGCAAGGAATTAACTGGAGTGTCACGGTAACGAAACGATGACAATCAGTAGATCCGATCTCGGTATCTTGGAACGAATTACCGCTGTGGCGGTTCGCAGTGGCTTGTTTCCACTACAGGAATTGGTGAAGGGGCACCACACGCGAAACATCCTGAACGAGATGAAGAGCGACGAACGGCTTACATACGAGGAACTTCGAACTAAAACGACCATCCGACAATCACAACTGCTAACGCATGCGTTAAGAACGGTTCCTTATTATCAAAGACGTTTTGCCGCGGCCGGAATAACAGAATGCAATTTGCAGGAGAATAGCTGCCTACAGGGTTTGCCGTTCCTTACTAAGGAAGATATCCGGAACAACCTGGAGCAGATGAAGAGCACTTCCGCACTGAAGGTATCGAAGTTTGCTACTGGAGGATCTACAGGTACTCCTTTGATCTTCTATCTTGGACCTAGCAGGATTTCCAGCGACATTGCAGCACGGTCGAGGGCAGAAGGATGGTGGGGGCTTGGCGTCGGCGACCATGAATTTGTATTGTGGGGCTCTCCAATCGAGGTAGGCAAGCAGGATTGGCTACGCGGTCTTCGCGACAGGATGATGCGAACGGAGTTGTTCTCGGCGTTCGAAATGACCGGCACCATGATGGATACCTATTTAGAGCGGCTTTTGAAAGGGCGCTTTCGCAGGGTGTTTGGATATCCGAGTTCTATCGCACTTCTTTGCGAGCGAGCTTGTAAGTGCGGCTTAGATCTTACGAGTGCCGGAGTGAAAACGGTTTTCGTCACCGGTGAGTGTTTGACGGATGAATGGCGATCGACGATTAGCAAGACTTTCGCTTGTCCAGTAGCAAATGGCTACGGTGGGCGCGATAGTGGTTTCATCGCCCATGAATGTTCGGCTGGCGGAATGCATATTACGGCGGATCGAATAATTGTCGAGATTGTCGACGAGAACGGCAATGTGTTGCCTGTAGGGAACACCGGTGAGATTGTCGTCACTCACCTCGACACACTTGAAATGCCGATGATTCGATATCGAACCGGAGACGTTGGTGCCCTCAGCGACGAAAAGTGCACGTGTGGGATCAACCTTCCACTCCTAAGACAAATCGATGGACGGCAAACAGATTTCATTTTGACTCCCGACGGTCGAACGATGCATGGGCTTTCGGTGATCTATATACTCCGCGAAATCGAAGGCGTTAAACAGTTCCGAATTATTCAGAAAGACCTTGAAAAATTCGAAGTCGAGCTGGTGGCTGGCGCGGGATATACCAAGGACTGCGAGCCACGAATTCGCGAAGGTTTCTGCAAGAGGCTTCGAGCTCAGGTCGACGTTACGATCCGATATGTCGACCAAATTCCCTCGAGTAAGAGTGGCAAGTTCCGCTACGTCGTGTCCGAAATGACTCACAAGAGCGCGAACGTTTCCCTTGAATCTTCTAGTGCGGTGAATCGTTAATGTGCGGAATCGCTGGTATCTGGAACTTCAAATCGCAACGGCCGGTAGAGCAGTCAAGGCTTCGACACATCAATGATGGTATTGCGCATCGCGGCCCGGATGGTGAGGGCTACCATCTCGAAGGTCCCTTAGGCCTTGCTCATCGTCGACTAAGCATTATTGATCTTGAGGGCGGCCGTCAGCCCATGTGCAACGAAGACGGAAGTATTTGGATTGTCTTCAATGGAGAGATCTATAACTATCCAGAACTGCGCGAAAACCTATTGCAGAAGGGTCACCGTTTTGCGAACCATTGCGATACCGAGGCAATTGTCCACCTTTATGAGGAGATGGGAGAGCGCTGCTGCGAAATGCTTCGTGGCATGTTTGCCTTTGCGATTTGGGATAGCCGCAAGAAGACTTTGTTACTCGCCAGGGATCGAATAGGAATAAAGCCCCTTTTTTTCGGGATAGGTAAGGACGGAATAGCGTTCGGCTCGGAGCTGAAATGTGTTAGGGACTCCGGTTTAGTTGACCTTCAAGTTGAATTGTCAGCGATCGACGATCTGTTTACCTATTTTTACATTCCCGGTCCAAAGACGATATACCGCAACATTCGTTCGCTTGCTCCCGGCCATTGTTTAGTGGTAAAGGCAGACGAGGTTAAAGATATCGAGTATTGGGATTTGAGCGCAGAAGAGCTACATCTTCCGACAGAGAAGGACTACGAAGATCAACTCCACAAACTGTTGCAGGACTCGGTTACCTCTCATCTGCTAAGCGATGTTCCGTTAGGAGCATTTCTCAGTGGTGGCGTGGATTCAAGTGCAGTGGTAGCACTGATGAGCAAGAGCGTGTCCGATCCAGTCATGACTTGCTCGATTGGATTCCAAGAGCAGGAATTCAATGAACTTGATCGCGCCCGTACTGTCGCGCAGCTGTTCAAAACAGATCACCATGAACAAGTGGTGACTCCGGAACCAGCAAAGATTCTTGAAAAGTTGGCGGAATTTTACGACCAGCCATTTCCAGATGATTCTGCCGTTCCTACTTACTATGTCTCGAGGCTCGCTCGAGAGCAAGTCAAGGTAGTTCTTTCCGGCGATGGTGGAGATGAGAATTTCGTTGGATATGGGCGATATCCGAGGCATGTTTTCTTGCAGCGGTTACGGAAGTTCCTGCCCAACCCGGTGCGATCGGCCCTCTTCCGACCGCTTGCAGAGTGGAAGGACAATCGTGAACGGCACGACTTCACGACGAAACTGCTTCGCGTCGGTCATCAATTCTCGGTTGGTGCCCGAGAAGGGTACCTGCATGCGATGACAATCGTCGATGCAGATTTGCGTAGGCGGATATTCTCAAAGGAACTTTGTGAGGAGCTTCGCGACTACGATTCCCTCGACGTATTCCGGGATATTTACGAAAAAGCACCCGCAGCCGACCCAATTCGAAGATTTCTGTACTTAGATCTAAAAACGTATCTGGTCGACGACATTCTCACCAAGGTCGATCGGGCCAGCATGGCGAATTCTCTTGAAGTAAGAGTGCCTATTCTTGATCACAAGGTTGTTGAATTTGCATATGCGTTGCCGCTGAGTTTTAAGCTACGCGAAGGTCGAGGGAAATACTTACTTCGCAGAGTAATGCAACGTGATATTCCGGCGTCGCACTTGGCTCTGAAGAAGAAGGGTTTTACGACGCCAATGTCGGTATGGCTGCGTGGAGAGCTGAAGGCGTGGGCGGCCGATGTGCTGTTCGGTAATGCGTGGAACATTCCATATTTGAATCAGCCGGCAGTGGAAGCTCTATGGGAGAGATTTCAGGGTGGGGCCCACCATCTGACCGATACGTTCAACATACTGGTCGCATTTTCATTGTCTTGTCGACTTTGGAGCGGGGGAAGCAGTCTGGCAAATGCGAATCGCAATTTCGACCAACTGGTTGTGGGAAAGAGCTAGATCGGTAATCGAGAATCCTGAGTGAACAAGCTCTACAACCTGTTCGCAATCGCCGGCATTGATTGGCTTGGCTGGAAAGCACTCGGTAGTGGTGGGCTGCGCATTCTTTCGTATCACGGAGTTTGTAGCGATGAGCTTGCCTCGGAGCCTTGGGTGCCCCGGCACTTCGTCACCCGATCTATACTGGAGAAGCAGCTCCAATATCTTCGTAAACACGCTTCGATTGTTCCGCTGGGCGAGGGGGTCGCTCGACTTCGGTCAGGAGATCTGCCGCGGCGCGCTGTTGCTCTTACATTCGACGACGGATACGCCAACAATCTCTACGAAGTACTTCCGTTACTCCAGAAATATGAAGCCCCTGCCACGATTTTCGTCAGCACGGCGTATGTGGAAAGCGGGGACTTCTATCCATTCGATCGACTTCGTCTAACGAAGATTATGGCGAAAGACGATCCGGCGATACGGGAATCGTTGGTGGAATATAAGAATCATACGTTGGACGAGGTCGTCGGATCGGTGGACCTTTACTGGGAACGATTGCACACTCGACTTACTAAGGATCAGAGAGAGGTTTTGCGACCCCTTCGCCTCGATGAATTAAAAAAGCTTGAGACGGACTTGATTACAGTCGGGGCTCACGCACACAATCATTGTATTCTCGGCAACGAATCGAGAAAGCGGAGAGACCAAGAGATTGAGCGCTCGGTAAACCTTATTCGGCACTGGATGAATACCAGAGACTGTCCTTTCAGCTATCCAAACGGTCAGACCGGTGATTATGATGACGCAGACAAGTCGCTGCTAAAGGACTTGAATGTCAGCCTGGCAGTCAACGGGATCGCAGGAATCAATAACGTTGGGTTCGATCCACTGGATTTGAAGCGGTTGCCAATAGGCATATACCACGATCGACCTGCATTCGCAGCCGAGGTGATTGGCTTCTCAAAACTTGCTCGATCGGCAAGGTTTTTTAGATGAACATAACGGTCGAAACTCGATTGGATCGGCTTGCCGAAATTTCGAACGAATGGGACGCGCTGGCTGCAACCCAGCCGCGCGACGGCTTCTTCAGGACCGCCAGCTGGGTGATTCCGTGGTTTCGCTTTGTTCAACCTAAGGGCCGTCCGTTCGTGATCGTGATTAGAGGCGGTTCCGGTCAACTTGTCGGATTGGCACCTCTATGTCTCACGACCTTTGTCGATCTCGGATTTCCCTTGCGGGTTCTGGGCTTCGCGGGAAGGGAGGTCGTCTCAGGGGATTACCTCGATTTTCTTTCTCTCCCGCACATGTATTCCGCGAATTCTGCTGTTCTGCTGGACTATGTGTGGTCGTCACGAGCGGAATGGGATGTCCTGCAACTTGGCGAGCTTTTGGATGGTTGTGAACTTCAAATGCGAATCTCCGGCTGGGCCTCACGGAACGAGTTGCCCGAACGGCAGCAAGAGCCAAGAATCTGCCCCTATATAGAACTTCCCCAGACATTTGATAAATACCTGGAGACCTTAGGCAGTTCTGTACGCTACAGCATTCGGCGGCGAAAGCGCGATTTACTCGAAAAGAATGGCTGTTTGATCAGTACCTGCTCGAGTGTCGACGAAATTCACAGTGGGCTCGCGATCATGACTGACTTGCATGTGAAGCGCTGGAGGAAGGAAGGCCACTCCGGAACGCTAACCAGACCCGGATTCCAGGACTTTCTGAAAGCCGTCTGCGTTACACCGCCGCAGGGTGGAGCGTGCAAACTATATGTGATGCGCAGAGAGGGTTTCCCGGTCGCGGCCCTTCTCGCCTTCCACTTTGCTGACAGCGCTTTATATTATCAGGCAGGATGGGATCCAGATTCTCCCTTAACTCGCTTCAGTCCAGGTACAGTAATGATGGCGCACGCTATCGAAGACGCAATTATTTCGGGCAAGAGATACTACGACTTTTTACGTGGTGATGAGGCGTACAAGGCGCAATGGACCAAGTCTGTCCGAGAGACTAAGACGCTAGTATGTGGCCGTAGTCTTATAGGTCGAGGATATATCAAGTGTGCGGCACTGAAGGATAAGGCGAAACACCTGTTTGGGAAGACGCAGGCGCCAAACTCAACCGATGAATCTATTGGGGAAGTTTCGAACTAAGAAACGGTTGTTCCAGGACGAGTGCCGCTACATAGGACGTCGAATCGCCTATCGGAACCTGGCGCTCTGGGTAGCTCGCAAGTTTGCAACTTATCGCGCAGCAATTATTTATAGGGTTAATTTCAACAAGATCGCAAATCCCACCACTCTTAAGCCTAATCTGAAGTTCGGCATGGAGCCGATAAGCGCTATCCAGGCAGAAATTCTCGATGCTGCGGACATTTACGTATCTGCTGACCATTCGGACGAAAAGGTCTTTGTGGCTCGTTCAGATTCTGAGATCGCATTCATTGCGAGAGTGACACGCGGTTGCTTTGTAGTTCCGAGACGTCACGTTGTGGAGATTCCGGGAAACGCCGTGTACATAAGCTGCTGCTATACCGTGCCTGCTTTTCGCGGTAAGGGTCTCTACGGAATAGGGATTCATCAGATTGCCGAGTTAAACGCAGATACGGCGGACCATGCATTTTTGTACGTCGAGTTCGAGAACGAAGCTTCGATAAGAGCGGTACTCAAAATGGGTTTTCTGCCAGTGGCCCGATCATCTTTGTTTTGTTGTGGTCCTCTCAAGTCTCAGAGGTTCGCAGAGTTCTCGTCACTCGGTTCAGGTCTCACCGTCAGGGAAACTGCGAAGTCTCGACCGAGCCCGTCAGGTGAACCCGTCAGCCCAAAGTCCTAATTCTGGGTGAGGATGTTGAAGGTATAGCCGCCCAATCCATTTGATGTGGCAGCTTGGTTCAGAAGGCCGTTCTGGCGGCTAGTTAGGCTTGGTGGCCCTGGATTGACAAATTTCGCGACGTAATCTCCATCGCTGCGGAATTTCGCATCAAGACGTATATTTTGGCCGCTTTGGAGCGCCGATGCCGACCCAATTGCACTGGCAAACTGAGTCGTGCTGTCAGTCACCACGTGCACAGTGAGCCCTGAATCACTCGCCAGAAAGTCGAATCCCGACGATGTGACATTCGAAACAGGTCCCTCGGCGCCAACAAGCTGTAGGCCTATATCCGTATCACTTACGAGGGAAGCCGTCACTACCGGGTCGAATGTGAAGTTCCCATTGCTATCTGTGGACAGGGACTTCGATAAATCAACATCGATCATAATTCCCGCCTGAGTGCTGGAGGGAAGCTGAAAGCTCAATGGAATTGTCACGCTAGCCGTCTTTAGGCTGACTGATGGTGAAGAGCTGCTCGTAAGGCTGTTGGTCTGTCCGGCGGCGTTAACGGTTTGCAGGGTTGGACTGCTGAAGGTTACGAACAAACTCGAATATGTGTTAGCTGGAACTGTTGCTGACAGTGCAAGCGTCGGAGCAAGTTGGAGATGCCGCAATTCCAGCGTCCTAGCCGTGCCTGAGTACAAGGAAACGGAACTACCATCCGATTTCACCAGTGAGGCCGCAGTGACCCCAATGTGAAATGAACCAACTTGATCAGATGCGGCGTCGGTAACGAAGAGTGAGATTGTCTGGTTGGTCGTACTTCCACCCGAACCAGAACCACCACCAGAGGATTGCGATCGAGATGTAGTAAAGCCGCCAGCCGCTCCACCGCAGCCAGTTAGGATGAAAAGCGACAATAGTAGTGCTAAGAAGCAAAGCTTTGCTCGCATAGAATCTCTCCAGCTCGTTTACTGAATAAGCTCAATCTGTTTTGCTACAAGAGTGGGGCCGTTCGACTGGCCAGTCTTAAGCAACAGTCCGCGAACAGCCACCTTTTGGCCAACAGCCAGAGTTGCGCCTTGAGCTGCTCCGATGTACTGGGTAACAGTTCCCACATCGACGGTCACGCTCTGCTGACCCAAAATCGCATCGCTAGCTTGCATCACGAAATTGAGCCCAAGACTACTGGTAACCGTCCCGCTGACGGTTCCTTGTTGGAGGACGATTGAGTCAAGGGTATTCGTGGTTCCGGCGCGGAAGCGAACTTCAACCGTTTGACCGAGAATCAAGTCCGTCGCTGTGCTGAAATAACAGGTTGGGCAGGACAGAATCGACGTGAGGTCATCGGTTTCCACGCTGAATTGAGTATTCGAGTCAATGGTGAATCCAGAAGGGTTTGTGATGACTCTTGATGCGATTTGGACGGTTACGGTAGCTGTCGCGGAATTACCAGACGTGTCGGTAGCGGTAGCAGTAATAATGTGAGGGCCAGACCCAGCATTGCTAGTGTCCCAGGTAGCCGAATAAGGTGCGCTGGTTAAAGTGCTGCCGACCTGGGCGCCATCGACCTTTACGACTACTGAAGCAACGCCAATGTTGTCCGAAGCCGTGACGTTGATAGCGACCTGTCCTGAAACAGTTTGGTTTGCGGTCGGAGACGTAATGGCGACAGTAGGCGGGGTTGTGTCGATCGCGACATTAGTTGTGGTAACGGTCACCGAACTCTGGTTGTAGTTGCCCGATAGATCTTCTGCGATTGCGGTTACGGTATGCTGTCCATTTGCAGCCGTCGCGCTATTCCAAACGTAGTTAAAGGGCGGGGTCGTAACTTGCGGGCCCACATTTACCCCATCAACGGTGAATTGCACACCCGCAACACCGACATTGTCGCTAGCGGTCGCAGATAACGTTACTCCACCTGTAATGCTGGCGTTGTTCGCCGGTGCGGTGAGCTTAACCGTAGGAGGAGTGGTATCAGGCGTAGCGGTAGTGGACAGTCCGAGCTCCCAAATCGTAGGCGAGTTAGCCTGTCCGCCGGAGTCGATCCATATAAGAACCATCGTGTCTGTGCTTGGATCGTAACCAGAGACCTGGCCGAATGGATCGCCTTGCATATAAGAAGTAATCTGCGGACCGCCCGACGTCGTCGTTAATGTCCACAAATTGGTGGCAGGTGAGTAAGCCCACAAAGCGTTCGTGTCTTCGTAGAGCAGAAGACGGTTGCGTTGAGAATCGTAGACAAAGAACGGACTAGAAGCGTTAGTTGCGGGAGGCTTTACACCGTCAGCTGGGGCTACTTTGGTGAACTGATGGAGTTCACCGTCATATTTCCAGAGATCATTCTGGTTGGCTCCGGTGCAGGGATTGGGAGCGCCGTTACCCGGCAAGCTACCATTACAGCCACCGTAGATGTAAATGTAGCCGTCAGTGCTGTTGTACGCCGCACCATAAGAGGTCAGTACTGCGGGCGGGCAATTCGTCGCCGTACAAGCTGCGCCATTCGAACCCTTAAGAGCCGAAGACACGTTAGTATAGGTCTGCGTGGAGGGGTTGTACTCTGCAACTCGCAGCGAAGAATTCGCGTCTGAGAGGCCAACCATCACCTTGTCAAGAGAATTACCCGATGGCCCTTTGGGCATGTACACCCAGTTTTGGAAGCTTCGGCCCTCAAGACACGCGGCTGGCGCGGCTGGACCCGTGCAAGAGTTGTACTCATTACCAAGGAAAGAGGGGTCCATCGTTGCGGTAGCAGAGTTATAGGAAGCGGTTTCACCGCCAAAGTAGTTGTTGCAAAGCCATCCAGAGGCGTACATCTTGTTGCGAAGTGTGTCGAATGTAGCATTCCCCAGAGGATGTCCGCTTAGTGGGTTCGCGCTGGCAGCTCCTGCTATGGGATTAGCTCCCGTGTAATATGCACAAACGTTATGGTCTCCGGTCGTGCTGTGTAAGCCGTTGTCGATGCGGAGGGTCATGTGCCCAGGCGTAGAACCGCGGGTGGGGGAATAACCCCAGATCGCCGTCGAGTAAATGTCTGCATTTCCCGCGACAGAACCAAGATAGAGAAACTCATGCCTGGAGCTGTCATACGGAAGCGCATTCATGTAGCCTCTGGCACCAGGCCACAATGGACCGACGGGACAATTCCCAGCTATGTTGTCGCAGATTTTTCGCCATCCGGGGCCGCTTACGGTTCCGGAAGATGTATTGCTAACGGTGACTGTCACACTTGCTGATGTAGTGGTATTTCCGGCGGCGTCGCTAGCGAGTGCAGTTAAGGAGTGAGTGCCATTTGCAACGGAAGCAGTATTCCATTGAGTGGAATAAGGAGACGTCAGCACTTGCTGACCCAAAGCATTGCCGTCCACGAAGAACTGGACGTAAGATACGCCCTTGTTGTCGCTTGCGCTAGCAGTGACGAGGATGACACCAGAAGCAGTCGCTCCCGCTGTCGGCGCCGTAATCGATACTGTGGGTGGCGTCGTGTCGGCGGAGGAGCTAACAGTCACCGAAACCGCAGTCGCAAACCCCAGGTTCCCAGCTGCATCTTGAGCAACGGCAGTAATCGTGTGAGAGCCTGTAGCTACTTTGCTGAGGTCCCAGCCTGTCGAGTACGGGGCCGAAGAAATCGATGGACCAAAGTTGGTTCCGTCGATAACGAATTGAACAGCCGTGACTGCCACGTTGTCGGATGCGGACGCGGTAAGCGTTACGGTACCGGTCGTAGGCAGTACTGTTCCATTCGCTGGTGACGTCACCGCGATTGTTGGCGGCGTGGTATCGGTGGCGGCAGATGTGGCCAGCGCTTTCAGCATGAAAGCCGATTGTGGCAGGCCAGTCTGTGGCAACACTACCGTTATCGATGTGGCGGTTGCTGCTGGCTGCGTCGTTGTGTACGTTGCGGAAAACCAGGGCGAATGGCTAGTCGGATCAACTCCCCAAGTCCCACCGATGCCGTCGGACTCGTTTCCAGAATCCGGATTAAAGTTAAGCCAATCAACTACCGTCTTACCGTTAACGTCGTATTTTAGAGACTGAGCAGTCGTGCCGGAGAGGGCGCTCCACGATAGGTGATAAGTTCCCGCTGGCGATTCTGAAAAACTCGTAAGGCCGACCGTCTGAAGCTTCTTACTAGGCGGATGCAGGTACGTGTTGATGGCTTCGCCAAGACCGTATCCGCCATTTTCGTCCCATCCACGGCCTGGATCCGACGCGACTCCGTTATGGTATTGCAGTGCTTGAATGGCGCGAGTAAGCAAGTTGAGGTGGCTGGTATCACCCGTAAGTGACAGGTAAGCGGTGAGGTTGTACCAGACAGTCTGTTCAGCGGCGAAGAAGGGTTCGCAGTGGCAAACCGGGGTGGTCGTACCTGAACCGCTACATACGTGATCGCCAGGTATCGAATATCTGAAGCCGGACTGGTTCTCATTGCCATTGTCGGTGGCGCCTTCAAGCAAAGCCCATTGGGACATCCCAAGCATATAATCGCGGACTTCGTTGTAATGCCCCCATGACGGTCCAAGTTCGTTCAGAGTCTCGAACAGGCCGTTGTTGACGATACCGATCTGATAGGGCTGCGCCAGGCGGGCACCCTGCGGGTACCAGGGATAGGTGGTCGAATTAATGCACGCGCTATAAGTGAACGGAGATGCCGTCACGAACGCATTGCTGAATGATTCAGGGAAAAAGTATCCGCGGGTCTTACTAAGACCGTCGCATGAGTAAGAATTCGTGTGCGTGATGTCGTAACATGTCTGCGATGACTTACCAGTTCCCGAGATCACCACGTCTTGCGAGAAGATGGTGATCAGATGCTCGATTGTTGTTTGTGCATTCGCTGCCGGAGTCGTATCTCCCTGCTCCACTGCAAAGTTATGAAGACGGGAATTGTTGATAATGGAAGTTCCGTAAGCGCGCTGTACCCCGAGGCCACCTGAATTCGGGTAGGGAAGATGGATTCCGCACGACACACCCGGGTTTCCGGGGTTCGTAAAGTGGTCGTACATGGCCTGCCGAACAAAGTCGCGATAGAATTCATCGCCGAACAGGTGATAGTAGTCGATGATTCCATAAACGTGTCCATGCAGTTCATCGATCCATATATTGGTTCCTCCACCCAGCAGGGAGTTGGCGCTGTTTGCGGAAGGAACGATCGGCCAACAGGATGCGCCCAAATCACTCTGCGGTGAGTGCGAGTACCAGTTGAAGCCGTTCGCTCGCGCGAACGCCGTTTCCATCGTCATTTTTTCTTTATTAATGCCCCAATGCAGGCGACCAGTCCATCCTCTCGACAGGTACTGGAGCAGGTAATCCCAAGGGAAGTCGGTCTGGTTCGATCCCGAGCCCCCAGACCAGCCGTAATTGCGAAACGTGGTGGGCGCGAAGTCGGTTGGAGGGCCGATATTTCCGGCTGGAAGACTGACTTTCGCCGTGTTCCCGGCCGTAGCGACGAAGCTATCAAGCTCTGTAGGATCCTCGAGAGTTACCGGAAAAACGCCGGTAGAGTTGTAGTAGGCGATAGGAGCGCGAGCCAGCAGGAATTCCTGTTGCTTCAGGATTTCGTTACCGGGATTGGTGACGGTGGCATCGTGGAAGTTCAGGTACACCGTGTCCATCTGGACTTGTGGCCATGCCAGGTAGTAGGGAACTGTGTTACTAACCGGCGAAAGCCAGAGACTCTGATCCATCCACAAACCGATTCGCGCGTCGGTGCCTCCGCCAAAGTACGCCAACATGTGTGGGAAGTATTCGGCGAACATGTAGCCTCCCATCGTCATACCGTGTCCGTTGGAGTCGTTAATGTCCGCCCACCCGTCCTGAGAAGCGGTCGCGCTGGCGCTATAAAGTTTTGTATTGTTGCCGTCGATCTGAAATCCGCTGAGCGAGTAGGTATATGGGTAACTACTGGTCCGATAAATGTACGGATTCAGAATTGCCGAGTTTGTCCAATCCGTTCCTTCGAATCGAGTGGTGAAGCCTTGAAGGGAATAAGCGTTTTCACTCCCGCTGTAGCTGTAGTTCTGCGTCCCGCCGTCCTTGGCAAAAGTTGCAGCTTTGCCGCTACCCAGCGAAAGACCGACCCGCACGTCGAAAGATCGATAACCTTTGGTTGCCGATGCGAAATTCCCGGCGCCGGTGGATACGTTATCGTTTTGTAAGGCTACCTCGATCTTGGCGCGGTTCAGCCCCTTGTAGAAGTGCAGTCGCGCCGTGTAAGTCAGATATGCTTCGCTACCATTTACGAGTCCGCCTGTGCATTTGATTGAGGCGCGCGCTGGGCCATTCTCCTCAATCGAGCAGGTTGAGTTCGGATCGTTGGCGCTGGTGTAGAGAGTCGTGCAACCTGAGAGTGGATTAGCGCAAGTGGTCGTCGAACCGTCGGCCGGTGGGCCCTGCAATGCGAAGCCGCTGGATGTTCCCGAGGAAACCAGAGTGACTCCGCCTTGAGTCACTACCGAGTCGAACACATTAAAGTTCGCTTTCTTGATGGTGAAGGTCGAGCTTCCCGTGGCAACAGTGATCGTGCCTCCGTTGTCGGTGGCTAGATTACTTCCGCCAGAGTTTCCGCTGCCCGTTGTAACCGTGAGTGTGGTCGTCGCGTTCGCAGGCAAAGATGGAATCTGTGTGTCGATTAGAACCCATTTGCAATGTCCAGAGGGCCAATTCCCGATGCAACGGAACTGCTGAATGCTCGCGCCTGTAATGGCAAGTTGGGTTTGGGGAGAAGTAATCGCTTGTGAATCGGATAAGGGCAGTCCGATAGTCAAAGGCTCATTTGTTCTGGCGATGCCTGAAGCTGCGCCGGCCGTCGTTTCACCCACCGCGTTCTTGGCCTGCACGTTCGGCCATAAAGCTTCTTGGACCGTCAGCGTGGTAATGGTCTGAGCGCACCCATTCGTTACGAATGAAGCGAGAAAAAATAGAAAAGCGAATGTGCAGAGCGTGCGTCTCAATTTAAATATCCTTCCTTCGCTGAGCATCTCAGCTGCAAGGTTCTGGCAAAAATTCGACGAGGGCGCGAACAGGTAACTTGACGTGTCCCGCAATTTGCATTCTCTTCTGCGGCATTGCACACGCCAAAGGCAAGCTCATCTTTGCCACCCCGTTTTCCTTTCGAATCTCGATAAGAAAAACGTTGTCCAAGTTTTGAAAATATAAGTGCTGGGGGTAACCACCGCAATTTACGTGGGGGAGTGAACCATATCCTGCGGTGGCAGGTACCAACGTAACCGGGACCCTGCAAACTTGCGGGGCGCGACGGCGGATGCGCCCATTACGAACCAAGTTGCAATGCGCGAAAGAACCTAGTTTGATACGGATTTAATGTTGAGTTTATACCGATTCTGTGCTGATGGGAAGGTGGAACTAGAGAAGACGGGACGCTTGTTAACTAACTGCGCAACAAAAACTCACAGAATTTCTTTAGACCTGAGGCAAGACTTACCGTGGGACGAAAACCGTACTGCAGCGACATGCCTTCAGGTGAACCCCAGAAAGCATTGCTCTCGTGTGCGATTCCCGATTTCTTCAAATTCAGAGACTCAATACCAAATGTTGACGCGGCCTCGACCACCAGTTGCTCAAGTGAAATCGGATTCCCTCCCGCCAGATCAATCGTGAGATCCCGAGGATCGTTTGCAATTAAGAGAAGGGCGCCGACCGCATCGTCGATATACATTGCGTCGATTAAGTTGCTCCCGTCTCCGTAAAGCTCATAATCACTTTGTTTTTCAATACCAAACCGCCGGACAAGCCTTCCGTAAATCTTGTGCGCGGCTTCGTAAGGGCCGAATGCTCCAAAAAAACGAACGATGCAGTAGCGTTCTATACTTTTACGCCTGCGCCAGAATGCACGAACATACTCTTCACTGGTCAACTTTGAAACTGCGTAGGGAAGGGTCGGATACACAGGCATGGAAGGATCGACCTGGCCGCACAGCCCGTCGTAGACCGCTCCGGAGGATAGGTAGACAAATCGTCCAACGCGAACCTCTTCCAGCAGATTTAGCGTTGACGCTGTGTTCGCCAAAAGGTCGAGTTTCGGATTATCCACAGACCAGGGGATGTCTACTTTCGCCGCCAGATGCAGACAACAATCCCACTCGCGTCCACGCTTCTCCATCGCACTCCGGATCTGATCGGGTGAGTTCAAATCGACCTGACATGGACTTACGTTCGCAAGGGAGGATTTGGAGACAAACCCCGGGAATGAAATGTCCTGGGAATAGAGAGCGGTGATCTCCCAGTCTTTGGGAGCTCTGAGAATTAAGTTCCGCCCGACGAATCCTGACGCACCTGTGATCAGTACTTTCATGCCTCGGGCGGAACTGTTCATTACACTTTCGCCGTCACGGCGACGTCTTTTTGTGCCGAAGCGATCTGCCGGTACCAGTCAATAGTCTTGAAGAGCCCTTCTTCCAAGTCCACCTTGGGCTCGTAACCCAGCAACTGGCGTGCTTTACTGATGCTTGGGACACGAAGCTCGACGTCGGCGCGATTCATTTCGATGAATCTCACCTTCGAAGAAGAGCCGCTTAATCGAATGACTTCCCTGGCAAGGTTTGAAACCGTAACCACGCTGCGAGGATTACCGATATTAAATGCCTCTCCAATCGCGCTTTCCTTTTCCAGAGCCATGACTACGCCATCAACGATGTCGTCGACGTAACACCACGCGCGGATCTGACCGCCATCGTTGTGAACAACAAGGTCGTCGCCCTTGAGCGCATTGACGATGAACGCGTGAATTGCACCCTGTCCTACCTGCCGAGGACCATAAATGTTGAATGGACGAATGGATACAGTAGGAAGCCCGTACTGCTTATAGTAGTTATGCGCCAGGTGCTCGGTGGCGAGTTTGCTGACTGCATACGTCCATCGCACCTCTCCGACGGCCCCGAGACTGGTCACGTCGGCTTCCTGCACCCTGTAGGCGTAAGACCCAAATACCTCACTCGTCGAGAAATCGACCAGCCGCTGGACTTTGTGCTTTAATCCGGCTTCGAGGACATTGTAGGTGCCGAGGAGGTTCACCTTCATTGTCTCAACGGGATGATTAACCACATCGTCGACTCCGGCGATCGCTGCCAAATGGACCACCAGATCGCAACCTGCCATTGACTGCTTGACGGACTCAGGGTCCATGACATCGCCGCGAACATACGTCACATTTGGGTGCGAGCCAAGCTTCGTAAATTGCATTGCGTTGCGATGTTCGTTATCCATGATGACAATCTTGTTGTCGTTCACCAAACGCTCGCACAGCGTGGTCCCAATGAAACCCGCACCGCCCGTAATGAATAGCTTTCTGCCTTTAATCGACATATTCTCCAATCCTCTTCGCACAATCGAAATCCAGCCAGTTAGTTGTTGACTGGCCGCGAACTGCCAATTCTTTGCACTCGTTCGACTACTTCATTTCTATTCTTTTTGCGTAGCGAATCCAGCGCGGACTGTATCGCCCAAGCCCGTTGTGGACGAAACATTGTCAGCAATAACAACGGAAGGTGCTTACGGACCCGGACGGGCTGCGAACGAAATGAGCGCAGCAGGCAGGTGCGTGCATGCTGGAAGATTCCGCGTTCATACCAGAATAGGGCAGCCTCAAAATTGAGTTGCGCCAGGCGCTGTGCGATCTGGCGACTCCCCAATTCCCGCACCACGTCTGGAAACATCTTCAACTGTTTTTGCAGTGTCAATACGGCGCCCGAATCCGGGCTGGGCGGTATCACGGTCGAGACCGTGCGCTGAGCATTCCGGTGACTTTGCGAAGAATGCTGGCGATACTTTGTAAGCACCCTTTCTACATAGTCGACCTTGTAGTGCCTGGCGATTCGCAACCACATGTCATAATCGCCAAAACGAAGCGCTTCGTCGAAAGAGCCGAGTTTTTCAAAGCATTCACGCCGGATGAGAACAGCATCGCCGCAAATCATGCTGTCCATGAACAGCTGCGGATAAATGTTTCCGCTCGGGCGTACGCCACGATTCCGGCACTTCGCAACGCTCTCTTCCAGAACTTCGCTGTTCTCGTCAATCGTCATGAAGTCCGAGTGGACCATTCCTGCGTCCGGATGACTATGGAGATACTCGACCTGCACCTGCAGAAATTCAGGTAACCAGACGTCGTCGCTGTCTAGGAATGCAATGAATCCTCCGGTGGCAGCGCTGACCCCGTCGTTCATTGAGCGAACAATTCCCATATTTCGCTCGTGTTCGACGACACGGATGCGATCCTGGAAACGCGCCAACAGGCTTGAAGTGCCGTCTGTGGAGCCGTCATTAATTACAATCAACTCAACGGGCCCGTATTTTTGCGTCAGCACACTTTCAATGGCTTCGCCGATGTACTTCTCGCCATTGAGGACCGGCATGATGACGCTAACCTTCGGGTTCACGAGTGTTTCTCCTTCAATATTCATCAGCGGGAGGTCGCATATTGACCGGCCAATGAACGGACCACTTTTTCGGCGGAGGTGCCATCCCCGAATGGGGATCCCATCCTGCCAGGTTTTGCCGCCAAAACCTCACGGCAACCATTCACGATACTTTTCGAACTTACCGGTGAAACCAGGGTATTCCAGCCGAGTTGAACGAGTTCCACCCATTCGGTCTCCTCTCGAAGCGTGACGCAGGGAACTTTATGAAAAAAAGCTTCCTTTTGTACTCCGCCAGAGTCGGTGACAATCATCCGAGCGTGCTTTTCAAGCATCACCATGTCCAGATAGCCTACAGGCTCGCAGACGGTCAATCCCTCATAACCGTGCGGGTTACCGATCCTCTCTTTCAGCACCTTGCGGGTTCGAGGATGGAGAGGAACCACCACCTGAATGTCTTTGGATAACTCCTGTAACCCAGTCCAGATAGCGAACAGACGGTTCGGATCGTCTGTGTTCTCAGCGCGATGTACCGTCGCGAGGACATAATTTTTCGAATCCAGCTCCAGTCGTTCCAGTGCGTGACTGCAAGCTTCCGCTTTGGCCGAGTAGTGAAGCGCAGCGTCGAACATTACGTCACCCACCACCTGAACCTGTTCTTCGGGAATGCCTTCGGCCACCAGGTTTCGAAAGCCCGTTTCCGTGGGAACGAACAATCGGTCAGAAACGTGATCGACGAGCACACGGTTGATCTCTTCCGGCATTTTACGGTTGAAAGATCGCAGGCCAGCCTCGACGTGAGCGACCGGAATGTGCAGTTTGCTGGCCGCTAATGCGCCGGCGAGCGTCGAGTTAGTGTCGCCGAAGACGATTGCCCAGTCGGGCTTTAACCGCACCAGCAGCTCTTCCAGACTTTCGAGCATATGCGCGGTCTGCTTCCCATGTGATCCCGAACCGATGCCGAGGTTGTAATCCGGGCAAGGAATATCGAGTTCATGGAAGAAGACCTGGGACATGTTTGCGTCGTAGTGTTGACCGGTGTGAATCAGGATGTCTTCAACGTCGGATTGTCGCCGAAGCGCTCTCGACACTACTCCCGCTTTCACGAATTGCGGGCGAGCACCGACAATTTCTGCGATCTTCACGAGTATGCCCGCTCCGACCTTCGCTTCGCTACCGCGAACACCGCACTGCCACGCCATTCTGTCCAACCCAGGTTCGAAACCCAAGCGTCGAAGCTAACTACAACCCTGGAGAGAAGTCGCGATGGGACTCCCTTGATGGCGGCAGGGAACTCTCGCAAACTCATCAACGCTTGTCCTCGCAGAACTACCAGGTCCAAATTGGTGTTCAGCAATCCATGGACTTCCGTCAGCGAGTTGAACGGCTTCTCGAAAGGCGTGAATGGCTCGACGGGAGATGTCGTTGCGGACTCATGATTGAGTTTCTCGATCCGACGGCGTATGGCACGCAGTATTCTCTTCGCATCGAGCAACGCGTAACAGTTCTCGATCAGCCGATTTGCAAAACCCTTGCGGTGGGTACTCAGGGGTTCGTGAATGAGAAATTTGCCTTCGTTTTTCAACAGGCCCGAAATGTGGTGAACACATGAAGTCTGGTCCGGAATGTGGTGCAGTCCGCCAATAAACATGATCGCTTCACAAGACTCGCTTCGGAGTGGCGGATGAGATGCATCGGCATGCAGCAGCAGAACCGACCCCTTGCCTAACTCGCGACACTTCTTTGCGAAGAGCTTCAGCATTTCCATCGATACATCAATACCAATTACCGGCTTGCCGGACTTCACCAGCGGCAGGGAACTCTTGCCCGTTCCGCAACAAAGGTCGACCACAAAACTTGCATTTTCAACTTCCTCTGAAACTTGTCGATCAATCAGCCGCTGGTAATACGTACGAAGTGGTTCCGGACTGGTGAATAAGCCGTCATAACATTGAGCCTGCTCATCATGGAACGCACTCTCGAATTCCACCACGCGTTGACTTCGCTCTGTGCCAGACGATCTCGAAGCCTCCGCTTCGATCTCATCTTTTGCTCTCTGCGCGTTCACCATCCAGGCTGGAAGCATCTCTACGATCCCGTCGGCGTTTTCGTCGCAGGTGCGCTCACAAGTCGCACAAGCGAGTCGTAGCGGCGATCTCTGCACTTGTTTGAGTTCGCCTCGGCAATCCGGGCACACCAGGATCCCACTAAAATCAATCGCCATCGTCATCAACACCTATTTCGCGATTTTTCGATCCGGAGAAGACGCGTTACAGCTTTCGCCATATTGCGCCCGAAGTAAGATATCCAAAAGGATTGTTGCCGAACCGTGTATCACCGAAGCCAAGAGGTTTGTCATTTGGTACGGATGCATACACTACTTGACAACGTGTCTCGCGCCTCAACTCGGCTTCTGAGCCTTGTGGCCGTTATTCTTGTCCCCGTATTGGTAATAGTAATAGCTTCCTTGGATCGCCCGTGTCAGTTTTGCGTCATTCAATACCGCCCCGATCAGCTTTTTGCGGTCGATATGGTTCATGCATCGCTCGAGAATCTCTCGCTGCGTAGTGTGTGCTCGAACGATTGCAAGGATGGTATCGCACCCAGCTGCCAGCAACTCGAAATCGGCTAGTGCGAGAACAGGCGGCGAATCGACGATCACCAACTTGAACTCTTCAGTTGCCCACTTCATGAATCTCTTCCAGTTCGAGCCCGCGATTAATTCGGCTGGAGTGTCGGTGGGGCTGCCGGCCCCGACGATATACAACTTCTCCACATCGGTTTTTGTGACGCATTCTTCAAACTCTGCCTTGCCAGTTAGAGCGTCCGATAATCCTAATTCGTAAGGTTTGGCCAACAGGCGAGTTAACCCTGTGTTCCGAAGGTCACCGTCAACCAGGAGCACGCGGGTGTCTCTTAATTGAGAACACGAGATGCCAAGGTTCATGGTGGTGATGGTCTTGCCTTCCCCCTGCATTGCGCTCGTGATCACCACAGAACGGCTGGAACGGGAATTCAGAAGCCGCAAAAGCCTCGTTCGCAACATACGGTATGCGTCCGCGGCGATAACGATATCGCCTTGATCGCTCCGGCCGAGAAGCCTTTCGGAAGTGCTCAAGTCGGTTTTCTTTGAAACTGTGGCGGCTTGGCTCACGGCGGCTAGGTCGACCTGATCGGAAGTAACAATGGACCGATGATCCGAAATGGGTTCAGGATCCCGCTTTGACGTCTTCAGACTCGAGAGTAGTTCGTCAATCTTTCCGGTAACTGCATTCCTTGCCGGACCTGCCGCACTTCCGGAATCGGCCAGACCGCGACTTTCTTCGAAGAATTTACTCATTTTTCATCCTTGGACAATGGTCCGCCAAGCGCCATGACGATTTTCGCCTCTAGCTAAACTGTTTGTACACAATGGACATGCAACTTCGTTGCCAGAAAAAGCGTTGCTAATAATGGACTTGCACGTCACTGGACGTGAATCTGCAATTTTTTGCAGAATTGTTCAGTTCATTTCCACTCTCTCTCGTCGCCGCTCTCGATCTTCGACAGTGCGCACTTATCCATACCATGCTTACGTCGTGTTCGATTGTGGACCATTTCGGGGGACGTTCTGCCGGTGATCGATTTTTCGATCACCGGCGCTCAATTTGAACATCTCAAGGTCAGTCGTGCGCGGTGGAGACCGCCACTTCTCTCACGCCTTCGGCGTCACCCACCTCGGAACACGTGCCGTTCTCAATCTGATAATGCCTGCCGCACTCGACACACTCAGCTTTGCCGCCCGACTCACTCAGGCGAATTCCGCAATAGCACATCCATCCAATCCGCTTTGCGGGCACGCCAACCATCAGCGCGTAGTCAGGTACATCCTTGGCAACGACCGCTCCGGCTGCGATGAATGCATATTTGCCGACGGTGTGGCCACAAACCACGGTACTATTTGCCCCGAAGCTGGCCCCACGCTTCACCAGGGTTTGACGGTACTCGTGGCGGCGCAGGATATGGCTTCGGGGATTGACCACATTCGTGAATACCATCGATGGACCGCAAAAAACGTCATCTTCCAGAATCACTCCGGTGTAGACCGAGACATTGTTCTGGATCTTGACGTTGTTTCCGATCGTTACGTCGGGACTTATCACCACGTTTTGTCCCAAGTTACAGTTCTTTCCCAGTTTGCTTTTGGCCATGATGTGGCTGAAATGCCAGATCTTGGTTCCTTCACCAATCTCGCAGGGCTCGTCAACCAGAGCGGTCGGATGTGCGAAATACTTCGGCACTGTCGCGACGAGCTCCACCGGCTTGCCGCCCTTCTGAACCGAATCCTCGCAAGACTGAAGAATTCGGAGAACGTCGACACCATTTTGACCGTCAGTTCGCGGGGTCTCGCGCGTTGCGACGCAGTTCAAAAAGTGTTCGCATTCCAGTCGCAAGGGTTCCAGCTTCGGAATATTTACCACCTGAGCTGCTTCCTTGTGAGCGACGGGAGCGCGATCGATCCAGTCGATTCGATGAGGATAGAGGACCAACTTCCTTTCAGGCTCCATGTCGTCGAACACGGCCATCGCTTTGTCCCCTACGATGGTCAGCTTCTGCTCTTTGAAGGGGTGTATCCAGCTCACAAAGATATGCGCCATCACGCCGCTCTTGAACTGGCACGTGGTCAATGTGGTGTCTGCGACCTGCTGGTGGATAAAACTGCCGCCATGCGAGGCCAGGGAAACTGGCATCTCATTTAACAGATATAAGATGGCTGAAATGTCGTGCGGAGCAAAGCTCCACAGAATGTTCTCCTCGGTACGAACCTTGCCCAGGTTCAGTCTTGAGGAGTAGATATAGCGGATTCGGCCGAGTTCCCCAGCGCGTACCATTCGCTTCAGCTCGACCACCGCCGGGTGATATTGAAGGATGTGGCCTACCATCAGAATCCGCGATGTTTTTCGCGAAAGTTCAAGAAGTTCTTCGCCTTCGCGAACCTGCAGCGCCAGCGGCTTTTCGACGTAAACGTCTTTTCCGTTTTGCATTGCCCGCTTCGCCAACTGATAGTGCTGCGATGCGGGCGCGGCAATGACTACGGCATTGATGTTCTTGTCTCTCAAAACCTCGTCGAAGTCTTTTGTGGTTCCTACGCCGAATTTCTCTTCTGCTTCACGAAGCGCTTCGTCACGGGTATCGCAAACTGTCGCCAGCGCTCCCAACTGATGAAAGTTGCGTACCAGGTTTTTGCCCCAATAGCCACTTCCGATTACCGCCACCTTCGGTTTCGATTCCATTTCAATTCCCTTTATGCGCGACCGTAAAAGTCGGCGATTCCGTTGACTACCGCCTCAATCTGCTGCTGTTTCAGCTCCGTGTAAATGGGCAACGACAGCGCTTCCACGCTCGCTTTTTCCGATTCCGGGCAGTCGCCTGGCTTGTGGCCAAGATCGGCGAATGCGGGCTGCAGGTGCAGGCAGTGTGGATAGTAAATTTCAGTTGGAATACCGAGACGCTGTAAGTGGCTCTTCAGCGCGTCACGTTTCGGCGTACGAATCGTGAATTGGTTGTACACATGAACATAGCCATCAGGCGCTACTGGCGGCTGGACCAGGTCTGTCAGTTTGTGCTCGTGGAACAGTTTCCGGTACAGATCCGCGTTTCGTTCGCGGCCGGCTGCCCATTTATCGAGGTGTTTCAGTTTCACCCTCAGAATCGCGGCCTGAAGGGAATCCAGGCGGCTATTCATTCCCAGAAGTTGATATTCATACTTGCTCCGGCTGCCGTGAACGCGCAGAATGCGGAGCTTTTCGGCCAACGCCGGGTCATTGGTAGTGATCAAGCCGCCGTCGCCAGCGCCGCCGAGATTCTTGGAAGGGAAGAAGCTAAAACAGCCCATTGAGCCGATGCTCCCAACAGCTTTACCCTTGTATTTCGACCCGATAGCCTGCGCCGCATCCTCGATGACAGCGATGTTGTGCTTGCGCGCAATCGCCATAATGGGATCCATATCCGCGGCCAGGCCGAACAGATGAACCGGAATGATGGCCTTCGTCTTCTTCGTAATTTTGGCTTCTAATTTCGCGGGATCGAGGTTGTACGTTACAGCGTCAATGTCTGCAAATACAGGCTTCGCACGGAGACGCGCAATCGATCCGGCGGTAGCAACAAACGTAAAGGGCGGAGCAATTACTTCATCCCCTGGGCCGACTTCGAGGGCCATCAGCGCCAGAAGCAGTGCATCGGAACCCGAGGCGCATCCGATGGTGAATTCAGCGCCAGTTTGCGATTTCACTTCTTCCTCAAATGCGGAAACTTCGGGGCCCATGATGAAAACCTGTGAGTCCATCACCCGGGTAACTGCACTCATGACTTCTTCGCGGATCGTCGCGAACTGTGCCTTCAAATCGAGAAACGGAAACTGCATCTTCGGTGTAGAGGACACAGCAACTTCGGCCACTTTCGAACTCATAATTCTCCTCGTCGGCTAATGTCGATTTTCAGAAAGTAATGTGAGTGTGATTTCGATGTTGAGAAGCAATCTATTATCACTTCAATCATTGCCCAGGCATTAGATTACTTCAGTTTGCTTCGGGAAATCGGTAGTAATTCTAGTATTTTTCAGGGGCGTGTAACACGTACGACAATAACGATCGATGGTGTTTCAGACCGCTTAACCCATTCTTCGAGCTGGAATTGAGCGGAATCACTTAGGCTCTGCTTTTGGTTTTTCTGGCACAAAATGAGGCCGATAAAGAGGATCTCCTACGTTCACAATCATCCAGCGCAGGTGCGAGGTACCGGCCAACAAAGCGTCACCGGCGTTTCCCCCCTGCAACAGGACATATGCAACCTCGTCCGGATGTGGTAATCCACTCAGATAAGGCTCCCCGATTGCTCCGCTGGTGATTGTGATTCCTTTCTGTAATGCGTTTGCGACCCAGTTTGTCCCCTCTCGGAGATTGGTGGCGGAGTTACTGTCGAGATGGATACCGATCGCTCCCGGTCGCCAGGTGAAAGCGTCGTTGTAATGGCTCAGCGAGTACCACCCGCCAAAGAAAATGGCGTCGTCGCAGCGAGCTCGGGCGGGCGGCGTTCCAAATTCCTCTTTATGCTCATCTTCTTCGACGTGGAGTCCTGCCTTCCGGAACAGTTCGGCCGCACGGAACAGATCCCAGTCGCCGGCCGCGTATCCTTCGTCGGGCATCTGAAAAAGCTGCTCTCCATACTGCCGATCAATGCAGACGGTTCCGGAAGCGCCTGCATCTTCAGCAGTTAGCGCTTTATCGATCAAGCCGTGGGCAATTTGGGGAGTAGCCGCCTCCAAATGCCATACCGAATAGATGGTCGGAGTCGGCCCGTTTCTCCATTCTGCGAGTGGGACGAATGGTTTAAAAGTTCCCGATTTACTGTTTGCCTCGGAATAGTAGGGGTTTCGCGTCGCACCCGCCTTGCCCGCCTCGTCCCAAAGATCTGCCACGAACTGATCGAGGGCCGCACCTCGTCCTACAGGAGAGCCGAACACGATATAAGGTGTGTCGTAACTGAAGACAATGTACAGGATCTTGCGTTTGCCCAGCTTTTCAAGACACTTTTGCAGAGGCTCGCGAACCTGCTTCAAATAGGGGTCCCAATCAAGTGCCCCATACATCAACTGCGGCCCCGACGGTTTTATCGAGCACTGATTATCTTGAGGAATGTGCCGCTTCGCCATGTAGTACTTGGCTAAATTTCGCGACGCAGAAGAGCTGGCGTTAACCACCACGAGGGTGCTCTGGCTTAGATCAGCAGCGGTCTGAGCCGCTGCCAGTGAACCAGAAAGCGCGACAACGATCATCAAAAACCAGCTTCGCATAGAGCGGGGGGTGGTCAGATACAACCTCGCAAAAGAGCATCGCTTACATATTTTCCGACTCATACCGATTCAGCCATTGATTGCGGCCTGTCCGCGTTGATCGACCAGTACCAGGCCAAGACCCATGCAGTAGGCGAAACTAACGCGGGAGTTATGCCAGGATACCGCCCAGGAATCAATTGCTGCTTCCATTCCATCACGAAGAAGAAACAGCCAAACGCAACAGCGCCCGCCCACATCCACGGAGATCTGGATCTGACATTTACCCGATCGAACAAGAGCGCAGTGAGTGCAACAGGCTGCCACGTTATTTCAAGTATCCGTTGAAATCCGTTCAGTACATTTTCCTCTTCGCCGGAAAAGGGTATCCAGTTGAAGCTGTGCGCCGCGCCGGTGCCGGGAGCAATTTCCAGAAGGATCAGACCGCTAATTATGAAGACCACGGCCGCAAAAGCATCGAGAAAGCTTCGGCCCACCAAGTTACCGATCACGACTCCCGATACCATTCCGATTGCCGCTTCCAGCGAGATAGCCCGTGAAACAATCAATGGCTTTGCTGCCATGGTGAGCAGAAAGAGGAAGCTGATGACGGCCATCGCTCGTGAACGGTCGGATGCCAACGCAGAGGACAGGCAAATCAAGCCGGAGACAATGGCTGTGTAGGTGAGAAATCGATAAGGGTCGAATGTCGAAAGATGATGGAGCGTTTGCCATGCTGGAGATAGGCTCTGTCTAACCGTACTCACATCAAGCGATGGCACAAAAGGAAACAGCTGAGAGGCAATCCAGACCAAAATCGAAAGTGCCCCGAGATTTGCCGGTGACCCTGGCCTGATGTTTTTTGCTTGCCACGACAGAACCGCAGAGGGCATTCGGAGTCTGACGCGAATGATTGCGGCCGCTGCCGCTCCCACGGCTGTGCCCGACGTGTTAGCCAACAAGTCAGTAATGGACGAATCGCGTGGCAAAAACATCTGCAGCGATTCCATCGTGAAACTCAGGCTAGCTCCAATTAACGTAGCAACGATGATCGCCGCGACGGAAGTACGCGCTTTGCGCATCCACATCCACAGCGCCCCGACCGGTAAATAGATCAGAACGTTCGCCAGCAGATCGGACCGGGAGACGGAAGACGGAAAATGGGTCAATCCCCAGAAAAGCGGCTCCTGAGGATGCTTCCACGGAGAGAAGGGAAACAGGCTGCCGTAAACGATTAACCCGCAATAGATGGCAAAGACCAGTTTGAAGGTGCGCGCGTTCGGCTCCGTGCTGTCCGGTGGTGATGTTCTGCTAAGCATCGTTTCCGTAAACTCGTAGAGCGCTACACGAACACGACTGTCTTTTTCCCATACAACAAGATTCGATTCTCGAGGTGCCAACGGACCGCCCGCGCCAAAACCACTCTTTCCAAATCCCGTCCCTTGCGAATCAGGTCCTCGACGGATTCACGGTGCGAGATTCGTACCACATCTTGCTCGATAATTGGCCCATCATCGAGTATCTCGGTGACGTAGTGACTGGTCGCCCCGATCAGCTTTACCCCTCGCTCGAAGGCGCGGTGATATGGCTTTGCTCCCACAAAAGCCGGAAGAAACGAGTGGTGAATGTTGATGATCCGGTGCGGAAAGGAGGCTACGAACTCGCGAGAAAGGATCTGCATGTACCGCGCCAGCACCAGAACGTCAGGCTTCTGGTGTTCAAGGATCGCCCGGATCTTTTCCTCAGATTGCCGTTTGTCGGGCCCGGAAGAAGACTCAACCACCTCATACGGAATCCCATAGAAATTCGCCACCGCCGCGTTGTCGGGATGATTCGAAATGATCAGGGGAATGTCGCAATCCAGTTCCCCGAGCCTTTGGCGATAAAGCAGATCTGCAAGGCAGTGGTCCTGTTTTGATACCAGGATCACCATCTTCGAGCGACGAGCTGATTGCTCAAGCCGCCACTCCATTTGGAACCTCGATGCGAGCGGTTCGAAGCACTTGGCAAACTCCGATACAGGGATGTCGAATCCTTCCAAGTCAAATTCGACCCGTAAAACGAACAGTCCAGACTCAGAGTCCGCATGCTCATCGGCGTGGAGAATATTCCCACTATGCCGAAAGATAAAATCGGATACAGAGGCGACTATCCCTTTTCTATCAGGACAACTAATCAGCAGAACTGCAGTCTTCGAGCTCATCGGCGAACTTCGGTTCCTGTGTGGTTTTTTCTGAGTTTTCCTGCGCAGCGACAAGATCATACCGAAGTCCGACCGCTTTGAATTGGCACTTCCGTGCGAACTAAGGATTAGGCCTCGCTTCGCCCGACTGGCCAAGGGTGGTAGCGGGTATTCTGCAGAAAAAATGTAATGTGTTTCCCTCATGTGCAAATGATTGCACTGTTGAAAACTCTTTTGCCGACCGTTGGCCCTGAAATTCTCCTTCGTTCCGGGAACTTAGAATGCACTTTCACATAGTGCACGAATCTCCGCCTGTTAGGGGGATCGATGACTATGTATCGTTGGGTGTTGGTTACTCCCCTCGTCGTTTGTTCAGGACTCGGTTGGGCCCAGAGTACTCGACCTGTTGTGGATCCATCAGTTCACGCCACCAGTAGCAACACAATGGCCTCCAGTGCGAATGTCAGTGGCGGCGAACAATTAGCTCCTCAGACGCTCGTTTCCAGCCTGCCTGACGCACCCGGCGGCGGGGAGCCGACAGCGGTTGCTTCGCCTGAGCCAATCATGCCCGTTTCGGCGCCAAAGCCCAGGCAAACCGACGAGGGCTTTCCCCGGAAAAAGAAAATCTGGTTATCTCTTCTGGTGGCCGAGCACTCAGCCGCTGCGTTCGATGCCTGGTCCACTCGTGCAGCTATCGGTCGGGGCGCGCACGAGCTGAACCCGACCTTGAGACCGTTTTCTCATTCCGCCGTGATGTATCCGGCCACGCAGGTACTCCCCGTCGGTATGGACTACTTGGCGTTTCGGATGATGCACTCGGAAAATCACCTCCTTCGAAGATTTTGGTGGTTGCCGCAAGCGGCCAGCACCCTGGTCTCTGTTTCGGTGGGCGTGCACAACATTGGGGTCGATCGCGGTCGTAACTGACCGTCATCCCCCTTGCTTGCAGGAATTGTCGGCTATCTAGTCTTCCAGACTTAGCCGGTGCTTGACTGCGCTTATGGGCAGCGATCGCTCTCCGGACGAAAATAGGCGTTCCAACCTATATCTTCGAACGTCGACTTTCTTATATGCTGACTGCGATGATTGGTTTGTAACCAACGGTGTACAAACATAGTTACTCCGGTTACAGCTCTATCAATCCATCGCCATCACGCCGTTCCTGCCGTGATGTTAAAATCGCGACGTTCACCTTCATCGAGGGACTATTTCATGTCGACTGCAACCCAGGCTTCCGTCTCTGTACTCGAGCAATTCAAATCTAAGATCGACGCGCGTACTGCCAAAATCGGTGTGGTTGGTCTCGGATACGTCGGGCTTCCCCTTGTTCTTTTGTTTTCCGAACAGAAGTTCGCGATTACAGGTTTCGATATCGATACCCGTAAAGTCGATTCGTTAAATACCGGAAAGTCGTACATCGTCCGCATCACCGAGAATGAGATCGGCGATGCCCGTCGCCAGGGGTTCAAAGCAACGACTGAATACGCCAAGATCGCTGACATGGATGCCGTCATCATCTGCGTGCCGACACCGCTCACTGAGTATCGCGAACCCGACATGAGCTATATCGTCAACACGGCGCAAGCCATCGCACCGTATGTCCATGCAGATCAGATCATCATCCTGGAAAGCACGACCTATCCGGGTACGACGGAAGACGTGCTGATCCCGATCCTCGAAAAAGGCAATAAACACGGCTTGACGGTTTCGCGTGACACTTACGGCGAAAAGAACTTCTTCGTCGCCTTTTCGCCCGAGCGCGAAGATCCCGGCAATACTGACGTTGCCCGGCATGATATCCCGAAAGTTGTGGGTGGCGTGAATCCCACCGCTACGCAGATGGCGCGGTCGGTCTACGAAACAATCTTCCGTCGTTCGATTCCTGTTTCCACTCCAGCGGCCGCGGAAATGACCAAGTTGCTGGAAAACATCTATCGCTGCGTCAATATCGCGATGGTCAACGAACTGAAGCTGCTTTGCCTGAGAATGGGCATCGACATCTGGGAAGTTATCGAGGCGGCGAAGACCAAGCCATTCGGATTCCACGCTTTCTATCCGGGACCAGGCCTCGGCGGCCACTGTATTCCGGTCGATCCGTACTATCTGTCGTGGAAGGCTCGTGAATACGACTTCTACACCCGGTTTATTGAGTTGGCCGGCGACGTCAATTCCGGCATGCCATACCACGTCGTGCAGTCGGTAGGGAAGGCGCTCAACCAGCAGAAGAAGAGTCTCAATGGATCGAAGGTCCTGGTTCTTGGAGTTGCCTACAAAAAGGACATTGATGACCTTCGCGAATCTCCGTCGCTCACAGTCATCGAGAAACTACAGGACGAAGGAGCCCAGGTTTTCTACAACGATCCTTACTTCTCATCTGTTGGCAAGGGCCGCCATTACGATCTTCAAATGAAGAATACCCCACTGGAGAATCTTGGTCAGTACGACTGCGTTCTCATCGTGACCGATCACTCCGATTACGACTATCAGAGAATCGTGAACGAGTCTAAGCTTGTCGTGGACAGCCGCAACGCCACGAAGGGAATCAAGTCCCCTAAGATTGTGCTTTGCTAGTCGGTCAAGTACGATCTACCAAATCTGACGTAAGGGCAACCTGCAATGGGTTGCCCTCTGTCGATGTGAGGCGATGGCAAACTACCTAATCACTGGGATTGCAGGATTTATCGGATCGTCGTTGGCAACGGCTCTCCTGGAACGCGGCCATTCTGTCCGCGGAATCGATAACCTTTCAACCGGAAATATCGAGAACCTCTCCGCGATCCGAAACAAGGTCGATTTTCGCAAAATCGACCTCTTAGAACTTGATGCGCTTCGCGACGCCTGCCGGGATATGGATTTTGTGCTGCATCAGGCAGCTATTCCTTCCGTTCCGCGTTCGGTAAAAGACCCGATTACTTCGAACATGGCCAACGTGAATGGAACACTTAATCTCCTGGTCGCTGCCAGGGATGCCAAGGTCAAGCGTGTCACCTATGCTTCTTCATCCTCCCTCTATGGCGACACGCCGACGCTACCGAAGCACGAGAAAATGATCCCCGACCCCATCTCGCCATACGCAGTTTCGAAGCTCACCGGCGAGTATTACATGACTTCTTTTTATCGAGTTTACGGACTGGAAACCGTATCGATTCGTTACTTCAACGTATTCGGGCCACGGCAGGATCCGACTTCGATGTATTCCGGTGTACTGGCCATTTTCATCTCTAAAATGTTGAAGGGTGAGCAGGCCATCATCTACGGCGATGGTGAGCAGAGTCGCGACTTCACCTACATCGACAATGTTGTCTCAGGCAATTTGCTGGCGTGCGAAGCGCCCGCCGCTCAAGTTGCCGGCCGCTACTTCAATGTTGCGACGGGTACACGTGTCACTCTGAATTACACCTATTCCATTCTTCAAAAGCTGACCGGCTACCCAAAGCCGCCAGTTTATGGACCGGACCGGGAAGGCGACATCAAACACTCTCTTGCCGACATCTCGCTAGCTGAGAATCTTCTTGGGTACAAAACGCTGGTCAAGTTTGAAGAAGGATTGGCGAAAACCGTGAACTGGTACCGAGAAAACGTCGCTTCGGCTGCCGCGCAGGTGAGTGGCTAACATTGCCGAGCCAAGAGTTAATTCCGCGGTTTCTGGTCGGCCAGGCTTCACTATGAACTCCTCTCAAAAAGAAGAGTTGATTCAGCGCTATTACGGCAATATTCAGACGTCCACCAAGACTCTGATTGCTGCCGTTGACGCCGCTCTGCGAACTCGCGTCAACCCTGTCGTCCTTGATGCCGGGTGCGGTTCCGAGGGCGAACTGGTGAAGCGCTTTTCGGAACTCGGCGATATCTATGGCGTGGATTTAGATTGCCAGACTGCCGGCAAACTATATCGTGCTGATCTCGCCAATCTGCCCTTTGACAACGACAGGTTCGACCTAATCTATTCGCGTTCGGTCTTTGAGCACCTTGAGAAACCGCAGGCGGTCATGGCGGAATTGGGTCGCGTTCTAAAACCTGGCGGCCAACTGATCCTGATCACGCCCAACAAGTACGACTACAGTTCCGTCGTTGCCCGCTTCACGCCTCAGTGGTTTCACAAATGGTTTGTCGGGGGCGTTCTGAACGTCGAGTACGATATGTTCCCCGTGCGCTATCGCTGCAATACGCCCTGGTGGTTTCGTCGGCTGAACGGTTGGCGTGCTCTTGAGATTCGTGGCTTGCGGCACTATCCCGTGAACCTCTTGTTTTCCCGAATTCTATTTCGTCTAGCCGTGGCCTATGATTGGCTGATCGATCGGTTGGGACTGAGTTTCCTGCAGCCTACGCTGTTTGTCGTTCTGGAAAAGCCGGCTGGAACGGCATCGCCTTCAGATCAAAGTCAGTTTGCAGCCGTCCGCGATTGATCGCTCAATTCTCAGGATGTCATCAGGCAAAATAGCAGTTAGGTGAGGGTGTGCTCTTTCTGCCGCTGGGCGCGTTTAAGATCTCCCTCTGTTCCTGACAGCTCCGGTTCGACGACCGCGGTATTCAGCTGCTGTGCCTGGTTGCCGCCCCGGGCCTTTGTTGCCGGGGTTACCAGCCTGGCTACCGCTTTCAAAACGATGTCGGGGTCAATGAGTTCTTCTTGGTTCTCATATCCCAGCTCAAGACAGACCGAGCACAGTATGTTAATAAGCCTGGGTACTCCATGGCTTCTTCGAAAGATTTCGGAGACGGCCGCAGGAGTGAACATCCCCGCAGTCTTTAGGCCCCCGGCCCGCAAGCGTTGATCGATATAAGCCGATGTTTCTTCATCACTTAGCGGTAAAAGTTGAACCATTACTGTGATGCGTTGTCGCAGCGCGCGCTGTCGGGGCTGCAACAAGGATGTTGCTAGATCAGGTTGTCCGGCTAGGATGATTTGCAGCAGCTTGCCTGAATAGGTATCGATATTGCCTAAAAGGCGAATCTCTTCCAGTAACTCAGCACTTAACAAATGAGCTTCGTCGATGACCAGTGCAGTCACTCCTCCGGCTCGTTGAACGTTCAACAGGTGTTGCTGCAGCGCCGCAAGCCTTTGCGGCTTGCTGTTCGACGAACAACTGATTCCCAAATCATCGAGAATGGCTTCCAATAACTCCCCGGGCGCTAGCAGGGGATTAACCAGAAATCCCGAGGAAGCGGCCTTATTCAACTTGGGAAGGCACTGAAGGACCGCATTCACCAGCGTCGTTTTGCCGGTCCCCGCTCCGCCGGTCATCACCATAAAACCCTTGCCGGTCAAAATGCCATTCAGCAGCGAGACCAAGGCCTCACGATGCGGTTTTGCCAGGTGAATGAAGCTGGTGTCCGGAGTAAGGAGGAATGGCTCTCGATCCAGTTTGTAGTATGCGAGATGCATGCACTTAAATGCCGGCTCTTCAGTCCGGGCAAAACAGAATCGCGAGCGTTGGAAGTTTGAGAATATCAGCTATGATTGCCTTCTTCAACGGCTTACCAAGGTAATCGAATGGGTTCAAATCCTCGCCTATACGTGTTTTGTTTGATGTTACGATAGGGGGCCGCTCGTCTCGCTAGCGCCGGGGAAAGGATTTCATCACTGGCAAACGACTCGAAAATGCGGTTGGCGAAATCACTCGACGACCCAGGAACCGCAGAGTCCATCGAGTCCCCGTCGGATCCTTCAGGAGAGGCCGTTTCCCCAAAAATTGTGGTTCCCGACCTTGCCAAGGTGTGGTCCACCTTGGCGATTCACGCCCGGAAAACTACTCACGCCAACGGAGCTGCCATTGTTTTCCGCGAAGGCAATCTCTTTGTTTGTGGCGCCAGTGTCGGAGAAGCACCCGCGCTCGGCACAATTTTGCGTCGACGCGGTGGCCTCTTTTCCAGCTGCATCGATACGAATCGTCCGGTTCTTTGCAACGACGATGCCTCCTCGAAGCTGCAAGATATTTCGTCAAGACAGCGAAATTGTCGTTCTGCCGCTTTGGTGCCCTTCGAATCATCGGATGAAGTACAGGGCGTGCTTGCGGTCTTTTCTTCATTTCCATCGGCCTTTTACCAACTGACATTCGAGCGGCTTTCCGCAATTGCGCTCGTAATCGAATCGGTTCTTGTCAGTTCGGCCTTTATCAAGAGTAGTGTTTCGCCTGCACCTTTGGCCCCTGTACCCCGGAAGAACGAGGCATCAGAGAAGCCCTCGGATCCGACACTAAGTTTTCTGCGGGATATCCAGGCGGCCCTGCCGAAGATCAAGAATCAGAACTTCGATGCCGGCGCTTCGATCGATTCCATATTAGAAAATGTTCGGGGAGAGTTGGAACACGCGGCGAAAGAATCCAGGATCAAAACCTCTTTTCAAGTGGATCTAGCATTGGAGGGGGCTCTTAAGCTCGATACAGAAACAGCTGGTTCTCCTGGCATAGCCAACTTCGATGACGACGTGTCGCACGCAAGTGATTCGCCGGCGCCTTCACCGCAAGTCGATTCGTCGAGTATCCCATCCTTGCCTTCGGTGCTGCCACTACTCTCACTCGATAACGACGAAGCTGCAAAAGAAGCTCGAGCCGCTGCTGACGTGGCAGAGCTCGCAGCCTCCTTGGGACAGGCATTTATATCCGGCGGTGAGGCCGGGACCGATCCTGCGGTTGCTTCAACCATTCTCCAGGTCTTTGGGCAAGTCTCAAGCAGAAAGCAGAGTGCAGAAGCGCCGATCCTCAGCAAGCCCGCCGACCCACCGATGGATGAGGCCCGAGCTGCGCTCGCCAGATTCGTTCAAAGTCCTGTCCCCTTGACAGTCAACACCTTCCCGCACAATCGACTGGCTCGACTCAATCCAAGCCAGCCGGCGACACGTGAGCCGAGTCTTTCAGCTACCCCCGAAGTCGTCCGGCGTCCCAAGAATCCTGGTCCTCGGGTCTTTCCTAAAGTTGCGTTGGACACTAAGCCCCCGGCCAGGCCCTCGATGCACCTCTCAGACTTCTTTACTTCCGTGCGGGGAATTGCTGTTCTTTCCCTCGTCGCGCTGTGCGTGATCGCATGGTTGGCATTTTCGAAGGCCGAACCGAAAGCTTACTCGGATCCTCAAACTGTTGCTGCATCTCCGAACTCTTCGTCGCCAGCGGTTCCAGTTCCACTCCTATCCCTTCGCGTCGACGTGAGCGCGGTTATGATCGACCCGCGACCTGGCGCCCAAAACATCATCCCTCCCAGGCGGTTGTCCGGAACGCTGCCCGATTATCCGGTAACGGCTCGCACGTCTCACATTCAGGGCTCAGTTTTGCTTCAAGGAATAGTTCATCCCAACGGTCACATCGACAATATCAGCGTCCTCGAAGGCCACCCTGCCTTGGCCGCAGCTGCGTCTGGCCCAATTAGGACCTGGACGTTTGAGCCAGCCAGCGTAGATGGCAAGCCTGTCGACTCGACGCTTCAGATTACGGTCACTTTCCACATTTCGGAATGAACGAAAGAAGCTTAGCGGCTCTGGACCTGCTCCTGAATACGGACAATAAGATCAACTAAGGCAGGATTCCCCAAGCTCTGTATACGTAAAGTGTTGCTTTTTGGAGAATCTGTTCCTCCGAATGAGAAAAGAATTGCGCACTTTACACCGTCCCATCCTGCGGCTTTCACCTTAACCCTATTGTTTTCATGCTTATTGGTTTCCAAAGCCAAGTCCCAACAAAATGGTACTTAGGTTGCACTAAAGACCATCAGGGCGACGTCCGGAAGGACATCAGGCCCCACGCTCGTGGACTGATTTCAAGCAAGTGGATCCGCGAAGCGCCTTTTTTTGCGGTTGAAGATGCCATGCTCATTAGCAAGATCCATCTTGTTCCTGCTTTGAACTGTCGTCACGGTCGTTGTGTGTCTCAGTCGCAGCAGGGCAGGTAGAGATGGCTTCATTGTGTGCGGTCTCCCCTTACCAGCTTCGATTGCTTTGGATGTGAGCTGTCTGGTGACACAGACCGGTCCAGTTCGTAAACACAAATGAGCATCCCAAACGAATTCGATATCGCAATTGTCGGGATGTCAGGACGTTTTCCTGGCGCTGAAACTCTCTCCCAGTTCTGGAAGAACCTTTCGGATGGAGTCGAATCGATTACTCGGTTCTCTGACGAAGAGCTTCTGGCGGCGGGCATCGACAGATCCTGGATCGAGGACCCACGCTACGTTAAAGCGGCGCCGGTGCTCGAAGCCCCTGCTGCCTTCGATGCCGATTTCTTCCACTTCTCGCCCGAAGAAGCCCGAGCACTCGATCCCCAGCATCGAATCTTGCTGGAACTGGCACACGAAGCCCTGGAAGATGCAGGATACGATCCCGATCGTTACGCAGGACGAATTGGTGTCTTTACTGGTTCTGCTTTAAATACCTATTTTCTCAAGCCAGGAATCGGTGCGCGCCTGGCGGAAGAATACATTCCCACCCTGATTGGCTCTGACAAAGACTTCCTAAGTACGAGGATCGCATACAAGCTCAATCTGAAAGGTCCAAGCGTTACCGTCCAGACTGCCTGCTCTACTTCAATGGTCGCCGTCCATTTGGCTCGGCAGAGTCTGCTTTGCCATGAGACAGACATGGTCTTGGCGGGCGGTGTTTCGGTGCGCGTTCCGCATCGGTCAGGATATTTCTACGATGGTGGCGGCGTGGTCTCTCCCGATGGACGCGTACGAGCCTTCGATGCCTCCGCGAATGGCACGGTGTTTGGGAGCGGAGGTGGTGTTCTGGTCCTGAAGCGGTTGGCCGATGCAATCTCGGATGGGGATACCATCCATGCCGTGATCAAGGGCTCGGCCGTCAACAATGACGGTTCGGAAAAGGCTGGTTACACCGCGCCAAGCGTGAATGGCCAAGCCGATGCCGTAGTCGAAGCTCTTGCCAATGCGGCCGTCGAAGCCAACAGTATCAGCTACCTCGAAGCTCATGGTTCAGGCACTCCCGTCGGTGACCCGATTGAAATCAGGGCCTTGACGAAGGCCTTTCGCACATTCACGCCACGCTCCAACTTCTGCGCAATCGGCTCCGTGAAAACAAATGTCGGGCATCTCGACGCCGCCGCCGCGGTGACGGGCATAATCAAGACTGTCCTCGCCCTCAAAAACCGCAAGATTCCACCGAGCCTCAATTTCAGTGAGTCCAATCCCGAGATCAATTTTTCCGAGACCCCGTTTTACGTAAACACCAAGCTTTGTGATTGGGATAGCGAAGGCCCCCGTCGCGCCGGAGTGATGTCCACCGGCATGGGCGGAACCAACGCCCATCTCGTCCTCGAGGAAGCCCCGAATCTCGAGGACGGCTCGAATTTGTCCAGGCCACAGTTGTTTGTTCTCTCGGCGAAAACAGAATCCGCGCTCGACCTGTCTTGCCAACGTCTTCACTCGTTCCTCGCGTGTAACCCGTCCGTTAATACTGCTGACATCGCGCATACTCTGCAAGTCGGACGCAAAGCTTTTCCGTTTCGGCGATATGTCGTTTGCTCCTCCCGGGACGAAGCCCTCACTGGTCTCGAGGCGAAAACATCTCGCGAACTCTACACTGGTCGAGTTCCGCAGTCGGCCGCCCGTCCAGTGATTCTTTTGTTGCCCGGTGTGGGCGATCAATATGTCGGCATGGCGCAGGAGCTCTACCAGGATTGGGAGATCTTCCGCCAGGAAGTCGATCGATGCGCTGCCATTCTCCACCCGCACTTGGGTCTGGACATCCGCAAGATCCTTTATCCGGAAGGGCACGACTCCAGAAAGAATTCAGTTGGTGGAATCGATCTCAGAAAACTGCTCTTACGACAAACTCCGGAAGAGAACAGCGCAACAACTACCAGACTGAATCGGACCAGGTTTGTTCAACCAGCGATGTTTACGATCGAGTACGCCTTGGCAAAGTTGTGGGCGTCTCTGGGAGTGACTCCCAACGCGATTGTCGGTCATAGCATGGGCGAATACGTGGCTGCCTGCCTGTCCGGCGTGTTCTCCTTAGAAGACGCTTTACGACTGGTGGCGACTCGTGCCGCCCTGGTTGACGAGCTTCCGCTGGGACGCATGCTCGCCGTGATGCTGTCCGAACAGCAGTTACTGCCTCTCCTGGATAGAGATCTTTGCATCGCGCTATTGAACGGTCCCAATCTTTGCGTTGTCGCAGGCCCCGTTGAGCAAGTGAATGAATTGGAAAGGGGTTTGCAGCAGAGTGGCGTGGTCTGCCGGCACGTTCAGAACGGCCACGCCTTCCACTCGCCAATGCTTAATCCGATCCTCGATGCATTTGGCGTCGAGGTCAGGAAGACCAAAATGAACCAGCCCAGGGTTCCGTTCATCTCGAACGTCACTGGTACCTGGATCACGCCGGCGCAAGCGACAAATCCTGCTTACTGGGTGACCCATGCCAACAGTCCGGCCCGGTTCAACGAAGCGCTGCATCAGCTCTGGCAATTTAAGGATTCGATCCTGGTCGAGGCCGGACCAGGTAGAACGTTAAGTGTTCTCGCCATGCAGCACCCGGACCAACAGAAAGTTGAGAACCCTGTTGCAGTTTCATCCGTTCGTCAGTCGTACGAAAACCGGTCCGATACCGAATTGTTATGGCATGCCATTGGCAGGTTGTGGTTATCAGGCATTGCGATCAAGTGGGATGGGGTTCCTCGGACGGAGCGGCGCAGAATCTCATTACCTACCTACCCGTTTGAACGACGGTATTTTTGGAATGAGACGAAGGACGAAAATGAGTCCCAGGCTAAGAACCGTTTGCACCTGAACTCCCGACTCGACGACTGGTTCTACACCCCAACCTGGGAGAGAATGACAAAGTCCAAGCCGGAAGATCGTTCGGCAGTTCTCCGTAATTCTGATTGGCTTGTGTTTGCGGATTCCAAGGGAAATGATGCCGGGATTGCAGCAAGACTGGCTGCTATGGGGCTTTCATGCACCGTCGTTCGCTTTGGCCAGAAGTTCAAGAGACTCAGTGAAAACAGTTTCGAACTGAATCCCGATGTTCCCGAAGACTATGTTCGATTGTTTAGTGAATTGCGAGAAAGACTCTCCGGATCTTTGAACATCGTTCACCTCGGAAGCCTGACCAGAGGACGCAAACCTACTGTCGATTCCGTACGTTCTAGCCAGAGATACTCCTTTTACAGTCTCTTCCATCTCGCTCAAGCGATTGGCGAACTTGGAATTTCGATTCCGATCAAAGTCTCGATGGTTTCGAATCAGCTTCATCAGATAACTGGGGAGGAGAATCTGGATCCGACCGCGGCTACCGTTCTCGGGTTATGCGGAGTGGTTCATAAGGAATACCCGAACATCACAATTTTCAATCTCGACCTCCCGGAGCGCCGCGGCGTGCGTCGTTGGTCCTCCGCAAGAACGACGGAGATTCTTTCTCAGTTCGGTGACACGGGTCCCGAGATTATCGCTTATCGCGGGCAATACCGTTGGCAACGTAAGTTTCAGCCGGTTCAACTCTCAAAGCTGCACGCGACCGGAGATTCCCCGAATTTCAATGAAGAACAGTTGAGGCACAAGGGAGTCTACCTGATCACCGGAGGCACCGGTGGCATCGGAATGGCCATCGCCAAGTATTTGGCGAAAACCTGTCAGGCGAGACTTGTTTTGACCAAGAGATCTCCCTTCCCGGAAAAATCCAAGTGGAGAGAATTGCAAGAGGCCCGAAACGCATCCCATTCCGACCTCCGCGTCATTGATGAACTTCTCCAGATCGAAAGTCTTGGCGCGGAAGTCGATGTTTGCGTGGCAGATTGCACAAACGTCAAACAGATGGACGGCGTCGTCGAGCAAACGCTTCGGAAGTACGGCTCCATAAACGGCGCGGTTCACTCGGCTGGATTGGTCAAGGCAGGGCTGATGCAGGCCAAGACCAGGCAGAACATAGAGGCCATCCTTGCTCCGAAACTCTACGGGAGCATGGTGCTTCTTGAGGTGCTTAAAGAGGTCAAACTAGATTTTCTAGTGCTGTTCTCTTCCATTAACTCAATCCTGAGTCCTTTTGCTCTCGGCGATTATTCTGCGGCCAACGCCTACCTGGATGTGGTCGCCGGTTTTGCGAACACGCACCGGAACTTTCGGACGCTCACGATAAATTGGCCGGGTTGGAGGGAGGCTGGGCAGCTCTTGAATCTGGAAGAGGTGCCGGGTGTTGCCCAGTGGAAACACGAGGCTTTGAAGAAAGCAATTAACAGCAGTGACGGGGTCGAAGCATTTCGACGCGTGCTGCATTCCAACTGTACCCAAGTTATCGTTAGTCCCGAGAACCTCGATGACTTGCTGAAGGAGTCTGCGAACTTCAAGTCCACAGAATACCTCACCCCCTCCGAATCGCAGACGAATTCCGCGGGTCAGAGGCGTAGGCTTCAGACCGACGTGCCATCCGACGACGTCGAGTTCGCATTAAGCGAAATCTGGAGTAATACATTCGGTATCGAGCAAATTGGAGTTCACGAAAACTTCTTCGAAATCGGGGGCCACTCTTTGCTTGCTGCTCGTATCGTTTCGCGGATCGAGCGCAAGTTCGGCAAGAGGCTATCAATTTCCGCGATTTTCCAGTCCCCTACGATCGCAGAGTTGGCGGCAACTCTGCGCGGCGTTCCAGCGCCTCATGTGGTTCCGTTCGACGCGCGGAACGACAATCGAACGGCCCTGTTATGGCTGGGTGGAGGGGCAATCTACAGGGCTCTCGCCCGCCACCTGGAGAACGATTTAGCCATGACCTCAGTCTCGTTGCCGGACGAAAGCCTGGCATCGATCAAGCCCCCGTATAAACTGGAGGATCTTGCCCAGTGTCTCGCTGAGAAGATCCTGGAGATCCAACCGACCGGACCTTATTTTCTTGGGGCATGGTGTTTGCCGGGTTTGTTGGCTTATGAAACTGCACGGCAATTGCAGCTGTCGGGGAGAGGCGAAAGCCTGGTTGCACTCGTCGACACGCCTATTTCCATCCATGCCGAAACAGACTATTCCGTTTTCGATCGAATCAAGAGGCGAGTAAAGTTGGAAGCTTTCCATTTGTCCCAACTGTGGAACATGCCCCGGGCAAATCGTTCTCGATACCTGCGGGCTCGCTTCGAATGGATGATGCAGCTTTGGCGATATCGTCGCTTGAAAATCGGCTACAACACGGCAACCGAAGATCGATCGAACGAACGTCTTTTCGGAGAGATTCAATACCTTGCTGCCCTCAAATACCGTCCGTCTCCATTTGCCTGTCGGGTTCTGTTTCTTCAGCCTCGCCTCAGGCCCTCCGATCCTTATTGGGATCTCTCCATTAGCTGGAAACAGCTCAACAGCGACTTGGATGTTTTCGACGTGCCCGGTGATCACACCAGCATGTTCGAAGAGCCGAATGTAGGTGTAATGGCGGAAAGAATTCTCTTGGCCGTACGAGACATGCAATCACGCACGAAGCCGCCGAAGTCAGCTCAAACAAAGTCCTCCCACCGCAATTATCAGACGATGAGATCTTCAGGCGATTAGGAATACTGGTCGCCGCCTTCGATCTAAACTTAGTCTTTTATAGAGCCGGCTCTGGAAGTGCGTTGCGGTCTGTTTTTCCGCTTGGAGTCAGGGGTAGTCGCTCCATTTTTTCAAAGTGATTTGGCACCATGTAGGGTGGAAGGCGATCTTTTAAGTGCCGCTTCAAGCCTTCCAGATCAAGCGTGGGCTTGCATGCCAGGTATGCGACGATCAGGACCACCGTCTCTGAGTATCTCTTAACCACAGCGACACAATCGGTAATTTCCGCAAAATCGCGAATCGCGTTCTCAATTTCTCCTAACTCGATTCTCAGCCCTCGGATCTTAACCTGGAAGTCTTCGCGTCCCAAGTACTCTACATTTCCATCCTGCAACCATCGTGCGAGATCGCCAGTTCGATAAATTCTTTCGCTCGGTCTTACCGGATTCTCTGTGAACTTTTCAGCGGTGAGTTTCTCGTTATTCAGATAACCACGCGCCACGCCGACCCCACCGATACATAGCTCGCCTACTTCGCCAACGGGCACCTGCTGGCCATCTTGCAAAATGTAGAGCCGGGTGTTGTCAATAGGCCGTCCGATTGGGATTTTCTCCAAATCGTTCGATCGCGGACAATCATAGTACGTCACGTCGACGGTCGCTTCTGTAGGGCCGTACAGGTTTGCCAGCCGAACCCCTGTCTTGCTGGCCCACAAGTCGTTGAACTTCTTGACGTGACTGGGCGTCAGGGCCTCGCCGCTCGCGAAAACTTGCTTTACCGAAGCGAGGTCCTGCCATATCTCGCTATCCCTGGCTCCCAGGTACTCAAGAAAAACACTGAGCATGGAAGGAACAAAGTGCATCACCGTCACTTGGTGCTTTTTGATCGTCTTCACGATGGCCAGTGGATTTGCTTCTGCACTCGGCGCTAGGAAACAGAGTCGTGCTCCTTCAAGTGCCCACCAGAATAATTCCCAGACAGACACGTCGAAGTAGTAAGGCGTTTTTTGCAAAATGGTGTCGTCTTCGCCGATTGGGTAAGCCCGCTGCATCCAGTGCAGTCGGTTGACGACAGATCGATGTTCGATCATCACGCCCTTGGGCATTCCCGTTGACCCGGAGGTATAAATCACGTAGGCAAGGTCGCGCGCCTTGTTGATTTTCTCGGGATTTTCAGTCGATCCACTGAAGGTTCGTGGATCGCTGAGGTTCATCGTCGTCCCCTCGAAAGAAGTTCTATCCTTTGTTTTCTCTTGAACGATTAATGCGGCGACATTGGCATTCCGCAACATATAGTCGAGACGTTCGCGAGGATTGTCGGGTGGGAGCGGCAAATAAGCGGCGCCTGCCTTGAGGATGCCTAGTACTCCAACGATCATCGCAAACGAACGTTCCACCAGCAGCGCAACGATGGTCTCGCGTCCTACGCCTGCCGCTCTCAGCTGGTGAGCTAGCTGGTTGGCTTTTTGATTGAGTTCAAAATACGAGAGTGTCGATTTCTCAAAAACCTTGTCGTGATCGCAGACGACTGCTGTTCGATCCGGGGTTCGTTCCACCTGCGCTTCGATCAATTCATGCAGTGTCACCTGATCGGGAAAAGCTATTTCTGTTCGATTGAATTGAGCGATTTTGTCGGCGTCTTCTCCCTGGGACGGATGCGGGATCATATCAATCCGCCTTGTTCGTTAGCCGATTTGCCTGGTTTACAAAGATCTTTCCCAGAAGCTGTTCGTGAATTTGTGTCGTGCCTTCAATGATCTCCATGATTTTGGAGTCTCGGTAGTACCTGGAAACCGGCGATGAGCTGTGGCAACCCGAAGCTCCCCTGATCTGCACTGCGTCCGACGCCGCACTCACAGCAGCCTTCGATGTGAAGTATTTCGCCATCAGAGTTTTTTCGAACACGTCTGGATGGCGTTCATCCGCGGCGCGACAGGCTTCATAGCACAACAGTTTTCCTGCGTTCAGATCCGTACCCATCCGCGCGATGAGCGATCGAGGCATGCCTAACTCGCCGACCGTTTGGTTGCCGATCTTTCGTGCTGCGGCATAAGTGATGCTGTCCTCAAAACACGCTCGCACCACGCCCAATGCCGAACAACTCGTGCTGATTCGACCGTATTGCAAACCAAACGTAGCGACATGTGAGAGACCAAAACCAGGCTTCGCGATCACGTTCTCCGGAGGAATCTTTACATCGTCGAAGTAGAGTTGCCCCATGCCCGCTGCCCGAAATCCCATCATGTCTCGAATCGGTTTAATCTTGAGCCCAGGAGTTTCTCTTGGCACGATGCAGGCGAGAGGTTGCTGTCCTAGCTTCCCGAATACAAGGAAAACGCCCGCGCGCTGGGCACACGAGATCCACTTCTTTTCGCCCCGGAGCGTTAAGCACTCATCCCCAGGCCTTTGGACGAATTCTGTCACGAGTGACTCAAGTGCACTTCCTGCGCCAGGTTCCGTGAGAGCGAACGCACCCAGAATTTCCCCTTTGGTCAGCAAGGGCAGCCACTTGGACTTTTGCTCGGACGTGCCCCACTTGAGAAGCGCCATGGCGACCATCTCTTGTACCGTCACAGTGACAGCTAGCGACGACGATCCGCGCCCCAACGCTTCGCTCAATAGTCCGAAGGTGACGGTATCCCAGCCCAGCCCTCCATACTCCGTGGGCAGGTTCGATCCCAGGTAGCCAGCCGCCGCCAAGTCGCATAGGATCGCCTCGGGCAGTCGCTGCTCCTGGTCCCATGCGTCGGCGTGGCCTTCTACTTTCTCTGAGACGAAGGCGTTAAACTGCGCATATCGATCTAGTTGTTGAGGCGTCAGAAGGTCGAGCATCAGTTCTGTAAGTCTCTACTTCGGATGTATAGCTCTGAATTTTCCTGTAAGTGAAAAGCTCTTGGTTTGTTACCCAAGCCCGGTCGTCATCTGGAACTCTTTGCTGAACGCGCATCTCCGTTCTGCTTCACTACGAATGCGGTGGCAGCATTGACCGATTGAAAATTCTGAATGTCCAGATCTTCCACTCCAATCTCGATTCCAAAAGTCTTTTCGATAAATGTCATCCACTGCACGGCAAAAAGGGAATTAACAATTCCCGACTCAAAAAGATTAGCGTCGTCATCCAGGTTTTTCATGTTGATTGAACTCAAGATGAAAGCTCTCAGCACCTGTTTGATCTCAGCGGTTTGTACAGTACTCATCGTCCTCTCATCCCCATACTTCTAACGTTTTACCATCTTTCGAATTACCAACCAGGCACAGCCCAGTCTTCACCTACACGTTTTGTTCCGGATAGACATAGAAGCCTCTGCCGGACTTGCGACCCAGATGCCCCGCGTGCACCATCTTGCGAAGCAGCGGACAGCAGCGGTATTTTGGGTCCTGAAAACTCTCATAGAGCACATCGAGCGATCTCACCACGGTATCCAATCCAATGAGATCGGCCGTTTCGAGCGGTCCCATTTTGTGTCCAAAGCACTTCTTGAAAATGCCGTCGATATTTTCTGGTGTGGTCAATTGATCCTGCAGGACGAAAGCCGCCTCGTTCATGAACAAATGCGATATGCGGTTCGAGACAAACCCAGGCAAATCCCCAACCACAATCGCTTCTTTCTTCAGCTGCGCAAACAGCTCCATCAATACGTCCATCGTTGCGTCGGAAGTGTGGAATCCCCGGATTACCTCCACAGTTTGTTTCAAATGGACCGGATTCATGAAGTGGACGCCAACCACGTTCGCCGGCCTTGAAGTAGCGCTTGCGATCTGCGTGATGGATAGGCACGAAGTATTAGCGCCGAAACATATCTCTGGTGGCATTACTCTTTCCAGCTGCGCATACAGATCCTTCTTGACCTTCCAATCCTCTGTCACGTTTTCGACAATGAACTGGCAGGGAGCAATGTCCGAAAGTTCAGTCGTCAAAGTCAGGCGCCGTCGGGCCTCGTCGGCCGAGATTCGAGGCAAAGCCTTCGACAGCATCGGTGCGAACCGAACATTGCTCAGAATCTCCTTCTCGGCGCGACACAGAATGTCCTCGGAGCGATCCACGACGACTGCTTGAATCCCATGCAGGATCAGGTCGGTCGCTACCCCCGTCCCAATGTTTCCAGCGCCGATAACTCCGACCGAGCTCACCGTCACCTCGGGTTCCTCGCCGTCATGTAACGTCTCTGTTGTCCTCTCCGCGTCGCGGTTTCTCTCGCCGACTCACTCTTCGAGACATCCTTCCCACCTAGTCTTTCACTCATAAGTTTCATGGTCGGATATTCGAAGACATTGGCAATGGATAGATCATGCTTCAGCTCTTTGCGGATCATCGCCACCAATTGCACCGCCTTAAGAGACGTGCCGCCTGCTTCAAAGAAGTTGTCGTTCATGCCGATCGAAGACCTGCCTAGGACCTTTTGCCAGATACCCCTTAGCTTGGTTTGCTGCGCGTCGCCAAAGTCGAAGCCCTCATCTTCTAAAGACAGTTTTACCCGGCCATCTTCCATCGCGCGCACAATCTGATCGATACCCTTCAGTCGTTCTCCGATAGATTGCATTCGATCCGCATTCTCGACAAATTCAGCTTTCCGATTGCTGTGCCACCCCACCGTCGCCATTGAGTCCTGGGATGGTGCGGAAACTTTTGCGCGCTCGCCGCCATTGTACTGGAGCCGAGCTGCAACTTCGGCCGGTAGCGTCCAGCATGTGGAAAGGGAATCACCCTCTGCGTTCAAACTGTCGAGGAACTCCCATGCGGGACGGTTCTTTTCCGTATGGCGGAACGAAAAGTCCACAAACCGTTTACCTTCAAGTAGTGCTCGTTGGCCTACCCACCGCACCACGGCATGCTCCACGCCTCTACCTAAAACGCGGCAGCTGAGCAGAAAGGTCGCAATCTGAAAACGATCCCGTGTCGCCTGATACATCAACACACCCGTCAGCCCATAATCGCCGAAACGGTCGCAGACCCGTACAACTGCGCATTTAACAGTTCCAGACTCGAGAGCCTCGCGAATCTCCGCTTCCGACTGCCGAACTGTCGTCAGGTTGAATTGGTTTGTCCGGAATGTCAGTTGAGAAATCCTGCTCACTTCCTCATCGCGAGCCTCTGTAATCTCAATGCGAAGTTCGAGGCCTTCGATAAAGTCCCGCAGCGACCCTGTTTGATTTCTGAACCGTTCCCGTTGCGCATTCTCCTGGTACATCTGCGTCCGGCCGCGATCCTCCGCCGTTGAGTGCGATCGATCGAACGCCCACACGTGCTGTAGAAAGCCGGGTAACAGTTCCGCGTCCTTCGGTAGCTGCAGCGTCAATACCTCGGGACAATTCGTTTTGACCTCCAGGCACTCAACGGGATTGTCATCGAGGAAAACAAAGTTATCCAGCCCGAGATTCAATTCCTTTGCCAGGGCCCTGATATTCTCCGATTTGCGCTCCCAGTTAATGCGCCAGGCCGCGAGATGTTCACGCCGTAACCGCATTTCGCTTCGCTGATCCAGAACATTGAAAACGTCTTGTTCGTTATTCTTGCTGCAAAGGCACAAGAGAACACCGGCGTTCATCTGCTGCTGCAACATGATTTCTTGTAATTCTAGGAACGGTTTCGTGATCTCCACACCAGCGGTGCCGTCTTCGCCGCACACGCCCTTCCAAAGCGTGTTATCGCAATCCAGCACGATCACTTTGTAGGGATTTCGCTTCAGACTGGCGTACGCTCGATAAGCCGCCGTCCCAATCGCGACATAGCCCGCAGGCGTGTATGGGACGTGTCCAGCCTCATGAGTCAGCCGATCGTAATAATGGGACACAGGATAGTGCTTCGAAAGTGTCACCGAATCGACGACGACGATATTGGCGAGCGCCGCAGCTTCTGACACCAACTTTTCTTCCATCGCGTCCAGAGCTTGCGATCGTTCTGCCTTTTCATTGACCCCCGGCGAGCGGGGGCAGACACATACCACCAGCGGAACGGGTGTATGTTTCGAGAAAGTCTTCAGTGCCGTGCAGAAATCGCTGATATTGCGCTTCAGTCCGTCGCTCGCGTGAAGGCCGGAATCGATATCCGAAATCGGATTGTGCCTGCTCGCGCCAGCTCTTACCGCGTACAAATTGACCAATCCCGAGCCTTCTAGCAGGCCGTCTTCCTCCACCGCACAATGAAACCCACGCTCGCCCAACAACTCCTGAATCTGCTTCAGTTTGGCATGCGACCGGTCATGTATCTCCATTACGATCTGTTGAATCCTGTCCCAGTCGTCGGCTTCAATCCCGCGAAGAATTTCTAGCTCGCTTTTCTCGGCGTCAATCTTCAGCAGATCGATGCTTACGATTCCGTCCGCGCGAATGATCTCCGACACCGTTGTGATCGGACAGTCAATCGTCACACTGCTCAGCCTCTCAGTGGACAGCTCACGGACGTAGTCCTCCACCGAATCCTCTTCGGTCACCGTGCTGCTCACCGCATTGCGGACAACGGCCTCGATCGCTTCTCGATCTTCTTTTTCATCCGGATGGAAACTCGAGAAGACCGACGAATTTTCGTAAAAGGTGAAAGGTGCAGTTCCGGCCTTGTCGGATACGCCTACGTTGCTCGTCCTGACATTGGCAGCGTAAGCTTCGCAATTCGCCTTCAAGGCCTCGTACGCTGCTGGCGCCGGCTCAAACGCATAAATCCGCGCATCCCGGCATCGTTGTGTCACGAAAAGAGAAAAGAGCCCTATATTGGCGCCGATGTCTACCACTGTCGCGCCATCGCGTAGCGTGACGCCATTTTTCAGGTAGCACTCGTCTTCAAAGATCTCTTTATATACATGCTCGGTTTCGTAGCTGTTCAAGTGAGCAATTTCAATCCCGTTAGGCAGGAGATGTCGTTTATGTCCTTTGAGTGCCTCACCTGACCGCACATCCGAATGCCACACTCCCCGATTTGACGCCCATTCCTCGAGCGAGAGGAAAACCAGATTTGCTCCTCGAGTGTTCTTGCTGAACGCACTCGTTGGGTCCAACAACTGCTGAAACACTTGGTTATACGGGGCAAATTGTACTTCGATTGGCGCGTCAAACTGCTTTGCCCAGAACCGGAGCGTCTCCTCAACCGGTTCCGCCGTGAAGTTCGAAGCCACCACCAGCGTTGATGCTTCCTCAACTGCGCTCACCGAATCGAGCAGTTGTATGGTTACGTCACGCAAACTTGCCCAGGCGTTTCCTGCGTCGTCGCAGACCCGAATATCTCCGCTGAGCCTCTTCTCGTCTGTGCGCTCTGCCGCCACCACATGTCCCCAAAGCGGACCTGGCGCTGCAGCATCACCGAGATTGATTTCTCCGATTGAGCGCAGTACGAACGTATGACCCTGGTCTTCCAACATCACCGACAGCAGCTGCGTCACAGCATCCAGCAGAATCGGGTCCACTCCCGGCGTCGTCGTTGCATCCTCAAATCGACCGCCGAACCGAATGCGGCCAAGCACTTCCCGTTCGGATCGCCAGACTGAATCCACCTTTTGGAATGCTGGACCGTATTGATTGCCGTTTAGGCGCAGTCGTTCATAGAACTCAGCTGAGGTTCTGGTGTCTGATGCGCGCGCTTGAAATTCAGCCCGGTTGAAGTCGTCGCTGCGACAGGAGCATTTTGAATCAAGCGCAATCTCCACCGTCGCGACATCGCGAGCTATCGAATCCGTTTGCCCATTCCCTTTTTCGCGGAAACGATAGCGAACAATCGCGCGTTCTTCGGTGATCTCCGCTTGAAGAAAGGCGTCATCCGTGGACGAAAGAATTACAGGCGAGAGAAAGTGAACGTTCTGAATCTTCTTGGCGACTGTCCCGAAAATCCTCGCATGGGCCACCATCGCCATTTGTACGAAGTATGACCCTGGCAGCACCACCATTCCCTGAAATCCGTGATCCTTCAAGAACGGCGACGAAGGAATACCTGCCACGAACTCCGCCGAGTTCTTTTGGGATGAACTACAGGTGACGGTGAGAAGGTTCATAGCTCGATGATTTGATCCGATTACGATTCCCAACTTAGTGTTCGGAGTTTACACTCCGCAGTTTCCTCTACTACTACTGCAGTAGTAAATCCGGGTACCAGCGATAGCGACAGAATATTCCACCGTTTCCCATCGTTGTATTCATCCGGCAACCTGCGAAGCTGGTATCCGCTGCCTTCGTCAAAGTCCAGTTCCACGCTCGCCGGAGAAATCGCGAGTCCGGTTCCTATCGCCTTTAAATACGCCTCCTTGATCGTCCATGCCTCGACAAATCGTTTCGCCTTGTTTGCGTCCGGCAACTTCGAAAACCATGCCTTCTCGTAATCGCTAAAGCAGATCTCCTTTACTTCCGTCCAATCATTCGGCGCTCGACATGATTCGACATCCACCCCGATCAACTTTCTGCGAGCAAACGCATACATCGCCATCTGATCGCAGTGAGAAACACTGAACTGAAGAACGCAACCGTCTGTACTCGTCTTTAAAAGCGGTTTGTGGAACCCATCCGACTCTAGTTCAATCTGCCTTACATCTTTCCGCGTATAAAGTGCGATCAGGCTGACAAGGATTCCCCTGGCCACCGTATGCCGGTTCCGCAGCTGTTCAGTCTTGTAGCGACTAAGGCGCGACCTGTCTCCCTCACCCAAAATTTGACAGTAGGACTCGACCACATCCTCCGGCTGATCCAATTGCGATGACCAGACGTGAATCTCCCGGTCTAGTGCTTGAATGATATTTTCTGTATCGCTTTGGCTGAGGGAGCTGCGCAAAGAGGGTTTTAACTGCCGATAATTGTCCCGCACGGCGAGAACTTGATCAAGCAAAACTAGCGGCAATGCAAGCCGATCGCGGCCGAAATTTGGCGCCAGGATCATGCCGGAAATCGCTGGAGCCCTCATGCTGTGTCCACCCCAGTTCAACGCCAATGATCCGCGCTGGTTTTGAGCTCGCTTCGCCTTTTAAGAAAGGCAGGCACTTTTTTCAGGTGCCTGCCAAAGTCTGCGAGCGCTGACTATTTCGAAAACCTGCGTCGGGCAGCGCCACCCATTGTCAGCAGTCCACTTCCCAGCAATACCAGGGAAGCCGGTTCCGGCACCGGCGGCGCTGCCGGGGCAGACCCTTCCAGATAACCGTTTCCGCAAGTGGCCGAACCAAAATAGGCCGTGATGCCGTTTGCATCCACATCAGAGACGAAAGCCGAAGACAGATTTCCTGTCAACGTGACCGTAAATTCTGGACTCGTCGCCCCCTTCGAACTGATCGTCTCGGTCAGAGGACCGGAAAGAAGAACGGGATTACCCCCCAGCCACACCGCCGCATTATTCCGGTAGCTGACCCCGGAAGGGTTATCCAATACCGTTTGAGCAGTCTCAAACGCCGTCGTCTGATACAAGTCTCCGGCGGTTACCGTTGGATAGGTGCCGCTGCTGTTGTCAGGCGCCAGGCTGTGAGTGACGATCGGAATGCCGTACAGGTCGGTTCCCACCTGGAAAAGAAGATCCGTCGGCTTCAGCACGATGCCAAAGTCCGTGAAGGAGGTATTCAGATTTGCAGACGGATAGTTGAATTGCAACACTATATTGGCATTTCCGCTGCCGTCGATCGTGATCGTGCCGCTCTGTACCGCAAATTGGCTGGTGTCCCCGATGGTCCCCAACCCATCCGAAACCGGTGTCATGTTGATGGTGGTGGCACTGGAGATGGCTCCTGCCAAAACCAGAATCCCAAGAATTGAGCCGACTGCTAGTCTACGCATTGGTCTCCCTGTGGCCGTTATTTCATTAGCACACCGGTCTGGGTAATTTGCGTGATGATTACCTCTTCCAGCGTACGCATCTATTAACAGCAAACCGCGTGCCATCAAGACCCCGTCCAGAAACAGGCGAATTGCGGGGAGTTCACGCTGGTGACACGCCCGTGCATATCCGAATGTGCAAAAGTTTTCACGCTCACAAGAAGCGAATTGCCCATCAGGCCAGGGGATGGTAACCGCCCCATGCACCGGCGGTAACGCTTGAACTCGGTCCCAATGCGGGACTAACTTCAGAGTTAAGGAAAGGCGTTGGAATCATCTGGAATCGCGATGCGGAGGGTCCTGATCACCTTCGGGGGGCCGTCGCTCGGTTCAAGCCCCAACTGCCATAACGGAGAACTTCCGCATGTTCGCTGTTAACGATCAAGTTAGACCGAGCCGGTTTTAGCGAGCCGGTCGCTGTGTGCAGCCGATTGCAACTTGGGCTGGCCTTCGAAACCTAGGCTACGCGGCCCGCCATCCCTGCGACCCTGCCGCCCTCTATGCCGGCAATCAACGCCTTCGCGACGAACTAGGATGGACGCCCCACCACTCCGACTTGCGCAATATCGTTCGCACCGCCTGGGAATTGGAACGGAAACAGGCGAACATCAAAAGCGACACTGCAGGGAAGTAGACTCCTCGCCGGACTTACCGCCGACTTCGATCATCGCCTTATTGCACCGTCAGGTTGAAGCTCTGCGAGTGGTTCGTCGTCCCCGATGTCCCGACGACCGTAATCGAGTACATGCCCGCCGGAGTTCCCGGATGCGTTATCGGAATCGTGCCCCCTCCGCCGCCACCGCCTCCACCACATGCCGCCAGCCCCAGCAACAGCAGAAACGTCGCAATCCCGACTAGCTTTCGCCGCCGCAGAAACACGATCCCCAGCGTCCCGAACGGCAATCCGATCCATAACGCCAGATATCGCCCGGATCCCGTTCTTACGCTGCTCACCGACGGCGCCGTCGTCGTGATGTTTAGACTGATCTGCTGTCCCGCCGACGCCGGATTTGGCGTCACCGTGCATGTCATTAGCGCTGTTGACGGACACCCGGTCACCGACCACGACACTGTCGAATTGAATCCGCCCGTCCCATTCAGAGTTATTGCCGCCGACGCACCGCCTCCAGCCGTGACGGTTGCGCTCTGCGACCCGAGCGTGAAACTGAAATCCGGATTCGTCTGCACCATGAAGTTCGCCGTCGTTGCCGCATGGCTCAGTCCCGTAAAGCTGGCATCTGTCGCGACCACCCCAATCGAATACTGCCCCGCCGAAGCTCCTGCCGGCACTGCCAGCGTCCCATTGACTACCGTCGTTACACCCGGCGTAAGCGTCGGCGAAGCAGGCGTAAACGTACATGCATTCCCCAACCCGATTGAATTGCACGACAACGTAACTTGCGAGCTGTAGCCATTCACCGGAGTCAATTGCACCGCAAACTGCACATTGCCGCCTGGCACGCCGTTTCCAGGCTGCTGGCTAACCGCCACGCTGAAATCGGTCAGCGCAAATGGCAGTGAAGCCTGCGACGTATTCGTCCCATCCGATGCCATCACCATGATCTGGTGCGCCCCCGCCGCCGCTCCCGGGGTCGCCAAAGTGATCGTCAATGAAGTCGGAGAATTGTTTGCCGTGACACTGTAGTCGATACTGCCTGGCGAAACCGTGCAAGTTCCTGTGAACGCCGGATCCGAGCACGTCAAGTTCACTATGCCGCTCGGACCATCGTGCGGATCCAGTGTGATCGCCGCCGAGAACGGCTGCCCCACCTTCAGCGTCTGCCGAGTGTATCCCGACGCGTCGAGCGCAAATCCAGCCGACGCCGTTACCGTTACTTGCAGGCTTTGCGTGTGCTGTGCCGAGTGGCTCGCATCGATCGTCGACGTCGCCCGAATCGTCACTGCGTAAGTGTTCGGCGCCGTAGCCACCGTCGTCCCAATCGTCAACGTCACCTGCGATCCGCCAGTCGTCGGCACCACTGGCGACGCCGCGCACGTCATTCCCGCCGGCACCGTCGCCGGATCGCAATCGATCGTCACCGTCTGGTCGAACGATCCCATCGCCATCACTCCAACCTGAACCGTGCTGCTGTTTCCGTGCACCAGATTCGGGATCGACGCGGGTGAAGGCGCTCCCAGCGCGAAATCCACCACCCGCAAAGTGACCGGAGTCTGCCGAACCAGCGTGCCATCCGTTCCCTGGATCTGGAACGAGAAATCCTGCACTGTCGGATTGCTGGCCGTTACCGCGAACGCTCCCCCGCTGATCGCGCTGGAAGAGCACGTTGCCGGCAAAGCCCCGCCCGCCGCGTTGCACGAAAGCATTACATTGCCGGCGTAGTTGTTGAACACCGCCGTTCCGTTATAGGTCACCGCCTGCCCCGGGAACGTCTCCAGGTCAGCATTGCTTACGCCGAGCTCGTAATCCGGAGCCGCACTTCCCGGTAGCACCATCTCCCAGATCCCGCGCCCATACGTCGAAACCCGCAGCCTCGGCGGCAGCCCCGACGGGTTGAAGATCGCCACGCGTGTAACGGCAACGTTAGGCAGCGTTCCCGCTCCCGTCGCCGGACCCACCTCCGCCCACTGTGTCGCGCTTCCCGCCGCAGTCGCCGTCGAGTACACTCCCACGTCCGTCGCTACGTAAATCGTCCCCGAATTCGGATCGACCACGGCGCCGTCTGCCGGCGAATCCGGGATCCCGCCGGAACCATTCGTTCCCGAAATGTCTGTCCACGACTGACCTGCGTTCGTCGTCATCCATACGTGCCCGATTCCGAAGCCCATCGCCGTGACGTAAGCAGTTCTACCCGTCGCATCCCGCGGATCAATCGCAATCCCCGACGCCGGATATTGGCAAGGCGGCGTGCTGCAATTCGGTTCGGCAAATCCTCCCGCTACCGGTGACCGGTCGGCCCAGCTCGTCGTTCCGCTGTCTGCCGCTGTCGTCACCCAGATATGTCCGTCCGCCGTTCCCGCGTAGATTGTTTGCGACCCGCTGGTTTTCGCGCCGCCTGCCGCCAGCGCGCTCACCACGCTGGGCGAACCCGATGCACATGCACCCGATGTTGAACCATCGAACTTCGGACTCAGCGCGGTCGGTGACGATCCCGTGCTTCCCACGCGCCACACTCGGCAGGTCCCCAAAATGATCTCCGACGAGTTCTGCGGATCGAGCATGAACGGCATGTAGAACGCCGCGCTGTCCCCGCCCACCTTTGCCGAATTGATCACCGGACTGAACTGGGCATCGGTGCAATTAACGCCGACGGTACAACGCTGAATTCCGGGGCTCAGGCCCGTGTTCTCCGTGAACCACTCACTCGCGTTCACGCTATTCGGATTGATATCTGTCCATCCGCCGTCTCCGTCGAGCACCGAGTGCCAAGTGATTCCGTTGCTCCCTCCATTCGACGAATCGATCGCCGGAGAGCCGTTGTCCTGCGTGCCGCCCACCATCGTGTACTGGTTCGTTGGATGCTGCTGGAACCACACGAACTGCGTCATCGATCCCATCGTCCCGTTCAAGTTGTCGAACGGATAGAACGGCTGGCTCGGCGCGCTTCCCGGGCAAACCGACGGCACGACTGCGCCGTTCTGGCTGGCGATTGTGCGGTAGATCCCGCCATCGTTTCCGAAATAAATAATGTTGGGGTTCGCCACCAGGAAGTCGAAGGAATGCTCGTCCGGATGCACCTTCGAAAACGATCCGACTGGCGTGCACCCATACACTCGCGTCAGGTTCACAAATGGCGAGGCCGTGCACGTCGGATTGTTGGAACTAATCTGGCAGCGATAAATATTAATCGCCCCAGCATACAGATCGGTTGCTGTCGCGCCGTTCGGCACCGCCGTTAGCACCAGGTTGTAGTCGCCCTGTTCCGTGCCGCAGCCACTGCTGTCACCGCAACTGTCGATCGCTGCTCGGTTCAGCGTCGCCCAGGTTTTGCCTCCATCTTTCGTCTGGTAGATTCCGCCATCCACCGGCGTTGTGCTCGCATCCACGAACCACACGTACATCTCGTCGCGGCCGGGCACCTGCGTAATCTGTCCGCGATACATCGGACACGAAATCAAGCTCGCCGAGGAGACAGCACTCGGGCAGTTCGCCAGGCTGATCGCCGTCGACGGCTGCACGATCTGTCCGCTCGATCCAACCACATCGGTCGCGCGCGTGAATACCCTCCCATCCATCGATGTATACAACCCGTGCGCACGCGACCACGCGTAGAACAGTTTTTCGTTCGAGTTGTAAATCACATCCGAGGCCGAGCCATTATCCGGCGCGCCGCTCGGATCCACCATCGTCACCTGCGACCAGGTCTGCCCCGAGTCGTACGAGTAATACAGTCCGCGGCAGGTCGCCGTCGCCGTCGTGTTCGCGCACGTGGTAGTGCTGTTCGCCGGTTGTTCAGCGCCGACCGTAATACCTTCGCTCGCCGCCGCGGTTGCCGCCACCACAATGCTTGGGTTGTCGCTGTTGAATGCAAACTTGGCAAAGGCCAGCCCTTGGAACGGCCGCAGCCCATTGTTCGCTGACGAAATCAGCGCCCACGAATTTCCCGCGTCCGTCGATCGCAAAATCCCCAACCCGTAATACGAGTCGCTCGAGCTGTTCGCCTCGCCCGTGCCCACCAGCACAATATTGTGATCTCCGGGCGAGATCGCAATAGAGCCTACCGCCAGCGTTGCCTGGTCATCCGTGATTGGCGTCCATACCACCTGTGTTGGATCGGGATTCGCCGCCGTCGTCGACTTCCACACCCCGCCATACGCTCCGCCGATGTAAACCGTATTTCCCGACAGATCCGTCTGGTCCACCGCAACCGCCGTCACCCGCCCCGTGACGAACCCATAATCCTGGGGATCGCCAACCGTCGTAACCGACCGCATCGGCGACGGACCCAACTCCTTCCACCCGGGCGTCGTGCCACCCGTTGTCTGCGGACGCAACGCCTGCACCGCATCCTTGAGCTGTCTCGCGTGGAACGCCTGCTGCCGGAGAACGTCCCGCTGCTGCTGCGCCCTGATCAGCAACCGCGGCGCCGGCCGGCCGTTGTGTAACCGCCCCTGCAGGAACCACTGCTCCCGCCCGCGCGGATTCTCCCGGTCACCTTCCTCATCCCGATCTCCATCACGATCCGCGTCCCGGTCCGCGTCCGCTGATTTCTGTACTGGTTTCGTCCGTGGCGCATGGCCCTCTTTAGGCCGGACATTCACCTGATTCTGGGCAGTCGCGGCCGCTATAAAGAGGATCAAAACCAGCAGGGAACAGGCAGACACACGAACGACACTTCCGAACTTCAGGAGCATCAAGCGGCCAAACCAGCTTTCTTCTAGGTATCTTCCTGAAGTATGTTGCTGGCCTGAGTCTCTGTCAATCTAAGATGTTGTTACTAAGGCACTTCCGTCCAGCGGCTAAGGTCCCTGAATGGGAATCGCAAGCACGGCACGTGCCAATCCTGAGCTTTACAACCGCCATCCATCTCACGTTCCGCCCGTGCTATATTCGGCCTCGGTTTCGGTAATGCGGTGTGCGCTCACAGTTGCGATCATCTTTTCGTTGATCCTGTTCGCTCACGGCCAGCAGCCCAACCCTTCCGCAGTCGCCTCCGACTCACCCACAACCTCTAACGACTCCTTCTGCGACTCCATCGGCAAAGACATCCAGCATCCCGAAGCCCTCACCGACGCCTGCCGGTTCGTTCTTTCCCTCCGCAATAATCTTCCCAACGTCATTTGCGACCAGACCACCTCCCGCTATGTGCGTCCGTCTCCAGAGCGCTTCGGTGAAAAGCTCCAGGACACCGTTACCGCCCACGTCATCTACGAAGACGGTCGCGAGCGCTACTCCGACGTTCGTATCAACGGCGTCGTCGAGTCCAAAAAGCTAAGCGAAGTCGAAGGGCAGTATTCTTACGGCGAGTTTGGTACCGACCTGATTTTCGCCTTCAGGGCAGAAAATCATCCGGTCTATCGCTTCCTGCGAAAAGAAAGGTTTGAGCACCATCACGCTCTGGTTTACGAAGCGAAGGTGTCCCGCGAAAACAATAACGGATGGGTAATTCAAGCCAACGGCCACAGCACTTATCCGGAATTCCAAGCTGAACTCTGGCTCGACGAAACCAGCCATCAGGTGCTGCGTTTCGACCTCACGCCGATTCCCGAATCAGATTTTCCCCTCAGCCACGTCGAACTGCTGACGCAGTACGAAAGCCTCGCACTCGGCGACGGCACCGAGTTCGTCTTGCCCGTAAAATCCGAAAGCACCAGTTGTCTCTGGAACGGCTCCAAGCACCGGCTCGCATTTTGCAACTACAGCATTCTGGTTTTTAAGGATTGCCACAAGTTCCGCGCCAAATCCCGAATCCTTACCGACCAGGACCCCGGCTCTCAACCGTGAGCAACTCGAAACTTGAAAGGGTTTGAAACTCGAAACTCGGCACTGGATGCCGGATGCGGGAGACTCGAAACTGGTTACTGGCAACTGGCAACTGGAAACTGGAAACTCGAAACTCGAAACTCGAAACTGCTTTTATATCTCCCGCCGGCCTTCCATCGCTTTCAGGATCGTCACCTCGTCGGCGTACTCAATGTCTGCCCCCGCCGGAATTCCCGTCGCGATCCGCGTCACCTTCACGTTCGGTCGCCTGATTTCTTTCGACAGATAATGCGCCGTCGCCTCGCCCTCGACCGTCGGATTGGTTGCGAGGATCACCTCATCCACATCGCCCGAATCGATCCGTTTCACCAGGTTTGCGATCCGCAGATGCTCCGGCCCCACCCCGTGCAAAGGTGAAAGTGTTCCATGAAGGACGTGGTACACCCCATTGAAATTCTTGCTCTTCTCGATGGCCGTAATGTTCGTCGGCTCTTCCACCACGCACACCAAGCGCTGGTTCCGCGTCGGATTCGAGCAGTAGACGCACGGGTCCACGTCCGTAATGTTGTTGCAAATCGAGCACAGATGCAGCTTGGCCTTGCAGTCGCGAATCGCGTCCGCCAGCAGCGTCGCGTCTTCGTCCGACGATCGCAGGATGTGGAACGCCAGCCGTTGCGCCGACTTCGATCCCACCCCCGGCAGCTTCTTTAATTCATCGATGAGTTGAGCCATCGGCTCAGCGAAACGCGACATATATATATGCAGTATGTAGCGCGGACGCCCTCGTCCGCGTTTGATCACAGCCCCGGTATATTCAGCCCGCCGAGCATTGACCCCATGCTCGACTGCAGCTCGTCATCCACTTTCCGCACTGCGGCATTCACCGCCGCCGTCACCAGGTCCTGCAGCATTTCGACGTCGCCCGACTTCACCATCTCCGGATCGATCGTCACCCCCAGCACCTGTTTCTGCCCGTTCATCTTCACCGTCACCGATCCGCCGCCTGCCGAGCCTTCGACCACGGTCGATTGCAGCTTCTTCTGCAGCTCTTCATACTTCTGCTTCGCCGCCGACATCATCTCTTGCAGTTGTTTGGGATTAAATCCGCCCATGCTTTCTCCATCCCTTACGCCATCATGAGTTGCGGCCTCGGATCTTGCTTTGTTGTCCCGTTGATCCTGTAATCCCGCAACTTGTTTTGTCGATCCGAAACGTTTTGTCGATCCCGAAACTTTGTTTTTGTCATCACGAGGCGACGCTAGTCGCCGAGGGAACTGCATTTCTCAATTCCACGAGCCCTTTGCCATTCCGAGCCCGCCCACGAATGAGGAATCCCTATCTTCTTCTCTGATCCACCACCGTCCTGATCTCGGTCCCAAACTTCTCTTTCATCCGCTTCACAATCGGATCATTCATCGCCCGGCTCCGTGCATCCGTGCCATCGCCCGCCGGACGCGCCACCGCCGCCACACCATTCCCATTCGCGCCGGCCACCAGCTTCACCCGCACCGCCTGCCCGCTCACTTCGCTCGCCGACTCGTTCAGCACCCGCTGCGCCTCGCCCTTCAGCGCCGCATCGATCATCGCCTGCTTCGCCCCGACGCCGATAACGACATCGTTACCCTCGATCTTCCACTCGCCCATCTCCAGCCAATTGGCGACAATTTTCTGCCCAGACCGCTCCATCGCCGTCAGCGTCGCTGTCTGAATTTTCGGCAACGACATCTCCGCCGGACGCCGCTCGCCCTCGAGCGGCTCATCTGCCACCGCGATGGAACTCTCCATCGCCGGTGCCACCGCAATCGCCGACGTCCCTTCCACCAACGGCGTCGAATTCATCATCCCGCCCCTGGGTCCGCCCTTGCGCGTCGAATCTGCTTCAAACGGCGACGGACGCGAAGTCGCAGGCTGTGGACGCCGGTCGCCCTCGACCGGCGAAACTCGCCCGCCGGGACCTGCCGCTGACCGCCGCTCGCTGGGTGCCCCATTCAAGCCTTCTGTTGGCTTGAGTGGGGTGGTGCCACTCAGAATCTCTTCCAGCGGCAACAACCTCTGCGCGTGTACCAGCTTCAGCAGCCCCAGCTCCAGATGGAATCTCTGCTCATGCTTATATCCAAGCTCACTGTGCGTCCGCAGCATGATCTGCAGAAACCGCGTCAAATCTTCTTCGCTAAACTTTTCCGCCACCCGGCCCACTCGTTCTGCTTCGTCCTGCGAAATCTGCAGCAGGGAACTGTTCGCCCCCGCGACTTTCGCCACGACCGCGTTACGCAGGAACCGCACCATCTGCCGCGCGAAGTGCGTCGGATTATGTCCCTCGACCATCAGCCGATCGACTAACTCCAATACCTCTTGCGAAGAGTTGCGCTCCACCGCGCCCAGCATCTCTTCCAATATGTCGGACGAAACCGCGCCCACCAGCCCGCGCACATCCGCGGCCGTCAGCCGCTTCGTAGTCGTCGCAATCGCCTGGTCCATGATCGATAGCGCGTCGCGCATCGACCCATCGCCCGCTTCGGCCAGCAGCGACAAAGCGTTGTCGTCCGCTTCAATCTTTTCCGCCGTGGCAATCGACTTCAGCTGCTTCACGATCTCGTCGAACCGCACCGCATGAAATGAGAAATGCTGGCAGCGCGACCTGATCGTCTGCGGAATGTCTTCCGGCTCCGTCGTCGCCATCATGAAAATCACGTGCCCTGGCGGCTCCTCCAGCGTCTTCAGCAGCGCGTTGAACGCCGCATCGGTAATCTGGTGCGCTTCATCGAGAATCCAGATCTTGTACCTATCCCGCGCCGGACGATACCGCGCCGCCTCCCTCAACTCGCGCACCTCATCGATCCCGCGATTGGTTGCCGCGTCGATCTCGATCACGTCCACCGCATTGCCCTGGCGAATCTCCACGCACGAATCGCATACTCCGCACGGCTCGGTCACCGGATGGTCCTTCGACCGGCAATTCAGCGCCATCGCCAGGATGCGCGCAATCGTCGTCTTCCCGATCCCGCGATGCCCGCTGAAAATGTACCCGTGCGCGATGCGCTGCTGCTCGATGGCGTTCTTGAGCGTGCGCGTAACGTGGTCCTGCCCAATCACATCGGAGAACTTCTGCGGCCGGTATTTGCGGGCAAGAACCTGGTAGCTCATGGCGGAAGTCTGATTATAAACGTTACGCGATCAGGCGATCCCGAGGAGGACGGTAGTGCGGGATTTCACATCCCGCATTGACTGTGTGGGACGGGCATTCGTGCGCGTCGGGCGGAGCGAAGCTCTGCGATGTGAGCTTTGTCAGGTACCTGCCTCCCCCAGCAAAGAAAGTTGATTTGTCATCACGGCCAGCACTGAGCGGAGCCGAAGGGAGGGCACACCGCTACGCTTCCTGCATTCTCAATGCCTGACGCAACTATGCGCTCTGTCTGACGATGCAGCGCGACTATCCTACGCGATGCGCCGTCCGCCGGATCCTCCCGGCACACAAACGGCGACTTCTACGAGAGAAAGCCGGAAACATGTCTCATCATCTTGATTCCCCTATCGCACGCCAGGACATTCGTCTCGATATCACCGACCTCTACGTCTTTCGCGGACAAACAGGCACTGTCTTCATTATTAATGTCTGCCACTCCATCTTTGGCCCGATACCGCAGCCGGGCTATCACCCGGAAGGAATGTACGAGTTCAAGGTCGATCTGAACGGAGACGCCACCGAAGATCTCACCTACCGCTTCACCTTTACTCCCAGTGATGCCCAGGGAAACCAGCGGTACGTCGTGCGCTGCATCCGCGGTACGGATGCGGTCGACCCGCATGCACCAGGATCCGTTGTCGCCGAGGGAGTTTCCGGTGAAGTTGTCACGACCAAATCCGGCCTGCGGACCTGGGCGGGCAAGGCTGGCGATCCTTTTTGGATTGAGCCCGACGTCCTCCACGCCGTTGGTCATGCATTCCAGGACGGCACCATCGCCGATCTCTCTAAATGGAATCCTGCCAAGGCGAAAAACCTTTTTGCCGGCCACACCGTGCATTCGATCGTGCTGGAAGTTCCCGATGCCGAACTATTGGCTGGAAATCAGAATCGGCGCGTTGGCGTGTGGGCCGTCTCAACCCTCGCCACCGATGCTGGGGGTTGGCGTTCCATAAACCGCATCGCCCTTCCGATGATCCATCCTCTGTTCACTCAGTTCAATGAAGACCTCGGCAATCGCCTCAACGCCGGTGTTCCAGAAGAGGATTTCGAGCGCTTTGGCGCTACGGTCATCAAGGCAGTCGCAGGCACAGTTGCCGCTTATGGAACTGCAGAAGATCCCCGGGCCTATGCGGAGACGGTCGCGCACAGGTTCTGTCCGAATATCCTGCCCTATACCGTTGGTACTGCGGCTTGTTTCGGCTTCGCGGAATGGAACGGTCGCTCGCTGACCGACAATGCCCCCGACGTGATGTTCTCTCTTGCGGCGAATACGCCGATCCGCTTGGGAATCGGAAAGGAATCGGTCACCAGCAAGCCTTCTAAAAAGTTTCCGTATGTTCCTTCGGTGGAGGAAGAAGAAGTGGCGTCCGTCGCTTGATGTAGCAAAGCCGTTCGCCGCGGAAGCGGCGGAAGACGGTAGCCCAACGCGTGAGCGTTGGGTACGCAATTAAAAATAAATTGCCCAAGCCGGAGCGCAGCTCCGCGGCCTGTTTGTCATCACGGCCTGCCCTGCGCCAAGCCGAACGGAGGTGCTTCAGTGCTCAAGGGATCTGCGTTTCCTGTTTTTCCTCCGTGTTTTCCTTTGACTTCCCGTTTCGGGAAACATTTGTCAAGCACCTCAAACTCCCGTTGTCGATGTAACCATTCGTTACAAGCGAGATATAAATTTCCCGACTCTGGCACTTTTTCTCGCAAAATAATAGAGAGGGAATTAGGGCAAGATTTCCAGACGAAGGTCATCCTGAGGAGCTGAAAAAGTGAAGAAGCCGCAAGTTCTTTGTTTTCGATTACGACCGGTACCGCGACGTTCAACGTCACCGGCCCTACAGGGGTATCCATGAGTAGTGCGGCCTATACACTGCTCACAATTGACGACTGGTCAGGGAACGGGACCTGCGTGCCTGCACAGCCTTCTTACGGATATCCCACGTGGGCCGGCCCGGTGGGATGTAATTAGGAGAAATTCATGAAACCGACATTTACGCTTTTGGTGCTCGGGCTAGGTGGAGCTCTGCTAGCCACCAGCGCACAAACCGCCAGACCACTTTCCGTCTCAGTTAGTCCTTCACACCTAACTTTGAAAACCGGATCGCACGTATATGTCACTGTTCGTCTATCGAACACGTCCGACCACGAAATTAACCTCGGAACAGAAACATTTGTTTACGGAGGTGTGGACGCTCGCTTTCAATACGACTGTCGCAACGAAAACGGAATTTCGGTAACGAGGGAATACCCGGTCATGGGAAGCATGGGCGACCGGCCGATGATCATACTCAAGCCTGGTATGGCACACACTGAGAAAATCGACATCGGTCCAGCCTGCGACCTGAGTGCACCCGGTGAATATCACGTACAGCTATCGAGGGCGATTCCCGGTGACCAGAACGATCCTGCGAAATCGAATGAAATTATTGTGACTGTAACCCCCTAGTTGAGGGCAGGGATAAGTGGCGCTTAAAGCGACCAATGCAGCCATCCGCCTGGTGCCCGAGGTGTTGCTGGCAGTGGTTAGAGGCTTCCGTGCCCCACGTTCGCGCCCGCCTTCTTTTGGGGCGATAACGCATTCGGCGGGGAAACATCCACAATGAACTGAAACCGCTAAATGTCCAATCGGCGAGATAAACTTGGTCATTGAGCTTCATATGTCGGTTAGCCGCAGATGAAACTTGCCGTTGTATTTTTCTTCTGTCTCAAGCTTGCCGGAGCGAGCACCGCGGGGTCAGGCAGGGATATTGGTGTGCTGCGATGGAACTCCTCCGCCCTCAGATCCCTCCGTACCGCCAAGCTTCCCGCTCCCGCCGCCGCCCGCACGCTCGCCATCGTCCACACCTGCATGTACGACGCCTGGGCTGCCTACGACGACCGCGCGATCGGAACCCAACTCGCCGGCGCGCTCCGCCGCCCCGCCTCCGAGCGCACCGAAGCCAACAAAGAGAAGGCCATCAGCTACGCCGCCTATCGCGCCCTCTCCGACCTCTTTCCCGCCGACGTCAACTCCGTCTACAAGCCGCTGATGCGTCAACTCGGCTACGATCCCAACGACAACTCCACCGACATTGAAACCCCTGCCGGCATCGGCAACGTTGCCTGCGCCGCCGTCCTCGAATTCCGCCATCTCGACCGATCTAATCAACTCGGCGAGCTCGCTCCCGGCGCCTACTCCGACTGGACCCGCTTCCGCCCCGTCAACATGCCCGCCCCGGTGCCGCTGGCGCTCCCCTCGACTCACCCGATCGACGCCAACCACTGGCAGCCGCTCCTGTACGTCGGGGCCACAGGCGAATCTGTAACGCAAATGTTCGACGCCCATTGGGCCGAGGTCACACCCTTCGCGCTCAGCAAAGCCGACGATCTTCGCCTGACCACAAAATTCGCCGGCCCTGCCCTCTACGCTTCGAAAGAATACGAAGATCAGGCTCGCGAGCTGATAGACCTCAGCGCCTCGCTCACCGACCGCCAGAAGATGATCGCCGAGTACTGGTCCGACGGCCCCAGCACCACGCAGCCTCCCGGCCACTGGATCGAGCTGGCCGAGTTCGTCTCCGCCCGCGACCATCACGCACTCGACGACGACGTGAAGATGTTCTTCGCCCTCTCCAATGCCATGTTCGACGCCGGCATCGCCGCCTGGGATATGAAACGCACCTACGACTCCATTCGTCCCATCACCGCCATTCCGCTTCTCTTCAACGGCAAAAAGATTCGCGCCCGGGGAGGTCCCGGGAAAGGCACCGTCGAGATGGACGGCTCGCAGTGGCTGCCTTACCAGCCCGCCACCTTCCCCACGCCGCCGTTCCCCGACTACGTCTCCGGCCACAGCACCTACAGCGCCGCCGCCGCTTATATCCTGAAAAGCTTCACCGGCAGCGACCGCTTCGGCTATTCCGTCACCCTGCCTGCCGGAATCTCCAAGATCGAGCCCGGCTTTACTCCCGCGCAACCAGTCACGCTCACCTACGACACTTTCACCGACGCCGCCAACGAAGCCGGCATGTCGCGCCGCTATGGCGGCATCCACTTCCGTCGCGCCGACCTCGACGGTCGCCTCCTCGGACACCTCGTCGCCGAAAAAGCCTGGGCCAAAGCCCAAACTTACTTCGACGGCACCGCGACACCGAACGCTCGTACCCTCCTGTCCGCAGCCGACGAAAAGTAGCTGGTGGCTGGTGCCCCACATCTGCCCTCGTTTGGCAGATGTGGGTATCACCGCATGTGCCTTCTCTTGGAGTAAAGCGCCACCTATACCCACTAACCTCTACCCACTGACATTTCCCATTTCGGGAATGCCGTCTAACTTTTTTGTTGCTTTTCCGTTCGAAACCCGCTCTCCCAGCCTATAATCGGGACATGAAAGCTGGCGAGGAAATCAAAAACTTCTTCGCCGGCTTTTCGTTCTTCGGCAGAGCAGGCCCGGAAGACAATTGCTTGCGTTCGCCTAAGTTCTTTGTTTTCAATTACAGCTCGTAACAATTGTCTTTTCAATCTGTTAGCCCTGGGGGGAGGGGGTCCGCCTCACCCTGTCGATCTTTAGATCAATGACTTAAAGAAGACGAATGTCACGATCCTGTAAGATTCTGGAATCAGTGACTTATACGCAATGTATTGCGGAATAAGGGCTTAGAGGCGTAGCTCTCACCTTGGAACGCGAAGGCCGCGGACGCCAAGCCTAATCCCGACTTGTGATACTCTGCGCCTTCTTTATGAACGCACGCATCTTCTTCTGGGCGCTCACCTCGGCGCTGGCTGGATTTTTGTTTGGCTTCGACACCGTCGTCATTTCGGGAGCGGAAAAGACGATCCAAACTTTGTGGAGCCTCAGCCCTGCATTGCACGGCGTTGCCATGGGCTCGGCGCTTTACGGAACTGTCGTCGGCTCGCTCATCGCCGGCTGGCCCGCTGACAAGTTTGGTCGCAAGGCGACGCTTCTCTGGATCGGCGTGCTGTATCTCATCGGTGCCGCCGGATCGGCGCTCGCGACCAACGTCACAGTTTTCATCGCTGCGCGCTTCGTCGGCGGATTAGGCATCGGCATCTCGACCGTCGTGGCGCCAATGTACATCTCCGAGATTGCCCCGCCGAAACAGCGCGGTCGCCTGACCGGAATGTTTCAGTTCAACATCGTCTTCGGCATCCTGATCGCCTTCGTGTCGAACACGTTGTTAGCCGGCGTCGGTCCGAATGCCTGGCGATGGATGCTTGGCGTCGCAGCGTTTCCATCCGCGATTTACGCTCTGCTCTGCTTTGGACTGCCCGAAAGTCCACGATGGCTGCTGAGCCGCAAAGGCGACCGCCGGAAAGCGTTAGACGTTCTGCACAAGATCGAGCCGGAAAGCTCGGACATTGAGATTGCGGAGCAGGCGGATGAGATCGCCGCGGCATCAACGGTCCAGGTTTCATCCGGTAGTTTCTGGACGGCGAAGCTTCGCAAACCGATTGTGCTGGCCTTCTTGATCGCGGCCTTCAATCAGTTGTCGGGCATCAACGCGATCCTGTACTTCGCGCCGCGCATCTTTGAACTCACCGGACTCGGAACGAAGGCCGCATTGCTGCAATCCGTTGGAATCGGATTGACCAACCTGATCTTCACGTTCGTTGGCTTGTGGCTCATCGATCGCCTCGGCCGTCGCACGCTTCTTTACATCGGTTCGTTCGGATACATCGCTTCACTCGGGCTCGTCGCGTGGGCATTCTTTAACCAGCATTACTCGATCGTCCCGATTTGCATTTTCGCCTTCATCGCCGCGCACGCCGTCGGACAAGGTACCGTGATTTGGGTGTTCATCTCCGAAGTATTCCCCAATCGCCATCGCGCCGAAGGTCAGACCTTGGGCTCGTCAACGCATTGGATCTTTGCCGCCGTGATCACGACCGTATTTCCAAAGCTGGTCGCGACCTTTGCTCCTGGCTACATCTTCTCGTTCTTCACCGCGATGATGATCCTGCAATTGATCTGGGTCAAAACCATGGTTCCAGAGACCAAAGGCGTTCCTCTGGAGCAGATTCAGCGGCAATTGGGAATCGAGTAGCTGGCGGTCATTCGCCTTTGCCGAAGCGGCAATTCTGGCGGCTAAGTGCAATCGGGGCTTGCTAAGAATAAGGGAAACGGCTAGTCTTTCCGCGCATAGAGCTTGGGAGGTTGTCATGCAGCTGAAGCTGAGCGTGAGGGTGGTTGACGGAGTTTCTATCGTGGATTGCCGCGGCCGGTTGCTGTTCGGCGATGAGTCCGGCGTGTTGCGCGATACGGTTAAAAATCTGCTGGCGGAATCGAAAAGCATCATCATCAACCTGGCCGATACGACCTATATCGACAGCGGCGGGTTGGGAACGCTGGTGGGCTTGTACACATCGGCCCAGAATCAAGGTGGAATGGTGAAGTTGAGCAACCTGCAACAGCGCGTTACCGATCTCCTTCAGGTGACGAAGTTGCTCACGGTCTTTGATGTTTACGACACCGAAGAGCAAGCCGTTAAGTCGTTCTCGAAGTCGGCGGTTGCCTAAGGTAACCGTTCGTCAGCTCTCGAATTCGTAGTCCAGTCAAGCGATGCCTGGAAAACCTCGGCATCGCTTTTTGCTTTTTGCGAACGCTGCTGGTCAAAAATTTATCGGCTAGTTCACGTGACTCTTTTGCTGCGCGGGCGCTTTGGCGAAGAGGATGTCGCCAACGAGTAGCAGCGCTCCGACGACGATCGCGCTGTCGGCCACGTTGAACGATGGCCAGTAGTAACTTCCGACGTGAAATTCCAGGAAGTCGGTGACGTGACCGGCGATCACGCGATCCCAAAGATTGCCGAGCGCTCCGCCCAAAATCAAGGAAAGCGCCGCTCCGGTGGCGCTCACGCTGTGACTGTTCCGCCAGAGCAAGACTCCGACGATTGCCAGCGCGAGCAGCGAAAACAAGATCAGAAGCGAGAGTCGAAAATGAGAGCTTGACTCGGCGAACAGTCCAAACGCCGCGCCGGGATTTTCGACGTGCACGATGCGAAAGAAATGTGGAATGACGGTTATGCCGTCGTGCTGCGAAAGCCGGGCAGCGACGATCCATTTAGTGACGCGGTCGAGCACGAGCACCGCCGCAGCGATGAAGAGATTGAATCCGCGAGCCTGTTTTGCGCTCATATCGCTTACGACGCAGCTCCCGCGATTTCGAGTTGCGGCAATACCTTGGAGCAGCGCTCGCACACTGTCGGATAGTTCTTGTCTTCACCGACGTGCGTGGAATAGTTCCAGCAGCGCTCGCACTTTTGTCCGGGCGCGCGCTCGACGGTGACCTTCACGCTGCCGGTTCCGTTCGTTTCCGCGCTCTTCTTCAACTCCACTTCGGAAACGATATAAATGTAGCGAAGCTGGTCGGCGTATTTTTCGAGCACAGGATAAGCGCTCGCCGGAACGTCGACGATGACCTTGGCTTCCAGTCCGGTTCCGATCAACTTGTTGTTGCGCGCGTCGTCGAGTGCCTTAAGCACGTCTTCACGGCTGCGCAGAATGGTCTGCCAGTCGGAGGTTAACTGCGGGTCGGCCGCGCCGGCAAGTTCGGATTCGTCCATGAACTTCGTCGCATGCACCGACTTCGTGCGATTGGCGACCGGCGGCAAATATTGCCAGATTTCATCGGCGGTGAAACTCATGATGGGCGAGCTGAGACGAACCAGTGCTTCGCCGATTTTCCAGATGGCAGTTTGTGCCGAGCGTCGCGCGGCCGAATTCGGCGCCGAGGTGTAGAGACGATCTTTGAGCACGTCGAAATAAATGGCGCTGAGATCGACGGCGCAGAACGTCAGGAGCAACTGATAGACCTTGTGGAACTGGAAGTCGGCGTACCACCTGCGAACTTCTTTCGACAGCTCAGCCAAGCGCTGCAACATGTAGCGATCGATGGATTCAAGCTTGTCAGCCGCGACCGCATCTTTGGCCGGATCGAAACCGTTCAGGTTGCCGAGGATGTAGCGGAAGGTGTTGCGTATCTTGCGGTAGTTTTCCGCCACCTGCAGCATCAGTTTTTCTGAGCCGACGACATCTTCGCGGAAATCGACCGAGGACGCCCACATGCGGATGATCTCGCCGCCCATGCGCTTGGCGACATCGACCGGGTCCGTGGTATTGCCGAGAGACTTGGACTGTGCCCGCCCCTGATCGTCGAGCGTCCAGCCGTGTGTAACTACTCCGTTATACGGCGACGAATTGCGCGCGCCGATGGAACAGAGCATGGAGGAATGGAACCATCCGCGATGCTGGTCGCCGCCTTCCAGGTAGAGGTCCGACGGCCAGGGGAAGCCGGGCTCGTTCGCCTGCACCGACAGGTAGCTGGAGCCCGACTCGAACCAGACGTCGATGATGTCCATTTCCTTTTCAAAGTGGGTGGAACCGCACTTGGGACATTTGGTTCCAGCGGGAAGGATTTCCGCGGGCGACTTTTTGTACCAGGCATCGGCGCCCTCGCGGGCGAAGAGATCGACGACGGCCTGATGAAAGACCTTGTCGTTAACGTAATCGTTATGCCCCTTGCAGAAGAAGACAGCGATGGGCACGCCCCAGACGCGCTGGCGCGAGATGCACCAGTCGGGGCGGGTGGCGAACATGTTGCCGATGCGGTCTTTGCCCCATTCCGGATCCCACTTCACGCGGTTGGTCTCTTCGAGCGAGCGCTGCCGTAACGTAGTCCCCTTGCCATCCATGTCGGCTTCCATGGAGACGAACCACTGCTCGGTGGCGCGGAAGATGACTGGGTTGTGGCAGCGCCAGCAGTGCGGATAGGAGTGTTCGATCTTTTCGAAGTGCAACAGCACGCCGCGCGCTTTCAGCAGATCGACAATCTTGGGATTGGCCTTGAAGACCGTCTCGCCCTGATATTCGGCCAAACCCTTCACGAGGCGGCCCGCCGCATCGACGTTGCAAGTCTGATCGAGCTTGTACTTCACGCCTGTGTAAAAGTCATCGGCGCCGTGCGAGGGAGCGGTGTGAACCGCGCCGGTACCTTGGTCCATGGTGACGTACTCAGCGAGCACACCGAGAACCTGACGCTCTTCCCACGGGAGGAACGGATGGTTGTACTTGGTGTATTCGAGCTTGCGCCCCGGGAAGCGCGCGATTTCTTTGTTGTCGGCAAATCCGCAATTCTGCGCTGTCACCTGCGCGAGTTTCTCGGCGACGATATAAACATCGCTGCCAGTCTCGAGCGCGACGTATTCCTCGTCGGGATGGAAGGTCACGGCCATGGAAGCAGGAAGCGTCCAAGGCGTGGTGGTCCAGATGATGGTCGAAACGTTCTTGCCTTTGAGCGCCGGATCGATTTCCGCCGGATCGCTGTGCAGCGAGTACTTCACCCAAACGCTGGGCGAAGAGTGCATCTCGTACTCCACTTCCGCTTCGGCAAGCGCAGTGCGGTCGTGGATGCACCAATAGACCGGGCGCAGCGCTTTGTACACGGCGCCTTTGTCGAAGAAGCTGTAGAGCGCCTTCACCACTGCCGCTTCGTACTGCGGAGTCATGGTGGAGTACGGATCTTCCCAGCGGCCGAAGACACCGATGCGCTTGAACTGCTCGCGCTGAAGGTCGAGATACTTCTCGGCATATTTGCGGCATGCGTCGCGGACGGCGGACGGGTCCATCTGGAGTTTCTTGCCACCGAGTGCCTGGTCAACCTTGATCTCGATCGGCAGCCCGTGGCAATCCCATCCGGGAATGTAGGGCGCGTCAAAACCGGCCATGGACTTCGATTTGACGATGAAGTCCTTGAGACACTTGTTCATCGCCGTTCCGAGATGGATAGGTCCGTTGGCGTACGGCGGGCCATCGTGCAGAACGTAGAGGGCTTCGCCTTTGTGAGCTTTGCGGATCTCTTCGTAGACGCGAATCTCGTCCCAGCGAGCGAGCATCTTGGGCTCGTTCTGCGGAAGGTTGGCCTTCATCGGGAAGTCGGTTTTCGGCAGGTTGACAGTTGCCTTTAGTTCGAGCGGCACTCCGGCAAGTTCTCCAGTTCTAGTTGATCTTCTTATTATAGAGGGAGGGGCAGTAAAGGCGGGTGAGCGACGACCAAGAATGATTGTTTATTGACGGTTGTTTGTTGACCCTCGAAAAAGGAGCATAACGAAGGGTTTCAATAAACAATACTCAATCGCCGATAAACAATTTCCTTTATGCCGCCAGTCCACCTGCCCTCGCCAGCTTCAGCGCTTCAATCGCGGCGCCGCGGGCTCCGGCAGTGTCGCCGTTGGGCATGACGTAGATCGGGATATTCGCCTGTTCCTCGCGCTGGTCCGGCATGGCTTTTCGGATCTCGTCGACAAACCAGAGTTGCAGTTGTTCGCTGGCTTCGAGCACGCCTCCGCCGACGATGAGCACGTCGGGATCGAAGGTGTTAATCATCTGGTCGTAGAACAAGCCAAGGGCGTGTGCCTGGACGCGGAAGACGTCGCGGCATAAGGGATCGCCCTTGTCGGCGAGTCCACGAACCGCCTTGGCGGCCTGGTGCATGTCCATCTTCGAGAGTTCGTGTCCGGGATATTTCGGCAGGAAGTGCGGCAACAGGTTGCGCTCGATGGCGGTGAGCGAGCAGACGGACTCAAGGTCGCCGATGCGTCCGCAACTGCAACGCGCGCGCAGCGTCTCGATGCCCGCGATCCGTTCGGTCGGGATGAGTACGTGTCCGAGTTCGCCGCCGAATCCGTTCTTTCCCTTCACAACTTCACCGTTCAGGATGACGCCTCCGCCGTTGCCGGTGCCGACAATGACGGCGATGGAGGTTTCGCTGCTGTCGGTGCCGAAGATGGTGTAGTGGCCCCAGAGTGCGGCGGCGTTGGCGTCGTTCAAGTACGAGACCGGCTTGCCGAGACGGCGGGCGAGGGCTTCGCGAATATCGAAGCTCGCCCAGTCAGGATGGACGAAGTTGGTGCTGCCGCGGGCGCTGAATTGTCCAGCGGCGCTGGTCGGCCCCGGGGTGTCAAGCCCAACGGCAACGATGTCGGAGAAGGGAACGCCGGCCTGCTTGAGCGCGATGTGGAGACCATCTTCCATCTGTTTCAGGCAGACGTCGGGACCTTGCTTGGAAAGCGCCGGATGCTCGCAGAGGCCGGTGATCAGGAACTGCTCGCGCTGGTCCAGCAAGGTGTAGTTGATTGCAGTTCCACCCAGATCGATTCCGGCCACCACTTCCATGTGCGTCTCCTGTCGAGCGTGCAGCGCAACAGGTTAGCAGAACGGGGCAGGGTTTGGCGTGTTTCGCGCAGGGGGCGTTGCGTGGGGGCGCCCTGAAGCGGTGTGGTTGGCCGCATCGGTTAAGTCTGTTTGTGAGGACGGAAGATCATGTCGAACATCGTCTCCCAGGTTTTGCCGCCGTCGCTCGATCGAACGGCAGTCTCGCGTACGCCTCCGTCGACAGGCTTCCAGGTGTCGCGAACCAGCACTTCTTTGCCGTCGCGGTGATAGGCGGCATTCATGATCATCTCGCCCGATTGCATGGCGCCTTCGAACGACAGCATGGTGCCGCGATTGGTCACCCAGTTCTCGTGCCAGACTTTGCGGGAGGAATCATAGTGATTGAAGCTCCGTCCTCTGAGGCCGTCGTTCTGCTGATAGTCCTCCTGGAGAACACAGCCATCGAGAATGCGATCGACTCTGCCACGCGCCACGACTTTATCGGGAGCATCGACGTCGTAGACGTCCCAATCGCCCAGCCAAAAATCGAACTGCTTGTATTCGGCAGCACTGCAGAAAGAGGGATTGGCAGAAGCGTTGGAAGGAGTGGACGCTGTTTGTCCTGCGATGGCGGCAACCATAGCCAACAGGGAAAAGGCGGCGAGAGTGGTTAACAGCATGTGCGCTCTGATCTTCATTCGAGTTTCTCCGCACGACCTGTTCGACGTAGCCACAAGTCGCGTGCCGCGAAGATAAACGCGTGAGACAGCCGAAGTTAGACATTTGCGGACATGATTTCCCCGAGCCGGGAGCCATGTCCGAAAACGTCTGGCCGGCCGGGCGGGATCGGATATGATCGCGGCAGAATGGATTTGGACCTGCAGATTTGCTCGCGAGCACGGCTGTCGCGCGATGCGCGGTTCGACGGCAAGTTCTATATCGCCGTGTTGACCAGCCGCGTCTATTGCCGGCCGATCTGTCCGGCTCCAACAGCGAAAGAGAAAAATGTTCGCTACTATCCGACGGCGGCAGCGGCGGCGGAGGCGGGATTTCGGCCCTGCCTGCGATGCCGTCCGGAGTGCTCGCCGGGAACTCCGGCGTGGCTGGGAACGCCGAACACGGTGTCGCGTGCGCTGAGGCTGATCGATGAAAGCGGGCTCGACGATGGCGGTGTGGAGTCGCTCGCGGAGCGGCTGGGAGTCGGCTCACGTCATCTGCGGCGGTTATTCCTGCAACATCTTGGCGCGACGCCGATCGCGGTTGCGCACACGCGCAGGCTGCAGTTCGCAAAAAAGTTGATCGACGAAACCGCGCTGCCGATGAATCAGATCGCAATCGCCTCGGGATTCGGCAGCGTGCGCCGGTTCAATGCCGGGATTCAGAACGTCTACCACCGAACGCCGTCGGACATTCGAAAGCTGTGCCGGTTGAAAGAACAGCAGCGAGAGAATCAGTATCTGTTTCGGTTGAGGTATCGGCCTCCGTACGACTGGAAGGGAATTCTGAAGTTCCTTGCGGCGCGCGCGATTCCCGGCGTGGAAGCGGTGGACGAGAATACATATCGTCGCACGATATGTGTGGATGGCAAGAGCGGGAATTGTGAAGTATCGCTCGACCCGAGCTCGCCTGCGGTCGTCGTGAGACTGCAGTTTAGCGATCCGAGAGCGTTGTTTTCGATCATCGAACGCATCCGGCACATGTTCGATCTGAATGCCGACTGGGCGGCGATTGCTGCGGGGCTCGGGACAGATGCGATCCTGGCGCGAAGATTGGCCAGGGTGCCGGGACTGCGCGTGCCGGGCTGCTGGGACACGTTCGAGCTGGGAGTGCGGGCGATTCTCGGCCAGCAGATCACGGTGAAGGGCGCGACGTCCCTGGCGGGAAGAATCGTCAATACCTTCGGCAAGGTTTACCGAACAGCGGAAAGCCTCAGCCATCTGTTTCCATCACCGGCCGTGCTGGCAGAGGCCGATCTCACAACCATCGGACTGACCAAAGCGCGAGCAGCGACGGTCAGAGAATTCGCGAGCGCGGTGCGCGACGGCGAACTGAACTTCGAGGGCGTTGTCGACACAAATGTCTTCCTGCAAAGACTGTGCAAGGTTCCCGGAATCGGCAACTGGACGGCGCAGTACATCGCAATGCGAGCGCTCGGCGAGCCGGATGCGTTTCCGTCAGGAGATCGCGGGCTGCTGCGCGCGGTAAACCTCGAGAGTTCGCAGGAATTAGATCGGCGTGCGGAAGCGTGGCGTCCGTGGCGAGCATATGCGGCGATGTGCCTGTGGACGACAACTTCGAACCACGATCGAGAGGAAGATCGCGATTCGGGCACGATTGCGAGGGAAAGTCAGGGGTTCGAACAGGAAAATTGCCGGTTGTGAGTGTACCGGTTTCCGGGACGAAGCGACTTGCTGCTGAAGCAGAGCAGCGTCATGCTTGCTGGTTTCTGGGGTGAGGCCCATCTGCTAGGGCGAATCGATGCGCAACCGTAATTTCTGGAAACTGATCCTGGTGACGTTCGCGCTGTGGACGCTCTTCGGGGTGATCACGGCCCTTCAGTATCACGTCAACACGGCTCCGGCGGAGCGCGCGGCATATCCGTTTTCGAGGTGGATCACGCTCACTCTCAGCGACAACTGGCTGAAGGCTGCGCTGACTGTTCCGCTCTTGTTCGCGCTGTCGCAACTGCATCGGCGGGTCCGTCGGTGGCTTCCGCGGCTCGCGTTTTATGTGTTGTTGTTGCTGGGATTCACTTCGGCGCACGTGATTTTCCGTCCGGCAGTGGTGCCGCTGGTGGTTTATGACGAAATGCAGCTCTCGACGCCCAGGATGAGCTACTTCCAGAAAGTGAGCCTGGCGGCGAAGTCATTCATGATCAGCGACCTGATGGGATTCGCGATCGTGGTGTTGATTTTCAATGCGTGGAGTTACGCCCTCGAAATGCAACAGCGCGCGTTGAACGAGGAACGGCTGACCGCGCGCCTGGCGCAGGCGGAGCTGCAGGCGTTGAAGATGCAGTTGCATCCGCACTTCCTGTTCAACACGCTCAACGCAATCTACAACCTCGCTCCCGACAACAGCCGCAAGGCGCAGCTGATGATTTCGCGCCTGAGCAATCTGCTGCGGCTCTCGCTCGATCATGTTTCGTCGAACATGGTCACGCTGCAACAGGAGCTTGAGTTTCTCGATTGCTACCTGGAGATCGAGAAAACGCGATTCGAAGAACGGCTGAAAGTAATCGAGGAGATCGATTCGGAGGCGCTCGACGCGTCGGTGCCCAATCTCTTCCTGCAGCCGCTGGTGGAGAACGCGATTCGCCACGGCATTTCGAAGAAGGCCAACGGCGGCACGGTGGCGATCCGAGCGGGAAGATTGGGGAACCGGTTGACGGTCACGATCACCGACGACGGGCGTACCTCCACGCCATCCGCAAAGTCGAATGGCATCGGGTTATCGAACACGCGCGCTCGGCTCACTCAGCTGTTCGGGACTGACTACATCTTGGACGTGCAGCCGACCAGTGACGGGACACGAGTGGTGATCGATATTCCGTTCGTTCCGATCGAATCGGTGGTCAATCAGGGAGAGACCGTGCGATGAATCCAATCAGGGTGTTAATTGTCGAAGACGAACGATTAGCCGCGAACGGGCTGCACCGCTTGCTGCTACGCGATCCCGAAGTGCACGTGGTGGGCATAGCGGGAGACGGAAAGACGGCGGTTTCGCGCATTCAGACGCTGCAGCCGGACCTGGTTTTTCTCGATATCGAAATTCCCGAGATGAACGGATTCCAGGTCATCGACGCCATCGGCGTTGAGAACATGCCGGTCGTCATTTTTGTAACGGCCTATGACCGCTACACTCTGAAGGCTTTTGAAGTGCATGCGCTCGATTACCTGTTGAAGCCGTTCGACGAAGGTCGATTCGCGATGGCGCTGTCGAGGGCAAAGAAAGAATTGACTTTGCGAAGAACATTGCAGGCTTCGAACCTCAGCGGCTTCATGGACGCCATGTTGCGACAACCCGGCCCGCAGCGAATGGCCGTGAAGTCGGGCGGGCGCACGCTGTTTCTCCAACTTGATGAACTGGATTACATCGAGGCGGCCGGTAACTATGCGCGCCTGCACGTGGGATCGCAGGAGTATGTGATCCGCGAAACCATGGCGGCGCTGGAAGGGAAGCTTCCCCCGAGCCAGTTCGTACGAATCCACCGGTCCGTGATCGTGAACCGGACGAGGATTAAGGAATTACGCCCATGGTTTACGGGGGAATACGTGGTTATCCTGACGACCGGCAAAGAGTTGACGCTGAGCCGCGGATACCGGGATCGGCTGCACCTGCTGACGGAATCGGCCTGATTCGGGCGACGCGTAAGGACTACACCGGACGTGTAGTTCGTTCCCAAGCCTCGTGGGTCTGTGGAAATCGATTTGGAGTCCGTGACTTTGGGGGATGCACCTGAGTACCCGGATACCCACAGTTCCTCGCGGCTACTGGTTTCGGCGAAGTGGACAACTTATTTGCGCGGCTTGGGTCTAATCCTGTACGTCCGGGGTGGGAATTTGGGCCATTAAGGTGAGAATTGCGAGACCATTTTTCAGCATCAGCTCACCTAAGTTTCCGAAATTCGGATGGGCTGTTTCGCTCTGTACCAATGATTAGCTGATTCAGGGCGAGTTGGCACGCGATGTGCTCATCCGGAAGGTGTGATTCCTAAACTCCTAAGGCAGGAGCGAAGAAAGAGGAGCATTCCGGGATTCAGGGTATGCCGAACCAAGTTTTGACACCACCGCCCCAATCCGAAAATAGCTTCCGTCCAACCCAGGGACCTGACTTGAATCTGCTGAAGGTGCAAGAAGAGCCTTCCTTGTGGCGGTCGCTATACCAGCAGATTCACGAGAAACTGTACCCCGAGAAGCTTCCCCCACTTCAACTGACTTCCCGCCCCGTCAAGGTGAAAGACATCTGGGGCGATTACAACTACACCAAGAAGAGCGCTGTCGGTTCGACCGTCGTTCACATTCTGGCGATTGGCGCCATCATCGGGCTGACGATCGCCGGTCGCCACATGGTCAAAAAGGTCGAAGAGGCGCATGTCACGCTGGTGAACCCCGACCTGAGCGAGATCATGCCGATCTCGATGAAGAAGAACGACACCCTGGCTGGCGGCGGTGGCGGCGGCGATCGCGACAAGATCCAGGCGCCAAAGGGCAAACTGCCGAAGTTCTCGATGCAGCAGATTACGCCTCCCGCAATGGTGATCCGCAACGATCATCCGAAACTTGAGGTCCAGCCGACGGTTGTCATGCCTCCGCAAGTAAAGATGATGACGCCGAATATGCCGAATATCGGCGATCCGAAGTCGAACATCATGCCGACTCTGGCGTCGAATGGCACCGGCTCCGGCGGCGGACTTGGCGCGGGTAGCGGTGGCGGCGTCGGCGTGGGTGAAGGTGGCGGCGTCGGAATGGGTAAGGGCGGCGGCTACGGCGGCGGCGTGTTCAGAGTCGGAGGCGGCGTATCCGCTCCGCGCGCGTTGAATACTCCCGATCCGGAATACTCCGAAGAAGCCCGCAAGGCAAAGTATCAGGGCACGGTGGTGCTCTGGCTCATCGTGGACCAGAACGGGCGCCCGCAGCAGGTGAAGGTGGCGCGCAGCCTGGGCATGGGTCTCGATCAGAAAGCCATCGAAGCGGTCCGCAAGTGGACCTTTGAACCCGCACAGAAAGACGGTAAGCCAGTTGCCGTACAGATTAACGTCGAGGTTAATTTCCGGTTGTATTGATTTGCCGGAAAGAGGCAAAGGAGAGGCTGCGAGCTTCTCCTTTTTCTTTTGCATTCGGTCTTGCCGGTCGGTGCGGAACCTTAATTCACCACAACGCCGGGAATCTGCTCTGCTTCTAACCTGACGTGCTCCGAACCGTCACTGCCACCACTCCCGAGGAAATGACTTGCCTGCGCTCGGCGTGGAACCGGCTGCCCTCGCCAACCATGTTTCAGTCGTTTGTCTGGAACCTGACGGCGGCGCGGGTATTCACCGAGCTCGAGTCTCCTTACGTCATCTATATCGAGAGCGATGCGGGCGCGGCGCTAATCCCCGCGGCGATTCGCGACTCCGGAATGGCACTGCTGGGAGAGGCAATGTTCGACTATCGCGATGTCCTGTTTCAGGGCGATTCGATCGCGCTGACGTCGGCGTGGGAAAGTGCCGCAGAGCGTCGTCTGGATTTTTCCGGCTGTGCCGTGCGAACCGACGGGAATATTGCCGCCTGGGATGGTTTCGAGCGCACCAGTTTCTACGGTGCGCCGTCAGTCTCGCGTCAGTTAATCACTGCGGACGCCTTTGCCGCAGAACATGGCCGACTGGGCCGCTGGAAGCGCCGCCTGGAACGAGAAGGCGTGGAGCTGCGTTCGCACACCGGAGAGAATTCGCCCTTGCTGCGAGAGATTTACCGCCAGAAGGGAAACCAGCCTGCCGAGACCGGCGATAGCTTGTTCCGCGACCCGCTAAAAATCGACTTCATGGTCGAGATCGGCAAGGCAGTCGGTCCGCTCTGCGAAATCTTCACGCTCGAGACCGCGGGAACACTGCTGGCCTCTTTGGTGACGTTCCGCGATCCGCATGTTCGCCGCTTCTACACCGTGCAGTTTGATCCCGCATGGGCACGGTACTCGCCGGGGATGGTTTTGATCTGGGAAGTCACTCGGCGATCGCTTGCCGCCGGACTCGATTGCGATTACATGACCGGCGAGCACGCCTACAAAATGCGGTTTGCGACGTCGGTTGTGCCGATGCATTGGGTGCATGCGAACGCGCAATCTCTGCGGTCGCTCTCCAAGCGGTCGAAGACGTTGGCGGCCTAATTGGGAATGTGTTGATGACACACATCCGTGTGCTTATCCATCCTGCAGTTCTTTGGCGAGGCTCTGGTAACCTGATCCTGTGTCGCAGGGTGCCATCGAGATTTTTCATCGTGCCTACCGTGAGTTACGTCCACGCGCGGCCATGCCCGAAATCGAAGTACGGTTCTTTGCCTTTGCCAACGTAAACAACACCGTGCGACTTCGTGACGGCAAGCTCTTGTTTCGCATTTCCGACTTGCTGGAAGGCGCGCCGGAAAATGTTCTGCACGCCATCGCGCACATTCTGATCGCGAAAATCTACCGCAAGGACATCGATCCGTCTCACGCCGCCCGTTACCGGCGCTTTGTCGGCAGTCGCGCGATCTCCGAAAAAGCGCACCTGCTGCGGCAAATGCGCGGACGCAAACGGATCGATGGGCCGGTCGGGAATGTCTATCATCTCGACGAAATCTTCGAACTGCTGAACGCCCGCTTCTTTTTCGGACTGCTCGCGCGTCCGAACATGACCTGGAGCCAGAGCAGCGCTCGCAACCTGCTCGGACATTACGATCCGGCACACAACGCTATCGTCGTCAGCCGCGTGTTCGATCACGTTCGCGTGCCGCGCTACGTTGTGGAATACATCGTCTATCACGAGATGCTGCATTTAAAGCATCCGGTGAAACTCAAGGGCAGCCGGCGGTGCGTTCACTCCAGGCTCTTTCAGGAAGAGGAAAAGTTGTTTCCCCATCTTGAAGAGGCAAAGAAGTTTCTGAAGATTCTGTGAGCAGAGTTTTCCGGGACGGTACTTCAAGGTGACAGGCGATGTATGCCTACTTCTTCCGCATCGTCTGGCCCTGCTCTTCCAGCGTCTTCTTGGCGTCTTCCAGACTTAAATCCACCGCCTCGATCGCGTCTTGAAGAACAAAGCTGTACGACTTGAACTCTTCCGTGAACTTGGGATCCACTCCGCGATCCTTGATCGCTTTTAAGCGTTTGGCGAAACTGTCTTCGGTGTTGATCACTTCGGGTAGAATCTTGCGAAGATCGGCCTGCTTTTCCACGTAGTCGTCGATATTGTCGTCGAGTTCGTCTACCAGTTGGCGGAAGTCCTGCAGGGCATCGTGCGCTCTCTGGCCGCGTCCTTTGGCCTTTTCGTCTTTCAGCGTCGCTTCCACCGTATCAAGGCGTTCACCGGCAAACTTGATGTAAAGCTTTAAGCGCTTGTCCGGATCTTGCGCCACCTCGCGCAACTGGTCGCTTTCCACGTCGCTGAGGGCATCGCGTTGCTGGGCAACGAGCGAGGTACCAAGCATCAGCGCGCAAGAAAGAATCAAAAAAAGTCGGGTGAGGATCTTCATTTCTGGAACATCCTGTCGAGCAACTTGTTGCGGGCAGCTTCCACGCGCTGGATGGCGGAATCGATCGGCGCGCGGTCTTCGAAGGCCCACGTTCGGCGAACATCGTTCATCCGATGCGATAACTCCCGAAGTCGGATCTCTGTCTGCTTCAGCTTGTGATTGGCGTCGAGCGAGGCTTGCGAGGCCAGTTCGGCCGACTGAGCGGAATCGAGGAACAGCGCCCGCGCCTGATCGACGTTGGTGTTGTACTGCTCGTTTGCGGCCTCGAGTTGGCGGTCGGCGAGATCGACGTAAAGCTCAGCCTGTTTGTGCTTGTCGGCGGCAGCGGCGCGCGTTTTCAGTTGGTCGATGGTCTCGACAGACTTTTCCTTCGCCACCGCCAGAAGTGTGGCTGCCACTACGACGGCAATGAGCAGCTTCCGCATCGTTATTTCTTGGGCTCGATGGCAATCAACCTGTGCTTCGCCTGCCATTCTTGTTCGGGAAAACGGCCACCCGCAACTTCCAGGAACTTATGGTAATTCGCCGCCGCCTCTTTCGCGTCGTGAAGATGATCATAAGCGGTGGCGCGTAAAAAATAGGTGATCGGAATTTCTGGCAGAAACTTCGCCCTTGCATCCAGCGCTTTGATCGTCAGCGGATAATTCTGCGTTTCGGAGCCGACGAAGGCAAGATCACCATAGGCCTCGCCCAAATCCGGTTTGAGCTTCAAAGCAGCAATCAGCTCACTCTGGGCCTCAGGAAATTTCTTCTGGGCAACCAGGATCTGTCCCATCCAATGATGGAGCTCGCCGTCGTTGGGAGCGGCGGTCAGGGCGGCCTGTACATGCGGAGCCGCCGCGTCGAACTGTTTCTGATCGAGGTAAATGCTCGCGAGTTGGCGCTCCGCCTGCAAATCGCCTGGTTTTAGTTTCAATCCAGCTTCGAGTTCCGAGGTGGCTTCGGGCCATTTGTGCTGGGCTGCGAGCAGGCGTCCAAGCTGGACGTGAGCCGTCGAGTTGTTCGGATCCAGTGCAATGAACTTGCGGAGCGCCGCTTCGGCGCTGGCGACCTGCCCGGCCTGGGAATAGGCATTGACCAACCCCGCCAGCGCTTCAGTAGACTTTGGATCGAGCTCAGCTGCCTTCTGATATTCGGCTGCCGCTTGCGGATATTGTTTCTGGGCCTCCAGAAGCAAACCCGCGGCTAAGTGTGGCTCGGCTTCTTTCGGCTGTAGTTTGCCCGCGTTCTCGTAGGCTTCAACGGCTTCCTGCGGCTTTGTTGGCTCCAGCACGTGACCCAACATCAGCCACGCGCGATACCACCCTTCTTCTTCACGAGCGGTTGGCTTCAGCTTTGTGGCCCCACGCAGAAATTTCTCCGCCTCCGGGTCGTGGGCACGGGCAAGCATGATCCCCAGATTCAAAGTTGACTCGAAGATCGCAGGATTCGCTGCCACCGACTTGCGATAGGCGTCAATCGACTGCGGCTGACGGTCGGTGGCGTTATAGATGTAACCCAAATCGAACCAGGCACGATAGTTCTTGTCATTCTTGGCGGTGACTTCGAGCAGCGTCTTTTCGGCCGACGCGAAGTCTTTCTTTGTCATCGCTTCTTCGGCTTGCGAAATTTCGACCGAATTGTCGGAGTCATCGACTTCGCGATGATGACGAACCGTGGTGTGCTGGGAAATCACCTGGGCACGGCCAAGGCTGATTGCGGTCGCCACGATGGCAAGAAGAAGGAGCCGAGACATCATTCGAGATGAGTTTCTCGCAATCACCGGTCACGACGCCAGTACATCGTTCTTGCATTGATCTTCTGGAGGCGGAGTGGCGCCGCTTTGCAGAACACGCGAGAGCCATTGCCCCGTGTACGACTCTTTGCATCCCGCGATGGTCTCGGGCGTGCCGGTCACGACGACTTCACCGCCTCGGTTTCCACCCTCGGGACCGAGGTCGATGACCCAATCCGCCGCTTTGATCACGTCGAGATTGTGTTCGATGACCAGGATCGACCCGCCAGTGTCGATGAGCTTGCGAAATGCCGAAAGCAATTTGCTGACGTCGTCGAAGTGAAGGCCGGTGGTTGGCTCATCAAAGATATAGAGCACGCGCGAGCGACGTTTCTTCTGCTTTTGCTTCTCTTCGTCATCGTCGGGATCCTGCTCAACAATCATTTCGCGCTTGGGCTGAAGGTGAGCCGCCAGCTTCATGCGTTGAGCTTCGCCGCCGGAGAGCGTTGTCGCAGATTGTCCCAGGCGCAGGTAGCCCAGACCCACTTCGTCGAGGACTCTGAGCCGATCGACGATCTTGGGCAGTCCGCTGAAAAAGTGCAGCGCCTCGCGGACGGTGAGGTTCAGCACCTCGTGGATGTTCTTGCCCTTGTAGCGCACCGCCAGCACCTGTGGCTTGTAGCGAGTGCCTTTGCACTCTTCGCAGACGAGTTCAACGTCGGCGAGGAACTGCATCTCGACCGTGACGGTGCCGTCGCCCTGGCAGGTCTCGCAGCGTCCTCCCGGAATGTTGAACGAGAAGTGGCCCGCGGTGTACCCGCGCTTTTGCGCTTCCGGCAGCGAGGCGAACAGGTCGCGGATCGCGTCGAAAGCCTTGATATAGGTCACCGGATTCGATCTCGGAGTCCGGCCGATCGGCGACTGATCGACCAGGATCACTTCGTCGAGATGTTGCACGCCGTCGATCTTGGTTAGCACGCCAACCGGCGCTCCAGTACCGTTCGTTTGTTTGAGTGCGGCGGCCAGAGTCTGGTAGATCACGTCGTGAACCAGCGTCGATTTTCCGGAACCCGACACGCCGGTGATCGCCACCAGCATTCCTAACGGAATGGTTACATCCACGTTCTTCAGGTTATGTGCCCGCGCGCCCTTCAGAATCAGCTTTTCTTTCGTCGGCTTGCGGCGATGCGGTGGCAGCTGGATCCGCAATTCATCGGAAAGATATTTGCCCGTCAACGATCCCGGTGTCTTGCGGATTTGCGAATACGTCCCGGCGGCGATCACCTTGCCGCCGTTCTCGCCGGCTCCCGGCCCCAGATCGATGATGTAGTTCGACGCTTTCATGATCTCCGGATCGTGCTCGACCACCAGGATGCTGTTGCCCAGATCGCGCAGGTCGTGAAGGATCTTGATCAGCCGGTTCGTGTCGCGGCTGTGCAGCCCGATCGACGGTTCATCGAGCACGTACAGAGTTCCCACCAGCCGCGAACCCAGCGAAGTTGCCAGTTGAATGCGCTGCGCCTCGCCGCCCGAGAGCGTTGATGACAGCCGGTCCAGCGTCAGGTATTCCAACCCGACTTCGTTCATGAAGCGCAGACGATCGCGCACTTCATCTAGCAATTTGCCGGCGATGTCCGCTTCTTCGCGCGTGAGCTCGAGCTCTTGGAAGAACTTCGCAGCCTCTTCCACCGTCATGGCGGTTGCCGCGCAGATGTCGATCCCCCCGACCTTCACCTGGCGTGCTTCCGTGCGCAGGCGCGCTCCCCCGCACGCTCCGCACGTTGAATATCCGCGATAACGGCTCAAAAACACGCGCACGTGCAGCTTGTATTTCTTCCGCTCCAGGTGTTCGAAGAAGCCACGCACACCCCAGAACTTCCCATCACCATTAATGACGATGTCCTGGTGCTCGCGATCCATCCCCGACCACGGCAGGTCGAGCGGGATACCCGCAGTCTTCGCGTAACGTTTCAGTTCGTTGAACAGCGGACGATACTTCGGCTTCGTCCACGGCTCAATCGCGCCTTGCGTCAGCGTCAGCGACTTATCGGGGATAACCAGGTCGAGGTCAAAGTCGATAGTATTGCCGAACCCCTGGCACCGCGGACAAGCGCCATACGGATTGTTGAACGAGAACAGTCGAGGCTCCGGCTCCTCGTACTTGATCAGGCACTTCTTGCATTCGAAGCGCTGCGAGAATCGCAGACGCTGCGGTTCACCTTCCGAGGGTGCGGTTTCAAAAAGAACTTCGCCCGCTTCGCGATAGCAGATTTCGGTGGAATCGACGATGCGCGCTCTTGCTTCCGGGGAGACCGAGAGACGGTCCACCAGAATCCAGACTGGCTGGGCGAAATCGACGTCGAGCAGCGACTCTGGTGTCGAGAACTCGTACACGGTGCCATTCTGATAGAGCCGGTTGAAACCGCGAGCGCGAAGATCGATCAGCCGATTCTTGAGCAAATCGTCGGCTTCGACTTTCGCCGTCGATTTCTTCTTCCTTCCTCGAGTTTTCTTCTCGGGCGTGGACGGCTTGGCCGTCCTCAGCGGAAACAGGATCTGAATGCGCGTGCCTTCGTCCAGAGCGAGCACCGCGTCGGCAACTTCGTCGATGGTGTCTTTCTTCACCTGCTCGCCGCAGTTCGCGCAGTAAGTACGTCCCACACGCGCATACAGCAAGCGCAGGTAATCGAATATCTCCGTTGCCGTCGCCACGGTCGACCGCGGATTGCGCGTAGAGTTCTTTTGCCGGATCGCCACCGCCGGCGCAATTCCGTCGATCAGGTCAGCGTCCGGCTTCTCGATCCGCTCCAGGAACTGCCGCGCGTAGGCCGACAACGACTCCACGTAGCGACGCTGCCCCTCGGCGTAGATGGTGTCGAAGGCGAGCGACGACTTGCCCGACCCCGAAACTCCGGTCACAACCGTGAGCTGGTTGTGAGGAATCTCGAAGTCGATATTCTTCAGATTATGAGTACGCGCGCCGCGAACGACGATGCTGTCCTGTGACATCGGGTGCCTGACCGCCTGCTGAACTTGGAAACACTCCTCCCAGAGAGCTCCGAACAGGTGGCGGAAACTTCTTATTATAACGGGCCAGAGAAGGTGGGCAAAATCAGCGCACCACCACCAACAGGAAGAGCAGGTAGACCCACAGCACCGTCATCGAGTGCCAGTACCATGCGGTGACGTCGAGAGTCACCCGGCGCCGATCATATCCATTCGGCCGGCGAACCACCATCGCCGCATAAAAGAGCGCCGCCACCCCGCCAATCAGGTGGATCGCATGCATCCCGGTCGCAACGTAGAAGAACGAACTGCTCGGCGTGCCCGATAGATAAATCCCGCGCTCCATTAGCTCGCGCCACGCGATCAACTGCCCAGCCAGAAAGCCCAGCCCCAGCAGCAACGTCGCCCCCAGCCATGGGATGTGCGTTTCTTTGCTCGCCTTCACCCCGGGAATCACCGCCGTCACCGCAACCGCTGCCTGCTGGAACGCCTCGCGGCGCGCCTTCTCCAGCGTCACGCTGCTCAAGATCAGCATGCCCGTATTGAAGAGCAAAAGTCCTACCGGCAATGCAATCGGATGCCAGTTACGTATGTATCCACCATGCGGATCCGGCGTTCCCAGCTTCTCATGCAGCACGAACGCGATCGTGAAGCTGAAGAACAACATGAAGATCGCAACCAGCGCGATCGCCATCGCCAGCCGGTATCGCCTCAACTCTTCGCTGTAATCGTGCTCGTGGTCGCCCCGCCCGTCGCCGCCTCCACCGCCGGGATTGCGGTCGTTCGGGCCGCCGCCACCGCCATAAGCGGTTCTGGGCTCTTTCAGAATTGGGCTGAGCGTCGCCATGGAAGGAACTCAGATAGGATGACGGACCCCACGTCCGCGATTCCCGCAAAAATTATCCCACGCCGCTCCGAGGAGGGAAACCTACTGCGTGCTGATCTGCATGGTTTGGTCGATGCTCATGCTCCTGGGTGCGCTGGGATCGTCGCCCGAATAAGTTGCCGTGATGGTGAAGCCGGTGTCGCTAACGCTCGAGCTGTACGAAAACGGGCCACGGCTGGGCTTTTGCATCGATATATCGCCGTTGCTGATCAGCTCGCTGATATCCACGTACTTACCTTCGCTGGCGAAGTGACGGCGCTCGCCGCCCGCGATGGCGATCAGATCGTTCTTCACGCCGACGGTGTCAATCGTCATCCGCGGGTTCGCTGTCGTGCCGCCCGGCGCCGACGTGGCAACCACCTGCTGCTTGTAAATGTACATTCCCACGCCGAGGACGAGCAGCAGTCCGACAAATCCAAACACTCTTCCCATGCCGTAAATAGTTAGCCGATTCGCATTTCCGTACAAGTGACCTTGGTGAGTACACCCGGTGGCAAAATCGTTGACAGCCCTTGCTGCCGACCGGAAACTCACATCATGCCGAAGAGAATGTGGGTTGTAGTGTTTTTGCTGTTGGGCTCGTGTGCCTTCGCCCAGAATCGCAGCGCGGAAGAAAGCAAGCTGCTGGCCATGGAGAACGCCTGGAACCTGGCGCAGAAAGATCATGACTCCCGTGCGCTCGATGCGCTTGTAGCAGACACCTTCGTGAATACCGACTGGGACGGCACCGTCTCGAACAAAGCCCAGTTCCTCGCCGACGCCAAAGATCCTTCCTACAAGTTCGACTCCGTCGGAAACACAAATGTCTCGGTGTTCATTTACGGGAACACGGCCGTAGTCGCCGGAACGTACCACACCACCGGCTCGCACAAGGGCAAAGCCTTCGACAGTCACGGACGCTTCACCGATACCTGGGTCCTGCAGGACGGACGCTGGCAGTGTGTCGCCAGTGCGACTACTCATATTCAGAAGCAGTCGTAATTTCGGGCAATAGTCAGGCACGAAAGAGGACGAAATGAAAACGAGAACGTTGATCGGAGTCATGGCTCTACTCGTTGTCAGCCTCGGCGTTCATGCGCAAAGCGGCGACGAAGCCAAGGTCATCGCGCTTGAGAATGCCTGGAACACCGCTCAGCGCGATCACGACAACGTCGCTCTCGAAGCCATCCTCGCCGAAACCTTCATCGATACCGAAGCCGACGGAACAGTGATGAATCGCGGCCAGTTCCTCGCGTCAGTGAAAGATCCGAACATCAAGCACATTGCGATGTCCAACACCGACGTTAAGGTCGTGATGTTTGGCAAGAGCGCGCTCGTCACCGGCATCTATCACGATAAAGGTACGGAAAAGGGCAAGCCCTACGAAGTTCAGGGCCGTTTCACCGATACCTGGGTATTCATCGACGGCCGCTGGCAGTGCGTAGCGACAGCATCAACGCCGCTTCCGGTGAAGTAGGCCGGTAGCGTCTCCTCCGTATCCGGTTTAGGATGGATGGTCTAGAAACCAGCCGGAGACCGGAATGACCACCGAAAGTAAGCAAGCTGCCGAAGCTTCTCATCTTTGGGAATTTGATCCCAACCAGAGCGATGCCTGGAATCGTCGCTATCTTGAGAACCCCAGTCTCTACTTCGAGCCCGACCAGTTCCTGCTGAAATCGTACGAGCAATACATTCAGCCGCTGTTTCCCCAGGGCGGCACCGCTCTCGACGTTGCCGGTGGACTCGGGCGCCATGCCATCTGGCTCGCCGAACTTCGCTGGAAGGTCACCTGCGTCGATATCTCGCAAGTGGCTTTTGAGAAGTCGCAGAAGAAGGCCGAAGAACGCGGCGTGGAAATCGACTTCCTGGTTCGCGATCTGAATACGTGGAGTCCGGATCGCAAAAAGTACGACATCGTTCTCGTCTTTTACTACCTGCAACGCGATCTCTTCAGTTATCTCGAAGCTTCGCTCAAGCCCGGCGGATTGCTGATTTATAAAACCTACACGGCAGATCAACTCGACTATGAAAGCGGGCCGCGCAATCCGCAACACCTGCTGAAGCAGAACGAACTGCTGCACGCCTTCCCAGGCCTGCGGACACTCTTCTACCACGAGGCGATCAGCGACAAGGCAGTCGCCGAACTGGTTGCTATGAAGACGAAATAGAAGGGAAGTGGGGGCAGAAACGCTGCCCCCGAAATTTTCAGGCTGCTGCCGATGCCGAACGGGCAGCGTAGCGGCGGACGGCGAAGAGGATGCCGTTCACGTCAGTGGGCAGGCAGCAATCGGCTGCGCCCGCATTCATCACATCGGTCCAAAGCTCATCGTCGGCCAGCCGATGAGTGCAGACAATCGACACGTTCTTGAATTCATTACAAATGTTTTTTACTTCGGGAAGAGAAAACATTTCCAGGTCGAGGACCGCGACATCGGCGCGCGATCGCAAGAGTTCCTGGCGGACTTCATCTTTCTTCGAGATAGTCACGGCCCGGCATTGGCCGCGAAGGTTGTTGATCAGGCTGGATACAGCCGCGGGATCGTGCTGCGCGAGAACTACGTTAAGCGACAGCATGGGGAGTACTCCTTTTGGCTCAGCCGTTGATACTGGCTGCTGTTTTTGACGAAGCGGCCTGGTGTTGGTTTACTTCGAGCGATCTGCTGCGGCTTCGAACGGTTCCGCTTGCAGCTTGCCGTTCTGCTTCAGCAGAATTTCCACTTTGCCTTCAGCTTCCTCCAGCTCCTTGCGGCAACCGTTAGAAAGCTGAACGCCTTCCTCAAACAGTTTGAGCGCCTGCTCCAAAGCGATATCGCCTCGCTCTAACTGATCGACGATGTTCTCGAGTCGTTGGAGACAATCTTCGAACTTTGGCAACTCTTAGCTCCGATTCTTAAATTCTACTGCAATCCCAAGTTGCGGGATGCTGTGGATTTCAGCTCTGAGCAGCACGAAGATGGGCAATGTCCTGAAGGACACTACTCCCGAGGAACGGCTCTTAGATTCCGTAAATCAACCCCTTACCTGTAACTACATTTCGTTGCCGTAGCTCTTAATTCGATTGCACGGCTCCGTTCTGCAAAGCCCACGCGACGAAGCCCTGTGGCGGATTCTTAACGCCGGCCAGATTCGCCATCTTGATGTTGCTGATCTCACCCCATCGCACCCCTCGCAGGTTCGCTTCGTGCAAGTCGGTGCTAGACAAGTTCGCTCCGGTAAGGTCGGCATTTTCAAGGTTCGCGCCACTCAGATCCGCGTCGGTCAAATCCGCTCTCCGTAAGTCTGCCTTTCGAAAGTCAACACCACGGAAATTGGCCCCTTCCAGCACCGAGTCTTCAAGATTGGCATTGATCAACGAGCCGTCGCGAACGTCGGCGTTATGAAAGTTCGCGCGCATCAGCCGCGCTTTATCCAGGCGAACTCCTTGCAGGAAGGCTTCGCTCAGGTCCACTCCGGTCAGTGTCACCTTGTCGTGATTCAATTCTTGTAGAGCGTCGATCCGCCCACCGCTGCCGCCCTTGCCCTGCGCCGTATTGATCACCTGCCACGCCTGGTAGTGACGCTGCTTGACGCGATTGCCCGATTCGGCAAAGTAGAAAATTACCGCGATCAGAATGGAGAGGCTGCTGAGATACTCCAGCGTTTCCAGGAACGACCAGTGGCTGAGCCAATACACCGCCCAATCGCAGGCGTGCTCCGTCGCCAGGAACGGAATCACCCACCCCTTGGCCCGCGTACGAACACTTGACCACGGCTCCGGCTTCGGTCGCGATTGGTGAATAATCATGCGTTGACCCGTTCGGTTGACCTCTTCGAATGTCCCAAATTGGGAAACAAAGTTTACAGATCGTCTGATTTTTCTTGCAATACCTTACGGTCGGCGCCGACAATTAAAACATTCGAAGCTGGCGCGGAAGAACGTTCTTCCATTCGCCAGCTTCTTGATTTTTTGACGCGGCAACCGCCTCATCGTCTCGATATGCCGGTATGGAGGTTCGACGCGTTAATGGAGGAACTAACGAACTGACTTACCGGAACCTGGGCCCTGGATACTGGCGACTAGACACTGATTACTTTAACTTTTATTGCTAACTTACTGATTATAGAGAACTAGTCTATAACTCTATTGTTTTCAACAAAAGTTGCGACATCTCCCGAGGTAACTTATTGATTCGAAAGAACCGGAGGGAGGGGGGGTACCCCGGAGGCAGGTCGGAACTGTAAGCTCTTTGTTTTCATGGACCAGCCGGACCAGTGCCTCGTAAGTTCTTTGCTTTCATAGACCGAGAGTAGGGTGGGGGTCTGGGTCCGGACCGAAAGACGACCGGGCCGATTGCAGGAGTTCAGCTGGCAGTAGTCGCCTTCGTCGTGCCCAGCACTTCGAGCACGTCGACGGCGGCCGAATACTTGCCGAATGGCGCGCTGATTTGTGCGCCCTGCACCAGCGACTGCAGCTTTTGCAGCATCTCGCGGGCGATCGCCACGCCTTCGGCGCGAGCTTCGTCGGCAGTCTTCGCCCGTGCCATGCGCTGCAGGATTTCGTCGGGCACCGAGACCCGCAACTCGTTCTTCATGAACTCAGCGTTGCGGACGCTGGTCAGCGGCCAGATTCCGGCGACAACCGGGATCCGGCAGTGCTCGATATTTTTGAGGAAGGTTTCGAGTAGGTCGATGTCGAATACTGGCTGCGTGACCACGTATTCCGCGCCCGCTTCCACCTTGTACTCGAAGCGACGGATCTCTTCCTCGATGTTCGGCGCGCCAGGATTCGCGCCCACACCGATGACGAACTTGGTGTTCGTACCGATCGGATTGCCACCGACGTCGAGGCCGTGATTCAGGTTGCGAACAATGTTCACCAGGCCGATGGAATCGACGTCGAAAACCGCTGTCGCATCGGGATAATTCCCAAGTTTGGGCGGATCGCCGGTGATGCAAATCAGGTTGCGCAGCCCGATCGCCGACGCGCCCAGCAAGTCGGACTGGATGCTCAGCACATTGCGGTCGCGACAGGTGTAATGCAGCACGGTCTCGATTCCCACCTGCTGCTGCGTCAGGATCGACAGCACCTGGTTGCTCATGCGGGCCGAGGCGCGCGGGCTGTCGGGAATGTTGATCGCGTCCACGCCGACCGACTTCAGATACTTCGCGCCGTCGATTTCCTTGGCGATGTCCGTGCCCTTTGGCGGCACGATTTCCACCATCGTGACGAACTCTCCGCGCGCGATCTTGCCGCCCATCTGCGAGCGCTCGCTGATGGCGATCGGAGGCGTAACGGTTGTCGTCTTTGGTTGCGTCGCGACAGGGAACGAAGCGTGCCGCGCCTCGCCGACTCGCAGCGCCGACTTCATGGTCCGAATGTGATCCGGTGTCGTGCCGCAGCAGCCGCCGATGAACCGAACTCCCGTTCCGACAAACTTCTTGGCGTAACTTGCCATGTACTCCGGCGAGCAGAGATAAATGTTGCGGCCTTCCACCGAGCGAGGCATGCCTGCGTTCGGTTGCGCGGAAAGCGGAACGTCACCGCCGACCGCGGCGCGAACGCGCTCCATCGCGTCGAGCATCGGCGCCGGACCGACGCTGCAGTTGCAGCCAATCACGTCTGCGCCCCAATCGAGCAGCTTTTTGCCGAACGTCTCAGGCGTCGAGCCATCGAGACAAGTGCCGTCTTCGTCGATGGTCACCTGCGCAACTACCGGAAGATTAGGATCGACTTCGCGCGCCGCGCGCAACGCCTGCCGAAGCTCTTCCACGTTGCCGAAGGTCTCCAGGATCAACAGGTTGACTCCGCCTTCCGCGAGCGCCTTGATTTGTTCCAGGAAAGAAGCATGCGCCTCGTCGAGGCCGATTTTGCCTAGAGGCTCGATGCGAACGCCCAGCGGTCCGACCGATCCCGCGACGTAAGCGTCGAAGCTTTTGGCGGCTTCATGGGCCAGTTTCACGCCCGCCAGATTGATGTCGCGAACGCGGTCTCCACAACTAAATCGCGAGAGCCGAAACGAATTTCCGCCGAAGGTGTTTGTCTCTATGACCTCCGCGCCTGCCTGGAGATACTCCTGGTGTACCTGCCGGATGAGGTCAGGTTGCGAGAGGTTCAACTCGTCGTAGCAGCGATTGATGAAAACACCCTTGGCGTACAACAAAGTGCCCATCGCGCCATCACAAAGAATGGGCGCTTGTTGAATGCGTTTTAGAAAGTCACTTGGCATGATTTCGTTGTTTGGACCCTGTGTTCCCTTACAAAACATTAAACGATTTGTGATCGTGCGGCTACGGTGGAATTCGGAGAGCCCACATCGGTCGCAGGAGCTTTGTTATAATCGGCACTTTCAGCAACATTCTTATTAAATTCATGTCTTTTCATAAAAACCCCTGCCTGCGCGTGTTTGCTACCGTTCTGGCTCTGGTATCCGTAGCTTGTTTCCTTTCCTGCGGAAGTAATTACAACCAATTCGGCCAAATGACGCCGGGCGCAACCAGCGGATTCAAGCATCGCATCATGCTGACCAATTCGTTCGCCGGCACCATCATCATCATCAATGCCCAAAACGACGTGGTGTACGGACGTCCGATCTCGACCATTCCCGGCGCTCAGATTCTCGCCGAAGCCTCGGACGGCAGCTTTACGCTTTCGTATTCCAACGGAACGGACGAGCTTTATTACATCGACAACACGACTGAGGACGTCAGCGGCTCGCCAATCACGCTCACCGGCGACGCTGAGACTCTGGGCGTTTTGTCCGGCAACCTGTTTGCGGTAACAGCCTCGCGGAATGCGCCGGTCAACAATCAGCCCAACGGAGCCGTGTTCGTTGTCGATTTGACCAATCGGGTGATCGCCGCGACTATCTCGGTGCCACTGGCACGGCGCGTGGCCCTGAATCATGCCGGGACGAAGGTGCTCGCTTTTGCCGATAACACCAACACCGCGTACGTAATCGATACGACAGCCTACACGGCGACGCCGATCGCCGATCCTAACGGTGTGCTCGATCGTCCCGTGACAGCGGTCTTCAGCAGCGACGATTCCACGGCCTACATCATCAGTTGCGGAGCCGAGTGCGGCGGCACCCAGGCGAAGGTGACCGCCTTTAATCCCAGCAGCGGCACGCTGGGTAACAGCGTGAACGTCACCGGTGCGACTACGGGCATTCTCGACACCAGCGGAAAACTCTATGTTGCGGGTTCGACCGGCGGCGCCGGCACACTTCAGACCATCGACACCGCGGCCCTGACATCGGGCACGGCGACCGCCAGCGCGGCGGTTGCGATTCAAGATGGCTATCACAAGAACATGGCGTTTTCCGATGACGGACGGCTGTACATCGGTTCGACCAACTGCAGCAACGTCGTAGATTCGCAGGGAAATGGAATTCAGGGCTGCCTGACGACTTACAATACGTCATCGCAGGCGGTGGTGAAGACCGCGCCGACTGGCGACGTTACAGGGATTCTGCCGATTATCGGGCGCCACGTCGTCTACGTGGTGCAGGGCGGAGAACTGGTGATCTACGACAGCACCAAGGATGCGCCGCGGCCGCAGGATACGCAGATCAACGTAGTCGGCCAGGCGTACGCGATTCTGCAAATCAGCTAGAGGCAGTTTCCAGTTTCGGGTTTCGAGTTTCAAAAAACAATTTCGGATTGCAAGTGCAAGGCGAGACTCGAACCCGAAACCGGAAATCCGAAACACGAAAGCCGAAAACCTAGACCTGAAACCCGAATCGGAACTCTGAACTCTGACGGCCTTACTGACTGCTCAACGTCAACTTGTGCGCCGCGGCTTTCTCTACTGCCGATGGCGAGAACGGCAGCGGGAAGGTTGTTCCTTCGTCCCAGGCCTTGAAGTGATCCTGGAAGTATGGGCTGAAGATGTTTGCCGACTCGCCGATGGTCAGGTTCAGCGTGGTTGAATCCAGGTTCGACAGATCGGCCGTGTAACGCTCCGACGGACCAAATCCGTCACCTACGGCGCGCACCGTCACCGGACCACCTGACTGTGGCGTATATCCCGGTCCTGCCCAGCGCTGGAAGACCGGAATCATGCCGAAGAGCGGATGCTTCAGGTGCAGTGCGGTCTCTTCGCCCCATTGCCATTTCGACAGATCAGAAGGAACTCCGGGCGCATTGACCGCCTTTTCGACAGCGGCCGTTAACAGGTCGTTATACGAGGTAATTCCCGGCGGCAGGAATTCCGGACTCTGTTTCAGCAGCGCGTTTTCCATCCAGGTATTGGCGTTTTCCCACTGGTACATGCGCCAGCCGGTCCAGTCCTCGCGCGTCTTCGGTGAGCCGCCCAGCTTCGGCTCGAGCATCATCCGGCGCAACTGGTGATCGGTATCGACGACGATTCGCGGCGCCGCGGAATCGGCTCGCATCTGGCCGTCCCATCCGCGAATCAAGTCAGCCGCGTGCCTCACTTGCGCTGAGGCATTTTTGCTGTGGTCAATGGCGTAAACCAGTCTTTGCGCCAGAAACTGGTCGTAGGACGAATAAATATCCATCTCGACGCCGAGCATGTCGGCGGCGGTAAATTTTTTGTCGGCACCGAGCAGGTGATAGATCCGCTGCTGCCGCTCGGACGAAACCCATTCGCACGAGAGCGGGTAAGCGTAGCCGTCGGGCGTGATGCGGCCATTGGCAGTGGCGATGATACCGGCCGGCGGGTTGAATGTCTGGGGCATCTGGTCGAAGGGGATGTAGCCGGTCCACTCGTGTGCGTCGTCGGCGCCATTGACCGGAAGGCAGGTAGTTTCCTTGCGCGTCGGCACACGGCCGGTGGCGATGTACCCGATGTTGCCGTCAACGTCGGCATAGACCGCGTTCTGCGAGGGAATTCCAAACTTCGCGATTGCCTGGCGGAAATCATTCCAGTTTTGTGCGCGATTCAGATCGAGGAAGGGAATGTCGATCGTGCCCGGTTCGTAGGCTGTCCATTTCAAAGCCAATTTTCGTTTCTCGCCCTTGAAGAGCTCGGAGACGATTGGTCCGTGGCGCGTGCTCTCGACGTCGACCAGCACATTCTGCTCACCGCGAACGTTAATGACCTCTCGGCGATGCTGCACCTTTTGCCAGCCGTTCGGCGTCTGGTATTCGTGGTTGGCGTTGAAATTCTCGATATAGAGGTCGACCGTGGCCGGGCCGACGTTGGTGAATCCCCACGCGATTCGCTCATTGTGTCCGACTACGATGAAGGGGACTCCGGGGAAAGTGACGCCGGCGACATCGAATCCTGGCGCCGAAAGCTGTGCCTCGTGCCAGATTCCCGGCACACTGTGGTCGAGATGCATATCGTTGGAGAGCAGCGGCTTGCCGGTTGCCGTGTGGGCACCGGAAACCACCCAGTCGTTCGATCCCGGAACGAGCAGATCGTCGCGGCCCTCGAGCTTGTCCTGCAGCCACTTCGGCAGGACTGGCGTCAGCAACGCGTGGTGCTTGGTTCGCGAACGTTGCGATTCTTCCGGCACTTCCGTTGACGGCGGAGGGTTGTCATTGAAATCGGGCGGCGTTGCCGTGGGAGGATGGTCGCGCCAGCTGGTGTTGACGTAGAGGTCGGACGCGGCCTTAGGCCCAACGTGCGCCGTTACCCATTCGCGCGCCCACATGTGCTGAACAAGGTAAAACTGCAGCTCCTCGGCCATCTGCGCCCCGACCAGGTAGGAATCGACGGGTTTCCAGGGCTTGGGCTCGTAACGCAAGAGTTTGAATTCGGGGGGCAAGGAGTTCTTGTGGGACTCGATGTAGGCGTTCACGCCCCGAGCGTACGCCTCGAAATAATCTTTCTTGTCGCCGCTGAGCTGTGAAGCAGACTGCTCGGCCATCATTCGCAATCCGAGAATGCGCTGGCGCTTATCGAGCTTGAGGACGTTCTCGCCAAACAACTTTGGAGGCAGAATCTCGCTGAGTTCTCCGGCTGCGACGCGCCGTGCCATATCCATCTGCCATAGGCGGTCCTGGGCCACGACATAGCCCTGCGCGAAGAACAGATCTTTCATGTTGGCGGCGGTAATGTGGGGAACGCCGTGCGAGTCGCGAATCACCTGAACGGAGGCGCTGAGCCCAGCGACCGAAATTGTTCCGTCCAACTGCGGCAGTGCGGCGCGGGTGACGGAGCAGAGCCACCATCCGCCGGCCACGAGAGCCAGAAGAATGAGAACAGAAAGAATTGCAAGCACCCGCAGCGTCTTCTTGAGCCGTCGTGGCGCCACTTTCAAAGGGGCATTTGTTGGGGAAGCCATGTTCGTGGCCATTGTAGGCAGTGTAGCTCAAAGGCAGTACCAAGTTTCGCGTTTCAAGTTTCAGGATTGCCAGCTTCAGGACTGCACTTGTCTGAACTTTTGAAAACCGGTTGGACGCCGAAACTGGAAACTTGAAACTGGCCTCTCGAAACTGCTCTTGATGTTATTCTGACTTTGGACCGAAACGCCGTTTCAAACGGGGCGTGTATGATGTGTCCGCGCTGTGGCTACTCGAACCATGCTGCCGAAACGCATTGATGATCAACCCTCGCTGTCGAGGGAGGGCTTTCGCGAGGCTGCCGATATCCTTCACCGGCATATCAAGAAAGTCGGTCTGAAGCACACGGAACAGCGTGACACCATTCTCAAAATTTTCCTCGAGACTCGAGATCATCTCTCGACAGAGGAACTTCACCGGCTGGTGAAGAAAAAGGATCCGAAGATCGGGTTCACCACGGTCTATCGCACACTGAAGCTTTTTTCCGAATGCGGATTGGCCAGCGAAGTTGCGTTCCACGATGGCATCGCTCGGTACGAACACCAGTACAACCGCCGCGGACACAATCACATGGTCTGCACCGAATGCGGCAGTTCGGTTGAGTTCTTCACCCCCGAACTCGATGCCATCGAGCAGCAGATCGGCAAGAAGTATCACTACCAGACCACGCGCCACAGCTTCCAGATCTACGGCGTTTGCGACGAGTGCCAAAAGAAATCAGCGAAGCGGCGCCTGGTTTAGTCACGGTTCTCTCGTTAGACAATTTTTTGCCGTGGATTTCCTGCGCTATCGCGGCGATTGAGAATTGCGGGAATTTGGAGCCATTGTATTTATTGCCTGAAGTATCGAATGCGCGGGAAGCCTTTTCCGGCGGGCATTTACAACTCGACGGTCGTTTGCCGGCATCCGGAATTAGAATTAACGGTGGCGCTACCACCGATCTGTGGGTACTCTTAAACGGCACGTTTGTCTAAGCCGTTCATTAACACAAAAGGAGATTCCGGCGATGAAGAAACTTATTTTGATCGTGTTCGCGATTGTCTCGGTCGGGTCGCTGTCGGCCCAGCAGTCGGTTACGGTCAAGGAACCGTCGGGACAGTGTTATCAGGATCTGAAGGCGAACCTGCCGGAAGCGATTCGATGGGACGACGAGCACATGATGGTTACGAGCCGGCCACTGGTGACAACCATGTCGGGGAACGTGCAGTACGTGGCGCAGATCTTCCAGGAGAAGAACGACACGATGTGCAAAATCGTTGTTGCCATCGACGCTCCCACCCATTCCACGGCGTGGAACTCCGCCAATAGCAGTACGCTGTTTCGGACGGCGGCCTTATTCAAGGCGAGGATCGAGAGCACGATGAAGGCGCGGGAAAAAGCCAACAAAAAGAAAGGCTGATTGCAAGCCTCGGAACACCGCAGCCTAGATTGCCGGGAGTGGACCGAGCGTCTGTCTTTCGCTCCGTCGTTTTGTGTTGAGAATATGCTGTTAACATCTCGACCATAACCTTGGATCAGGGACAGTCGATGCCTGCCGCCTTCCACTTCGCTGACCTCAGAGAACTGTTCGCCAAGGCGAACGAGCAGAAGTCCGGTGACCAACTCGCCGGCATTGCAGCCGCCTCGGAAAAGGAACGCGTTGCGGCAAAACGTCAACTAGCCGATCTGCCACTCAGCGACATCCTTAACCGTCCGCTCATCGATCCCGAGCACGACGAAGTTTCGCGCCTGATCCTCGAATCGCACGACGACCGTGCGTTCGAAACGATTCAGTCGCAAACTGTGGGCGAATTTCGCGAGTTCATCCTCGACGACGAGACTTCGGGCTCCAACTTAAATGCGATTCGCTGGGGCATTACGCCGGAGTTGGCTGCTGCCGTCAGCAAGCTGATGTCGAACAAAGACCTGGTGATGGCTGCCGCCAAAATCCGCAATGTCAGCCGCTGTCGTAATACGTTGGGCGAACGCGGCGTGCTCGGAATCAGACTGCAACCGAACCATCCGGCCGACGACATTGGTGGCATCCTGCTCTCGACACTTGACGGCCTGCTCTACGGTTGCGGCGATGCGGTTATCGGTGTGAATCCCGCCGGTGATTCGGTCGAAACCGTCAGCAACATTCTTCTTGCCCTGAATCGGCTGATCGAAGCGTTGGCGATTCCGACGCAGGCCTCCTGTCTCGCACATATCACGACACAGCTAGCGTGCCTCGATCGTGGCGTCCCGATCGACCTGCTTTTCCAGTCCATCGCCGGCTCGGAGAAGGCTAATCGCAGCTTTGGAATCGATCTCGCGATGCTGCGCGAAGGTTACGAGCGAGTTCGCGAGCAGAACCGCGTGCCCGGGACAAATGTCATGTACTTCGAAACCGGGCAGGGAAGCGCACTTTCGGCCGACGCGCACCACGGTGTCGATCAGTTGACGATGGAGGCGCGCGCCTATGGAGTCGCTCGTGTGTTCGATCCATTCCTCGTGAATAGTGTCGTCGGATTTATCGGACCTGAATATCTGTACGACGAGCGCCAGATCATTCGCGCGGGACTGGAAGACCATTTCATGGGCAAGTTGCTCGGCCTGCCGATGGGGGTCGACGCGTGTTACACCAACCATGCTGCCGCCGATCAGAACTCCGCGGACAACCTTCTGGTCCTGCTCACCGCCGCCGGCTGCAACTACTTCATGGGCGTGCCACTTTCGGACGACGTGATGCTGAACTATCAATCCACCAGCTACCATGACGCGCTTGCCATGCGTCGTCTTTTTCATCTGAGGCCTGCCCCTGAGTTCGCCGAATGGCTGGAAAACATTGGCATTTTCCGGGAGGGTGAACCGGCAGCGCTGACGCCGGCTACTCGGGCGAAGTTGCTTGAAGCCGTATCTTCGGATGTCGTCGATCCGGCGATTCGCCGCCGAGGATCCAACGCATGACCGATGATCTCGTCCAGTCATGGCCTGAAATCATCCGCACCATTCGTGCGCGCACGCCAGCGCGCGTGCTGGCGGGGCGTGCCGGATCGTCGTATCGAACCGCCTCGCAACTCGAACTTCGCGAGGCTCACGCCGCCGCCGCTGATGCGGTCCAGAACGAGCTGGAGTTAACTTCAACGTTAGGAACTCGATTCTGCGAAACATGGAAACTCTTTGAAGTTTCTACGCTCGCGACGTCTAAGGCAGAGTTTCTGCTGCGGCCCGATTTCGGCCGGCGCTTTTCGGCCGACGCCCGAGCGCTTATCAAAGATCGCTGTCCGGCGAGAGTCGACCTTCAGATCGCTGTCGGAGACGGGCTCTCCGTCGCTGCCATCGCCGCGCAGGTTCCGCAGCTTCTTCCGCTGCTGATGCAGGGAGCCATTCGCCGCGGCTGGCACGTCGGTCAGCCGTTCGTTATCCGTCACTGCCGCGTCGGAGTACTGAACGACATCGGCGAGTTGTTGTCGCCCAAGGTTGCTCTCTTGTTGGTCGGCGAGCGCCCCGGACTGGCGACTGCCGAGAGCCTTTCCGCGTATCTAGCGTTTCGCCCCAACGGCGGTCACACAGACGCCGACCGCAACCTTATTTCGAACATTCACGCCCGCGGCACTCCGCCGACCGAAGCTGCCACTCGCATTCTCGACCTTATTTCTGCGATGATGTCTGAGCAGATCAGTGGCACCAAACTGAATATCTCGAGCCTGACGCCATGAACAGCACCGTTGCCCAGCAGCTTGTCGGAGAACCGGTCGATCCTTCTTCCGCGCCGCGCCCTCGACGCATAACCCTCGAAGGACGCACCATCAGCCTGACGCCACTCGATGCTCACGAGCATCTCGAATCGCTGTGGGCTTCCACGGGCGGTCCGCAAAATGAACATCTCTGGACTTACATGTTCGAGTGGCCGTTCCAGAATCGGGCCTCGTTCGAGGCCAACCTTCAGCGGAAGGAAGAATCGGAAGATCCGTTGTTTTATTCGATTATGGAGAAGTCATCCGGAGACGCCGTGGGCTGGGCCGCTTACATGCGCATGGAGCCGATTCAGCGCGTAATCGAGGTTGGGAGCATCATGTTCTCACCGCGTCTCCAACGCACGAGCGGCGCCACTGAAGCCATGTACATCATGGCCAGGCATGCTTTCGAAGACATGAATTACCGGCGCTACGAGTGGAAGTGCGATTCGCTCAATGCGCCCTCTCGCCGCGCCGCGCTGCGCCTGGGCTTTCAGTTCGAAGGACTCTTTCGCCAGCACATGATCGTTAAGGGACGCAATCGTGACACGGCATGGTATTCGATGCTCGACTCCGAATGGCCGTCGCGGAAGCGAGCTTTCGAAGAATGGCTTGACCCTTCCAACTTCGACCAGCAGGGCCGCCAGCGCGTCTCACTTTCCGAACTGAACCACGTCAAATCGTAAGACGCAATGAACGCCACCGCCGAGCCAGCCCTCGTCTCGACTCCAGAGCCTCAGTCGCGCGCCAGGCAGAGCCTTGCCATCGCGGCCGCGTTTGGCCTTGCAGCATTCCTGCTGCAGATGATTACCAACGGCCAGTATGGCTACTTTCGCGACGAGCTGTACTACATCGCCTGCAGCAAGCATCTGGCTTTCGGCTATGTCGACATGGCGCCGGCTGCACCGTTTCTGCTTCGCGTCTGTCGTGCGATCTTTGGTGACTCGCTTCATTCGATAAGGTTGGTTTCTGCGCTTGCTTATGGCCTCGGAGTTGTTGTCACCGGACTACTCGTCCGCGAACTTGGCGGCAAGCGCTTTGCCACCGTGCTCGCCTGCGGGGCGTGGCTGCTGGCGCCGGTGATCAACGCGAACGCCACACGTTACGCGATGAACGCCAACGAGCCGGTGCTGTGGATGATGGTCATTTACTTCATTCTTCGCGCTCGACGGCTCGAGAATCCCAGGCTACTCATCTGGAGTGGAGTCTTCCTCGGACTCGCACTGGAGAACAAACACTCCGCTGTCTTCTTCGCGGGCTCGCTTATCGCTGGACTGTTGCTTACACGCGAACGCAGCATCTTTCGCAGTAAATACTTCTGGATCGGCGCCGCAGTCGCCACGATGATCGCGCTTCCCAACGCGATCTGGCAGGCGACTCACGGATTTCCGACCTGGGTCGACCTGAATAACGTTCGTCTCGAGCACAAGAACGTGGAACTGCCGCCGCTGGCATTCCTGCACCAGCAGTGGGACACGTTCGATCCCGTGAACTCGCTGGTATGGGTTCCTGGGCTGCTATGGCTGCTGTTTGCGCCAACCGGCAAACGCTGGCGTTACCTGGGCGTGACGTTCATCGTCTTCTTTCTGTTCATGATGAAGATGGATGCCAAGGACTATTACGTCGCGCCGATTTATTCGATGCTGTTCGCCGCCGGAGCTGTCTTCTGGCAACAGGCAACGGAGCGACGCGGCTTGCGCTGGGTGCGGGGCGCTCTGCCGCTGGTGGTTTTCGGTATGGGACTGATCACCATTCCCATTACGCTGCCGGTGTTGCCGGTCGAAAAGATCGTTTCTTATCGCGAGATGCTTGGACTCAAGATCGAAAAGTCCGAAACGCATATGAGCAGTCCGCTACCGCAATACTTCAGCGACCAGTTCGGCTGGCCGGAAATGGTGGCGACGGTCTCGCAGGTTTATCACTCTCTGCCGCCGCAAGAGCGGGCGCACGCGGGCATCCTCGCCGGAAACTACGGTGAAGCAGGCGCCATTGACTTCTTCGGTCCACAGTATGGACTGCCGAAATCGATCAGCGCTCACCAGAACTACTGGTACTGGGGATATCGCGACTACACCAGCGACGATACGTTCCTATTGCTTCAGTGGCCGCGCGAAGGAGCGGAACACGCCTGCCGCAGCTACGAGGAAGGTCCGACGCTGGATCCAAAATGGGCAATGGGCGAAGAGCACTACACCATCTGGATCTGCCACGGCTTCAAACGATCGATGCCCGACTTGTGGCCGAGGCTGAAGCACTGGAACTGAGCCGGTTGAGGCGGAAACTTCGCGGCGAAAAGCCAGTTGGCGCAGACACCGGTCACTCCGCTTACGACCGTTCGGGCGTCACCAGTTTTGCTATAGTTGATGGATTATTCCTGGGTTGCAGCTTTGGAGTGCTATCCGAAGCCTGCGCAATGCGGCCCTGTAGCTCAGATGGATAGAGCAGCGGTTTCCTAAACCGTTGGTCGGCAGTTCGACTCTGCCCAGGGCCTCCATTTCTACTCAATGAAAGCACACTAGTTAACGGCAGAGGATGCCGTGGGCTTCCAAGCTACTGTTGTCACTTCGTTGCCGGATAACGATTCCGGCGTGCTTTGTGCAGTTTTCCATCGTATCGGTCACTTGGGTAGGAATAGTTTTGATGTAGTAAGTTGCGGTTGTGCTGTTGGCGTGCCGCGGAATCTGCTGAATCACATTCTCAGGAACACCCAATGCATACAGGTTGCTCCCGAGTCCGCGCCGTGCCGCGTGCCAGCCATGCCACCTCGGAAACGTCTCATCCAATCTGAAATCGGGGTCCGGTTCCTTGTGGTCAGTTTGTCTGTGTTACAGTTTTTCGTCCGTCGCCACGGACTTTAGAGGCGAATTGGGAGAAAGGTATGTGGATTCCTAAAGAGATCGGTCGGATGTCAACGCGGCTAAAGGAAGGGCACCGCGTTAACAGAATCACAGTGCGAGACCTTCTGCGAATGTTCAAGGCAGAACGCCGTGGGCTCAACAAGGTACACGACATCAGATTCGCACTGGACAGCCTGGGCTTAGAAACTGACCCCGACTTTGAATCCGTCTGGATTGATGGCCTGATCCGCGTGCGCCTCAAAGATGAAACTGGTGAGCTTCCGGAGCAGGAACTCACCGACCCTGATGAAGAAAGCGAAGAGGATGAGGATGAGGGGTGTGATAACGAATCAACGGCGGTAGAAGTACAAACAGGATCAGAAATTCAGCAGACTAGCTCGCAGGGGTCGCAGCCGCCTATAACAGCAGCGACTGAGGGTGTTGTGGAGACGGTGCTGAGCGAGCCCATAGATCCGACTTTTAGGATCGGGAGTCTTCCTGCCGCTAATAAGCCATTGGTCACCGTAGGCCAGGATGACGACCTGAAGAAAGCTCTTACCAGAATGTTGCAGTTCGATTTTTCCCAGCTCCCGATCATGCATGGAGAGCGTGAAGTTAAAGGGATGATCTCTTGGAAATCAATTGCTTCACGTCAGGCGATTGGAGGAAACTGCTGTAAGGTGCAGCACTGCCGCGAGGATGCGCAGGTCGTTGATGCCAATGGCACGTTATTCGACGCGATTCCGACGATCGTAAAGCACGGATATGTACTCGTTCGCAACCTACAAGACCGCAGAATAACCGGAATAGTTACGGCGAGTGACTTGAGTTTGCAATTCCAGCAACTTGCGGAGCCATTCTTACTGTTGCGCGAGATTGAACTTCATATTAGAGAGCTACTTCAGGGCAAGATTTCGGCCGAGAATCTTCAGTCTTTAGGAACGAACGAGGCGGCAGGTCCAGCTCCTAAATCAATCTCTGATCTAAGCTTTGGCGGGTACATTCGTTTGCTCCAGAAGCCGGAAGTCTGGGATAAGTTGTCGCTCAACATAGATCAATCTTCCTTGACCGCTCAGTTAGAAGATGTGCGACAGATTCGGAACGATGTAATGCATTTCGATCCAGACCCCATGACCCAAAAGCAACTAGACGTGTTGAAGAACGCGGCTAAGTTTATGCAACAACTCTATGAATTACTCCCCTAGGCCACAGCTCGGGGGCGTCGTCGCGCGAGAGGATCATCACGGGTGTCTCGTCAACTAAGAATGCCTCTGTCTTCGCGTCTCACCGTTCATCAGTTCCGGCCAGAACGGACCCTCTTTTCCCTGGCGCAGCACCGCGTTCTGGTAGTCTCGCTTCGTTGACGGTCAATCGACCTTTCAATACGTGAACCGCAAGGTTCAAGGCCGTACGCTTTCCCGCGCGCGTGCTCCGTTTGTACGAGTTTAGCTTCCGAATACATTCCCCAATCGCCAGATGAAGTTTGAGCGCTTCTTCAAACCCGATTTCGATGTTCAGAACTCGCGTGGCAGAAGAGAGAGATTCAACGCCTGGGCTGGTCCGAGTGAAGTCGCAACCGCCAAAGGAAAAGGTTTTGAGTGCCGGTGAAGACGGATCGGGCATTTAGGTTTCCTCAAAGATCGATCGGCAGCGATTATAGTGATGCCAGAGCGCGCAAGGAAACGGACAGATAATTGCGCAGCCCGAAGAAGTTGTCATCGAATCACAGTTCCGAAAATAAGTGATTGCGGAACGACAGAATGCAAAGCAGCGCCCCCGATTTCCAATGGGGCTCCATTAGCACCATCGGCGTCCGTGGGATGTCCTTTGCCTTGAGGACGCTGAGGGAACTTGGGTTTCCGTTGCCAGATGCGTTGCCAGATAACTGCCGTTTGAGATGATTCGCCCCCGAATGATCTAACTGAATCCGTTTGCAAATGGCTGATCCGATTGAGGGAAGGATGGAAGCCCTTATTTCCTAAACCGTTGGTCGGCAGTTCGACTCTGCCCAGGGCCTCCATTTCTACCTTCCTCGCCATCTTTCGATTGTGACTGCCGATACTGCGTCGTTACCGAAGGGTCGATAACCTCGTTTCGCAATCGGAGTAAAGATAGGCCCATGAACAACTGCAATTCGACCGGCTAATGCCCCTCGAATCCAGGAGGCGTTATGGGCCAGATGCAAGAAGTGGTCCTCGGTGGAGTAGCGATGCCTGAACGGCGCAAACATCAGCGATACATGTGCGTGTTGCCGGTGGAGATTCGGCTTCCCGGCATCAGTTTTCCCTCGCAAGGTCAGACAACCGATGTCAGCCTCGGCGGGTGCTATATCAGCACGCGATTCAACATGCCGGTCGGAACCGAAATCGAACTCAAGCTATGGGTCGGCAACGTCGGAGTTAAGACAAAGGCGATGGTTCGCACCTCGGACCCCGGGGTTGGCAACGGCATCGAGTTTATGAACCTCGATGCGGCCGGCGAACAGGCGCTGCATGAATACTTCGACAACCTGGACGCCAATCCCGAGCCCAAGCCCGAGAAGACGCTAAGAGATCTGCTCATCACATAGAGCTTCGCGGATCCCCGGCTTTAGCCGGACGCGATTTTTCTTCGGCGGAGCCTGGCTGCTCACACTCTCTCCAGGGCCGCGTTTGCACTTCAGTCTCGGGAAAAGTCCACCTGTTCTATCCGAATCGGTCGTTCCGCGGGAGACCCTTTTGTTCCAAAAACCTGAATGGGTGTCGATTTTCGTGGACAAATCCAAAAATCTATTACTATGCGCGATAAATGCGACTCTTGTGCCTTACGAAGGAACCCGAGTTCGTTCGACAAGTGAGTACGGCCTTTCCAGAAGAGATCGTTGAGACCGAATGCCAGGAGAGGCCGGAAGGGTTCCTCGATTCCGCAAAGACCGGAAACTGGAATTTCTTCCTCGTGGATTTCGATGCTCTGCAATCCGACGTCAATCCGCTCGACTTGGTAAAGAAATTGGGGCTGAATACGAGGCTTCTGGTAATCGGTTCCTCCAGCTTCGCCAATTGGCATCACGAGTTGCAGCGGATGGGCGCCATGGTGCTGCACAAACCTGCGACAGTGGGCGAGATCGGGCTGGCCTTGCGAAAACTTGCTGCACCGAGGGCACGAGGGGCGCGCTGAAGAAACCAGGTTGCTGATTCGACAGCCTCGATTGACGCGCCCACTATAATGCCTCCTTCGAGAGGCGAAATGTCAAAGACCATCCTGGTGTTTGGGCTCCTGTTATCACTTTCCTTTTTCTCCTTCGCGCAAACGAACGCTCCCGTTAACTCCGAAAAGCAGCAAATTCTGAAGGCAAAACTCGAAGATCGTATTCACCAGGTCGCAGGCGGGCTGGATGGCGTGATGGGGGTTGCCATTCTGGACCTGACCAGCGGCGATCTCATCACTTATCACGCCGACGAAGTATTCCCAACGGCCAGTTCCATCAAGGTCGCGGTGCTGGCTGAGCTTTATCGCCAAAACGAAAAGGCAGGCGGCGGGAACGCGAAACTATCCGACACCTACGTGATGAACAAAGCGGACGATGTTCCTGATAGTGCGATCTTCAACGGGCTTACGCCAGGCGTAACGAAACTGACACTTCGCGATGCGGCGCAAATGGTCGTCGCCGTGAGCGACAACAGCGCCACGAATGTGCTGATCGATCGCGTTGGAATGGACAACGTGAACAAGATGCTTCAGGGCTTGTCGCTGACGCATACGAAATTGCAGCGGAAGATGATGGACATCAACGCCGCCAAAGAAGGACGCGAAAACCTGGCATCGCCGCGGGAATTCACGCTGTTACTGGAGGCGATCTATCGCAACAAGTTGTTCAACGAACAGTCGACCACGGACTTCATGAAGCTGTTGTCGACGGGCAAGGCGAGCCCGATGCGCCGAGCCTTCCCTGATAGCGTGACCGTAGCCGACAAGCCGGGAGAACTCGATGCGGTGCGGAACGATATCGGCATCATCTATGCGCCCAACCGGCCGTTCGTGATCTCGGTGATGAGCAGCTATCTCAAGAGCGAGCGCGCCGGGGAAGATGCGATCGGCGAAGTTGCGCAGGCGGCTTACGAATATTTCGACAAGCTGGGGCGGTCATCGCCGTACGGGCGAGCGATGCAGCCTCCCGTGCAGCCATGACGGTGCGTTTGAAGTCGTACACCGGCGAGACTGGATGCGTGTACCAGTATTATTTCGTCGGGAAACGCACCGCGCTACCTGACGACTTATTTGCGCCGGCGACGGAATTCATTTTCGACATTCTTTCGGGTCGCAAGCCGACGTTCGCCGTGAGCATCTTTTTGCGCGAGTCGGTGGTTCGCGACTGGCAGGCCGGGCACGGCAGGGAACTGTCCGATACGGAGATTTACGCGTCGGCGAAGATGCGCTTGTTCCAGGCGTTCGACGAAATCGAGGACCTGATGGAAGAGGGAAGAAGACTGGTGATCGACGGGGAAGCATTGGAGGAGCTGCTTGGGAAAGTGGGAGTGGAGTAAGGTCGCTGCCTCAGTGGACGGGCTTGAAGAGTGCGACCATCCCGAGATCTTAGCCTCCTGTGACTCACATCACACCCCCGAGTGATAACATCCGCTGCGGCCTGAGCGCCCCATCAGGCAATCTGTCTACGCCTTTATAATGAATGTTTCCCATCCTGAGTGGCATGCATTGCGGAGCTTGAGAGGACAGGTGGGAACGCCCTTATGCCATTGCTTTGGCTACGAGTTACGGTCCTGTTTTATGCGGTAGGGCTGCTATACGGGCTTGCCGCGGTCAGCCGTCCGTGTACCTGGCTGACGAAGTACGTCGTTCCCATCGTCGGCGCCGGAATGCTGTTCCATTTTGTGTCCCTCGCCGAGGCCGCCATGATCTCGGGCCACCTGAGCCTGACGGCGATGTCGGTGTACGACTCCGAATCGCTGCTCGCCTTCCTGGTGATGCTGGTCTTCATGATCGTCTATGCGAAGTATCGGACGACTTCACCCGGAATCTTCATCTTTCCTCTCGCCTTCCTGATGACTTTTGCCGCGGCGCTAGCGCAGCAGCCTCCGGTGTTCACTTCGCCGACGATGCGCAGCGGCTGGCTATTCGTACACATCGCGATGATCTTCACCGGCTATGCGGCACTCTTCCTTAGCTTCGCGGCCAGTCTTTTGTATCTCGCGCATGAGAAGGCACTGAAGTCGAAGCAGCCGACTAGTATCACGTCGCGTTTGCCCGCACTGTCCGTCATCGACGATATCGGCTATAAATCGCTTCTGCTTGGCTTTCCGTTCATGACCTTCGGCTTGATCGCGGGTTCAGTGATTGCCCAGGCCAGGTTCGGACCGACCTGGTTCTTCGATCCGAAAGTCGTGCTCTCGCTGCTGATGTGGGCGGTTTACATGCTGCTGTTGTATACGCGCTGGAATAACGGATGGCGAGGGCGCAAAGCGGCGTATCTGGCGACCGTCGCCTTCCTGGTGGCGCTGGGAGCGTGGGCGGCGAACTACTTCAGCACCCTGCACAGGTTCCCGGCCTCATGAACATTCAACTCATCGGCGTGAATCATCGCACCGCTCCGGTTGAGGTTCGGGAGCGTTTTGCCGTGCCCGAAAAGCAGCTGCCCGAGGCGCTTCAGTCGCTGGTGAAACATCCGGGGATCAGCGAAGGCCTGATCGTCTCTACCTGCAACCGTGTCGAGATTCTCGCCGGGTTGAAAAACGGATCGTGCGATCTGCGCGAATTCCTCTGCCAGTATTTTCAGGTCGATCGCGCCGAGTTCGACAGCTACACCTATGAGTTTCGCGAGAAAGAGGCAATCCGGCATCTCTTTCGCGTGACATCCAGCCTGGATTCGATGGTTGTCGGCGAGCCTCAGATCCTGGGGCAAGTGAAGGAAGCTTATGCCGTCGCTCGCGCCATGGGCGCGGTGCATTCCGAACTCGACGCGCTGCTTACGCGTTCGTTCGCAGTGGCGAAGAAAGTTCGGAACGAGACAGCGATTGCCACTTCGGCCGTATCGATCGCGTCAGTTGCGGTCGATCTGGCGAAAAAGATTTTCGGTAACCTGAAAGGGAAGTCGGTGTACCTGGTGGGCGCCGGCAAGATGTGCGAACTGGCAGCTCGGCATCTGCTGGCCAACGGAGCCGAGAGCATTTTCGTCGCGAATCGCACGTACGACCGGGCGGTGAACCTGGCGGCAAAGTTCAATGGCCAGGCGATCAAGTTCGAAGACCTCTACTCCACTGTCGACAAGGCCGACATCATCATCAGTTCCACAGGCGCGCCGCACGCCATCTTCCGCAAGGAACATGGCGAGCAGTTCCTGAAGCATCGGCGCAATCGCCCGATGTTCTTCATTGACATTGCCGTGCCGCGCGATGTCGATCCCACGCTCAACGATCTGGATGGCATTTTCGTTTACGACATCGACGACCTGCAGCAGGTGGTCGCCTCGCACGTGGCCGATCGCAAGCGGGAAGCCGTTCACGCCGAAGAGATCGTCGCCGAGGAAGTGGAACGCTTCCACGAAAAGCTGCAGCAACACGACGTGGTGCCGACCATTCTGTCTTTGCAGGAGTACCTCGAGAACATTCGGCAGGCGGAAATCGACCGTCATCGCGGAAAATTCGGCGAGATCACGCCGCAGCAGGAAGCGGCGATCGACGCGCTCACGCGCGCGATGATCAACAAGATCATGCATACGCCGATCGTAGCGTTGAAGACGGCGGCGAAGAGTCCCGAGGCGGAAACGGTGGTGCATCTTATCCGGCGAGTCTTTAATTTGCCGGAGAAGTCCGATGAACCACAGGCCAAATCAACCACGAACGGAGCCGATTCCTAATGGCGCGCCTACGCATCGGATCGCGCGGATCGCAACTCGCGCTGTGGCAGGCGAATCACATCGCCGCGTTGCTGCGCGAGCACGGACACGAAGTCGATCTCGAAATCATCAAGACTACTGGCGACAAAATTCTGGATGTCGCGCTCGCCAAGGTCGGAACCAAGGGCATGTTCACGAAAGAGATCGAAGAGGCGCTGATCGACAAGCGCGTCGATCTAGCTGTGCACAGCCTGAAGGATTTGCCCACGGAACTGGCCCCGGAGTTTGAAGTCGCAGCGATCACCGTTCGGGAAAATCCATGTGACGCGTTCCTGAGCCGCCACTTCGATTCCATCGACGACCTGCCGCAAAAGGCGCTGGTCGGCACCAGCAGCCTTCGTCGCCAAGCTCAACTCAAAGCGATGCGCGGCGACTTGAAGATCGAACCGCTGCGCGGCAATGTCGATACTCGCCTTCGTAAAATGGAAGAAGGTCAGTACGACGCGATCATTCTCGCCTCGGCCGGCTTGAATCGGCTCGGGCTAACGCGCTGGATTCGCCAGATTTTGCCGGCCGAGACGATGTGTCCTGCGGCAGGGCAGGGAGCCCTGGGAATCGAGACCCGAAAAGGCGATAAGGAGACTCTGAAGCATCTGGAATTTCTGAATCATGCCCCCACGCGCACCGCCGTGCTCGCCGAGCGCGCGTTGCTGAACGAACTCGGTGGCGGATGCCAGGTCCCGATCGGTGCCCATGCTGTGGTCACCGGCGAAGATATCAAGCTGATCGGCGTGGTGGCGCGGCCGGACGGTTCCACCGTGATCCGCGAAGTGCGTCATGGCAACGATCCGGTCAGGCTGGGAGAGCAACTGGGACGTTATCTGCTCGACCACGGCGGCCGCGAAATTCTCAAGGAAGTTTATGGCGAGTCGGCGGTGGTGCCGGCGCAACCGTAATCCGAGTTGGTCGGGAGTTCACTTCTGGTTTATTCTGTTTTACGCGGAGGGTCCGAAACCCTCCGCTTTTGTTTGCCCCCGGATAAACACATGGACCTTCATGGAAAGCGCATCATCGTGAGCCGCGCCAAGGAACAGGCGGGATCGTTATCGAGCCTGCTAGAAGAAAAAGGCGCCGAGGTTTTGGAAATTCCGTTCATCGAGATTCGCCCCGCGCAATCGTATGAGGCGCTCGATAAAGCGATCGAAAACCTGCTTGCCTACGACTGGCTGATTCTTACCAGCGTGAACGGCGTTACGGCGTTGTTCTCGCGGCTGGAGAAGCAGGGAAAGTCGGAAGCCGATCTGCTGCACCTGAAGATTGCGGCCATCGGTCCGGCGACCCGCAAGGCGATCGAAAAGCACGGACTGCCGGTGGACCTGATGCCCGAAGAGTACGTCGCGGAATCGGTGGTCGAGGAATTTCAGGATCAACAAATTCGCGGCGAGCGCGTCTTGCTGGTGCGGGCGAAAGTTGCGCGCGACGTGATCCCCAATGCACTACGCGAAATGGGTGCCAGGGTCCACGTGATGGAAGCTTACGAGACCGTCGTCCCCGAAAGCTCGCGCACGGCGATCATCGAGGCCCTCAGCGATCCAAACAAAAAGCCGTTCGCGATTACCTTTACGAGTTCCTCTACCGTCAAGAATTTTGTCGAGCTCCTGGGTGAAGACCGCATTCAGTCCTCTATCCTCGATGGCGTGAAGTTGTGTTCGATCGGTCCCGTCACTTCGAACACCTTGAAGCAGAACAAATTGCGCGTCGACGTCGAGGCAAAGGAATACACGATTCCGGGGCTGGTCGAGGCAATCGCCAAGTCGAAGTAGGTTGCGGTGTGACATAATCCTCTGACTTCCACCCGTGAGGATCGATTGAATCAGGAAAATCAGGGACTCGCCCGCGAAATCGGGCTACGCGATGGCGTTGCCATCGTTGCCGGAACCATGATCGGCTCCGGTGTTTTTCTCGTGCCCAGCGTGATCGCGACGCTGGTCCCATCGCTCGCCGGCGTCTTGATCGTCTGGATCGTTGGCGCAGCGTTCTCCGTATCTGCGGCGCTTGTCCTCTCCGAATTGGGTGCGATGTTCCCGGCCGCCGGCGGCCTTTACGTTTATCTGCGCGAGGCCTATGGACCGCTGGTAGCTTTCCTCTACGGATGGGCTTCCATCCTCGCCATCGATTCCGGAGCCACGGCAGCAGTTTCGGCGGCCTTCGGAATCTACCTCGCTCAGTTGATCCCGCTAACGCCGGTGCAGGTGAAGATGTGCGGCGTGGCGGTGATTGCGTTCCTCACGATCGTGAATTGCCTGGGCGTGAAGTTCGGCAAGACTGTGCAGAACGTCTTCGCCGCGTGCAAGATTGTCGGCATCTTCGGGATGGCAGCACTGCTGTTCAGCAGGGCGAATTTTGTCCAGATGCGCGCCAGTCTGTGGCCTGATTCGGCGCATACTCCGATCACAGGTTTTGGCATCGCACTGGTCGCCGCGCTCTGGGCTTACTACGGATGGCACGAGACTTCCTACAACGCGGGCGAATTTCGCAATCCGCAGCGCGATTTGCCGAAGGCGCTCGTAATCGGGACTATCCTGGTGACGGCGACTTACCTGTTGGCGAACCTCGCCTACTACGCGGTGCTCTCACCGGCCGAGGTGGCGCACAGCCCGCGCGTGGCTGCTACCGCGCTGGCGTCAGTCTTCGGTGCTAGCGCAGGTTCGATCCTGGCGGCGATGATCATGGTCTCGGCGTTCGGCGCAGCCAACGGCATGATCCTATCGGGACCGCGCATCCCTTACGTAATGGCCAACGACGGAGTCTTTCTGCACGCTGCCGGACGCACGAACCCGAAGACGCAAACGCCAATCCTGGCGATCGTGATCCAGGGAGTGTGGGCCTCAATTCTGTGCAGCGTTGGCACATTTTCGCAACTGATCACCTACGCCGTTTTCACCATCTGTATTTTCTTCGTGCTGGCGGCGCTGGCAGTAATTCGGCTTCGGAAGACGCGTCCGGAGCTGGCTCGCCCATTCCGCACGCCACTTTATCCCGTGCTGCCGATCGTGGTTGTGCTGGCGAACGGTGGGCTGCTGCTGAATTCGGTGATCGCTGACCCGAAGGGCTCGGCGATTGGCATTGCGATGGTGTTGATCGGAGTGCCGGCGTATTACGCGTTTAAGTGGAAGAACACACGGCAGACGTTCGCGCCGGCGCCGGCGGATTGATCAGGGCATAGATCAGATTCAAATCTTACTTCGAACTTCGCACTTTGCCTCACTGCATCAGCTCGCAGCCGCATCCCGGCGAGGGCACCTGCACTTTGAGAAAGTCCGATATTCGCTTGTAGTGATCGAGTACGTCTTCATTGCGCCCAAACACGTGGCCTTCATCTTCGTAGATCTTTAGCTGCACCGTGCCGCCACGCTTCTTGATGGCGTCGGCTACCTGCTGTGCCTCGGTCTTCGGACAACGCGGATCATTCCCACCAGCAATCAGGATCAACGGCGCCTTGATCTTATCGACAAAGTTAATTGGAGAACGGTCTTCCCACAGAGCCTTGTTCTTCTCCGGATCGCCCATGGTGGCCTTGTCCGACGCCTGCAGCGACGCGTCCTCACTCTGCACTTCGGTGAACCAGTTAACGAAAGGCACCACTGCAACGCCAGCTGCCCACTTGTCCGGGTCCTTAGTCACTGCCATCATCGTCATGTAGCCGCCATAGCTGCGGCCCATCACGATCAGCTTCTTCGGATCGACGTAGCCTGTCTTCTGGATGAAGTCGGCCGCGGCGAACACGTCCTGCAAGTCCTGGCCGCCCATATCCATGACATTCGCGCGCTTGAACGTCTCGCCGTATCCGCTGGAGCCGCGATAATTCGGCACAATCACGATGTATCCCTGGTTAAGGATGTACTGGATGAACGGATTGAAGTCGTTCATCTGCTGCGACGCCGGTCCGCCGTGAACATAAACAATCGCGGGATATGTATTGTTGCGGCCGATGTTGTAAGGCATGTAAGCCCACGCCGAGATGGTGAACTTGCCGTCGCGGCTGGGATAGTGAACCAGGTGCGGTGTAACGAGATCGTTAGGATTCAACGCGGCCGACATGGAATGGGTCAGTTGCTTCGACTGGCGAGTGGTTCGCGAGTAGATCCAGAGATCATTCGCAGCGGTGGGGCCCGAATGTTCATACAGGATGCGCGAACCATCTTTGCTGAACGCCGTCGCCGCGCCGGCTGTGAGATTCACTCCAACCGGCAGCGCGAGTTTCGTTGCCTTGCGCGTTAGGACATCGTAGAGATAGACATCGCTGTTCCCCTCGATATTTGCTTCCCAGGTAAGCGATTGGCCACCGGGGGCAAACTGCCCGGAGCGCACATTCCACTTCTCATGCGTGAGCCAATCCAGCTTCTTCGTCGCGACATCGAGCAGTGCGACATTCTCGAAACCGTTCTCAGCATCGGAAGTGAGTAGGAGTTGCTTGCCATCCGGCGACCACGCCGTGGCGTGGAAGTTCTTCTCGCCTTCGTGCGGCGTGAGCTTTGTCGAAGTTGCGCTCGCAACATCGACGACAAACACATTGGAGTCGCGCCCGCCGGCATCTTCTTGCGTGTAGGCGATTTGCTTTCCGTCCGGAGACCAAATCGGATCATCATTACTCAAATTTGGCGGAGTGTTTGCCGTGAGGTTGTGCGATTTGCGCGAAAGCACGTTGTAAATCGCAACCTCAGCAGACGAAGACGTTTTCGGTTTTACCAGAAACGCAATATCCCGACTGTTTGGCGACCACGCAGGCGATTCTTCCGAAATTTCGGGTGTTCGCGTCAACTGCACCACTTCGCCGTTCACCGGAGAGACGAGAAACAAATCCCATTGTTCGTTGCCGTCGTAATCGGACTGGTATGCGATCCAGCTTCCATTCGGCGCCCACGCAGGTTGCGACTGGCGTTGCTCGCTGACCGTCAGTTGTTGCGGCCATCCGCCTTCGGCGGGAACCAGCCACAGATTATTGCGCCCGCTCAAATTCGTCACGACCACTACCTGTTTGCCGTCGCCCGACCACGAACTGCCGCCGATTCGCCGCGTAAGGAAAAATTGGTCAAGGGAATAGAGCGACAGGCTGGCGTTCATTTTCGCGACTACATTTTGCGCATCGGTTTCCGCCTTCGGCGGCGTGAGAGTTTGGGCGGTACAGAATGAGACCAGGGTCAGAAAAGCTGCGATTAGCTTGTGGCGCATGCTGCTAAGGAGTTTAGCGAAATGGGATGAACCGAACAAATCGGGTTAGCTGGATATCTGACTAACTGAATCTCCGGATATGAATGCCGGCCCGAGCGCAGTGACCTAATAACCAGATATCCAGCTATTCAGTCTACTTCGCCCCTTTGTGCTGCTCGACGGTGCTCCAGGTCTTGTCTTCCGCGTGGCAGATATTCTCCAGAGGACACTCGGCGCATTTAGGATTCCGCGCCACACAGAGCGCGCGACCATGATGAATAACCTGGTGGGAGAACAGGGTCCAGTGATCCCGGGGGATAACCTTCATCAGGTCCTGCTCAATGGGGCCTGGCGCGTCGTTCTTCGTGAGTTCCAGTCGTCGTGAGATTCGATGGACGTGCGTATCGACCACGACGCCATCGTTCCTCTTGAACCATGTACCCAGAACGACGTTGGCAGTCTTACGGGCCACGCCGGGGATGGTCAGCAGTTCTTCCATTGTGTGTGGAACCTCGCCGCCAAAGTCAGCGATGATCTTCTTGGCCGCCCCAACCAGCGATTTCGACTTGTTCCGGAAAAAGCCGGTCGATTTGATGGCTGGCTCCAGTTCTTCGGGCTTGAGCGCGGCGAAGTGCTGCATCGTCGGATATTTCTCGAACAGCACCGGTGTCACCATATTCACGCGAACGTCGGTGCATTGCGCGGAGAGGATGGTCGCCACCAACAACTCCCAGGCGCTGCTGTGGTATAACGCGCAGGTTACAGAGCCATAGCGTTCGTCGAGCCGTTTCAGAATTTCGCGAACGCGGTCAGGAGCAACAGGGTTGTAGCCCTTGACTGCCTTCGCTTGTTTTTTCGGCGACGGAATCTTCGCTCCGGGGAGGGAAGTTTTCGCCTTCTTCAGCGTCACCTTGGCGAACGCCTGTGATTTCGCTCCCTCATGGCGACCCGATTTTGTCGGCTGGCGCGTGATCATTCCCTTTGGCATCAGCCCAGCCTCTCCAGCATCTGATCGATGGGAACGCTCATCGCGGTCAGTCGCGGTACGTCTTTCAGGATATGCAACGAGTTCTCTACCTCGCGCAGCCGCATCGCCATATCCACAAGGTCTTCGAGGTGGTCGGTCTCCAGCGCGATCACGAATTCGCAATCGTCTACGCCGATCGAATACACCGTGTTCATGCGAACCCGTGGAAATTCCTGCGCCGTCTTGATCTGCTCAGTCACGATGCGCTGCCGTTCCTCGAACGGGCGTAGATACCACTCGCGCGTCTTCGTAAACGGATACACCACCAGATACTTCGAGCCACCCGCCTTGATGTATCCGCGAAAGGCCTGCGGATTGTCTTTTTCGTGTCCGATGATGTACTGCGAACGCATCGTCATGCCCAGGAACGAATGGGTCGATTCCAGGTATCCGCCCAGCTGTGTCTTCATAAAATCACTGTGCGCGGAGTTCAGGCACTCCATCGAATACGAAATTCGCCACAGCATCAGGTCGCAGTCGCCGCGCAGGCCAGCCGTGGTATACGACAGCACTCGCATTTCCTCGCAATCCCAGCGTTGCAGCACGCGGGCGGCTTCCTCCTTATGCTCGCGCCTTTCCGCGATAGGCAACCGTCGCCACTCGGGAAGAACTTTGAAGAACGCGAAGTTTACGATTTGCCGGCGGGGAGAAGAGTTCTTATCAGCCATGGCTCGGACCTGCAGGCGATTCTAGCAGAGCCATTGCCGCCCAGTGCCTGCGATGGAATTGACCGCGTCGCCTCCAGCTATTTACTCTTCTTTTGGATATGGCCGTGAAAACCATCCAACTGGGCCAAGTGTGGCGCAACGACTCCGATGCGCTGAATTACCTGGTCACCAAGGTCTACAGCGAGGTCTTCTCGCAGTACGCGATCCTCCGCCGCGCCGATGCCACTGCCGCCTCCAGCGACACCACGCGGGTGAAGGTCCAGAAAACCTCCGACGGGGTCACGCTCCCCGGTTACACCTTCACTCAGGAAGCGGAAGAGTTCTAGCCGAACATACAAATGATTTCCCGAATTATTGAAACCCTCTCCGTCTTCATCATCTCGGTCATTTCCACGACGGGATACGCAGGCGTGCTGTTGCTTATGGCGATTGAGTCCGCCTGCATTCCGTTGCCGTCGGAAGTGATCATGCCGTTCTCCGGCTACCTGGTTTACACCGGGCGCTTCAGCCTCTTCTGGGTCGCGACCGTGGGCGCCCTGGGCTGCAATCTGGGATCGCTCATTGCCTACTACATCGGCTTTTACGGAGGACGTCCGCTGGTCGAGCGTTATGGCTTCTACATCTTTCTCAGCGAAAAGGAACTGCACTGGGCCGACCGCTTCTTCGAAAAGCGCGGCGACTGGGCCGTCTTCATCGCCCGTCTGCTGCCCGTGGTGCGCACATTTATCGCTCTCCCCGCTGGAATCGCGCGCATGAGGCAGTGGCGCTTCCACTTGTTCACCTTTCTTGGATCGTGGCCCTGGTGCTTCATGCTCGCCTGGATTGGCGCTCGACTGGGCGAAAAGTGGGATACCGATCCGAGGCTCAAGCAGTGGTTCCACCGTTTCGACGCCGTGATTCTCGGAATCATTCTCGTCGGCGCGATCTGGTTCGTATGGACCCATTGGAAGCATCGGATCCGTGTCGCGGAGAGCGCCTAGCCACTGTTAGTTTTGATAGTTTCCAGCACCGCAACCCGCCTCTAACCTCGGACTAGCGAAGGCTGTCGGTTTCTGCCTCCATGCAGAGACCGCCCCGAGGAAATGATGTTCAGAGCAGCTTTATTGTTCATAGCCATAACTATTCTTTTGCCCGCGTTCCACGGTCAGGAAGCGCAGGTGAACGACGCATTTTCCGGAGTCGCCGTGGGAACCGGTGGCTCCTTTGCAGCCAAGACCGTGCAGTTCGACTTTCGCGTGACCCACTATGCCACTGACGAAGAGATCGCCAAGCTCGCCGCGATTCTCAAGGAAAAAGGTCAGGATGGCTTGAAAAACGAGCTGGAAAAGCTGAACGCCGGGCGAATCAATGCCGTCGGCTCAACCGGCAACCGGATCGCCGTCGCGCGCAGGCGGCAAGTGGAGGGCGGCAGCGTAATCACCATCGTTACCGCTCGCTACATGTCCTTCCAGGAGTTATCCAACGCCGGCCGCAGCCGCGACTATCCGTTCGGATTTCTTCAGGTCAAGCTCGACGATCAAGGCAAGGGAACCGGGCAGTTCGTCGTTGCAGCCAAAATCAGTTTCGACAAAAAGAATGGACGATACGACATCGAAAGCTTTGGCAATCAATATATCAAGGCCACAAACGTTCGCCCGATGAGGTAGATCAGGCTACTCAATCGTCGAATCAATGCGGAGCGCTCACCGGATCGTCAGCGTTATTTCTGCCCTTTGTAGTCCACGAACAGTTCCGGGAACTGCTGCTTCAGAGCTGCGATCTTCGGACGATCGCACACTTCGATATATGGATTGTTCGGATTATTCAGCGCGTAATCCTGGTGATAGTCCTCTGCGCGATAAAAGCCGTTGAGCTTCGTCACTTCCGTCACGATCGGCCCTGAAAACACCTTCGCCGCATTGAGCTGCGCGATATAGGCCTGCGCAATTCGCTTCTGATCGTCATCTGCATAAAAGATCGCGGAACGATACGACGTCCCGACGTCAGGACCCTGCCGGTTTAGCTGTGTCGGATCGTGTGCCACCGAGAAGAACACGCGCAGCAATTGCCCGTACGTAATCTGCGACGGATCGTAAATTACCTCGACTGACTCGGCGTGTCCTGTCGTCTCCGTTATCACCTGCTGGTAAGTCGCCGTCGTCGGAGATCCACCGGAATAACCGACCGTCGTTTTCAACACACCTTTTACGCGCTCGAACACGGCTTGCGTGCCCCAGAAGCAGCCTCCGGCGAACACGGCTTTCTGTTTGCCCGGCTTCGCGGCCAAAGGAAGATCGGTGGTGGCCGCAGGAATCTTCGGCGAAGCCTTCGCCGAGCACGCGAAAAAGGAAAAGGAAAATACCAGCGCCAGCAATAGCGCTGCGAACCGAGTCGACATGGAGGCCCCCGTCATCTGTTACATAGAGTATCTCTAACTCGATCGGTTGCAGAAACTCGTTCCGCCCGTCGCTTCAGCAACTAACCTAGCTTCCGACTCATCCAAAGAGTCTCGCTGTACGCAGGAGGCTGGTTGGCTTCAGATGATCGGGCAATCAATCCGTGGATGGTCGCGCTCGCGGTCATTCTCCCGACCTTCATGGAGGTGCTCGACACGTCAATTGCGTCGGTCGCATTGCCCCATATCGCAGGCAGCGTCTCGGCGAGCATCGACGAAGCCACCTGGGTGCTCACCAGCTACCTCGTTGCCAATGCCATAGTTTTGCCTGCCAGCGGCTGGTTTTCGTTGCGCTTCGGACGCAAGCGCTTCCTCATCACCTGTATCATTATCTTTACTGTCGCGTCGTTTGCTTGCGGCGCGGCTACCAGCCTCAGCATGATTCTCATCGCACGCGCCATCCAAGGGGCCGGCGGGGGAGCTCTCCAGCCACTTTCTCAGTCGATCTTGCTGGAAACTTTTCCTCCGAACAAACGTGGCCTGGCGATGGCTGCTTTCGGACTTGGTGTCGTTGTCGCGCCGGTCCTGGGACCGACACTCGGCGGCTGGCTCACCGACACATACTCATGGCGATGGGCCTTTTACATCAATATCCCGGTCGGCATGCTTGCCATTTTCATGATCACCCGCTTCGTGCAGGACCCGTATTACATCAAGAATGCGCGCGTCGGAAAGATGGACAAAATCGGCTTTGGACTATTGGCGATCTGGCTGGCTATCCTGCAAATCATCCTCGATAAGGGTCAGGAAGACGACTGGTTCGGCGCCACCTGGATTCGTTGGGGCACAGCCATCCTCATCATTTCGTTCATCGCCTTCGTCATATGGGAGTGGAACAAGCACCAGCCGCTGGTGAACCTGCGCGTCTTTCGCGATCGCAACTTCACCGTCGGATGCCTGCTCATCGCCTTGTTCGGCGGCGTCATCTACGGACTCGTTACGCTCTTGCCGCTCTTCTACCAGGAACTATTGGGTTACACAGCGCTGAATTCCGGGATCGCTGTCAGCCCGCGCGGCCTCGGTGCGATCATCGCTATGCCGATCATCGGCCTGCTGACGGCGCGCATCGACAATCGCTATCTCATTGCGTTTGGATTCGCCCTATTTGCGGCGTGCAGTCTCTGGTTCGCCCACATCAACCTCGGTATCTCGCAATGGACCCTCACCTGGGCGATCGTCCTCAGTGGATTCGGTTCCGGATGTGTCTTTGTGCCGCTCTCCACAGTCTCGATGTCGCGATTGCCGAACGAGCAAATCGGCAACGCCAGCGGGCTCTACAACCTGCTGCGCAACATCGGCGGCGGCATCGGCATTTCGATGATCAACACCGTCCTCGCGCGCCACGAACAGGTTCACCGTGCCGACATGGCCCACAACATCACGCCCGATAATCCCATCTTCCAGCAGCAACTCAGCGCCCTCGGCGGCCTCGTCTCGCGCGCTGCGGTTCAGAACCTGTATCTGCCGTCGCAACGAGCGCTCGACCTGGTCGACCAATCGCTCTCGCAACAGTCGGCCTTATTGTCGTTTGTCGATGATTTCCGCTATCTCGCGCTGGTCTGCGCGCTCTGCGTGCCGTTGGTGTTCCTGCTGAAGAAAGCGAAAGCAAAGAAGGGAGCCGTCAGCGCGGCTCATTAACCTTCACTGTCCACTGTTCACTGACCGCTGTTTTCAGTCTTTCAGCCGATCTTTCTTCTGCTCCGGCTGTTTCGGTTGTTCCGGTTGTGCCGGCAGCGGCTTCGCGTTGTTGTAGATCGATCGCGCGATCTTCCACGTTCCGTCCGGTTGGCGATTCAGAACTCGCATCACGTTCAGCAGGTAGTCGATCTCCTGGCCGCCTGAGAACGGACGCATCCGTCCTGACATCGTTCCCCATTCGTACGCCCAGTCTCCCTGGATGCGAATCTCCTGCCACTGTTCGTCGAACGCCAGGATCTCCATCGACTTCAGCCCTTCCGCGCCCTCTTCCAGCTTCTTGTTATTGGCCTCTCGACCCACCACTGCCGGACCATCCGGCGCCATCGTCACGATATCGTCCGTCCACAGCGCTTCCAGCTTCGGCACATCGAGTGCCAGCGACGCCTCAATGTCCAGGTCGTGCAGCTTCTGGATCGCAACCTTGTCTTCTTCGATCTGTTGTTGCTGTTCGGCTTCCGATTGCGGCCTTCTCGGAGTCGATTTCTTTTGGGCCGCGCACGGAACAATTGCGGCGATCATCACTATCGCTAAGAACAGGGAAAGATTTCGCATCGGGATTCCTCAATCGATCTTAACTGCCTTGGCGACCAGTCTTTCATACCAGCGCCAGGGCACCAGGGTTTTAAGGGCCAGTTGGAATCGCGCATCGCTGCCGGCCAGGTAACGCAGCTTCGGATTCGGATCTTCGGCCACCCGCACAATCAACTGCGAGACTTCGCGCGGATCGCGTTTCTTGATCCCGCCGCTCTGGACGAAATCGCGAAAGCGGCGGCCACGTTCGGCATTGGGTGAACTGCCATCGAGCATGCCCCGTCCGATTTTCGCGTTTCGCGTCCAGATGTCTGTCTCGTAAGCGCCCGGCTCGATCAACACGACGCGAATACCCAAGGACCGTACTTCCATGCGCAAGGCTTCGCTCCAGCCCTCCAACGCAAACTTAGATGATGCGTAGCAGCTCAGCGTCGGCGATGCCACCCGCCCAGCAATCGAGGTCACCATCAGGATATGTCCCGACCGCTGTGCCCGCATCGTCGGCAGCGCGGCTTTCGTGACGGCAACATGCCCAAAAAAGTTGGTCTCGAACTGCTCGCGCAACTCGCCGAGCACGATGTCTTCCGCGAATCCCGCCATGGCAAATCCGGCGTTATTCACCAGCACGTCGATACGGCCATAGTCACGAATAATTCCATCGATCACCGCCGCCACCGAATCCGTCTTCGCGATATCGAGAGCGCGGACATCGATGCGGTCGCTGACATCCGCCGCCTTCACCGCTTCATCCAGTTTTGACCTGCGTCCCACATCGCGCATGGTCGCCACCACGCGATAGCCACGCGACGCTAGTTCCACCGCGGTCAGCAGGCCGAATCCGCTGGAACTGCCGGTGATGACAGCGATCTTTTCTTTCACAGTGCCTCCGCCGCGTCGTCAACAAAGTGTGTGGGAATAATACTAAGGCGTGACCGGGGCTCTGTGGAGCCCGTCGTCCAACGAGGAAGTCTGGTGCGGCATCTGGTGATTGACGTAGTTGGCGATCCCTCGATAAAGAGCTCGCGCAATCTGTTCGCGATACTCCGGCGACTCCAGCCGAGGCGCATCATTGCGATTCGACACGAACGACACTTCCGCCAGAGCAGCCGGCATCTGTGCTCCGCGCAACACCACGAACGACGCTTGCTTCACCCCGCGATCGCGCATCGGCTGTTGCGGATCGGCTAGCCCTTTAATCAGTGCCCGATGCACGTCGGCCGCGAATGCCCGTGCTGTCTCCGTCTCTTCCGCCGGCATCGCTCCCGGCTTGTCGGGCTGCCCGAAGTAGTACGTCTCCACGCCGCGGACCGATTGCAGCGTGCTCGAGTTTCCGTGGATCGAAATCATGAAGTCGGCGTGCGCCTGGTTCGCGATCGCCACTCGCTCGTCGAGCGTGACAAAGTAGTCGCGGTCGCGCGTAAAGATAACGTTAGCGCCCAGCTGTCGCCGCAACAATGCGCCCAGCCGCTGCGCCACGTCGAGCGTCAAATCTTTTTCCTGCAGCCCGCTTGGACTCACCGTTCCCAGGTCTTTGCCACCGTGCCCGGGATCGACCACGATCGTCATCTTCGTCGGCACCGCCGGCACGCTCTCCTGAACCTTGCCGGCCGTTCCCGTCCGGTGCAGCTCGATCACCAGTCGCTGCGGCTTATCCGCAAGCTTGGCCTCGAACGTCGCTGGTCCCCGCAAGTCGAACACCACGCGCGTGATCCCTGCGCCGTAGTCCGACAGTCGCACCTTCGAGATCAGACCTTCACTGCTTGGAAAGACATTGCCCTTGGCGTCCGTCAGCTTCGCGCCGTGAAGATCGAAGTACACTCGGTCCGGATTCGTCAGCTGGTAGCCCTCATACTTGATCACCTGTGGAAGCATGATCGTCACCGTGGCAACTTCATCTCCCGAACGCAGGCTTACCATCGAGGTCAGTTCTTGTTCCGTTGAGCCCGCTTGAGCTTCGTCGGCCGAAGATTCAGGCGCCGGAACTGCTGGTAGATCGTTCTCCGACTTCGGAATGGGAGTTGCAGTCGCCGGAAAATGTTGGGTGCCAAAGAACCGGTTGTAATTCCACGCAGCGATCGCGACCAAAGCTGCCACTAGAAGAATCAGCATCGCCGGAATTCGGCTCCGTCGTTGCGCTTCGCCCGCGATTTCAGGATCGATATTCAGGTCGGGTTCGGAATCCTGTACTGACTCGTCCACGACTCGCCCGACAAAAATCGGTTCCGGTTTCGGCGCTGGCCTTAGTTCAGGTTTTGGCGGCACAGCAACAACTGGCCGGCTGACCAATACCGGTCGCGGCGCGGGAGTAACTGCTTCCGGAATCACCGCCAAAGCTCTGGCCGTTTGCGCCTTTGGCGTAAACCGTGGTTCCTGAACCACCGCCCGCGGCGCCACTGTCGCTTGGGTCATGATGGGCGAAATCTTCGGTGGCGCCGGTGTCATCGCGATCGGCGCAGTAACCGCCGGCTTCATTTCAGCTTCGAACGTTTCTTCCGGCTCCGCAAAGTCTGCTTGCTGCAGCAGAACTCCAAGGGTCGCCGGATCCGGATCGGCCGCGGTTCGCCCCAGCGATTCCTGGACCAGTCCTTCGATGAACCGCAGGCACGAGACATCGCGCTGCGAAAACTGCCGGGGTTTCGACGAGAAAACTCCCAGCATGCCGATCATCTTTCCCTGCGTAGATCGCAAAGGGAAGTACAGCATCGATGAGACGTGCAACGCACGGCATGCCTGGTAATTCACCCGCGGATCGGCCGCGGCATTGACGCAGACCGTGGTTTCGCCGGTCCGGATGCACTCACCCGACAATCCCGACTTCGCATCGAACCGCGCACTCACCGGAGGCGCCGACTCGCCACTCCGCGCAACGCATACCATCGCGTCTTCGCCGCCCAGCGCCAATGCGGCACCCGTAGCATCTGTCAGGTTTCGCGCGGCAATTGCAATCCGCTCAAACGCCGGATGCAGGCCTTCGGCCAGCGAATCCGACCGCTTCTCTTTCAGCACTTTTGACTTAAGGGCTTCCTGCTGGACGGTGAAAGCGAATCCCAGAAATGTCTGCAACAGCTCCCATTCCACGCCATGAGCGGCAGCCAGCCGGGTTCGAATCCGGTGCGTACGTCGGCTCGTGATGTTCTTGTCGGCCACCAGCAGAAATTGGAAAGCTGAACTGCCCCATTATTTGTGAGTTCCACCTTAGAATTCAAGCTCGAATCTCTTTGTTATCAACAGGGAGAAACCAGCTAGGCACTCTTGACCCCATTTCCTGGTGACAAACTTGTTCTAAACTCAGTTCCACATACCGCGTTACTTTCTGCACTAACGTTCAAACTCAGCGTCGTGATATAGTCCGCGCAAAGGGCCAAACCATGAACAGTGTTTACGAGTCGTTGCGCACGCTTTTACGCAACAAAGAACTGGAAATCAAGAAGCTCGAAAAGGAAATCGAAGCCCTGCGGATTGTTCTGCCGATCGTCGCCGAAGCCGGCGAGTCCTCTGTCGACGCCGGTCCCACCTTCGAATCGCCGCGCCCAGTTACCGACGCCTCCAAGCCCAAGCCAACAATTTCCGGCCCCGATTTCGACAGCGTCATGGCCCAGGTGAAAGCTGCTCAGGCTACTGCCGGTCCTCCGCCGGCACCACGGCAGGCTCCAGTTCCGGAAAACGCAGCTTCCAAGCCGCGCACCAGTTGGCCTTAATTCCCGGCGGGTTAAACCCGGAACCTTCGTTACATCAGTAATTTGCGGACCCCATCACTCCGGCTTACGATGTGCGTAATTCAATGTCCCATCGTAACGAAGAGCGAACGTCTCTGCGTCTCACTGCCCTTGTATGGGGTATGGACGGCGACGGACACGTGTTCATGGACCAGGTCCAGACCGTCGACATTTCGCCTAAGGGCGCTCGCCTCAAAGGCCTCAATCGCGACGTAAAGATCGGTACCATTCTCGGTCTTCAGAACGGTGACAACCAGGGACGCTTCGAAGTGGTTTGGATCGGCGAGCCCGGTTCCGATCGCGATGGCCAGATCGGCGTCCGATGCGTTCAGGTCGGAAGTCAGAACAAGAAGACCATTCTCTATATTGACGATCAGGATTTCGAACTCGACCGCCGCCGCTCGTTGCTCGAAGCCTTCGGCTACGTGGTTCACACCACGTCTACGGCCGCGGATGCATTCGAATTACTCAATTCCGTACAGGTTCAAATGGTGATGGTCGATTCACCCCTGCCCGGCGTGAACGACGTCACCTTCATCGATCAGATCAAGCGCACGCAGCCCAGCGCAAAGGTGCTCATCGTGTCCGCGTTTCTTGCGAAGGTGCCCGAACGCGTGCTCGAAATGGCCGACAACTACGTCCACAAGGGCGATAACCAGAACAAACTCATCATGGCCATCGAGCAGTTGATCGGTCCCGGCAACACTCTGAAGTGGCCGATCACCCGCACCATCCAGCGGTACGAAGTTCGAGTGCCGGTCACCGTAAAGGTTCTTCGGCGCGGCGTCAGCACCATGGTCGCGGGCAACTCCACCGATCTCAGCGAAGCCGGCGTCGGCATAATGCTGAACGATGGGGAACTGATCGCCGGCGAAATTGTCACCGTTGAATTCGAACTGCCGACGTCTCCTGAAAAGCTGCGCATCTATGCCACCGTTCGTCACCGCAAAGAAAATCTCTACGGCATACAGTTTGTCGATGTCGTGCCAGAACATCGCCAGGCCATCCGCGACCTCTGCGATGTGCTGGTGCCGATGAACATTCCGCAGTAGCTACTCTCTAAGTCGCCGCACTTAGTCCCTTCGTCCCACATAATCTTTCCCACCAACTGGAACATTCCACTTCTCTTCCACGTATCTTCTAACCAGCGGCTGATTACCGCCGCCTCGCTCACACGTCTATTACAGGGCTCTCATGAATCTTTACGAGATCGTCAAGCAGACGTTTTCCACGCTTCGCGCTCACAAGATGCGCAGCTTCTTGACGATGTTTGGTATTGTCTGGGGAATCGCCTCGGTCATTCTGCTGGTCGGTCTCGGCCTCGGCTTCCAAAAGGACCAGAAGAAGCGCATGGAGACCCTGGGCAAAGATCTCGTCATCATCTGGGGCGGACGCACCAGTTCTCAAATCGGAGGTCTCGCCGCCGGACGACCTGTCGCGCTCAATATCGATGATGCCCGTCTCGTCCGCAAAGAGTGCTACCTGGTGAAGGCGGTCAGCCCGGAACTGGAACGTTCCGTCCCGCAGGTAAGCCAATACAATTCATCGAATCGGCAGGTCTCAGGCGTATGGCCCGCCTATCAGGACTTCCGATCGCTCATCCTCTCCGAAGGCCGTCTCATGACCGAGGATGACGAGAACCAGATGCATCGCGTCACCATCCTTGGCTCTAACGCCGCCAAGCAGTTGTTCCCCGGACAGCCCGCCGTCGGCGCTACTGTCGAGATGGCCGGTTATCCCTACACCGTGATCGGCGTCCTCGAAGAGAAGAAGCAGAACTCGAACTACAGCGGACCCGACAACGACAAGATCTACGTCCCATACTCCTCGATGGCGCGCGATTTTCCGCCGCCCCCCGAAAAGGGCCAGATCATCGATCGCGGCTATCTCTCCGACATGGTGCTCGAAGTCGGCGATCCTGAGGTGCACGAAGAAGCGGTGCTGCAGATTCGTCGTACGCTCGGTCGCGTCCATCACTTCGAAGAAACCGATAAAGATGCGCTCTTCATCTGGGACACGATGGACGCCTCGAAGATCCTCGCCAAAATTTTCAACGTTATCACCATCTTCTTCGGATGCATTGCCGTCACCACGCTTGCCCTTGGCGGCATCGGGGTCATGAACATCATGCTGGTTGCCGTCACCGAGAGAACGCGCGAGATCGGCGTGCTGCGCGCGTTGGGTGCGACCAAGAAAGACATCACCCACCAGTTCTTCAGCGAATCCGCTGCGCTCACCATTTTCAGCGGGGCCGTCGGCTACATCGTTGGCGTCGGGCTTTGCGTCCTGATTCAGGCCGCTCCATTACCCGATTTCGTGCCCAAACCGATCGTTTCACCGATCGCCATCGTGGCGTCGCTGTTAACGCTATCGTTTATTACTTTCAACGCCGGAATGTATCCGGCCGAACGCGCGGCGGAGATGGATCCCGTCGAATGCCTGCGCTATGAGTGAGCGAGTCCGACCATGTATTTGAAAGAGCTCTTCGATCAAAGCTGGATCTCGCTGCTGCGCAACCGCACCCGATCCTCGCTCACCATGCTCGGCATCGCCTGGGGCGTCGTTTCCGTCGTCCTTCTCCTCGCCTTCGGCCAGGGACTCGGCGGCGCCATCGTCACCGCCACCGGCAACATGGGCAGCGGCATTCTCGTCGTTTGGCCGGGCCAGACCAGCATGCAGGCGGGTGGGCAGCGCGCGGGACGCAAGGTTCGTTACGAGTACGAAGACATCCAGGCCATTCGCGACGAAGTCCCCATCATCCGTCGCGTCAGCGCCGAATCTGTCGATAACTTTGGCTTTAAGACCGGCACTCGCGTCGTCTCCCTTCAGACGCGTGGCATCGAAACCGGATACGCCGAGATGCGAAAGCTCATCATCGAAGACGGCCGCAACATTGAACCCGCCGAATTCGCTGCCCATAAGACGGTAGTCGTTCTCGGCAGCGAAGCTGCGCATCGTCTCTTCCAGGGCGCGCCCGCCGTCGGCCAGAACGTTCTCGTCGATGGCCGCAGCTTCGAAGTTGTCGGCGTGCTCGAAAAGAAAATTCAGGACTCAATGTACGAAGGCCCCGACAACGAGCAGGCCTTCATCCCCTACGAAACGTTTAACGAGCTGAAAGGCGACAAATATCCCGGGATGATCGTCTTCCAGCCCATCGACTCGTCGCTCCACCTGCAGGCTTTGGCAGCCGCTCGCGTTGTCGTCGCGCGCCGTCACCATTTCGACCCAACGGACGAAAAAGCCACGCCCTGTTGGGACACAGTCGATAGCGGCCAACAGATTCGTGCCTTTGCGATCGGCCTCGAAGCGCTCCTGGGCATGATCGGCGCCCTGACGCTCGGCGTCGGCGGCGTGGGCGTGATGAACATCATGCTGGTCAGCGTTACCGAGCGCACTCGCGAGATTGGCCTCCGCAAAGCCATCGGCGCGCGCCCGCGTCACATCCTCGTGCAGTTCCTCATTGAAGCGCTGGTCATCACCTTTATCGGAGGGGGAGTCGGCGTCCTCGGATCATGGCTGCTGACTGTCATCATTCCGCCGCTGCCGCTCTATAGCGAGTTCTATAAAACCGCTAACCATCAGGGCGATATCTTCCTGAACGCCTCGCTCAACGTCATGCTGATCTCGTCGATCATTCTCGCGATTGTCGGTATCACCAGCGGTTTCTGGCCGGCTCTGAAAGCATCGCGCCTGCAACCGATCGAAGCGCTGCGGTGCGACTGATCACCACCTCGCGAGGGACTAAAAAGCAACGACCGACGACCGTTTTCCCGGTCATCCACTTATGTAACCACTCGCGCAACATTCCCATTGTGCCGCCAGTCCGCGACTCGGCAAGATAGTCTTGCAATGCGCAAGCTGATCCCAATCCTCCTGCTCTGTCTTTCTGTCTCTGCCTTCGCCGCCGATACCGTTCTTACCTGGCCAACCACTGGCGATCCGATGTTGCGGTTTACCGTTGGCAAATTGCGTCAGACCAGTTCCGCCTCCGGCCAAACCGACTACCTCGGCGAAGCCCAAGCCGAAAACCTCAGCTCGAAAGCCATTCCTTCGGCGTCGTTCTATCTTTACCTGTTCGACAAGAATGGCAAGCGCGTTGGCGAAGGATATCTTGAGGTCACCAACCTTGCCGCCGGTCAGCAGGCTCGCGTGCCAGTCAGCGTTCACGCCTTCGGTTCGTTCGCTCGCATGGAGTTGCAGCCGCAGCACCTGCCCAGCGACGAGCCTATGAAGATCAGGATGAGCATCACCAGCGTTCCCGCCGGAGCCGCTGTCAAGCTCGATTCGCAGGATTCCGGTGTAACCCCAGAGTTACTCCCCGTCGCGCCTGGCAAGCACACCCTCGAGTTCAGCAAAGAAGGTTACGACTCCGCCAGCACTCCGCTGGAAATCGCCGAGAACGCGCCGCCCGGCAGCCTGAACGTTGACTTGAGTCCACTGACGATCGATACCGTCGTTCTGCGCGACGGAACCGTGCTCCTCGGCAACCTCACTTCCGTGACCGCCGCCAGTTTGACACTCAGCGTGAAGGGCAAGCCCACTCGCCTGGAGCGCCGTCGCGTCGCTCGCGTCGTCTTCGGACAAGGCACAACTGCGGTTGCCAAGACACCTGCCACGCGCACGAAGAAGTAAACGCGCAACGCCGTGTTAGGCGTTTAAGCCTTGATTCGCCTGTCGAGCCTGGTGCCCCACATCTGCCTTCTGCCGGCAGATGTGGGATTTTGGCCAGCAGGCGCAACCATGTTCGCTCTATGTTCAGCCACGAGGCGCACCATCGCGGCCAGGTCATCCTGCTCGCTCACCAGCTTGGCTACCGACTGACGTCGAAGGCCTGGGGTGGAATCTGGCAGTGGGAGAAGCGCTGGAAAGACGCCCGGGCTGGCCACACGCCCGCGTTAGTCGGCAGCGGAAGAACAACTTTCGGCCGTTCCTTTCGTTTTGCTCGATAGGCTTTGTTTTTGACATCAATGGATGTTGCAGCTAATCTCGAAGCAGCACAACGAGTGGAGCATCTGCGAAATAACGGCTTTTGGAAGCAGTTAAGCTGGCTGTGTGTCATTTTCCTGCTCCTCATGAATTCTGCCCAGGCCGCGCACGTTTGCCCGCTGGCCGACGACTTCCATCCCCAGCAAGGCAACGAAACGCAGCTGAGCGGTGCGGCTTCCGTGCACGGCTTTTGTGCCATCTGCGCCAGCAGTCATTCTCCTTCGCTGGCAGCCTCGTTCGTTTCTCTCGCTTCGCTTGACGGCCCTTCTGAACCATCCCTTGTCGGCCACCTGATCGAGCGGTCTGCATCTCCGCTGTTCGGGCTCTCCATCCGTCCTCCGCCGGCCGCCTGATCGCTGTTCTCTGTCCCCTATTTCGTTTCGGTCCTGAATTTTGGTGCGGTCTCAGCCACGCTTTGTGTCTGAAATCGCGCTGTGGATGCTCATTATGGAGAAATTGCGCTCGGAAGTTGTAAGTAGATCTGCCGTTGCGATCGTGGTTCTGCTATTGGCCGGGATTGCCGCGGCACAGAACCAGCCGACCCAGATCACGCTCGATCAAGCCATCGATCTGGCGCTGGCGCACAGCCACAACCTGAAAGCCGCGCGCACTCAGATCGACCAGAACAAGGCGCAGGAAGTCACCGCGGCCTTACGCCCGAATCCAGCGCTTAATTGGGACATGCTTTATGTTCCGATCTTCACCCCTTCGGACCTCACGACCGACACACTTAGCACGCTCACGGAATTCGACGTCGGCGTAAGTTATCTGATTGAACGAGGAAAGAAGCGTCAGCGCCGGCTCGATGCCGCGAAAGACGCGACCGCCGTAACGCGCGATCAGGTGAACGACACCGAGCGCCAGTTGATCTTCGGAGTGGCGCAGCAGTTCATCCAGGCGCAACTGGCCCAATCGACGCTCGACTTCGCGCTCAGGGATCTCGACAGCTTCCAGCAGACGGTAAGGATCAGCGAAGAGCAATACCGTGTTGGCGACATCAGCGAAGGCGACCTGCTGAAGATCAAGCTGCAAATGTTGCAATTCCAAACCGACGTTTCGAGTGCACAGGTGGCGAAGGTGCAGGCGCTGGCCAGCCTTCGACAACTGCTTGGGTTTGACGCTGTTCCCGCCAATTACACGATCGAAGGCGAGTTTTCGTACCAACCGCTGACGCTGAATGTGGATGACCTGCAAGCCCACGCGTTGAAGTCGCGCCCGGACCTGGCAGCCGCGACGGAAGGCGTTCGCGCGGCGCAAAGCCAGATCAATCTTGCCAAAGCCAACGGCAAAGTCGACTTGACGGCTGCCGTTACCTACAGTCACGTTTCCGATGAAAACCTGCTGGGCGCATCGTTCTCGATTCCATTACCGATTTTCGATCGCAACCAGGGCGAGATCGCGCGCACGCAATACGCCAAGACGCAGGCACAGGAAACGGCGGAAGCGACTTCCGATGCGGTGCTCACCGACGTGCGCAACAACTACGAAGCGTTCAAGACCAACCAGGAAATCGTTCAGCTTTACACGTCGGGATATTTGAAGCAGGCCGAGGAGTCGCGCGACATCAGCCAATACGCCTACAAGCGCGGAGCCGCCAGCCTGCTCGACTATCTCGACGCCGAACGCAGTTATCGAGCCACTCAACTTTCTTATCGGCAGGCCCTGGCCAATTATCTGGTCTCGGTCGAACAACTGAAGGAGTCGGTCGGCTCAAGGACTTTGCCATGATTCATCGTCAACCAATCCGCCTCGTGCGGCAACTTTCCGTTTTGCTCAACCTGGCATTGCTGGGATTGCTGGCGGGATGCCAGTCGACAAAGCCGGCTCCTGTCGAAAGCAGCAGCAAGGCCGAGTCTTTCACGGTGCCGCAGGAGCAGATGGCGCACCTGCAGATCGTGACAGTCGAGCCTTCGTCGATCACGCGAACGTTACGCCTGACCGGCGCTGTGGCGTTTAACGCGTTCGATACAACACCGGTGATCACGCAGGTGAGCGGACCGGTGAGCCGCATCGTGGTGACGCCGGGAGAGCAGGTTCGCCGCGACCAGCCGCTGATGTATGTGGCCAGTCCCGATTACTCGCAGACGCTGGCCAATTACCTGAAGGCGAAAGATGCTTACCAGCTGGCCGATAAGAATTGGATTCGCTCAAAAGACCTGCTCGACCATCACGCGATTGCAGAGCGAGACTACGAAGCCGCGGAGTCGACGCGCACGCAGGCAGCGGCAGACCTCGGCGCAGCGGAAGAGTCGCTGAAGGTGCTGGGGATCAACCATCCGGAATCGATGATCGGCAAGCCGACGAAGTCGGAAATCCCTGTGCTGGCGCCAATTGGCGGAGAGGCGGTGGAGCGGCTGGTGGGGCCGGGACAGGTGATTCAAGCGGGCGCGACGCAGGTGTTCACCATCTCGAACATGGACTCTGTGTGGGTGATGGCGAACGTCTACCAGAACGACTTGCCGCACGTGAGACTTGGCGATCCGGTGACGGTGACAACCGATTCGTATCCGGGCACGGAATTTCACGGAAAGATTTCCTATATGTCCTCGGCTCTCGATCCGAATACGCGCACGCTGCAGGCACGCATCGACGTTAAAAATCTGGGAGACAAGCTGAAAAAAGATATGTACGTAGTGGCGACGGTGAAGGGCGGCACGATTCCCAACGCGCTGATGGTGCCTCATGCGGCGGTGATGCGCGACAACGTAAACCAGCCGTATGTGTATGTGGTGGGACAGAACAACCAGTTTTCGCGCCGTTCGGTAACGATTGGCGAAACCAACGAGACCAGTTCGCAACTGACGAGCGGCGTGGCGGCGGGCGAACGCGTAGTCGGTGACGGCAGTTTATTCCTGCAGTTTGCGAATGCGTTGCAACAATGAGCGCTGAAATCGAAACTAGCGAGAACGGAAGCAACAGCCGCGGCGGCATGATTCACCGCATCGTGCAGGTATCGCTGCGACAGCGGTTCCTGGTGCTCATGATGGTGCTGTTCATGAGCATTTGGGGCGTGGTGTCGTTCCGGAAGATGCCGGTCGATGCGTACCCCGACCTGGCGCCTCCGATGGTCGAGATCATCACGCAGTGGCCAGGGCACGCCTCCGAAGAGATGGAGCGGCTGATCACGATTCCACTCGAAGTGGAGATGAACGGTGCGCCTCACCTGGTGGTGATGCGCTCGATCACGCTGTACGGGCTCTCCGACGTCATCCTCACCTTTGAGGACGACACCGACAACTATTTCGCGCGGCAGGAGGTTTTCCAGCGTCTCGCCGATGCCGAGCTACCATCGGGTGTAACGACGTCGTTAGCGCCGCTTTCCAGTCCCAGCGGACTGGTTTATCGCTATGTGCTCGAAAGCCCCGACCGCAGTCCGCAGGAGTTGAAGACGATCCAGGACTGGATCGTGGAGCGATCTTATCGTTCGGTGAATGGCGTTGCAGACGATTCGGGATTTGGTGGCACGACCATGCAGTACCAGGTGCTGCTCGATCCGGCGCGGATCTTCGGCTATCACCTCACGGTTCCGCAGGTGATGCAGGCGCTTTCGAACAACAACTCGAACGCCGGCGGCGGCTTCTACTCACAGGGCGGCCAATTCTATTACGTACGCGGCATCGGGTTGGTGCGCGACACAAAAGATATTGAGAACATCGTTGTCGGCGAGAACAAGGGCGTGCCGATCCTGATCCGCGACATCGGGCAGGTGGAGATCGGTCACGCGCCACGCTTGGGGCAGTTCGGTTTCCAGAAGAACGACGATGCTGTGGAAGGCGTCATCCTGATGCGGCGCGGCGAGCAGACCCAAACCGTGCTGGGCGACGTGGAGAAGAAAACCGAGCAACTGAACAAGCAGGTGCTGCCAAGGGACGTGAAGATACGGCCGTTCTACGACCGCAGCGACCTGGTGGACCTGACGACGAGCACGGTGGAAGATAACCTGTTGCGCGGCATGATTCTGGTCTTCCTGGTGCTGATCTTCTTCCTGGTCAGCATCCGCGCGGCGGTCATTGTCTCGTTGACGATTCCGTTATCGCTGCTATTCGCCTTCATTATTCTGCACGCGCACGACGTGTCGGCGAACCTGCTTTCGATTGGTGCCATCGACTTCGGCATCATCATCGACGGAACGGTGGTGATGATGGAGAACATCTATCGCGAGCTGGCGGAACGCGCTGGAACCGAATACAAGCTGAACGATGTCATCCTGCACGCCGCGAAAGACGTGGACCGTCCGATCTTCTATTCGGTCGCGGTAATCATCGCCGGTTACTTACCGATTTATGCGCTCAGCGGGCCCTCGGGCAAGTTGTTCCACCCGATGGCCGACACCATGTCGTTCGCATTGCTCGGCGGGCTGATACTAACGTTGACGTTAGTGCCGGTGCTGGCATCGTACTGGTTCACCAAGGGCGTAAAGGAAAGGGTCAACAAGCCTTACGAGGCGGTGAAGCGCTTCTACGCCGGCAAACTTGACTGGTGCCTGAATCACCCGGGCTTCACGCTTGCAGCGGCGACGATCATCTTCGGGCTCTCGCTGCTGCTGGTGCCGTTCATCGGCGGCGAATTTATGCCCCACCTCGATGAAGGCGCGCTGTGGGTGCGTGCAACCATGCCGTACACAATCTCGTTCGACGAGGCATCGCGAATCGCACCACAAGTGCGTGACATCCTGATGTCGTATCCGCAGGTAACGGTGGTTGGATCGGAGCTCGGTCGTCCTGACGATGGCACGGATCCGACGGGATTCTTCAACTGTGAGTTCTACGTGGGACTGAAGCCGTACAACGATAAATCATGGAAACAGGGTGATGTTCGCGATAAGGATGAGTTGATCAAGTCGGTGGACAAGCGGCTGAGCGCGTTTCCCGGCATCATCTTTAATTACACGCAGCCGGCCGAGGATGCCGTTGACGAGGCGCTTACCGGGTTGAAGAGCTCGCTGGCGGTGAAAGTGTATGGATCCGATCTCAACGTGCTGGAAGACAAGGCCGTGCAGATCAAGAACGCGCTGCAACGTGTCCCGGGATTCACGGAGCTGACAGTGGTGCGCGAACTCGGGCAGCCAAACCTTACAATCGATGTCGATCGCGAGAAGATCGCGCGCTATGGCGTGAACGTTTCGGATGTCGAAGCAGTAATCCAGGCGGCCGTCGGCGGACAGGCGACGACGCAAGTGATCCAGGGCGAAAAGCTCTTCGACCTCGTCGTGCGCATGCAGCCGCAATTCCGCAGTACTCCGGATCAAATTGGAAACCTGCTGGTTGGGACGCCGGATGGCCTGCAGATCCCGCTAAAAGAATTGTCCATCATCAAGGAAAACAGCGGCGCGTCGTTCATCTATCGCGAAGACAACTCGCGTTATATCGGTGTGCAATACAGTATTGAAGGCCGGGATCTGCAACGCGCGGTTGAAGATGGGCAGCAGGCTGTTAACAAAGTTGTGCACCTGCCAGAAGGCTACTGGATGACGTGGGGAGGCGAGTACAGCCAGTTTCTGGCGGCGAAAGAGCAGATTCAATACATCGGTCCGCTGGCGGTGCTCCTGATCTTCCTTATCTTGTTCGCGCTGTACGGGAACTTCAAATTCCCGTTCACGATTGCGTTAGGCGTGGTGATGACCGAGCCGGTCGGCGCGCTGATTGCGCTGAAGCTCACCAATACGCCGTTCAGCGTTTCGTCGGTACTCGGGTTGCTCGCGCTGATGGGCGTGTCGGTGGAGACGGCGGTCATTCTTGTTTCTTACATCAACAAGCTGCGGCTGGAAGGGAAGTCGATTCGCGAAGCGACGTACGAAGCGTCGCTGCTGCGACTAAGGCCGATCATGATGACAGCGCTGGTGGCGTGCCTGGGCCTGTTGCCGGCCGCGATGTCGCACGGTATCGGGTCAGATACGCAGCGTCCATTCGCAATTGTGATCGTTGCGGGACTGATGTCGCGCCTGCTGCTGGGATTCTTCGTCAACCCGGTGCTGTACGAGATGGTGGCGAAACCAGACGACGTGCTGCAGGTGTAGCTCCGGGAGACTAACGGTAGAGTTACGTTTTCAGGAATCGCCGAAAACCTCCTTATCTATAGCCGAGTTGCCGGGGAGCAACTCTGCAGGTTGCTGTAAAAGTTAACAGCTGCCATCCTTTCCCATCGAGGCGCACACTTTTTCTGCGCCACTCGTCTTGATCGAGAGTGGAATCACACAAACACAACCCGGGGACCGCGCCACTTTTCTTGTGGGAGCGATTCAAGGAGACTCGTATGGCCAAAAAGAATGACTCCCACTCCAGCGATCAACCACAGAAGAGCGGCCGCGGAACCCCGGAGGTCCTGCCTCGTCCGGACTTTCACTTTCCGGGCGAGGTAGGACGCACCTATCTCGACTCCGATCCGGCGCAGTTCCCCAAGCCAGTGCAGGCCCCGCAGGGCGCGCCGAACATTTTGCTGATCCTGATCGACGATTGCGGGTTCGGCCAGTACGGCACGTTTGGCGGCGGAATTCCTTCTCCAACCATGGACCGGCTGGCCGCGGAAGGATTGCGTTACAACCATTTTCACACCACGGCGCTTTGTAGTCCGACGCGAGCGGCGCTGATCACAGGTCGCAATCATCACTCCGCGGCATTCGCGGGCATTACGGAATTGGCGACCGGATACGACGGCTACACCTGCATCCTGCCGAGAAGCTGCGGTACCGTCGGCGAAGTGTTGCGCCAGAACGGATACATGACTGCGTGGATCGGGAAAAACCACAACACGCCGACCTGGGAGACGAGCGCCGCGGGTCCGTTTGATCGCTGGGCCAACGGATTGGGGTTCGACTACTTCTACGGCTTTAACGGTGGCGATATGAACCACTGGAACCCGATTCTGTTTGAGAACCGCAACCTGGTGCCGGCATCTGCCGATCCTGACTATCACCTGACCACCGATCTTGCCGACAAGGCGATCGCCTGGGTGCGGCAAGCAAAGAGCATCTCTCCCGGCAGACCGTATTTTCTATATGTCGCGACGGGCGCGACGCATGCGCCGCATCACACACCGAAAGAGTGGATTGAAGAATTCAAGGGCAAGTTCGACGAAGGCTGGGACAAATATCGCGAAGAAACGTTGAAGCGCCAGAAGAAGTTGGGCGTAGTTCCGCAGGACACGAAGCTGACCGCGCGCTCCAAAGGGCTGCCGGCGTGGGACTCGCTGAATGCCGATCAGAAACGTTTGTACGCGCGAATGATGGAAGTGTTTGCCGGATACGCCGCGCATTGCGACTTCGAGTTGGGTCGCGTGGTAGAGGCCGTTAAACAGATGCCCGACGCGGACAATACGCTGATCATTTATATCGCCGGTGACAATGGCGCCAGCGCCGAAGGAGGCCTGGAAGGATCGCTGTGCGAGAACATGTTCTTCAACGGCTTCTCCGAGAAATGGCAAGACAATATCAAGGCGATCGACGAACTCGGCGGACCGAAACACTTCAATCATTTTCCAGCCGCATGGGCGCACGCGATGAATACGCCGTTCCAGTGGACCAAACAGGTGGCGAGCCACTTCGGAGGGACGCGCAATCCGATGATCATCTCGTGGCCGGCACGGGTGAAAGATAAAGGTGGAGTGCGAACCCAGTTCCTGCACACGATTGATATCGTCCCGACCTTATACGAGCTTTGCGGCATCACGGCGCCGACCGACTTGAACGGAACGAAGCAGAAATCGATTGAAGGAGTCAGCTTCGCGGAGACCCTCGATGACGCAAGCGCAAAAAGCAAGCGCAAGACGCAATACTTCGAGCTGGGGTGCAACCGCGGCCTGTATCACGATGGATGGATGGCGTCGTCGCCGGCATTTGTGCCATGGGATCCGAATCGCGAAGGATACGATCCGGACAAAGCGCCATGGGAGCTTTACAAGATTGATGAAGACTTTTCGCAAGCGAATGACCTGGCGAAAGAATACCCGGAGAAGCTACGGCAACTTCAGGATTTGTGGTGGATCGAGGCGGCGAAGTACAACGTGCTCCCGCTGGATTGGCGCGGGGCAATCCGTATGAACTCCGAGTTGATGGGAAGGCCGAGCCTGATCGCCGGAAGAACGAAGATGTCGTACTTCCAGGGCACGATCGGTGTGCCCGACGCCGCGTCGCCGCCGATGTGCAACAAGTCGTGGACGATTACGGCCGATATTGAAGTTCCGGATGATAAAGCCAGTGGCATGATCGTGACGCATGGCGGCCTCGAGGGCGGATACGGTTTGTACCTGCGCGACGGCAAGCCGACCTTTGTTTACAACTATCTCTCCATCGACCGCCCAACGTTTGCGGCCAAAGAGACGGTGCCGAAGGGGAAGTCCCAGATCGTGGTTGATTTTGCGTATGACGGTGGCGGTATGGGCAAAGGCGGCGAGATTACGATGAAGGTCAACGGCAAGAAGGTCGCCGGGGGACGGTTGGAGCGGACGATCCCGATCCAGTTCTCGCTCGGGGAAGGGGTGGACATCGGAATGGATGTTGGATCTCCGATCGACTTTACTTACCAGTTACCGTTCGCATTCACGGGGAACATCGATAAGGTGACGATCGAACTCAAGCCGGAAGCGGAAAGTCGGCTGAAGGCCGCTTAACAACTATCTTTTTCGCGCTTCTGCAACAAAGCGGAAGGTCCCCGGGCTTCTGCTTCCAAACTCATCGCGGCACTCTCTCGCCTCTGCCGACTGAGCGGCCATTCGCTACACGATGCAAAAGCACTCGTCACAGTGACAGATGTGCGCTTTCTGCTGTGTAATCATTGCGTTTCCGCTCTCGATGCGAGAACATAGATAGTTTGTTACTACACCTCCAGCACTATTAGATAGGAAGCATTCATGGCAAAAAGGGAAACATCTGCTTCCACCCAGAAGGGTGGTCCCCAGGGAGCGGAGATTGCGCCGGCCAAGGGCAAACTTGGCGTCATGATCCCCGGAATGGGCGCCGTAGCGACAACGTTTGTCGCCGGCGTCGAAGCGGTACGCAAAGGCATCGCCGAGCCGATCGGCTCACTCACACAGATGGGCACCATCCGGCTGGGCAAGCGCACCGATGGACGCTCGCCGAAGATTAACGAATTCGTTCCGCTATCGAAGCTGAACGACCTGGTCTTCACCGGCTGGGACATTTTCGAAGACAACATGTATGACGCCGCCACCAAGGCCGGCGTACTTGATTACCGCCTGCTCGAGAAAATCAAACCCTTCCTCAAAGGCATCACGCCGATGAAGGCGGTCTTCGATCACGATTACGTGAAACTGATCGATGGTCCCAACAAGAAGAAGGGAAAGAACAAGATGGATCTTGCCGAGCAGCTGCGTGAGGACATTCGCAACTTCCGTAAGAGCTCGAAGGCCGATCGACTGGTGGTGATGTGGTGCGGATCCACTGAGGCCTTCCTGAAGCCGGGCGGCATTCACTCTACGGTCGAGAAGTTCGAAAAGGCGCTCACTAAGAGCGATCCGAAGATCGCGCCATCGATGATCTATGCCTACGCCGCCTTGAAAGAAGGTGTGCCGTTCGCCAATGGCGCGCCGAATCTAACCGTAGACATTCCCGCCATGCTCGAGCTCTCGCGCGAAATGGAAGCGCCGATCTGCGGTAAGGACTTCAAAACCGGCCAGACGCTGATGAAGACCATCCTCGCGCCCGGCTTCAAAGCTCGCCTGTTGGGCATGAGCGGATGGTTCTCGACCAACATTCTCGGCAACCGCGACGGTGAAGTGCTCGACGATCCGGCGTCGTTCAAGACCAAGGAAGAGTCGAAGCTGTCGGTGCTCGAATACATCCTGCAGCCCGAGCTGTATCCGCAGCTTTACGGAAACATCACGCACAAGGTGAAGATCAACTACTACCCGCCACGCGGCGACAATAAAGAAGGTTGGGACAACATCGACATCTTCGGATGGCTCGGCTATCCGATGCAGATCAAAGTCGACTTCCTCTGCCGCGACTCGATCCTGGCGGCGCCGATCGTGCTCGACCTGGTGCTGTTCATGGACATGGCCCAGCGCACGAAGGGCCTCAAAGGCCTCGGCATCCAGGAGTGGTTGAGTTTCTACTTCAAGTCGCCGATGACAGTGCCGGGATTGTATCCCGAACACGATCTATTCATTCAGCTGATGAAGTTGAAGAACACGCTGCGTCACCTCAAGGGCGAAGAATTGATCACCCACTTAGGACTGGAGTACTACGACTAATCGCATTGCGATACATGTCCTTTCGAGCCCCTGCTTGCGAGCAGGGGCTTTTTGCTGGCCGCGACTTTGAGTGCCAGAAAGGGTTCTACTCTGGTGCAGCACCGGAAGGCCGCTGCGCATCAATCTGCAGTAGTGACCGGGTTGTACATGGGGCGGCAACTCGGCATGGGAGGATGTACCTTGAAAAAAGCTGGATTACTGGCGTGCCTCTTGTTCTTCTTTGCTGCCTTCGGCTCTGCGGCATTTGCGCAGGGAGGCGACGTGGCGTTTGGGGTTGGCACTTTGCTAGCACCAGGCCCATCGAATTCCGACCTCAACTCGGGATTTTTCTTCACGCCGACAATGGCTGGCGGAACCTATCTGAACTTCAGCGGCGACTTTCTGCTGAAGCATCATCTCGGCGTGCAGGGAGAGATCGCCTGGCGCGCGACCGACAATCTCTATCTCGGATATCAACCATATCGCCCCCTGTTCTATGATTTTGGCGGAATTTATGCGAATCGCCTCAACAAGCACGTAGGGGTAGAGGCGAGCGCCGGAATCGGTGCCACGAGCATTCGCTTCTACAATAACTATTACACTTGCGGTTACGTCTCTGGTTGCACGAACTACACCAGCAGCAATCACTTTATGGGCGCGTTCGGCGGTGGCATTAAGTTTTATCCCACGCACAGCATCTTTATTCGTCCTGAAGTGCGGTATTACCTGATCCATAACAACGTAGAGTTCGCCAGCGGCCATGCGCTGCGTACAGGTGTGTCGATCGGCTACACGTTCGGTGGAGACTAAGAAGAGAGTTCTTGGGATCTTGAAGCCACAACGGCGGCCGGTTCCGATCGGCCGCTTTTCCTTTTCCGTAAGGTTGTGAAAATCTGGCTGGCAGAGTGGCACAGCTCTCGATTGCGTGATAATATCCCTAGCCTGCTATTTGTTCGCGACCTGTGTAGCGCTTCCGCTCGTTGTTTCTGGACTGCCTGCCCACGCCGTGAGTGGATTGAACTCTCCTTTCGAAAAACGTGAAGAGGTGTCCGTGAAGAATATTTACGTGGGCAACATGAGCTTCCATACTGACGAAGAGACCCTGCGCTCGACGTTTTCGCAGTTCGGTACGGTCGACGCGGTAAACATCGTGCGTGATCGCGACAGCGGCCAGCCCCGCGGGTTTGCGTTCGTCGAGATGTCGAATGACAGCGAAGCCGATGCGGCGATGGCGCAATTGAACGGCAGCACACTCGACGGCCGTCAATTGACAGTGAATGAGGCGCGTCCGAAGACTGAACGCGGCGGATTTGGTGGTGGCGGCGGTCGCGGCGGCGGTTTCGGCGGAGGCCGCGGCGGCGGACGTCCGGGCGGCGGCGGTGGCCGTGGTGGCAGTCGTGGCGGCGGTGGTCGCGATCGTGGTGGGGATCGTGGCGGTGGCGGCAATCACTGGTAAGTTAAGACGAAAATCTTGCGAGACGCGGACAGCGATGTCCGCGTTTTGCTTTTCAGGCAAGCGTGAGTTGTAAACCATTGAACGACGCTCGCGCGGCATATTCGATGTGCAGAACGCGGCGTCTTCGCTCCGACTTCGATTTCGAAGAGGCATGGACGATGAGCGGTCGCATGAGCACGAGTCCGCCACGCTTTACCGTGCATTCGACCGGCTCGAGCAGGGTCGAAAGATGGAAGATTTCGTCGTCACTGAGAACGCCGCGATTGTGAGTGCCGGGAAGGATGCGCAAAGGTCCGTTGTCGGCGGCGGAGTCGTCCAGGTGAATTCGAATCGCGAGAATCTGTTCGAGCACACTCGCAGGGGCATGCGCGTAGTTAACACCATCTTTAACCGACCAAGGTCCCCATCCGGGAGTGTCGAGTCTTTCCCGGAGAGGAAGCGCCGTGTCCTGATGCCAAACCACCAGCCAGTTCGCGTCGGGCGACTTATCGAAGAGCGTGGCGTGAAAAGGAAAAGCGTTCGGGCCCAGAACTTCCTTTGCCAGATGGAGCAGGCGCGGGTTATTGGCAACGTCCGAAACTGCCGGATGACCCATTACGTGACGGATACCCGCGCGAGTGCGAGGCAGGGAAGCGGCGCTGAGATCGTCCGAGAGGCGATCCATCTCTTCTGTGGTGAACACGTTCGATTCGATCGCGAAGCCATGTTCGACGAGTGAGTCGCAGCCGACTTCAGATCGGGAAGCCATCGCAACGATTGTACTTACTCCGGCCGCGAGCGCACGAAGGTAAAGCGTTCTTTCAGCTGCAGGAATGGACGCTCGAAGAAGCGGTACGACGCCATCGCGCAGGCGATGGAGAGCGCGAGAACGAGCGCCGTTCCGACGACAGGTGCGGCGATCGGCGGAAGGTGAAGCGAAGACGTCGCGCTCGACAGCCACTGCGGTCGAAGATTGAAGACCGCGTGAAACAGAAACGAGTGGAACATATACAGGCCGAACGAGATGCGTCCGAGATAGACGAGCCAGCGCGGAATGTAGCGTTCCGATATTCCGAACGCGGCAAGAAAGAAGAGAACCGATCCGGCGAGAACCATCGACCAGCCGATCAGCGCGCCGGCGACCGTGGGATGGCCGTCGTAGCTCTTCACATCGAATGCCATCACCGGAATGATCCAGAGTGCAGCGGCCACGAGGAACGCCAGTGCGCGAATCCACAGCGTCCATCGCGGAACGCGGCCACGGAGAAGGATCGCGAGCAGCGCTCCGGCGGCGAAAAACTGAAACTGGAACCAGCTGTTCACCCACTGTCCGCTCTCGCCGCTATAAACCTTGTGCGCGTAATGAATGCTGACGATGAATGAGACCGCGACCAGCACAACGCTAAGGGCCGCAAGCAGTTTGCGCCCGCCGAAACGGGTGAGCAACGGAATCGCGATGTAGAACTGCTCTTCGACGGCGATGCTCCATAGCGGATCGACAGCGCCGGCGATCCAGCCGTGGCGCAGGATGTACCAGTTCCCGGCAAAGAACGTGAACGCCAGCCACGCCATCGGCTGGTGCGGAGAGATATCGGAAAGCCAGTGGCCGAGGACGACCAGTCCGTAAAACACCGCGAAGTACAGCGGCCAGATGCGCAGAATGCGCCGCACGTAGAACGATTTGATATGGATGTCGCCGGTCTGTTCGCGCTCGCGCAGCAGCAGTTCAACGATGAGGAACGAACTCAGCAGGAAGAAGATAGGTACGCCGAAGGCTCCGGCAGTTAGCACGTCGAACAGCGTGCGATGGATTCTCGTGTCGAACGGAACATAATCCATCCAGTGGAAGGCGAACGTGCAGAGGAACGCGAAGAATCGCAGCGCATCAAGTTCGGGGCGGTAGAAGCGCTGACCCTTAGGTTCTTGATGGTTGACGGCGCTCGCGTTGGTCGATGTAAGAGTTGGCGAGGGCAAGTTCATTTCTGATGCCAGTCGGCGAGGGGCTCGTCCGTCTGGAGAATAAGTAGATCAAGTTCGTGATTAGGATGAAAGTTCATGCGAAGGGCTTCGTAACGGGTTGCTGCGGTCTGTTTCAGGTCTTTTTCACAGCTGACGAGAACGTCGTATGAGTGATCGGTCGTGACCGTCAGGTGGAAGTTCTTGATAGGGCCTTGCCACGTGTTTGCGGTGGTGAGGATGTACTGTATTTGTCTTTCGTAGAATTCGATTTCGTCCTTCTTCTTTGGGTGGTTCTTTCGCACCCTATCCAGTTGCTGTTGAACTCGCGACGGGTCTCCGCAATATTCTTTGTCCCTGGCTCGACCTACTCCTTCGTAGAAATATCCGCCACCGACGACGGGCCGATAGGTGTGCCTGATGGTGATGCTGCTGTGCGCCGGGAACCTTTGAGACCAGAAGTACTGAACGCGTGTTTGCCACCAAGGCCAGTGTTCGCTGATGTTGTTCCTTGAATCTTCTTCATCAACGATAATCTCTTCTTTGGCGAGTTGTTCACGGACATTGGGCGCCAACTTCCTGATTGCAGTGCTGCAACTGGAATCGTAAACCGACAACGGTAATCCGATGGACCGGAGTCTGGATGTTATGTCGTGGCCATTTTTGAATGCCCGCACTTCCGTGTGGGGGCTGACCGGCCTGCCATCGACCTCGACCTTGAAATGTACGAAGTTCAGTGGGTCTTTCGCCGGGATTTCCATCGGCTCATTCGCGACCTCCGCACCATCGAGTTCTGGAAGTGGGAATGCGACTGTCGCGTCAATATCTCGATCGGTATCGTTGCGGAAGACATACTTCACAGTGATTAGGTGACTGGAGATCGTGAGGTCTTCCGATTCCATGCTGATGGCGGTAGTCTTCGAGGAAACGAGTCCGCCAGCACCTAGGGTGACGAACGTGTCGTTGGCTCGTAAATGGGTCGAGAGGAGAACAAGGAACGTAAGCAGTGTGAGTCGCATTGGCTCGCAAAAGGAATGCGCGGGCGAGAACGCCCGCGCTACAGCCGGCGAGACGCCTAGGCTTTAGAACGGTATATCGTCATCCGTGATCTGCGTTGCGCCTTCGTAGTCGGGTGCGCCTGCGCTCTGATTCATGCCGCCGGCATTGGCGTTAGCTCCACGGGAACGCGATCCGCCTTCTTCGCCAGACCCGCCGCCGGCACCTTGGCCTCCGCCGAGCAGCACCAGGTCCTGTGCCACGATCTCGGTGGCGTACTTTTTCTCGTGCGTGTTCTTGTCTTCCCACGAGCGGGTCTGCAAGCGTCCCTCGATGTAAACTGAGCGACCTTTCTTCAGATATTCGCCCGCGATCTCAGCCAGCCGCTGCCACGCCACCACGCGATGCCATTCGGTGCGGTCTTGCCAGTTGCCTTCTTTATCTTTGTAGCGCTCGTTGGTGGCCAGCGCGAGAGTGGCAATGGCTGTGCCTTGCGGGGTGTAACGGAGCTCCGGGTCTTTGCCGAGATTGCCGATCAGGATAACTTTATTAACGCTCTTTGCCATGAGTGCAGCCTCCGAGTTATACGGGCGCACAGGCAGGAATGCCTGCGCCACACATGCAGAATAGGGAACTATAGCAGACGCAATGACGATCGTCGGGAGGCTTTTCGAAGAAAAAATTGGAAATCAAACTGCTGCGCGGCCCACTTTGAAACTCGGCGGCAGCAGCTTATTTTCGTCGGCGGTGCCAGGTCACAAAGCCGAAGCTCACGATTCTCTTACGATGCGATGGAGTGGCCAAACCCCCGCGTGTTGCCATCGATTTCCGCTGGCTCGATGACCTGTGCCTGTGTAACGGGCAGTACCGTTACGCCGTCGATCTGATCCGCGGACTTGCGGAGCTCGATGCGGACTTGCAGTTTGTCGTCCTGGGATCGAAGCCGGAGCCGGTCGCAGAAATCGCCGATGTCTTTGCGGGCCGTGAGCAATGGCAGTACAGGCCACTTCCGCGAACCACGGGACGCAGAAGCCTGTACCGCGAGCACTGGAATTACTTCCGGATGTTGGAAGGTTTGGGGTCGTCAACGTCACGTTCACCGAATCACGGTGCACCGTTCGACCTTCTTCACGTGCTGCATTCGTTTGTGCCCGTCTCGCCGCCGATCCCGGTAATCGAAACCGTGTACGACATGATGCCGGAATTGTTTCCGGAATACGCCGCAACCATTCAATCGCGCGACTATCGCATTCATAAGTGGGCATTCACTCAGTTCGCCACACGCGCCATCGCGATTTCGCAAACGACTGCCAACGATCTGCACCGGCTCTGGAATTTCCGCCGCGACCGCATCGATGTCGTGTACCTCGGCCCGAAACTGCCGGCTGCAAACGGGACGGTGACGCGGTCCGAAGTACCGATCATCTTGAGTCCGTACAATCTCGAGCCGCGAAAGAATCTGTCACGATTGCTCAAAGCCGTGGCGAAGCTGCGATGTGCCGGCGTGCAATGCAAGCTAGTGCTGTTCGGGCACGCGGCCGTGAACGAGGAAAGAGAGCGTGAATTTCAGGATGCCATCGCGCGCCTCCGATTGGAGTCTTGCGTCGAATTAACGGGGCGCATATCCGACGAAGAGCTGACCGGCCTGTACCGGCGCTCTTCCGTCTTCGTGTTCCCATCCTTATATGAAGGATTCGGTCTGCCGGTCTTGGAAGCGATGAGTTGTGGCGCGCGTGTCATCGCGCACGACGCGTCGGCGATGGCGGAGGTGGTGGGCGACGCAGGCTACCTGGTGGACATGAACGACCCTGCGGCCATCGCGAACGCTATTCGTCGTGCGATGAACGATGCGGAGATCGGTGATCGCGCGCGCCTGAGGGCACAACAATTTAGCCGCGAACGAATGGCAAGAGAAACACTCGAGGTGTACAGAAACGTGCTCAGTCGTTTCTGAGTTCCTGACGCCATCCCTGGCGAAGGGTCTGCATCACTCACCGCCTCGGCTCCATCTACTGCTTTTGACACATTCCCGGTTCTGGCGTCTTCGACGTCGTCATGCACGCGGCCTCAAAATACTTCTGGCCGCTAAATTCCTGCATGAACAGCACCGTTCGCATGCTATGGTCCGGGTCAGCATCCGAGACTACGGGCATCGTCTTCGGCTCCGCCGCATCCGGCTTGCCGGCGAACGATTCTTCAATCACGCGGCCTTGCAACTTGCCGTTCGAAGGCATGTTCAGTCCGAGAATTCGTGCTAACGTTGGCGTTATGTCGGCATTGCTCACGGGCGCCTTGTCCACGTAACCTGACTTGAAGTCCGGCCCAATCGCTGCCATGTTGTTCCACGTGCATTCACGGCCGAAGCCGCCGTGGTTGCCCTGTCCCTCCTGCAGCGATGTATCGGAGACCTGAACCCCCAGCATCACGTCTCCCGGATTCAGATAAAAGTTCTTGAACGCCACCACAATGCTTGGCCGTGGCATCGGCGCCGACCCCACCAGATCGATCGCACTAAGCGGAAGCGTTGCGGGAATCTTGCCGTACTTGTCGTCCACAAAGATGCTGGAGACGTAGTCGAAGCCGAGCAGCGTTTTCACGATGCGTTGCACCGTTTCCGGATTGCTGTCAGGAACGTAGATCAGATCGGATCCACCATTCGCCGCGACGATCGCAAGCGCGTCCGAGCCATCGGCCTTGTAAATGTTGGCGCCGAGCAGACCGTTGCCGTGAATCGGATGGTCCCACTGATCGGTGGGATGAAAGAACTCATCGACATTCAGATGGACCTGCTTGTACGGAGTGCGGGAACCGGCAGCTTCCGGCGCATCCGGATCCCAAAGCTTGGTTTGCATTGCCCACGCCAGATCGATGGCGAGGAAACCGCTGGGCAAAAATCCTTTGGGAGTGTCGAGGTGACCCGCGGCGTCGTTGTAAAAGTGCTGTGCCGATTGCGATTTTGTCACCGTGCCCGCACGATCGAGTTCGCGGCGGCTGATCGTCGCGAAGCCGTGGTCGGAGGTGATGAAGACATCTGTATTCTCTTTAACTTTCGGGTTAGCGTCGAGCCATTGCATGATCTGGCGCAAAGTGCGGTCGGCATTCTGAATCGCGAGCTTGCAGGTGGGGCCGTTGATGCCGGGCACCAGTTGATTCAGGCTGTCTCCGTTGTTGTGTTGAGTGGCGTCGGGATCGCGCGACCAGAACAGCATCGCGAACGGCTTGCCCGATTCGACGAACATCGGAAGAACTGCGCGGGTGGCGACGTCGGTCATCCATTGTTGCTGAAACGTGTTTGCGCTCAGCGTGCCGGGTTTCAGAGCGGTGCCGGCGTAGCCGTTGTCATACGGGGACTTGTCGGGGAACCCATTGGTGCGGGCCGGAGCCACCAGCGGAATGTCGAGCTTGACCAGTCGTTCCACTAACGCCGGTGGCAGAGGAATGGATGAAGGCTGGTGCGTCACCGGATCGAGAGCGGTCGCATCATCGACGAAGATCGTTTCCGGCACGGGATAACGCTCGTGATCGGGATTGATCTGCGAGACATCCTGGATCGCCGTTGGCCCAATCTTGCCGATAGCCGCCGTGTTGTATCCATTCTTGCGCGCGACCGCGAGCAGCGTAGCTTCGTTCAGATAGTCGCCGTTCATGTGGCTGTCGAGGTCGGCCAGAATTTCATCGTTCTCGATGAATGGAATGATCGTACCGGGACCGCGGTCGAAGTTGCCGGTGTCAAAGATCCGGAAGCGCGTGTAAAGACCGTTGCTGAAATCGCCGGTGTCGCCGAGGCGGTGGCCGGTGGCAATCGCCGAAGCATTGGCGGTCGTGAACGTCGGGAACAGGGAATAGCTGTTTTCGAAGTTCACGCCCTTGGTGCGGATAGCGTATAGAGTCGGTGTGTCGGTTTCATTCACCGAGCCGTGACGAAATCCGTCGGCGACAAAAATGATGATGTTGCGATGGGTAGGCGACGGCTGTTGGGCTTGCGCGAAAGAAACGATGAAGAGAAGAAGGCCCAGATACGCGAACTTAGTGCGAGGGGTACGAAACACCGCTTGCGACAAAATCATGGCGTTGGAAACTTAACATACTGAATGTAGATGTCGGATCACGCCATAGCCTCGAAGAACAGAGGCCGATCGAACGACGGACCCTATGCAGCGTTTTTGCCTCCGCACGAACCAGAGAACTTTGGCGCCAAGCAATCCACAATCGTCCCGATGAGCCCGTTTTTTTCCCATTTCGTGGCCCCCCAAGCAAGCGCCGAATGTGGCAATCTGCCCCCTAAGTACCTGAAAAAGCAATACCCTAGCGCAAAAAGCACGCTCCACAAAAACTTCCAAATGACCGTTCAATCCCGGAAAATCGCCGTTCGGTAGTTTGTGGATGAGTAATTTGACCTAGAGGTCAACAATAGGCGGGACTGCACACCAGTGGGGTGGGGCAGCAGTGTATTCACCAGCAATGACTTATCTCGGAAAGGTGATGGCATGAGCACTTCGACTCATCCGGCCACCAGCGGCGGACTGATCCAGATTGCACCCACGGAACCCAATGGGCGCACCCTCGATACGGCAACCCTAGAAGAACTAATCCGCGAACGAGTGGCAGCGGAACGGGCACGCCTGGAGCAGGCGGCCGGCGTAGTTCACAAGCAAGTTCATCATTTCCATAAACCCATCGAGCGTCCGTTTACCGCCGAGCAGCGCGGCAAAACAACGCTACTCTTCGGCGGACTGACCTGGAAGCACGAAAAGCTGGTGCATGGCGCACTTGAAGGTCTCGGCTACAAGTGCGAAGTGGTGCCAGTGCCCGACGTGAAGGCGTTCCAGCTGGGCAAGGAATACGGCAACAACGGCCAGTGCAATCCGACGTACTTCACGGTCGGCAACGTCGTGCAGTACTTGCAAAAGCTCGAAGAGTCCGGTATCCGCAAGGAAGATCTGATCAATAACTACATCTTCCTCACGGCGGGCGCATGTGGTCCATGCCGCTTCGGCATGTACGAAGCTGAGTACCGCCTGGCGCTGCGCAATGCCGGGTTCGATGGTTTCCGCGTGATCCTGTTCCAGCAGTCGGGCGGCTTGAACCAGTCGGATGCCGAAGCCGGGCTCTGCATGAATCTCGATTTCTTCCTGAACCTGCTGAACGCGCTGAATATGGGCGACATCGTGAATGAAGTCGCGTACCAGATTCGCGGGTTCGAGGTGAATGCCGGAGAGACCGACGCCATCCTCGAAGAATCGATCGACTATCTGCACGAAACGCTGAAGAAGAACTCGCCATGGTCGGTCGAATCGAAGCTCGGCAAGATGGCCAACAAGATCCCGATGAAGGGAACGGTCGAGTATCTCGGCAAGTTCATCAACCAGTTGGTCAGCGACGATTACATGGAAGCTCTGAACCACGTTCGCGACCGCTACAACACCATCAAGGTCGACCGCTTCAAGGTGAAGCCGATCGTGAAGATCACCGGCGAATTCTGGGCGCAGACTACCGAGGGTGACGGTAACTTCAACATGTTCCAGTTCCTGCACCGCGAAGGCGCGCAGGTCATCGTCGAGCCCATCGGCACCTGGATCATGTACATGATTCACCAGGTCGTCCAGAAGATTAAGGACATGCGCGGACTCGAAGAGGGAACCGTGATGCCGCCGGCATGGCGTATCGACAAGCACGCCAAGATCGAGTGGAACTACCGCAACAAGCTGATGAAGCTGAAGGCGGCAGAAGTCATCTTCGCCCGCGAGTATCACCGCATCATCGATGCGCTGGGTGGAACCGGTCACCGCCTGGTCGATCAGTATGAACTTCAGCGGCTCGGACATCCTTATTACAACTCGCGCGCGGGTGGCGGCGAAGGCCACCTGGAAGTCGCAAAGAACATTTACTACACCAACAAGGAACTGGCGCACATGGTGCTGTCGCTGAAGCCGTTCGGCTGCATGCCATCGACACAATCTGACGGCGCGCAGTCGGCGGTTGTTTCGCACTACAAAGACATGATCTTCCTCCCGATCGAAACCTCCGGCGAAGGCGAGATCAACGCGCACAGCCGTGTGCAGATGGCGCTCGGCGAAGCCAAGGCCAAGGCCAAGCTCGAGTTCGCGGAAGTCGTGAAGCAGACCGGCAAGACTCTGGATGAGCTGAAGGCATACGTCGAACAGCATCCGGAAATGCAGGCGGCGCTGTATCACGTGCCGAAATACAAGGGTGTGATCGGCACGGCGGCAAACTTCGCGGTACATGTGGCAGAGAAGATGGGCGCAAGCGTGCCCTATCACCAGGAAGCGCACTAGGTAGTCCGGGGCTTATGCCCCGGATCGCCTTGATATCCGGAATGACATTCGAATCCGGGATGTGAAATCCCGGACTACTATCGGAGCGACATGCCAGGACTGACCGAAAAAGCCAATCCGCAAAAAAAGTACGAGATGCTCTGGATGGGTGCCGATGTCGGCTCGACGACCGTCAAGGTGGTTGTGATCGACGGCGAGACCGACGAGATGCTCTGGGCTGACTACCAGCGCCATGAGACCAAGCAGCCCGAAAAGATGCTGGAGCTGTTGAAGCAGATCCAGCAGGATCTGCCGAACACTCCGTTCGAGAATTTCCGTGTGTTTATCACCGGTTCCGGCGGATCGGGGCTGGCGAAGCATATTGGCGCAAAGTTCGTGCAGGAAGTGAACGCCGTATCGCTCGCGGTGGAGAAGCTGTATCCCGAGTGCGGATCGGTAATCGAACTCGGCGGTCAGGACGCGAAGATCATCATCTTCAAGGAAGATCCTGAGACCGGCAAAAAGAAGAAGCTGCCTTCGATGAACGACAAGTGCGCGGGCGGCACCGGCGCCGTCATCGACAAGATCAACGCCAAGCTGCGCATTCCCGCCGATCAACTCTGCGAGATGGGTTACGAAGGCAAGAAGCTGCATCCGGTGGCCGGCAAGTGCGGCGTGTTCGCCGAGACCGACATCAACGGACTGCAGAAGCAGGGTGTGCCTCCCGATGAGCTGATGGCGTCGCTGTTCGAGTCCATCATCCAGCAGAACCTGTCAGTACTGACGCGCGGCAACACGTTGCGTCCGACGGTGCTCTTGCTCGGCGGGCCGAATTGCTACATCAAGGGCATGCGCGATTGCTGGAAGCACAACATCCCGAAAATCTGGGAAGAGCGCAATTATCCGCTGCCCGAAGGTGTCGATCCGCAATCGCTGATCAAGACTCCCGACAACGCGCAGTACTTTGCGTGCATTGGCGCGGTGGAGTTCGGCAAGAACGAAGATCCCGGACTCGGCGTATACCTCGGCTACGACAAGCTCGAGTGGTACATGACCGAAGGCCGCGCGCAGGAAAAAGCTAAGAAGGGTGGCGCGCAGGCGCTGGCAAAATCGCCGGAAGAACTCGACGCGTTCAAGCAGAAGTACACCAAGAAAAAGTTCATCCCGCACACCTTCCAGCCCGGAGAGGTCGTCGAGGGCTTTATCGGTATCGACGGAGGCTCGACTTCAACGAAAGCGGTGCTGGTCGATAAGGACCGCAACATCCTTTGCAAGACCTACCAGCTTTCGCGCGGGAACCCGATCGAAGACACGCAGGAAGTTCTGGCGAAGGTCGGCAAGCAGGTCACCGATCAGGGCGCAACGCTGAAGATCATGGGCGTCGGCACCACCGGTTACGCGAAGGACATCCTGAAAGATGCCGTCGGAGCTGACGTGGCACTGGTCGAGACGGTCGCGCATACGCAGGCGGCGTTGCACTTCTATCCGGATGCGGACGTGATCTGCGACGTCGGTGGCCAGGACATCAAGATCATCATCCTCAAAGACGGCCGCGTAAAAGACTTCAAGCTGAACACGCAGTGCTCGGCCGGTAACGGATACTTCCTCCAGGGCACGTGCGAAGGCTTCGGGTTCAAGGTCGAAGACTTCGCCGATATCGCGTTTAACGCGAAAGGCTACCCTCAGTTCGGCTACGGATGCGCGGTGTTCATGCAGTCCGACATCGTCGACTTCCAACGCCAGGGCTGGAAGCCGGAAGAAATCATGGCCGGTCTCTGCAACGTGTTACCGAAGAATATCTGGCTCTACGTTTCGCAGATCCCGAACCTGTCGGCGATTGGCACCAAGTTCGTCCTCCAGGGAGGCACGCAGCACAACATGGCTGCCGTGAAGTCGCAAGTGGATTTCATCGAGTCGCGCTTCAAGGGCAAGGAAGTTCAGGCCGAGGTGATTGTTCACCAGCACTGCGGTGAAGCGGGCGCCATCGGCTGCGCGTTCGAAGCGGTACGGTTGTGGGAGAACGGCATGAAGTCCGAATTCATCGGACTCGACGGCGTGGCTTCCATCACCTACACCACCACCCGCGAAGAGAACACGCGCTGCTACTTCTGCAAAAACAAGTGCCTGCGCACCTTCATCGACGTGAAGACGGCTGTACCGAACCCCAACTACAAGCCTCCGGTGAAGACCAAGGTTCCATTAGCCGAAGGCGCACAGCGACTCATCATCGCCACCTGCGAAAAGGGAACGGTCGAGAACGTGGAAGAGATGCGCGTCATCAAGGGCAACATTGACGCCATCAAGAAAGAGAATCCGAACCTGGTGGAGATCGCGGCGAAGAAGGCGTTCACCAGCTACGAGCCCGCGATCGTCGCCGATCCGCTCCCGAAATTCCAGCTCACCAAGGCGCAGAAAGACCGCGCCGAGAAGATGAAGAAGCGCGCCGAGCTGCGTATCGGTATGCCCCGCGCGCTCAACATGTATTCGTGCGGACCGTTCTTCACCGCCTACTTCGAATCGCTCGGACTGAAGGCCGAAAACCTGTTCTGGTCCGAATACACCAACGAACAGCTCTACAAGGAAGGCGCGAAGCGTGGCGCCATCGACCCCTGCTTCCCGTCGAAGGTCGGCATTCCACACGTGCACAACCTGCTGTACTCGGTGCATCCGAAGAAGAAGCTCGACATCATCTTCTTCCCGATGATCGACTCGCTGCCGACGTACCTGAAGTTCACACAGTCGAATCGTGCGTGTCCGACGGTGACCGCGACGCCGGCATCGGTGAAGGCGGCGTTCACCAAGGAAGGCGACATGTTCGCCGAGAAGGGACTCATCTGGAAGGACACGCTGACCTGCCTCGACAACGAGAAGATCATGCATCGCCAGATGTTCGACGACTGGAAAGACATCCTCGGCCTCAGCGAGGAAGAAAATCTCCGCGCCGTGCAGGCCGGCTTTGCCGCGATGAAGAAGTTCGACGACGAGGTCATGCGCGGAACGGCACGCGAGGTGTTGAAGACTCTCGAGCGCGAAGATCGTCTCGGCATCGTGCTGCTGGGCCGTCCGTACCACAACGATCCCGGCATCAACCACGAGATCCTCGAGGAGTTCCAGAAGCTTGGCTACCCGGTCTTCTCGCAGGATTCGCTCCCGCTCGACGACGAAATCGTCTGGAAGCTGTTTGGCGACGAAGTCAGGGCCGGCATCATCCAGGATCCGATGGACGTCAGCGACGCCTGGAAGAACTCGTACTCCGAAAACACCACTCGCAAGGTGTGGGCCGCGAAGTACGTCGCGCGGCATCCGAACCTGGTGGCGCTGGAGCTTTCGAGCTTCAAGTGCGGACACGACGCGCCCATCTACACCGCGATCGAAGAGATCGTCGAGCACTCGGGCACGCCGTACTTCTGCTTCAAGGATATCGACGAGAACAAGCCGAGCGGCTCGATCAAGATTCGCGTCGAGACCATCGGCTACTTCCTGAAGCGCTACCGCGAAGACATGGTGCGCAACAAGCAGAAGGTGCACTCGATCGACGAGCAGCTCAAGAAGTTCGAAGAGCAGATCCGCAACGAACTACGCCTGGCAGCGAGCCTCGGCGGTGAGAAGGGCGGCTGCGGATCGCACGACTCCGCGCCCTCCGAGCTCGTGGCCATCCAGGGCGCGCAGCCGGTCAACGATATGGTGGAACTAGCGGGAGATTAGGTCATCCTGAGGAAGCACCTCGGTGCGACGAAGGATCTATGCATTCAGAAACCCTCGGCTTCGGTCGAGGGTTTCGTTTTGCTGGCTACTGGAGCCAGGGAACGAGCCTGCTGGTGTACACGTGATACCGGCAGCCTTTGTGAGCATTGAGCTTATTGAGTCTCGCAGAGTCTCGATCGGCGGCCGCTTTTGAAGGATGGACCTTTACGACGGAGACGGTATTCCAGGGTTCTTCTTCGCTAACTGGTAGATCTAGCCTTACTATCACATAGACTTGCTTGTATCTTGAATGGGACTTTTCGGACATTCTGAAATTGTAACGAATCAGATGGTTCACGGTAGTTCAACATTAAAATAATTGTAACCGGCGGTCGGCCTGCCCCATCCATTCAGCTACAACGTTTTCAGGAGAGAAGATTCATGAAGAAAGTCAGTTCGGCTCTAGTGTTCTTTTTGGCAGCGGTAACGCTATCGTTCGGCCAGGCGCAGGAGTACAAGATCGATCCCGTTCATTCTTCCGCGACCTTCAAAGTCCGCCACATGATGGTCTCGACCGTGGTCGGCCGTTTCACCGACGTTGAAGGCACCATCACCTACGACGACAAAGATCCCTCGAAGTCGAAGGTTGATGCCGTCATCAAGACCGCCAGCGTAAACACCGACAACAACATGCGCGACGGCGACCTGAAACAGAACTACCTGGAAGTGGAAAAGTATCCGGAAATGAAGTTCTCGAGCACCAAAGTGGAAAAGCGCGGCGACCAGTGGGTTGCAACTGGCCAGCTGACCATCAAGGATGTAACCAAGACGGTAGAGCTTCCGTTCGACATCACCAAGGCCGACACGCGCATGGGACCAGCCGTGGGCGTGAGCTCCGATTTCAAGGTCAACCGCAATGACTATCATGTCGCCAAAGCCAGCATGACCGACAACGGCGCCACCGTCGGTAACGACATCTCGATCGAACTGAACGTTGAAGCCCATCAGCCCAAGTCGGCGCAGGGCAAGTAAGATGTGCATTGGTGGCCCACGTTCGCGTCTTCCTTTTGGACGCTAACCTGGATCGCCCCGCACCGCAGGCGCGATAGAGAATAGCCCGGCGATTTATCGCCGGGTTGACGCCGGAAAATTGATGTAAGTCCCGTATAGGGGCGATTGAAGCCTTCAGGAGCACATGCATGATTCAGCAAGGCGAAGGCCTCACGCGCATTGAGAGCAAGCACTCGGTGGACGACACCGTCCGTCGGGTGCAGGAGCTGCTGGAATCCAAGGGCGTGAAAGTCTTCGCGCTCATCGATCATAGCGGCGAGGCGGCGAAAGTCGGGCTCAGCATGAAGCCGACAAAGGTCGTGATCTTCGGCTCTCCGAAAGGAGGCACGCCGCTCATGCTGGCCGCTCCCAGCGCCGCCATCGACCTTCCGCTTAAAGCCTTGATCAATGAAGACGACGGCGGCAAAGTCTGGATCACCTGGAACGACGCAGAATATTTGCGTGCACGTCACGGCTTCCCGCAAGATCTGGTAAAGAACATCGAGCCGGTCAGCGGGATTCTGCGGAAGGCTGCGGAATGAAGCCGGCGATTCTATTTTTGATTTTCATAACAGGAGTAAGTCTGACGATGAGCGGATCAGCCTCGGCGCAAGCCCCGAAAGTGGTCGACAGTCCGGCATTTTCGGTCATCGGCATTTCCTGCCGCACCGACAACGCCAGAGAAGCTTCCGGCACCGGCTGCATCGGACGTCAATGGGGACGCCTGTTCAGCGAAGGACTTCTCGACAAAATTCCCGATCGCGCCGACAAGAACATCATCGCCGTCTACACGAATTACGCCAGCGACAAGGATGGCGAATACACCTTCATCCTCGGGGCGAAAGTTAAGCCCGACGCCACAGCTCCCGCGGGCATGGTGAAAGTGCAGGTTGCCGCCGGAAAATATGCAGTCTTTACGTCCAATCAGGGACCGGTGCAACAAGTCGTTCCCGCGACCTGGAAGCGTATTTGGGACACTCCAAAGTCGCAGCCGGGCGGAAATCGCGCCTATCAGACCGACTTCGAACTTTACGACCAGCGCGCCGTCGATCCGAAGAATTCGCAGGTCGACATCCATATCGGCATCCTCTGACGCGGTTTTCGCTTGCCCCTTGTTAGAATAGAGACAATCCTACCGAGGGCGAAATGCATGGCAATGGATTCTGACAAGGTGATGTTCGAGATTTATAAAGAAGCCACTTATACCGGCAAGTATCGCGTGGTCTATTACACCGAGCTCAACGAGAACAACAAAGAGTGGGAAATCAATAAGGCAATGGCCGGCGAGCACTTCTACGACGGCTTCATCAAGAACTACGGCAAAGACGAAGCCAAAGATATCATCGATACGCTGCTCAAGCGCATGAACGACGGCGAACATCTTTCGTCAGGCGACATCGAGAAAGAATTGGGAACCTACCTCGCAGCGCGTTAGCGACCTCTCATCCTGACCGGACTTTTGCGCTGCTCACAACGAAGCGCACGTTGGCATATTGTCGTTACGAACGCTTCGCGATTCCTTTGTCATCACGAGCACACTGGGGTTGTTTGTCCTCACAAGCGCACGGCGGCATAGCCACGAGCACAATCGGTTGTTTGTCCTCACGAGCGCACGGGAGTGCGCGAGGGAGCTGCATTGGTTTTCACCGTCCCGAAGGGACAAAACGAAAATAGCCCGGCGCTTCAGCGCCGGGTGGAAGACCACAAACCAACGAGTGCCGTAGGCACGACCGAAAAATCTCTCTACTTCAACGACAGGAACGCCACCCCATAACCCGCAAAATCAATCGTCATCGTCGACGCCAAGGTCGCGGCCGACTCCGTCGGCCCATTCGTCAGGTTCGTGTTCGCATCAATCGTCAACAACTTTGCCGATGAAAACGTCCCCAGCTTGCTGACATCCACGGAAACAATCACCTGCGCTCCTGTGCCATTGTTGTCGTTGGCGGCGGCAAGAGCATGATTCGCCACCATCACCACCACCGATCCATCCGGATTGCGTACCGCAAGCGCCTCGATCTTCGAATCGTCTGTCGTCGAAGATTGCAGGATGTCCGCGCCCGGGGGCGACGGGAAATAATGCTGTAGCCAGTAATCCACCCAGTAGCTCAGCCGCGGATTGCCGTTCTGATCGTTCAGCTCTCCATACTGCACATCGCCGATAAACACCCAGTTGTACAGCGCCTTCGCTCCAGCCTTTCCCATCCGTGAAAACATGTACGGGCGCCACGCCGCGAAGTACCCGCTCGATCCGCGCGCGTCGATCGTGAACGCCGTTCCATTACACGCGCTGATGTTGTTGCCCTTGTTGTAATCGGCATTCACGTTGTTCTCGGTGATCCACACCGGAACGTTCACCAGCGCCGAATTCAGCTGCATCTCCGAATAGAGATAGCTCACGCGATTGGCGAAGTCGGGAATCGTACTGAACAGCTGGCTGTCGGTGTCTTTCTGGTTGCAGGTGGAATAGAAGTGCGTCGCCATCACGTCCACCTGCGCCGTAACGCCGGCGATAAATGGCGGGATGAACGTCGTGTTCTGGTTCCCGAAGTCCGAGAGTTCCACCGCGACGAACTTACTCGTCGGGTCGACCGCCTGCATCGCCGGAACCGTCGTGTTGTAGAGCGAAGTGTATTGGGCTGAGGTCAGGCCATTGATGTTGGGCTCGTTGAAAATTCCCCAATATGTAATCGGATAGCCCGCGCTCGACGCGTGCGCGCCGTCGGCGGCCGTGAATCCTCCCGTGTTGTAGTAACGCACCAGTTGAGCCGAATAGTCCGCGAACGCCTGAAAGTTGGCCGGCAGCAGGTGGCCGCTGGAGTCGTCCATGAACGACGGCGCAACGGCGATCTGGAATTCCGGGCTGTGATCGGCCGACGAAAACACCGGATTCATGACCGCGTCCAGCATGGTGAAATCCCATGTGCTCGCGGTCTTTTGCGGCACCGCCTGCGACACCGCCTGAATGCGAATGTGTTCCGGTCCCATGTTCGTCAACGGTACAGTCGCATTCGGAAAAGACTGGAAAACCGTGTAGTCCCATTCGGCCGGCTGGAACGACGTGGACATCGCCAGGTCAAGCGAACCGGCAGTCGTGTTGTTCACCGTGACGGTTACGCTTGCCGGCGGAGGAGGCGTGGTCAGGTGATTGCCGCCGCCATCGCTGCTGCTTCCGCCTCCACCACAAGCCGCCAGGCCCAATAGAAGAACTGCAATGAGGATGCCCGAGTATTTTTGCATTACGCCAGAGTGTACGAACTTCTCTAGCGTGAGTTCAAGGACAACTCTCACGAAAAAAGGTGACGGGAGCAGGGCCGGCTCCCGTCACCGCGGGAGCGATCATCCGCCTAAATTGAAGTTGACGGTGATCTGCGTCTCCACCTCGACCGGCTGGTTGTTAAGCAAATAGGGGCGATAGCGCCATTGGCGCACCGCGTCGATCGCTGATTTCACCAACATCGGGTGACCGGTAATGACCTGGAGATTTTCGATTGTGCCATCGCGCGATATTGTCGCCTGAAGCAAAACCTGGCCCTGAATCCGAGCTTGTCTGGCCAGCGGTGGATATTCGGGAGTTACCCTGTGGAGCAGCATGCCTTCCGTTACCGTCGATCGCACGACAATCCGCGAGGGTGCAACGTTGGCCGGAGGTTTTGGAATGTTGGTCGCCGCAATCAATCGCGAAATTGTGTCGGAGCGGGCGCTAGGATCGTAGATCGCGCCTGGAATTGTTGGGCCAGCGATGTCGCCGCCGGTGTCAACCGGACGAGTATCAACGATCCGAGTCGTGTTAACCGGTATCTGGATCGGTTGAACCAGTTGATCGTTAACGAAGTTGCTCGTACTCGGATGAGTGCGATGAACTTCAGGCGCCGGTGGAGCAGACGCACGCACGGGCGCAGTCACAACGAACGTTCCCTTCAAAGCGCTGAGCGGCAGTGCGTCGGTGTAGAGCAGTGGCACCAGGACGAAGATGCCGAGTACTACGGCTTGGAATGCGAACGACAGCACGGCGGCCCAGCCACGCCGTCGGTTGCGGCTGGCGGTGGATGCGAAAAGACTGTCTTCGAACACAAGTCCTCCTTGGTGGAGCAGGAGGAGTGCACCCCCAACTAATTTGCGATCGCTGCTGACATAGACACCGGTGTTCATCGATCCAGCGGTAACTTTATTTTTGCGGCAAGCGGGAACCTGCGGGCGGGAAGCGGTGTCGCGGAATTGAAGATGGAAGAGTTTCGACTGAAGATTTGAAAGGCCAAATCTTAGAGCGGAGAGCCGCTAAACGTAGATCTTGTACAGCATCACGTAAATTACCACGCCCGTTACAGAGACGTAGAGCCAGATCGGATAGGTCCAGCGCGCGATCGGACGATGACGGTCGAAGCGGCCTTTGAGTCCGCGGCTGAGTGTGATCAGCACCAGCGGAACGACCACCGCGGCAAGGATGGTGTGAGTCAGGAGAATCCCGAGATAGATTCGGCGCGGCCATCCGGGAACAGCAAAGTGAGTTGGATGACCGTGAAGGATGGCGAAGTGGTAGTAGAGATAGGAAACGAGAAATAGCGACGATGAGACGAAGGCTGCGATCATGGCCGCGCGATGTGCGCGCTGGCGTCCGCTTTTGATCAGGTAAACGCCAACGCCGATGAGCACGGCAGCGGTGCCGTTGAGGAAGGCGTTGAGCGCGGGAAATTGCGAGGCGGCGATCATCGTTCTCCTAAGCGGCCGGCTTCGTGGTGCGGCGATTGGCGACCGCAAACGCGATGGCGAACATCACGAGCGTGAATCCGCCGAGAATGGCGAGCGACGTGGTAAGTGTGAACGCGGGTGTCGTCGTCGCCGGGAAAAGCAGCGCTCGCAGCGCGTCGGTGCCGTAAGTGAGCGGGTTGATCAGCATCAGCGAGCGGATCCAGACGGAAGCGCCGGTGAGCGGGAACATGGCGCCGGAAAGAATCCAGAGCGGAATCAGGAAAAGGTTGATGATGGCGTGAAACGCCTGCGTGGAATCCATTGGCCAGGCGATGATGAATCCGAGCGACGTCAGCGAAAAGGCGATCAGAAAGATGATGAGGACGCTCAGCAGCAGGCTGGCGAGCGTGAAGTGCACGCCGACCAGCGGCGCGAGCACAAGGAACATCAATCCCTGAAGCGCGGCGAGCGTGGTACCGCCGAGAACTTTTCCGAGCACAATCACCGAGCGATTCACCGGCGCCACCAGCACCGAGAGCAGGAATCCTTCGTTGCGGTCTTCGATCACCGACATCATGGTGAAGATGGCGGTGAAGAGCACGATCATGGTCAGCGCGCCGGGATAGAAGAAGTCGAGATAGTGTTGCGCGCCTGAGCCGCTTCCGCGGAACGAGGTTCCGAAGCCGGAGCCGATGACGATCCAGAAGAGCAGCGGAGAAGCGATGACGCCGATGACGCGGCTGCGATTGCGGTAAAAGCGCACGACTTCACGCCACCAGAGCGACAAAGAGGGTGTGACAATGCCAACCGAGGTTGCGACCGGCAGGTGCGTTAGACTTTCAGTGCGAGATGCCATATAAGAAGTCTCAAAGTTCAATCGACGGTTAATTTGGATTGATTCTTGTCCGAATTCCACACTTTTGCCGCAATCATCCAAGAAACCGGTATCGAAATAAGTAAACAAACAAGAATACAAGGAATTGCGAGGAAGCCTTCGCCGGGTGAACCATCATTGCTTAACACCGAGCTGGGATTGGCTACGAGTAGGATCAGAGTGGCAATGACAAAACCAGCAACCGCTCCCAACACAGGACTGAAGATCAGGATGGCGACGATCTTCAAAACCTTCATCTACCAACTCTCTCTCTAGCGCAGTCAACGCTTCCTCTTTTTCTTGTCTTTCTTCTGGGCGGCGGCGGCTTCGTTGGCGGCCTGCTCTTCGGTCCAGAAGCGATGTCCGGTGCGGCGGATGAAGACGTCTTCAAGCGTCGGCTTGGCAACGGTGAGCGATTCGATCTCGCCGGGAAAGGCTTCGACAACATCGGGAACGAAGCGATGTCCCTGCTCGCGCTCGAGGCGAACTTTTCCGTCGATGACGACGGCGTCGACCGCGAAACGTGCAGTGATGCGATGGGCAAGCGATTCCGGATCCTTAGCCTCAAGCAGGATCACGTCGCCGCCGATCTCGTGTTTCAGCTCCGTCGGCGTGCCGAGGGCGACGAGATGGCCTTCGCTCAGAATCGCCAGCCGGTCGCAACGCTCGGCTTCTTCCATCAGGTGGGTCGTCACGATGACCGTCACGCGCTGCTCGTCGCGAAGCTGGGCGAGATATTGCCAGAGGTCGCGGCGAGCACCGGGGTCAAGGCCGGTGGTCGGCTCATCGAGCAGCAGAACCGACGGTCGATGCAGCAGGCCTTTGGCGAGCTCGAGGCGGCGTTGCATGCCTCCGGAGAACGTTTCGGCGGCTTCGTTGGCGCGATCGAGCAGGCCGACGCGTGAGAGCGTTTCCTGAATCCGTGCGCTCAGTTGCTGACCTTTGAGTCCGTAGAGGTGGCCGACGTGCCGCAGGTTTTCAGCGGCCGTAAGCTTGACGTCGATGCTGGGCGCCTGAAAGACGACGCCGATCTGGCGGCGAAGCTGGTCGGGCTCTTTGGCGGCGTCGAAGCCCATGACGACGGCGCGTCCGGAGGCGGGCAGCATCAACGTGGACAGGATACGGAACATGGTGGTCTTGCCGCTGCCGTTGGGACCGAGCAGTCCGAAGATCTCGGCAGGGAAGACGTCGAAGGAGACGCCGTCGAGCGCGCGGCGGTCGCCATAGGTGTGGCGCAGGTCCTGAACCGAAATGACGGATGGCTGGGTGGCGCGGCCGGTCTCGGCGAGAGACGTGGTGTTTAAAGCGACAGTCAAATGAGTGCGATTCCCTGATCTCGATTGTAAATGAGCGTGGCTCCTCGTCGTTGATCGGGCACACTTCGGGCGATTGGATCTGGATATCTGGATAGCTGGTTATCTAAATATCAGGTGTTTCGAAATCCTGTTCACACCAGAATACCTACCCCCTCCCCCCAGTCGATTTCTTGAAAACAAAGAACTTAACGATAGATAGTTTTGTAAGATCCTTGTTTTCAGAGAGATGGGGGCAAGATATTGGAAACAAAGAAGTTTCCAAAACCAGTTTCAAGTTTCAAGTTTCGAGTTTCGAAATCCTCCGCTTTCAACTTTTTGGGCGGGCCAGTCTGTCCGTAGCAGCCACTGACCCGCTTTTAAGTTGTCGATTGCAATCTTTGGGACGACGCCCCGGTTTGACGCCCGACGATCGTAAGCTCGTCGGCGTCGGAGAGAGGTCTTTGGGGCACAAGAGCCTAGGATTTGTGCCTAATTCCCTCTCTATTTTTAATGGTACGGAATTGCAGGGGGGTCGAGTGCCAAATCCGCGAAATTTATATTTCGTTTGTAACGAGTAGGTTAGGGGGAAAATCGAGGTTTTGGGTGCTTGACAAGTTTTTCCCGGATTGGGAAAGAGAGTATTGGTAATTGGTAATTTGTAATTGGTAATTGAAAGGCAGGCAAGCTGGTGGTGGCCTTTAAGGACTCCGGCGGAAATGGAAACTTGCGGGAGTCAACGCGGAGGTCACAGAGGAAAAGAAAAATGCAGATCCCTCGGGCTGACGGCCCTCCCTTCGGCTTCGCTCAGGGCAGGCTGTGATGACAAAAACGGCAGCGATGGGTGGTTGAGCGATTGATGGTTCGAACGAAGTGGTGGTTTCACGCGGAGGTCGCGAAGGAGCGAAGGTCGGAAAGCGCCGCGGAGCTTCGCTCCGCTCGACAGGCAGGAATGCCTGCCCCACACTACCAGCAGGAGTGCCTGTCCCACGCTACCGGCAGGAATGACCCCACACTCAGGCAGCGATGCCTTTAGCACACTTTCCGTTTAGGATGGATGCTCGAACTTGTGCCGGAATTTCCCGACATCGTCGTTTATATCGAGGCGCTCGAGAAGCGGATTCTCGGCGCGGAGCTGAAGACGGTTCTCATCCGCGCGCCTTACCTGCTGCGCACTGTAACGCCTCCGTTAGAGAGTGTGGAAGGAAAGAAAGTGGTGCGGCTGCGGAGGCTGGGAAAACGCATCTGCATCGGACTGGAAGACGACCTGTGGCTGGTGCTGCATTTGATGATCGCGGGCAGGCTGCATTGGTCGGAGAAGCAGAAGGCGAAGGCGAGCAGCCTGGCGATGTTCGAGTTCTCCACGGGCACCCTCACGCTCACGGAGGCCGGATCGCGGAAGCGTGCTTCGCTTCACGTGGTGCGCGGCGAATCGGGCCTGCAAGCGCTTGATCCGGGCGGAGCGGATCTATTCGCGATCGACCTGGAACGTTTCACGGCCATCCTGCAGTCGGAAAATCACACGCTGAAGCGATCGCTTACCGATCCACACATGTTCAGCGGGATTGGCAATGCTTACTCCGACGAAATTCTGCATGCCGCGCAACTGTCACCATTAGCTCTTACGCAGAAGCTAACGGCAGCGGAGATCGAACGACTTTTTGAGGCCACGCGTAATCAGCTCACGGGCTGGGCGGAGCGGTTGCGGGTGGACGCTGATGGTGCCTTCCCGGAAAAGGTGACGGCTTTTCGCGAAGGGATGGCGGTTCATGGCCGGTACAAGGAGCCATGTCCGCGGTGCGGGGCGAAGGTGCAGCGCATTCGCTACGCATCGAACGAAACGAATTATTGTCCGCACTGCCAAACCGGTGGGCGCCTGCTCGCGGATCGCAGCCTGTCGCGACTGTTGCGCAAAGACTGGCCGAAGACGGCGGAAGAGCTGGAATAGTTTGGTGTCGTGCTTTCCTGGTCGAAGCTGAGTTCCTGCCGCCTGTGGCTGCAATTCGGGACAAACATTCCCGCCGCAACTCTCATCTCAGTAGCTGGGCAACTTGCGCGACGGGGACATGGTCTTCCTACGATACTGCGCCAGCGTGGCGCTTCTGATGACAATGCCGCTGGCGCTGCGCGCGCAGGAGACGCCCGCTGCCTCTCAACCTCCGGCAAAGACCGCTCCAGCTGTGCAAAAAGTTTTACCTTCCTATGAAGGTCAGAACGTTTCTTCGGTAGAGGTGGCGGGCGATCCGGCGATCGATCAGAAGCAGATCGCACCTCTACTGGCACAGAAGGCGGGCGCTCCCTTTGAGCAGAAGAAAGTCAACGAAAGTGTCGCCGCGCTGAAGGCGACGGGAAAATTCAAGGATGTCCAGGTGCAACTGGTTCCTGATATCAAAGGTGTGCGCGTGCTGCTGGTGGTGCAGCCGGGAATCTATTTCGGGATGTATGCGTTTCCGGGAGCGATCCAGCGGTTTTCGTATTCGCAACTGTTGCAGGTTTCGAACTATCCGCCGGAAGGTCCGTACTCGATCACCGATGTGAACACCGCGCAAGCGGCGATGGTGAAGTTTTTCCAGCGCAGCGGTTTCTTCCTGGCCGAAGTGAAGCCGGAACTGGCGATCGATCGAACTCACGGACTGGTCAATGTCAACTTCCAGACCACTCTGGGGCGGCGGGCGAAGTTCGGCAAAGTGACGTTAGAGGGAGCGACGCCGGAGGAATCGGAGCATTTGCAGGGCGTATTGAGGTCATTCATGTCGCGGCTGCGGGGGGCGGCGATTCGCGAGGGAAAGACCTATTCGCTGAAGACGGTGCAGAACGCGACGCGCAATCTGGAAAATGCGCTGATGAAGCAAGATCACCTGGGCGCAACGGTGAAAATGATCGGCGCGACGTACGATCCGGAGACGAATCGGGCCGATATCGGATTTCATGTGACCTCTGGACCGGTGATCCAGGTGAAGGTGACGGGCGCTCATTTGTGGAGTTGGACTCGAAGAAGGCTTCTGCCCGTCTATCAGCAGGTGGGGGTGGATGAGGAGATTATCCAGGAAGGACGCCAGAACCTGGTTTCGTTTTTCCAGGCAAAAGGATTTTTCGAGACACAAGTGGAGGTGGATGTCACGCAGCAGAAAGATGGCCGATCGATCGTCTATACGATCGTGAGGGGACCGCGTCACCGGGTGAATAGCGTTTCGGTCGCGGGGAACCAGACCATTTCGGACGAAGACCTGATGCCGAGCGTGGCGGTGAAGCAAGGGCGTCGCCTGTTCTCGCGCGGCTCGTACAGCCAGAAGTTAGTTCGCACCAGCGTCAGGAACCTGGAAGCGATTTACAGAGCGGCCGGCTTCAGCACGGTGAAGGTGGAGCCGCAGGTGAAGACCGAGAGCGGGAACATCGCGGTGACTTTTCATGTGACGGAAGGCCCGCGGGACATAGTGGAAAGCCTGGAGGTGCAGGGCAACGACACGATGTCGATTTCGCAACTGGTCCCGAAAGGGCTGAACGCGGCGGCGGGACAACCGTACTCACAAAAACTGGTGAATCAGGACCGCGCCAATATTACAGCGCGATACCTGGAACTCGGGTACTTGACGGCGACGTTCCGGGAGACTGCCACGATCGTGAATAAGGATCCGCACCGACTGGCGGTGGTGTACCACATTTATGAAGGTCCGCGCGTGATCGCGACCAATATCGTTACGGTGGGCAGGAAGCATACGCAGCAGGACTTCATCGATCGAACGACGCAACTGGAGGCGGAGCGTCCGCTGACGGAGAGCGCGATGCTTTCGGCGGAAAGCAGGCTTTACGAGCCGGGAATATTCGATTGGGCGCAGGTGGATCCGCGACGGCAGATCACGACTCAGGACCAGGAAGAAGTGGTGGTGAAAGTCCACGAAGCGAAGAAGAACTCGATCACGTATGGCTTCGGATTCGAGGTGATCAAGCGCGGTGGCAGCGTGTCGAGCGGAACGGTGACGGTTCCGGGGATTCCTCCGGTTGGAGTTTCGAGCAACTTTACGACGGCAGAAGAGACGTTTTATGGTCCGCGCGGATCGTTTCAATATTCGCGCAAGAATATTCTCGGCCGTGCCGAGACGTTCAGCATTTCCGGTCTGGCGGGACGATTGGATCAGCGCGGCAGCTTAAGCTTTGAAGATCCGCAGTTCCGCAACACCAACTGGACGACTGTGCTCGCGTTGACCGGTGAGCACGACAGCAGCAACCCGGTGTTCACGTCGCGGCTGGCGCAGGTGAGCTATCAGTTCCAGCGGGCACTGAATCCTGATAAGACGCAGAACCTGTTTCTTCGTTACTCATATAGCCAGACTGGTATCACGCGGCTGCTCGATAGCTTCCAGCAAATCGTTCCGCCGGAAGATCGGCACGTCCGGCTGTCGACGATCTCGGCAAGTTATGTGCGCGACACGCGCGACAACGCGCTCGACGCGCACAAGGGCTTCTACCAGACGGCCGAATACGACATCAATCCGAGCGCGATCGGATCGAGCGTGGACTTCACCAAGTTCCTTGGACAGATTGCGTATTACAAGAAGATTCCGAAGGACATCATCTGGGCGAACAGCATCCGGCTGGGGCTGGAGAATCCGTTCAACGGGAGTCATGTGCCGATCGAAGAGCTGTTCTTCTCAGGCGGCGGAAGTACGCTGCGCGGATTTCCGCTCGATGCCGCCGGACCTCAGCAGACGATCGCGATTTGCGGGATCGGAACGTGTTCACCGAGCGATTGTCCGCCGGCGACGTGCTCATTGACGACAGTACCGCTGGGTGGCGAGCAGCTCTTCATCGTGAACTCGGAATTCCGCATTCCGGTGCCGATCAAGAAAGGACTCGGGGTGGTCGCCTTTTACGATGGCGGCAACGTCTTCGCGAATGTCGGATTCAAAGGTCAATACACGAATTCGGTGGGATTTGGTTTTCGGTATGCGACGCCGGTGGGCCCGATTCGCATCGACATTGGGCATAACCTGAACGCGCCGCCGGGGATAGGCGGCATCCAATATTTCATAACGCTAGGACAGGCATTTTGAGCGCAGCACCACAATTTCCGCCGGGGTATGGACAGAATGGTCCATCGGGCGATGTGCCGGCTTTGCCACCGAGACGTCCGCTGTGGCGGCGGATTCTGCTCTGGACGGGTGTGACGCTGCTGGCACTCATCGTTCTGGTTGTGGTGGGTGTGTATGTGCTGCTGCATAGCCGGTCGTTCCACGCTTATGCGTTGCGAGTCGCTCAGCAGAAGGCGACGGTGGCGTTGGGATCGGGCGTGCATGTACAGGAATTTGCGCTGAACTTCGAGGGTATCAGCCCGACGTTGGATTTGTACGAGGTGGTGGTCGACGGCGCGGCGCCTTATCAAACACCGCCTTTGCTGCAGGTGGAACATGCGCGGGTGGGAGTACGCGTGGTTTCGCTGTTCCGTCAGAAGTGGTATCTGAGCGATGTCACGGTGAATCATCCGGTGGCGCAGGTGTTTGTGGACAAACAGGGACACAGCAACCTGCCAACGCCGCAAAGCAGTGGCCAATCGAGCAATACGAACGTGTTCGATCTTGCGGTTCGACATGCGCTGCTCGACAAGGGCGAGATTTACTACAACAATCGGAAAAGCGTGCTGGATGCCGATCTGCATGAGGTGACGTTTGCCTCGGCTTTCGATTCCGTCAACAAGCGTTATTCGGGAACGCTGGCGTATAGCGACGGACATCTGTTGATGGAGAACTTCAACACCATCAGCCACGATTTTCGCGCCGACTTCGCTGCGACCCCAGACAAGTTCACTCTGCATCATGCGGTGCTGCGGAGCGGGAACTCGGTGTTCTCGCTGGACGCGACGCTGGAGGATTACGTCAATCCGAAGATCGCGGGGCAGTACAACGCCGTACTCGACTCGGGCGAGTTTCGGCGGATCATGAAAAATCCGACTTTGCCGGTCGGGCTCATCAATATCGGCGGCAATGTGCAGTACACGGTGCAACCGAATGTCCCCTTGATGGAGGGGATTGTTGTCGATGGAACGCTGAGCAGCGGCTCGCTGGAAGTTCGGACGCCGCAATTCCGCGGGAATATCCGCAATATCCGCGCGAACTATATGCTGAAGAACGGGAATGTGGATGTTCGCGATATGCGCGCGGCGTTGCTGGGCGGTGAACTGAACGGCGTGGTAAGGATGACGGACATCACCGGCAACTCGCGGTCGCAGTTGCAGGCGACATTGAAGAACATCTCGCTGGCGCAGACCAAGGCGCTCGTGAACTCGCCTGCCTTGCAACAGGTGGGAGTAACAGGCACGCTGAATGCGACCACGAAGGCTACCTGGGGCAAGACGATGGACGATCTCCAGGCAACGTCGGATGCCACGCTGCAAGCGAGCCTGAGGTCGACACGGTCGAGCGCTGCCGTGCCGCTAAATGGAGTGATTCATGCGCGCTATTCAGCTCCCTCGAAGACGATTACCTTCAACCAGAGTTACGTTCGCACGACGCAAACCGCGCTTAACCTCAACGGTACCGTCAGCGATCGTTCCGTTTTGCAGGTAAAGCTTCAGTCGAACGATCTGCATGAGGTCGAGACGCTGGCGGACATGTTCCAGACCGCAAAACCCGGGCAGCCGGTGCAGGCGCTGAATCTTTATGGAACCGCCAGCTTCAATGGCGAGGTGACCGGATCGACTGCAGCTCCGCATCTGACGGGTCAGCTTGCCGGCGCAAATATCAAGATGAAGGGAAGTTCGTGGCGACTGGTGCGCGCGAACGTCGATGCGAGTCCTTCGCAAGCGATTCTGCAGAATGGGGAGCTTGATCCCACGGATCGCGGGCATATCAGTTTCAGCCTGAGGACGGCGTTATCCGACTGGTCGTTCACGCCGAACAGCGCGTTCAACGTGTCGCTGAATGCGAGCCAGCTGAATGTTGGGAATCTGGCAAATGCCGCTGGAGTGCAGACGCCAATCCAGGGTACAGGCGCGATCAACATTCAGGCGCATGGGACGCAGAACAATCCGGTTGGTCAGGGAACGATCAGCCTGACGCAGGCAAAGGTGGCGGGGGAGATCATTCAGGCGGCGAACGTGAAGTTCCAGGGTACCGGCGACGCCGTTCACGCCAATCTCGATCTGCACATGCCGGCGGGAGTGGCTAACGGCGTCGTTACATATTATCCAAAGAGCCAGGGGTATGAGGCGCAGATCAAGGCCGACGGAATTCAGCTGAACCAGTTCGAAGCCGTGAAGGCCAAGAATTTAGGCCTGCAAGGTGTTCTGAACCTGAATGCCAGCGGACGGGGAACGATCAACGATCCGCAACTGACCGCAACCGCGCAGATTCCTAAGCTGGTCGTCCAGAACCAGACGATGAGCGGCCTGACACTGCAAACGAACGTGGCCAATCACGTTGCGAACGTGTCGCTCGATTCGCAGGCAATCAATACCAGTATCACAGCCCGGGCGACCATTAACCTGGGGGGCGATTACGAGGCGAACGGCTCCATTGATACCAAGGCCATCCCATTCGCGCCGCTCGTGGCTGTTTATGCGCCGGACCAGGTGGGCAACATCACGGGCCAGACGGAGTTACACGGAACGCTGCGAGGTCCGTTGAAGACGCCGAAGGCCATTGAGGCCCATTTCACGATCCCAACGCTCGAGGTCAATTTTCAGAAGACGGTGCAGATCGCGGCACCGCAGGCGATCCACTTCGATTATGCGAACGGAGTGCTCGACGTGCAGAAGGCTGCGCTAAAGGGTACGGACACCGATCTTCAGTTCCAGGGTCACGTTCCGATCATCGACAAGACGGCACCCGCGTCGTTGCTTCTGCTTGGCACGGTTGATCTTCGGCTGTTGGAGCTTTTCGATCCAGACGTTTCGACTTCCGGCCAGCTTCGTTTCGACATCAATTCTTATGGTCAACTCGCTGACCCGAACGTGGAAGGCCAGGTCCATATCGTGAATGCTTCCTTCGCCACGGGAGATGCGCCTCTCGGCCTGTCGAACGGCAACGGCGTGTTGACGCTCACGCGCGACCGGCTGAACATCACCCAATTCCAGGGCACGGTCGGAGGAGGTGAAGTAACCGCCAGCGGCGCCGTGCTCTATCACCCCAACCTGCAATTCGACATGGTCCTGCAGGGAAGAGGGGTTCGGCTGCTTTACCCGGACGGCGTTCGCTCAGGTCTGGGCATGAACCTGTACCTAACGGGCAACACCGACAGCGCGGTGCTGCGCGGGCAGGTCGACCTGAACCAGTTATCGTTCACGCCCGATTTCGATCTAAACAATTTGATGAACCAGTTCGGAGGCGATACCACTCCGCCTCCGACGCAGGGATTCAGCAACAATCTGCAGCTTAACGTTGCCGTTAGGTCCACCAACGGGATCAACCTGGTGAATCGGCAGCTGAGCCTTAGCGGTTCGATGAACCTCAACCTGACGGGAACCGCTGCCGATCCGGTGGTGCTGGGGCGGATCAATCTTACGGGCGGTGATCTCCTCTTCAACAACCAGCGTTTTCTGCTTCAGGGCGGCACCATCGATTTTGTGAACCCGAGCGTCACCCAGCCGGTGCTGAACCTTTCCGTGACCAGCACCATTCAGCAATACAGGGTTGCGATGCGGCTGGAAGGGCCGGTCGACCGGCTGCGGACTAACTACAGTTCCGATCCCGCGCTGCCGCCTGCCGACATCATTCACCTGATCGCATTCGGCAACACGAGCGAAGCGGCGTCGGCAAATCCGTCGCTTCCCGGAAACCTGGCTGCGGAACAGAAGATCGCTTCGGCGGTCAGTGGACAGGTGACTAGCCGTGTGGCCAAGATCGCCGGGCTATCGCAACTTTCCATCGATCCTACCCTGGGTGGAACGGGCAATGGCGGCAGCCAGTCGGGCGCTGGGGCGACCATCACCGTACAACAGCGAGTGACGAGCAAGATCTTTGTGACCTTCTCCTCGGGCGTAACCACCACGCAAAATGAGGTCATCCAGCTGGAATACAAGCACAGCCCGCGACTGTCGTTTAGCGGAACCGGCAACCAGAATGGCGGGTTTGCCTTCGACACCCAGATCCACAAATCGTGGTAAACTCTAATTCATCGCAAGGCGATGTATTCACTTTGGCGTTTAACCTGCAGGGATTAAGGTCCATGGGCCCGAGTTGTTGATGAATGCTGGCATTCCGCTTCTTTGTTCCTCCCGCTTCAATTCTCCTCAGCCTTCAGGAAAACGGAAGCAACTCTCCTCAAATTCGGGGCATCTCATCGCGATTAGCGATGGGCAACTAGGGCGAGGTTCGCGCCGCTGGGTGGGCGGATCCGTTTGCTCGTCATGCTCGGGGTTAATCTCTGACCTGACTTTTCTCGCAGGCTCCAACAAAGCGCAGTCTTACGAGTTTCCATAACGACCCGGTTTGAACGCCGGGCACAACCTCCCCCGGGTTAGCACGTAAAAGCACGTCTATTCCACGACCACGCGGAGATTCACATGGCGACACGCGCAATCGACAGACCCAAGATATCCGATAATTTCGTTGACGCTTCCGAATTGCTGAGTGTCCTGACGGCCTATCGCTCCGGCGACTTCACCGCCCGTATGAGTCCCGACAAGACCGGTCTGGCGGGGAAAGTGGCCGACACGCTGAACGAGATCATCGAACGCAACCAGCGTTTCGCCAACGAAGTTTCTCGCGTGTACGAGGCCGTTGCACGAGAAGGCCGGATAAACCAGCGCGTTTCTCTGCCAATGGCGATGGGCGCTTGGGAGACGGCGGTCGATTGCATTAATCAGCTGATCCAGGACCTCGTGCAGCCGACGGCCGAAATGGGCCGCGTGATTGGCGCAGTTGCCCGTGGCGATCTGGGCCAGAAGATGTCTCTGGAGGTGGAAGGCAAACCGCTGTCGGGCGAATTCCTCAAGACGGCGAAATCGGTGAACACGATGGTGGACCAGCTGAACGGGTTCGCGAGCGAAGTGACCCGCGTGGCGCGCGAAGTGGGAACCGAAGGAAAGCTCGGAGGCCAGGCACGCGTGAAGGGCGTTGCGGGTGTCTGGAAAGACCTTACCGACAGCGTTAACTCGATGGCCGGCAACCTCACGGCGCAGGTGCGTAACATTGCCGAGGTGACGACGGGAGTCGCGAATGGCGATCTTTCCAGGAAGATTACGGTCGATGCCCGCGGCGAGATTCTGGAGTTGAAGAACACCATCAACATCATGGTGGACCAACTGAACGCGTTCGCCAGCGAAGTGACGCGCGTGGCGCGCGAAGTGGGAACGGAAGGAAAATTGGGCGGCCAGGCGAACGTAAAGGGCGTCGGCGGCGTCTGGAAAGACCTTACGGACAGCGTGAACTCGATGGCCCGCAACCTGACCGGCCAGGTGCGAAACATTGCGGAAGTGACAACGGGCGTGGCGAAGGGTGACCTGTCGACCAAGATCACGGTGGATGCGCAGGGAGAGATTCTCGAACTGAAGAACACCATCAACACGATGGTGGATCAGCTGAATGGTTTCGCGGCCGAAGTTACCCGCGTGGCCCGCGAAGTCGGTACTGAAGGAAAGCTGGGCGGACAGGCGGATGTCCGTGGCGTGGCCGGTGTGTGGAGGGACCTCACCGAGTCGGTGAACTCCATGGCCGGAAACCTCACCAGCCAGGTTCGTAATATTGCGGAAGTTACAACCGGTGTTGCGAAGGGCGACCTGTCGACGAAGATCACGGTTGATGCGCGTGGCGAAATTCTGGAACTCAAGAACACCATTAACACGATGGTGGATCAACTGAACGGATTTGCCGCCGAAGTCACCCGCGTGGCGCGCGAAGTAGGTACGGAAGGAAAACTGGGCGGGCAGGCGAATGTGAAGGGCGTCGCCGGTGTGTGGAAAGATTTGACCGAGTCGGTGAACTTCATGGCCGGCAACCTCACCAGCCAGGTGCGCAACATCGCGCAGGTGACAACAGGTGTCGCGAAAGGCGATCTTTCGACAAAGATCACGGTCGATGCGCAGGGCGAAATTCTGGAGCTGAAGAACACGATCAACACGATGGTGGACCAGTTGAATGGATTCGCTTCCGAAGTCACGCGCGTGGCACGCGAAGTGGGAACTGAAGGAAAGCTGGGCGGCCAGGCCGATGTGAAGGGCGTCGCCGGTGTGTGGAAGGATCTGACCGAGTCGGTGAACTCGATGGCCGGCAACCTCACCGCTCAGGTACGTAACATCGCGGAGGTAACGACGGGCGTTGCGAACGGCGATTTGTCGCGAAAGATTACGGTCGACGCACGCGGGGAAATTCTCGAGCTGAAGTCGACGATCAACATCATGGTGGATCAGCTGAACGGGTTCGCCAGCGAAGTCACACGCGTGGCCCGCGAAGTAGGAACCGACGGGAAGCTGGGCGGCCAGGCCGATGTGAAAGGCGTGGCCGGCGTCTGGAAAGATCTTACCGACAGCGTTAACTCGATGGCACGTAACCTGACCAACCAGGTGCGTAACATCGCGGAGGTGACGACGGGCGTCGCGAAGGGCGACCTTTCCACGAAAATTACGGTCGATGCGCAGGGCGAAATCCTGCAGCTGAAGAACACCATCAACACGATGGTGGACCAGCTCAAGGCGTTCGCGGCCGAAGTTACCCGTGTGGCGCGCGAAGTGGGAACCGACGGAAAGTTGGGGGGGCAGGCGGACGTGAAAGACGTCGCCGGCGTCTGGAAGGACCTTACCGACAGTGTGAACTCGATGGCGCGCAACCTGACCAACCAGGTGCGCAACATCGCGGAGGTGACGACAGGCGTCGCGAAGGGCGACCTGTCGACGAAGATCACGGTCGATGCGCAAGGCGAAATTCTGGAACTCAAGAACACCATTAACACGATGGTGGATCAACTGAACGCGTTCGCGGGCGAAGTTACCCGCGTGGCACGCGAAGTGGGCACGGAAGGAAAGTTGGGTGGGCAGGCCGATGTCCGAGGCGTGGCCGGTGTCTGGAGGGACCTCACCGAGTCGGTGAACTCCATGGCCGGAAACCTCACAGCCCAGGTGCGAAATATTGCGGAAGTGACAACGGGCGTCGCGAACGGCGATTTGCGACGGAAGATCACGGTCGATGCTCGCGGCGAAATTCTGGAGCTGAAGGACACCATCAACACGATGGTGGACCAGTTGAACGCATTCGCGGCCGAAGTGACCCGCGTGGCGCGCGAAGTAGGAACGGAAGGAAAGCTGGGTGGACAGGCGAATGTCCGAGGCGTGGCGGGTGTGTGGAAGGAGTTGACCGAATCGGTTAATTCGATGGCGCGCAACCTGACCAACCAGGTGCGTAATATCGCCAGCGTTACGACGGGCGTGGCGAAGGGCGATCTGTCGAACAAGATTACGGTCGACGCGCAAGGCGAAATTCTCGAACTGAAAAACACGATCAATACGATGGTGGACCAGTTGAACGCGTTCGCGGGTGAAGTGACCCGTGTGGCGCGCGAAGTGGGTACGGAAGGAAAGCTCGGCGGCCAGGCCGATGTCAAGGGCGTCGCCGGTGTGTGGAAGGACCTGACGGAGTCGGTGAACTCGATGGCCGCCAACCTGACCACGCAGGTACGCGGCATCGTGCGAGTGGTTACGGCGGTCGCGAACGGTGACCTTAAGAGAAAACTGGTGCTCGAAGCGAAGGGCGAAATCGCGGCTCTCGCCGACACCATCAACGAGATGATCGATACCCTCGCCACCTTCACCGACCAGACCACGACCGTGGCCCGCGAGGTGGGTGTCGAGGGAAAGTTGGGAGGTCAGGCCCGCGTGCCTGGCGCCGCCGGTATCTGGAGCGACCTGACGAACAACGTCAACCAGCTTGCCGCAAACCTCACTACGCAGGTGCGAGCCATCGGCGAAGTTGCACGCGCCGTGGCGAAGGGCGACTTAGCGCGATCGATTTCGGTTGAGGCGCAAGGCGAGTTGGCTGCCCTCAAAGACAACATCAACGAAATGATTCAGAACCTGAAGGACACCACGCGGAAGAACACCGAGCAGGACTGGCTCAAGTCGAACCTCGCCAAGTTCACCCGCATGGTGCAGGGCCAGAAGGATCTGGTTACGTTCTCGAAGCTGGTGCTGTCGGAACTGGCTCCGCTGGTTGGGGCGCAGCATGGAGTCTTCTATCTGTCTGACACCGATGGTGATGCCTCGATCATGAAAATGTTCGCCAGCTACGCCTATCGCGAGCGGAAGGGAATCTCGACGCGTTTCGAACTTGGCGAAGGGCTGGTTGGCCAGTGCGCGCTGGAAAAGGAGCGCATCCTGATCAGCCAGGTTCCGAACGACTACATCAAGATCAACTCCGGACTGGGCGAAGGGACACCACTAAATGTCGTCGTCCTGCCGGTCTTGTTCGAAGGGGAAGTGAAGGCGGTCTGCGAACTGGCGTCGTTCCAGTCATTCAGCGACATTCACCTCGCGCTGCTCGATCAGCTCACTGAATCCATTGGTATCGCGCTGAACACCATCGGCGCCACGATGAGAACAGAAGAGCTTCTGAAGGAATCCCAGGCGCTTGCCGAGAAACTGCAGACGCAGCAGGAGGAGCTTACCAAGACCAACAAGCGTCTCGAACAGCAGGCGGCTACGCTCCAGACTTCGGAGGAACTGCTCCGGACGCAACAGGAGCAGTTGCAGAAGAAGAACGAAGAGCTGCAGGAAAAAGCAGTGCTGCTGGCCGAGCAGAAGTCAGAGGTGGAGGACAAGAACCGCGAAGTCGAACTTGCCCGTCGCGCGCTGGAAGAGAAAGCGCAACAGCTGGAGCTCACGTCGCGGTATAAGTCGGAGTTCCTGGCGAACATGTCGCACGAACTCCGCACGCCGCTCAACAACCTGCTCATTCTGGCACGCATGCTCAGCGAGAACGTGGAGGGCAATCTCAACGACAAGCAGGTGAAGTACGCGGAGACAATTCAGGCCTCTGGTCAGGACTTGCTCGCGTTGATCAACGACATCCTCGACCTGGCTCGCATCGAGTCGGGCAATATGCTGATCGAGCTCACCGATGTTGCCTTCAGTGAGATCGCGCAGCACACCGAGCGCATGTTCCGTCACGTGGCCGAGTCGAAGAGACTCGACTTCCACGTGGATATCGATCATCGTTGCCCGCCCAGCGTGCATACCGACGCTGGACGCCTCCAGCAGGTGCTGAAAAACCTGTTGGGCAACGCGTTCAAGTTCACCGATCACGGCTCCGTCGTGCTGAACATCGCGCCGGTGACTTTCGGCTGGACACCTGGTCACCGCCAGCTCGATTCGGCCGCAGGGGTGATCTCGTTTAGCGTCGCGGATACGGGAATCGGAATCCCCATCGACAAGCAACGTTTGATCTTCGAGGCGTTCCAGCAGGCCGACGGAACCACCAGCCGGAAATACGGCGGCACCGGACTCGGACTCTCGATCAGCCGAGAAATCGTTCGCCTGCTGGGTGGAGAGATCAGGCTCAGCAGCGAAGTCGGCAAGGGAAGCTCGTTTACGGTGTTCCTGCCGCAACGCTTCAGCACCGGTATTCCGCCGAAGCGCCAAGCCGCGGAAAAGCCGCACGTCGAAAACCGTGTGTCTGAGCCGCCGCCGCAATTCAAGGCCGCCGTGGCTACCACCTCGGAGATGCGTAGCGAACTTCGCGCTTACACGCAGGAGTTCGATGATGATCGCAACTCGATTCGTGAGGGCGATCAGGCCATCATGATCATCGAGAACGATCTCACCTTCGCTGCGTTGCTGATCGAAGTGGTTCGCAATCGCGGATTTAAAGGGGTAATCGCCACTCGCGGCAGCCACGCCCTCAACCTGGCGAAGGACATCAAGCCGATCGCAATCACGCTCGATATCCTTCTGCCCGATTGCTCTGGCTTCACCGTTCTCGAACGTCTGAAGCGCGACAAGTCCACCAGCTACATCCCGGTACACGTGATTTCGATCGCGGAAGAGAAGAACCGGGCACTGGGACTTGGGGCCGCCAGCTTTACCCAGAAGACTTCCGGTGCGGCGGCGCTCGCCAACATCGTCGATCGCATCCGCCAGGGGGTGCAGACCACCGACCACGAAGTCCTGGTGGTTTCCAGCGACGAAGGCCAGCAGCGCGAGATGGTGGAGATCATCGGAAATGGCGTGGTTCATTCCACGATGGCCGGCAGCATTGCCGACGCCGTAGGCGCCTGTGCCATGAAGGAGTTCGAGTGTGTGATCGCGGCTCCCAATCTGGCAGACGGAACCGTCGCCGACCTGATTGAACGCATTCAGGTTCTCCAGCGAGACGGCTGGCTGCGAGTGATTACGTATTCGCCGGAGCCGATTCCGGCGGCGATCAGCGGCCGGCTGCAGGTCCTCGGGGATAGCTCGGTCATCCGTAACTCTTGTTCCCCCAGTGAATTACTGGAGTTGGCGGCCATCTTCTTGCATCGCGATGAGTCGCAGCTTTCCGAGATGAAGCAGCAAATGCTCGCAAAGGTGCGTCAAACTGATCCTAAGCTTGCCGGAATGCGCATCCTCATGGTCGATGACGATGCTCGCAACATTTTCGCAATCACCAGTGCTCTTGAGCGCGCTCAGGTGGAAGTTGTGTACGCCGAAAACGGCCGAGCGGCCCTTGAGAGGTTGCAGGACACCCCGGGCATCGACCTCGTGCTGATGGACGTGATGATGCCGGAGATGGACGGATATACCGCAACGCGGGCCATCCGCACGATGGATCGTTTCCGTGCACTGCCTATCATCGCTGTTACAGCAAAGGCCATGATTGGCGATCGCGAGAAGTGCATTCAGGCCGGCGCTTCGGACTATATTCCGAAGCCGGTCGATATGGACCAGCTTTTCTCACTGTTACGCGTTTGGCTGCCGGACCACAAAAGCTCGGCCGCCGCAGCCTCCAATAGGAATTAGTTAAACCATGGCCACACTCGGGACAATGGCGGTAGGACTTAAGCAGTACGAGGTACAGGTACCCAAGGCCAAGATCCTGCTTGTCGACGATAATCGCGATGTGCTCAACTCCATGAGCGCGGTGCTCGAGGTGTTGAACGAAGAAGTGCTCACTGCGTCGAGCGCCAATGAAGCCCTTCGTCACCTTCTGAAACATGATCCTGCCGTCATTGTCCTCGACGTGATGATGCCGGATACCGACGGCTTCCAATTGGCTGCCATGATCCGGCAGCGCGAGCGCTTCCGCCACACGCCAATTCTCTTCCTGACCGGGCTTGGGAAGGAAGATCGTCACATGCTGCAGGGCTACCAGGCAGGCGCTGTCGATTACCTGCTAAAGCCGGTCGATCCCGATGTCCTCCGATCCAAGGTGCGCATCTTCGTCGAACTGGCGAAGAAGAACGACATGCTGCAGCGCTATGCGGAAATGCTGCGGGCAAACTCTGAGCGGCTGGAAGAAGCGCTAAACGACACCATCAAGGCCAAAAAGAATCTGGAAGTGGAAATGGCTGAGCGCCGGCGCGTGCAGACTTCACGAGACCGCCTGGCCGGCCAGCTTGGCGCGATGCCCGATTTTGTCTCGCATATGGCCGAAGGCGCGGTGACCGTAGGCTTCGACGGAAATATTTTGTACTGCAATACCCGTTTCCGCGAAATGATAAAGAACGGAAGCGAGCAACTGCTTGGCCAATCCATTCACCACTTCATCGCTCCGAATTTCCACGAAGTATTCGTGGCGGCGTTGTCGGAAGCCAGAAACCGGCGCATCACGGCAGAAGTCGAGTTCCTCTCAGACGCCGGTGAGCAGGTGCCGGCACAGATCGCGCTGAGTACGTTTAACGGGGCCGACATCGAAGCGGTCGCCATGGTGGTGACCGATCTGCGCAACCAGAAGCGGAACGAACAGCTACTTGCCGAAGGTCGCCTGGCCCGCATGATGCTCGAGCAAACGCACTCCGGCATGGCGGTCTGCGACGAACAAGGGCGTATTATCCTTGCTAGCCGGATCTTCCATGAGATCTGCAAGGAGAATCCGCTGTTCCGCGACTTCGACGATGTGCTTCGACTGGAGATCGTTCATCCCAACGAGGTCGAGCAGTTCTCGATTCGCGAAGTCCTGGGCGGCACAAATCACAAGGCAACGGAAGTTCTCCTTCACCGCCATGATGGTACGGAAATTCCGCTGCTGATGACGGCGGGACGAATTCAGTCCGACACGGGAACGATCGTTGGTGGAGTGATCGGACTCTTCGACATCTCGGACCGCAAGGCGATCGAGGAAGCGCTGCGGCGGTCTGAAAAACTGGCGGCTGCCGGACGCATCGCCGGCGCGCTCGCGCACGAGATCAACAATCCGCTGTCGGCGGTTACGAACATTCTGTATCTGCTGGAGAACAGCAAACTCGAAGAGCGGCTGCAGTACTACGTTTCGCTGGCTTCTTCCGAACTTGCTCGTGTCTCGCACATCGTGCGCAATACGCTATCGTTTTATCGCGAGTCGAGCAAGCCGGTGCCGGTGCGGATCACCGAGGTTCTCGATTACGTGCTCGAGGTTTACAACCGACACGTGACCGAAAAGTCGCTGAATGTCGTGAAAAGATATTCCTTCGACGAAGCGATCTCGTCGTATCCCGGCGAGCTGCGCCAGATCTTCAGCAACCTGATTTCTAATTCGATTGACGCATTGCCTGCCGGCGGAGAATTGAAGCTCTCGGTTCGGACCAGTGTTCATCCGCAAACCGGGGTGGAGGGCGTGCGCGTCACCATTGCCGACAAGGGCCACGGTATTCCGCCAGCGCATCGCGAAAAGCTCTTCGAGCCATTTTTCACCACCAAGGGTGAAAAGGGCACTGGTCTAGGACTTTGGGTGACGCAGGGAATCCTTCAAAAGCAGGGTGGATCGATTCGCGTCCGCAGCCGCACGGGAGAAGAAGATTCGTGGACCGCGTTCAGCGTGTTCATTCCTGGTGCCGTTCAGTCGCAAGAGGACCAGAGACCACTCAGTCGAGCCCAGGAAATCGCCTAAGGCTGTCAGCGCTAGGAGGTCTGTAGTGCTTTTCCCGGTACGAGATCTTCTTGCCTCAGCAACTCATCGAGGCCATCCAACAGAGCGGTTATCTTGCGCAATTTGTCGCTGCTGACGACCGTCAAAACCCCGTTCACATCTTCTTCCATTAATGGAGGCAATTTCGCGCACAGCGCCTGCGCAAACTTCACGAGGCGCTTCTCGCCCGGATGCGGCTGCTCATTTACGGCGAAGACGATGTCGAAATAACTGGCTAACAGCGCCGTTACACGGTGGTTCACGCTAACCGCGTCGTGACGGCGTATCGCCAACTCAATCTGGTGCAGGTACGACGACTGGTTTTTTCTGAGGATTAGGTAATTCTTCGCGATGATCGCCCGCTTGAGTTCCTTCGGATAGGGCTGCTGCGACTTCTGTTGGATGGCCGAGAACCACCCCACGCGGTCGAACAATGGGCGCGAGTTCCGCAGGTTGTACCAGAAACAAGTCGAATAGCCCATCGACGGCTCGTGACGCCGCAGGACTCGGTCGAGTAGTTCTTCGATCCAGGGCGTGGTCCGAAACATCACGTCCACGCTGATGCCGCTATCGGCGTCGATCCATTCATCGCCCGGTTCCCAGAAGGAATTACCGATCTCCGCTTTGCGCGCCCCTGTGGCGGCATTCGCGCGCTGCTCAAGGGTTGGCATCGCGCTCACGTAAATGTAGAGATCGACGTCGGAGCGTTCATCGGCAAAGTCCGACGTCCGAGATCCACCCAGCGCGACGGCCTCCACCTCTGCAATTGCCGCGTAGCGATCTGCGATGGTCTGTGCCAAGGCGATCGGCGTAGCCGATGATGTCTCCGCCGTTTTCATCTTCGTCATACTGTTCACGTCATCGCGACGAACGATTTGTCGTCGCGCGATGGTTCGACAATCAATTACGATGTACCGCTTCGCCTTCGAGGCCACAACATGACCAAGACTCTGCGTCCGGTTGCCATCTTCCTTATTATCCTCGCTCTGCTGCTCCCCGCGTGGGCTGAGCAAGCAGCGCCGCACCAGGTTGCTGAGTGGATTCAATCCGCCGTCATCTACGAGATTAATCCTCGGACGTTCTCTGCGTCCGGCGACTTCAAAGGAATCGAACAGCGGCTCGACAATGTCAAAGACCTTGGCGTTACGGTTCTCTGGCTCATGCCGATCCATCCGGTCGGGCAAGTCAAGAAAAAGGGAACTCTGGGCAGCGCCTACGCTGTGCAGGACTACTACGCTATCAATCCCGCGTACGGCACGAAGGACGATCTCAAGCATCTAGCCGCCGAGACTCACAAACGTGGCTTGAAGATCGTCATCGACATCGTTGCCAATCACACCGCATGGGACAGCGTGCTCCTCAAACAACATCCAGACTGGTTCCAGAAAGACGCGCAAGGAAATATCATTCCGCCGGATCCCGATTGGACCGACGTTGCCGGGCTTGACTACCGCAATCCGCAGCTGCGCGCCTATATGATCGACATGCTGAAGTACTGGCTGAAGGAATTCGATCTCGATGGCTTTCGCTGCGATGTCGCGAGCGGCCCGCCACAGGATTTCTGGGAGACTGCTCGCGTCGAGCTCGAGAAGGTGAAGCCGCAGATCATCATGATCGCCGAAGCCAATAAGCCTGCGCTGCTAACGAAAGCGTTCGACATCGACTATGCGTGGCCATTTCACAGCACGCTGACGGACGTCTTCGAAAACGGATCGCCCGCTACTTCACTGATCCAGGATTGGCGCGGCGAACATGACCGCTACGGCAAGGGGGTGCTGGAGATGCGCTTCTCCGATGATCACGACGAGAAGCGCGCCATTGTGCGCTTTGGGGAGCGTGGAGCACTGGCGGCATCCACGCTCGTCTTTACCAGCGACGGAGTGCCACTGCTCTACAACGGGGAGGAAGTGGGCGACACCGCGGAATCAACTGCGCCGGCTCTGTTCGAAGATCTGAAGATCTTCTGGGGGATCGGCGAGCGACGGTCGAACTATCTTCCGTTCTACAAGCAGCTCATCGCCTTGCGAAGGGGACATCCGGCGCTGCAACAAGGTGAAACCGAATGGGTGCAAAACGGCGCGCCGGAGCGGGTGCTTACGTACTTCCGTCGCGGGGCAGGAGAGGAGTACTTCGTCGCGATCAACTGCTCGAGCCAGCCGTTTGCGGGAGTGACCGCCGCTGCGGGCGAATACGAAGACGCAACCCCCGGCGAAGATGACGCGGCGCGAAAGAAAATAACCCTTCCCGCTCTGACCCTCGGAGCATGGGACTTCCGCATCTATCGTAAGGTGAAGTAGGTCCTCTGATGCACTGATGATCAGGGCTGGAGCCTGAAATCGAGGGCTGTCTCCGCCTTGCAGCGCGTCAGACTTGTGTTTATGGTGCTTGCATGAGTTTTCCCCGTTCGAGTGGGGTTTTGCTTCATCCGACATCTCTTCCCGGCCCCTATGGCATCGGCGACTTCGGTGCCGAAGCTTACCGTTTCGTTGACTTTCTTCATTCCGCCGGACAGAGGCTCTGGCAAGTTCTGCCACTCAATCCGACGGGATACGCCGACTCGCCGTTCCAATGTTTTTCCGCGAGCGCCGGCAATCCGATGTTGATCAGTCTGGAACGGCTGGCCGACCAGAAGATTCTCAGCAAAGAAGACCTGCGTACGCTGCCGATGTTTCCCGCCGAACGCGTCGATTACGGTGCGGCGATTCAATTCAAGCGTCCTCTGCTGCAAAAGGCAGCAGCAAACTTTTTCGCCAATGCTGCCGGCGAAGACCGCAGTCAGTTTGATCAGTTCTGCCAGGCCAACGCCGATTGGCTCGACGACTTCGCGTTGTTCATGTCGGTGAAAGAGGCACACGATCTGGTCGCATGGCCGTTTTGGCCAGCAGACATCGGCCGGCGTGAAGCCAAAGCGGTCGAAAGCTGGTCGAAGAAACTCGCATCGCAAATCGACGCACAGAAATTCTTCCAGTTCGAGTTCTTCCAGCAATGGCAGGATTTGCGCGCCTATGGTCGCGAGCGCGTTATTCGGATCATCGGCGACATTCCGATCTACGTTGCGCACGACAGCGCCGACGTCTGGTCGAATCGGCAGTTCTTCTTGCTAGACGATCATGGCCGTCCACAGAAGATTGCAGGCGTGCCGCCCGACTACTTCAGCGCCACCGGTCAGCTCTGGGGCAATCCCATCTACAACTGGCCGCTGCTGAAGCAAACCGGCTACAAGTGGTGGGTGGAACGCATTCGCGCTGCGCTGCGCCTTTATGATTTCGTTCGCATCGATCACTTCCGCGGCTTCGAGGCTTTCTGGGAAGTTCCCGGGGGCGACCTGACCGCAGAGCGAGGCCAGTGGGTCAAAGGGCCGGGCAGGAAATTGTTTGCCGCGCTTCGACAGGAACTCGGCGACCTGCCGATCATCGCCGAAAACCTCGGTGTCATCACACCGGAAGTAGAGGCGATCCGCCACGAGTTCGGATTTCCGGGAATGGCGATTCTGCAGTTCGCCTTCGGCAACGATCCGCAAGCGCCGACGTTCAAGCCGCACAACTATGTGCGGGATCTGGTTGCCTATACGGGCACGCATGATAACGATACGGTCGTGGGCTGGTGGAGCAGTGGCGGCGGCGACAGCACGCGCACGCCGGAAGATATCGAAAAAGAACACTCGTATGCGCGCGCCTATCTCGGCTTCAAAGACGATCCGATCCACTGGGTGCTGATCCGGGGCATTCAGCGTTCGGTGGCAAACACCGCCATCCAGCCCATGCAGGATATTCTTGGTCTCGGCAGCGAAGCTCGCATGAACCTTCCTGGAACTTCCAGCGGCAACTGGAAGTGGCGCATGAAAGAGGGCGCGGCGACACCGGAGCTGGCGACACGGCTCAAAGAAATGGCGACGATTTATGATCGATAGTGCACAGTCAGGAGTGGCTGTGGCACAGTTGCGATAGCGTCTGACTCCACGACGAGCGAACAGGCGGCGACCCATGCAGAAACCAACCAAATCGTTCTGGCAAATCTGGAACATGAGCTTCGGCTTCCTCGGCATTCAGTTCGGCTGGGGACTGCAGATGGCGAACATGAGCGCCATCTACGAATATCTCGGCGCGCGCGCCGACCAGATTCCTATCCTCTGGCTGGCCGCACCGCTCACCGGACTCATTGTCCAGCCGCTGATCGGCCATGCCAGCGATCACACCTGGGGACGTCTCGGACGCCGCCGTCCGTATTTTCTTGCGGGCGCGATTCTCAGCTCGCTGGCTCTCATTCTGATGCCCCGTTCATCCGCGCTGTGGATGGCCGCCGGGCTGCTGTGGATTTTGGATGCTTCGATCAACATCAGCATGGAGCCGTTCCGCGCCTTCGTTGCCGACCTGCTCCCCGAACAGCAACGCACGCGCGGATTCGCAATGCAGAGCTTGTTCATCGGATTTGGCGCAGTGGTGGCTTCGGCATTGCCTTGGATGCTGACCAATTGGTTCCACGTCGGAGCGGGGGCCGCAGGTCACGCGATTCCATGGACCGTTCGTCTTTCTTTCTACATCGGAGCCGTGGCGTTTTTCGGAGCCGTTCTCTGGACGATCGTGACCACGAAAGAATATCCGCCTGAAGATCTGGAAGCTTTTCGCGCCATGAAAGCCGAGAAGCGCGGACTAGGAGTATCTGAGATTCTTCAGGACATTGCGAACATGCCGCAGACAATGCGCCAACTCGCACCGGTACAGTTGCTGACTTGGCTCGGACTGTTCTGCATGTGGCTTTATTTTCCAGTCGCCGTTGCGCACAACGTCTTCGGAGCATCAGATACGGCCTCGCAACTCTATACGTCGGGCATCGAGTGGGCCGGAATCTGCTTCGGACTCTATTCCGCTGTCTGCTTCGCATATTCTTTCTTGCTCCCGGCAATCGCTCGCGCCATTGGTCGCAAGAACACGCATTCTCTATCGCTTGTCTGCGGCGCCATCGGACTGATCTCTGTCGTCTTCATCCATGACAAGTACGTTTTGCTCCTGACCATGGTCGGCGTCGGGATCGCATGGGCGAGCACGCTGGCGATGCCGTATTCCATCCTTGCCGGATCCTTGCCGCCGGAGAAGACCGGCATTTACATGGGCATCTTCAACTTCTTCATCGTCACCCCGGAGATCATCGCATCGCTCTTTTTCGGATGGGTGATGAACCATCTGCTTCACAACAATCGCCTGACTGCGGTCATTGCGGGGGGCTGCTTCATGCTGCTCGCAGCGGCATTAATGCAGCGGGTGGTCGATCCCGGCGAAACTAAGATCAAAGTCGAGATCCAGGAAGAGTCGCTTCATCCGGTCGGCGCAAAATAGCCGCCATTCGATAACCGAGCATTTGTCTTCCGGCTTCCACAGCGTGTGTTCACGGACACGTTTCGACCATCTTGCTCGTTCTTTAAGTCTCACGTAATCAGTATCTTCCAGTTTGGCCAGGCCATTGCACCTGCGAGGGTGGCACTTCGGAGGTGCTTATGAAACCCAAGTTCACTCGCCCGCTGATCCTGATTGGAACCCTTACCGCGATCGTTACAACGGTCGCCTGCTCAAGCAAGCCGAAGCCAACGGTCGTTACCAAGGTACGGCCCGCAAGCTTTGTGGTTCGCCCAGAGGCGCCTAAGAGCGTTGCGTTTACCTCGGAGACGGCGCCGACCAAAGCTGTCGAGAAATCCGTGCCGCCAGTGAAAGGGCCGCAGTCAAAGTTCAACGTTTACAAGAGCCACGACTACGGTGTGTCGTTCCAGTATCCGTGGCAGTACACGCGCGTTGGCGCCAAGGCCGTTGCCGACGACTATTCGCTGCAACCGCAGTCCGATGGGCTGAACGGCCAGATCACCCTGGTGCGGATCGACATCCCCAAGGGCTTCTATCCCGGCACCGACTTCGACAGCGGATACTTCACGCTCAGCATTAACCCTGATCTCAAGAAGGACGAATGCGAAGCGACGCTGAAGACGGCGAAAGACAGCAAGCCGCAAATGGTCAATATCAACGGCGTCGAGTACCGCTGGGTCGAGAGCAACAGCGGCGGCCACGGCGAGTCGGCCAAGGTTCGCGACTACGTCGGCTTCGCCACTGACACCTGCTACGAACTCGAAACCGGCGTGAAGACCAAGAACGACGGTCTGGCGCGAGAGATCGAGGCGGATCAGGTGCTCAAGCGGCTTGATCCGATCCTGATTTCGGTGAAAGTGGACTCGGCGTACCAGCCGAACAAAGAGCAGCCTCAAGATTCCAAGGTTGCGTCCCTCGAAGCTGGCAAGTAACTCTCCCGTACTCCCAGGCATGGGCACCCCTCACTCGGGGTGCCCGATTTTTTGCCGAGCAGACTAGGATTCGGGCGCGAGAATTTCGTTCGGTTCGCGAGCGAAGTTGCGCATGAGCCCATAAAGAACGGCAGCGGCCGCGATGCAGACGAGATTGACAGCGAGGCCGAGTCGGAGGTTGTCGGAGCGGTTCGAGGCCACGCCAACTAGCCAGGGCACGAGCGCGCCTCCCAGGCCGCAGCAACCAAGGACAATGCTGCCCGCTCCTCCGGTGCCAAACCACTCGGCGAAAATGGCGATCGCAGTGGGAAAGATAGCGGACAGCCCAAGTCCGCCGAGCAGTACGCCGGTTTCGAGCATGGCGACGTTCGGCGAGACGATGGTGACAACAATACCGATCGCGGCGAGGGTGAGTCCGGCGAGGATGAGCGATCCTTCGCGCACGATTCGCAACACTAGTGGAGCCAGCAGTCTTCCTAAGAGCAGCGCCGCCCAAAAGCTGGAGTTCACAATCGCCGTTATCTTTTCCGCGGTGTGCTGCGAGCGAATGCTGAACGTTGGAATCCAGCCGGCAAATCCGTTCTCGATCCCCACATATAAGAAGAGGAAGATCGCGGTCAGCAACGCAAACGGAAAGCGCAGCGATGGCGCGATTTTTCCACGGCGGGTAGAGGCCGAAACGATATTGCCTTTGGGAAAGGTGGTGGCCTCGACGACGGCGATGACGCCGACCGCGGCCGCAACCAGAAAGAGAAATCCGCGAAGACCGATCGGCTTCAGCAAGGTTGAGATCGCGAAGGGCGCAGCGAGCGCTCCAACCGTCCAGGAGAAATTCAGAATGTTGAGCGCCGCTGCCTGACCTTCGGAAACTAACTCCACGATGAGCAGGTTGGTGGAGGGAAGCGCAAAACCGAGGCCCAGGCTGTAGACTGCGATGCCCACCATCACCATTGTCATCGACCCGATACCCACGACCGCCAATCCAGCGGCAATCAGGAACATGCCGATGGGGACCGTCCTGGTGGCGCCCCAGCGCGAGAGAACTTTGCTAGCGATTGCCGCTCCGGCCGGCGAGGCGATGAATTGGATGAGAAAGAATCGGCCGGCCTGCGCATCATTCAAGTGCCACTGCGTGGAGAGCAATGGCAGGATGGGACCGAGCATGGTGGTAACGATGCCGGTAAGCGCGAATCCCAGATGAATGACGGCGATCTTGATTTTCACAAATGATGTTGCGGGCGGGACGCTTACGGCGCGGTGGTGGTGCGAGTGAAAGTTTTCACCGAGGCCGTGGATTCCCGCACCACCATCTCGGGCTCAACCTGCACGAACGGCGGGCCGGCGTTCTCCGGATCGGCGATTCGCTTCACCAGCGTTTCGGCGGCGAGCATGCCCATCCGACGCAGGGGCTGTTTAATGGTGGTCAGCGCAGGTATATGGTACGCGGCTTCGTAGATGTCGTCGAACCCAACCACCGAGACATCTTCAGGAACCTGCTTGCCGGCTTCGCGGAAGGCGCGAATAGCGCCGATAGCGCAAACATCATTGAACGCAAAGAGAGCGGTGAAAGGCTGGTTCGTTTTTAGTAGTCGGACAGCCGCTTCGTATCCAACTTCAGGCGACGCAGACTCGCCCTCCATCTGCTGCGTAAGAGCAGGATGGACGGCGATGTCGAGACGGTGCGCGACGGTGCGAATGGCGTGCCAGCGCGCTTCGGTGTCGGAGCTGAAAATCTGTCCCTTGATAAACGCGATATGGCGATGACCGAGTTCTACGAGATGGCGGAGTCCAAGCTCGGCAGCTCGCTCATGGTTGAGGACGATATTGGTAATACCGCGCGTCTGCTGATGCCCAGAAACACTGACGACGGGCAAGGGCAGGTCTTGCGTATATGGTGTGTCGATGGCGATGAGACCTTCGACGGAGCGTTCGTAGAGCAGTCGCGGATATTCGTCGATGAGTTTGTCTTTGTGCCGATGGCTGGTGACAAGGTACATGTAGCCAGCCTGGAGCAGGTAGTCTTCGACGCCGGTGAGAACCAGCGCGGAGTAGCCGTCGCTGAGTTCGGGGATGATCACGCCGACAGAGAACGTGCGTTGCGAGCGCAGTGAACGCGCGAAAAAGTTTGGCCGATAGTTGAGATCGCGCGCCGCAGCGAAAATGCGGTCCTTGGTTTCCTGCGGAATCGACTGTGCTTTTTCGGAATTATTCAGGACGAGCGAAAGCGTGGTGGTGGACAATCCGAGAGACTTGGCCAACTGTTTGAGGCTGACCGGTTGCCCTTGCGACCGGGTGCGAGTTCCGGATCCGCTGGCGCTCTTGGCCCTGGATTTGCGCTTCGGCGGCACGCCGGGAGTTTCGCACAGAATAACGGTTTTGTTCAACGATTCTTTTTGGTGACAGCCCCGCGCACATCTTACTGTGAAACAAAGACTTGACAGAGGGATGAGCTCCGGACTACTCTGCTCGGCTGTTAAGTAAACCGTTTTACTAAAACTTTTTAGTAAAACGTTTGATTCGCAATTTTTTACGACTTTTCAAAATCCTGGAGGAGGTCGCCATGACGCGAAGCTCTTTCGTCGGGCGCATCGCAGTAATCGTCGTATTGACCTCGTGCCTGATTTCTATGGCATTTGCGCAGTTCAATGCCTCCATTCAAGGCACGTTGACCGATAACACCGGAGCCGTGATTCCTGGTGTAACGGTAACGGTAACGAATAATCAGACGGGAGTAATCAAGAGCACGCAGAGTACAGACGCGGGAGTCTATCGTGTTGGCGCGCTGATTCCTGGTGACTATTCCGTCACGTTTGAAGGCAAAGGCTTCAAGAAGGCGGTTCGCGACCACGTTACCGTCGCAGCAGAAAGGACGCTCGGCCTGGATATGAAGTTAGAACTGGGCTCCGTGGAACAGAGCGTAACGGTGTCAGGGGAAGCGGGCGCCGGAGTACAGACAGAAACGGCGAACATCAGCGGGACCATCAACCAACAGATGCTCGACAAGCTGCCGGAGTACGGGCGCGATCCTTACGAGCTGCTGCGGTTAGCGCCAGGTGTTTTTGGCGATGGTGCGCGCTCGGGAAATGGAACTGCGGCGTGGTTTCCCAACACTCCGGGACCTGGCCAGACTGACACGTCCGGCATCTTTAACCAGGAGAACTACGTGCAGGTGTCGGCGAATGGACAACGTCCGTCGGCCAACAACTTCATGATTGACGGCACCAGCGTCAACAGCCTGACGTGGGGTGGCGCTGCGGTGATCACGCCCAATCTCGAGTCAGTGCAGGAAGTGGCGGTGACGTCGTCCGCGTATTCCGCGGAAGACGGGCGTAATACCGGCGCCCAGGTGAAAGTGGTAACGAAAAGCGGTACCAACGCTCTTCATGGCAGCGCGTATTTCAAATATGACGAGCCCGGACTCAATGCCTATAACAAGTGGGGCGGACCCGATCCGGGAGAAAAGCCGACTCGCGTAGAGACGGCAGGTCGTGACTTTGCGGGTAGTATTGGCGGTCCGATCGTCAAGAACAAGCTGTTCTTCTTCTTCTCGTACGAAGGCAACATCCAGAACAGTTCGTCGCTTTCCACGCAGTGGATTGAGACTCCACAGTTCGACCAGTGGGTGGCGACCAACCGGCCGAATACGCCGGTGGCACAGGTCCTGGCAACGGGCAACAATGCACCGAGGATCTACAACATCATTCCCGCAACCGCAGCGCGATGCGCGGATTTCGCGGGGCAGGGATGGCAGGCGCCGGGTGGGGCTCCGTTCTGCCAGGTAGCCGGCAATGGACTCGATCTGGGCTCTCCGACGGGCGCGTATGGAACCTATGCTCCGTTTTTCAACGGCGACACGCGCGGCGGTGGACTGGACGGCATTGCGGATGTGGAAGAGGCACAGATTTTGTTGCCGCTTTCCAGTCGCGGCAACCAGTTCAATACTCGTATTGATTTCACTCAGGGCAAGAACACATTTTCCTTCACCGGTTACTACGTACCGCGTAACGACGATGGCGCAACCAACTCCGGTCGCCCGTCGCAGGATCTGAACTTCGATCCGCGTAACCGGTTTGGGGCGATCATCTGGAACCGGACCATCAGTCCAACACTGCTGAACGAATTCCGCTTCAACACGACACGCCAGCAAAACAATCAATATGCTTCGAATCCTGACACCTATTGGGGGTTGCCGGCGTTCCAGGTGGAAGCCATTCCACTGGCTCGCGTTACATGGGGACCCAGCGAAGGCACGAACTCGCCGTTAATGTCGGCGCAGAACCAATTCGAGTTCCGCGACATGGTGAGCAAAACCTTCGGACGGCACGTGTTGAAGTTTGGGGTGAACCTGACCTTGAACCAGGACAACACGGACTACGAGTTGGGCGGCATTCGTCCGGTGTATGTCTTCCACGGCCTTTGGAACCTGGCCAATGGAGCGCCGATCTACGAAGCTTACCAGGGCGATCCGACCACCGGCGCGCCGACCGACGACCACAAGTATTACCGTCAGCGTGACTGGGCCGGCTTCGTTCAAGACGACTTCAAACTGCGCCCGAACCTGACGTTGAATATCGGATTGCGATATGAATATTTTGGTCCGTTAAACGAAAAGTACGGGCGGCAAAGCAACCTGCTTCTCGGCTCGGGGGCGGACGCGCTGACGGTCGGCGAGAAACTGGTGCAGGCGAATCCGCTCTACCAGGCGGACAAAGCAAACTTCGCGCCACGGCTAGGCTTTGCTTGGAGCCCATGGTCCGACAACAAGACCGTTATCCGCGGCGGCTTCGGCATGGCCTACAACCGCATCACCGACACCATGACGGCGATCAGCCGGCGGAATCCACCGTACATGTTCGCGTACGGACTGTGCTGCGGAACCGCGGCGAACGAATGGGGAACACCGTTCGTCAACAACACGATCGACCTCAATGTGATCGGCGGCAATCTGAAATCTCTTTATAACTACGGAGCCAACCCGGCGTTGATCAACAATTACGATCCGACGACGGGACTTCCAGTTAACGGATCGGTGGAAATCTGGGGTACGCCGCAGCATCTGCACACGCCGCGCACGTACCTTTGGTCGCTGAACTGGCAACAGGAACTGCCGTGGCAATTGGTCGCCAGCCTGGAATACCAGGGCAGCGACTCGCCGAACGTATTCCGCATCGTGAACCAGGATTTCATTTATCCGGTGAATAACAACACGACGGCGGTTTACTTTCCGACGACCGATGCATGGTCGAATTACAACGCCATGCTGTTCAATCTGACTCGCAGTTTCGCTCATGGCGTGCAACTCTTCGGCAAGTATCGCTGGAGCAAGTCCCTTGATACGGTGAGCGCGGAAGGCGCGTGCGCCTGCACGAACCAGTTCTATCCGCCGGACCAGACGTACGATTACGGCCCGTCGGATTACGATGCGACGCATAACATCCAGGTGACGGCTTTGTACGATCTGCCGAAGTTCGTGAAACCCGATAGCTTCGCGTCATCCATCGTGAATGGCTGGCACATCGATGGGACCTATCAATGGCATTCCGGATTCCCGTGGAGCGCCATCATCGGAAACTGCCTCCCGGTTCCGAACGGCAACAACATCTGTCCGAACTTGCCGGAGGCGTATCTCGGAGGTGCAGGCAGCGACTATTCGAACCAGACCTTCACGACACAGGGCGGAAACTTCCCGGGCGGCGGCTCCAAGTATTTCCTGGTAAGCAATCCGGTAACGTTGCCGATCATGCATCGCAATTCGTTCCGTGGACCGCGTTATCGCGACTTCGACCTGGCGCTGGCAAAGGCCACCAAGGTGCCGTGGTTCGGTTCCGAAGGGGCGACGCTCGATCTGCGCGCGAACCTGTTCAACGTGTTTAACCAGTTGAACCTGCAACCGTTCCAGTACAACGCGGCCAACACTAACATCACCGATTCTCATTTCGGAGAATCGCTGGGCGCGCTGGCCGGACGAGTGGTGGACTTCCAGGTTCACTTTACCTTTTAGTCATGCGGGGCGGCAGTTGCGCTAGGCTGCCGCCCCGTTTTTTCCTTCGATCTTCTAGCACGGTGGCCCAAAACCCCCTGCGGCGGCGGACGACAGCCCGCCGCCCTTTTTCTTGGCAGGAGATCGCAGGGGACGAACTTAAACGTTACGGTTCGCGTAAGTACAACCAGGAGTGGACCGATTTCACGGTGTTCGATGAACGAGACAAAAAAGACTTCGCGGCGTGAGTGGTTGATTCGCGCGGCCAAAGCAACGGCGGCTTACCCGATCTTCAATATGGGAATCATGGCGGTGTCGTGCGGCGGAGGTAACGGCAGCAGCAAAAGCACGTCTACGCAGACTTCCGGCGGAACAACCTACACGGGAACCGACGATCAGCTGATGGACGATATCGAGCGGGCAGCGTTCGATTTCTTCTGGACAGAAGCCTCCCCTGCGACAGGACAGATTCGCGATCGTGCGCCCGCGGTCGGCGGCGGTACCAGCACCTTCAGCAGCATCGCTTCGACGGGCTACGGACTGGGTGCGCTCTGCATCGGTGATAATCGAGGATACGGCGACTCAGCGCAGATAAAGTCGCGCGTGGTGACGACCCTGAACTTTATCGCCAACACTATGCCGAACGTGAACGGCTTCTACTATCACTTCGTCGATATCAATACCGGTGCCCGCTTCAATAACCAGATTGAGCTCTCGGATATCGATTCAGCGATCCTGTTTTGCGGGGTGCTGTTTGCTCGACAGTACTACAACGATCCTCAGATCACAGCCTTGGCGAACACCATTCTCCAACGCGCGGATTGGAACTGGTTCCTGAATGGCGACACAACCTACTCGATGCAGTGGACACCCGAGGCAGGTTTCTCCCCGGATCGGTGGGACCACTATTGCGAACTGATGATGATGTACCTGTTCGGACTGGGGTCGGCGACGCATTCAATTCCTGCGGCATCTTGGAGCGCGTGGTCGCGTCCGCCGATCTCCTACCAGGGATACAACTTTGTCTACGGCGACTCACCGTTATTCGTGCACCAGTTCTCGCACGCGTGGTTCGACTTCCGAAACAAAAAAGACAGCCTCGGAATCGATTACTACCAGAATTCGGTGAGCGCGACCAAGGCGCACAAGCTGTTCTGCCTGTCTCTGACCGGGAAATTCCCCGACTACTCGAATAACCTCTGGGGAATCACCGCTTCGGACTACGCCCAGGGATATACCGCGTGGGGCGGGCCTCCGGCTAAAGGACCAATCGACGGAACGGTAGTGCCTTGCGCGTGCGCGGGATCGTTGCCATTCGACACGGCCGATTGCCTGGCGGTGCTGCGGAATATCCGTAACACCTACCCGAATGCGTGGAAGCGATACGGTTTTGTGGACGCGTTTAATCCTGTGACGGGGTGGTACGACACCGATGTGATTGGGATCGATCAGGGTATTTCGATGCTGATGGCCGAGAATCAGCGAACAGGCATGGTGTGGCAGGTGTTCAACAGCGCGTCGGAAGTTCAGGCTGGAATGGCGGCGGCAGGATTCAAGTCGAGCTAGATGCCTTTCGCAGTTCGGCTCTGTCGACCCGAACGATCGGGGCCTGCATTCCCCGACGTCTTCGCATCTAACGGTCGATGACCAACCAGCAGCAAGATCCTGATGCCAATAAGGGCGCGGTCGAACAGACCGAGCCTCAGAAGAAGACGCCAACTTCGATGGAGGGGCAGTTGCCGCATCGGACCGAGAATCCTCTGATCAAATCGCAGGACACGGATTATCCCGAGCCGGGAGAGAATCCCGAGCACAGCGGAGAGCCGGAAGAGGACGGCCTCACCAGCGGATATCGGAAGCCGGCGTAGTGGTGTGACTCGAATAAACAGAGTCAAAGGCAAGGTCAAATGCCGCGGACAAGAGTGTCCGCGCCACACAAACATCTGCGCCACGCAAGCTTTCTAAGCAGCGAGAGGATCGTCTTTTGAGTCGTTCTGATTTTCCTTTTGCCTCTCGCCTGGATCCTGATCGACGATTTCGACACTTTCCGATTCGCTTTGCTCGGGCATTTCTTCCGATTCGTTACGGCGACGATCGTCCGAATTTTCGTTAGTCATATTGAATTGGATCGCGACTCGTTACCTTTCTGTTGCCCCTGATTTGAAAAGGGATTGGGCTTGGGTGGCTGGTTGCTAGAATGGCCGCATGAGTTCTCCCGGGCCGCTGCTTCATCCCTATGAAAAGCTGGTGAAGATTTCGATCGCGGGGAAGCCGTTTGAGGTTCCTGAGAACAACACCGTCCTGAGATGCTTCCAGTATCTTGCTCCGGAAACCGTCTCCTATGGCCGATTTTGCTGGAACGAGGACTGCCAGTATTGCCGTGTCGATTACGACCTGGGCGAGGGAAGTCCTGCGCGCAAAGCGCTATCGTGCAAGCTGATGGTTCAGGATGGAATGCGAATTCTGGAGATGGCGAGCGAGATCAGGTATTGTCTGCGGGATCTGAAGTTGTGAAGCTATCGGGTGGCTGAGGTCGTGCCTATCCGCGCGGCGTCCGCTTGGACGCCGTGCTGCTGGCAGCTCCCAGTTTCTTCAACCGGTCTTTTGCCTGCTGGGCTTCGATGCTGCGCGGATACCGCGTAATCAGCGCATTCAATTCCCGAACACCAGCCTGCCGCTGACCTAATTCCAATAGCGCATAGCCCTTCTTCAACTGCGCCGCCGCGGCTTTGTTTCCGTCCGGGTACTGCTCGATCACCGTATCGTACGATTTCACCGCAGCTTCATAGTTACCCTGGCGATACGCGATGTCGCCAAGGTAGAACTGCGCGTTCCCGGCGAGATCGGTGTTCTGGTAATACTTCAGGTAGTCACCGAATTCCTGCGAAGCCAGGTCGAAGTTGCCGGAGTTGTAATCGCGAAGCGCATTGTTATAGAGCACGTCGGCCGGCGGAGCCTGGTTGGCTGCTTGCGGCTGTCCCGGCTGGCCTGGTTGGCCCGGCTGAGGGGTCTGGCCCGCGGGCGGCTGGTTGATGTTCTGTTGCGTGCTCTGGATGGCGTCGAGCTGCTGGCCGATCTTGTTCATGCGAGCCTTAAGCTCGTCCACACTGTCGTTCAGCGCCTGGATCTGGCCGGAGAGCTGGTCAGCGCGCGCGCCAGTGTCGTTGTGCGATTTCTGTAACTGCTGCGTTAACTCGGTGACCGCCGAGGCGACCTTGTTCACGTTGTCGGTGCTTTGTTCGATCAGGTTTTTCATAATGCCCATGCGCTCGTCGAACGACTGGCGCATCTGGGTCATCTGGTCCTGCAGCGCTTGTACCTGGGTCTGCAATTGGATGATTTCCTTGCTGACGGAAAATGCCGGCGTGGCGATCAGAAGGCCCGCGAACAGCACCAACAACAATCTGGAAGTTTTCATTCGTTTGACTCCGCTTACAACTATCAATGATAAATCGCGTCGTCGCTCGCAGGGAGTGACGCCCTGGATAAGCCCTTTCAGAGCTGCTGAATTGTTAGATGCAAGAAAAAAGCCGGTCGAAGGCGACCGGCTGCCATGGTATTGACGGTTGCCGGCTGACCGGCAACCATGCACGCGAACTACTTGCCGTAAACGAAGTGTCCACGACGATTCTGCTGCCAGCACTGCTCGTTCGACTCCGTGCAGAACGGCTTTTCCTTCCCGTAGGAGATGGTCTTGATGCGGTCGGAACTCACTCCGGCCTGCGTCAGGGCGGTCTTTACGGCATTGGCGCGGTTATCGCCGAGAGCAAGGTTGTACTCGGTGGAACCGCGTTCGTCGCAGTGGCCTTCCACGGTGAACGTGATTCCCGGGTGCTGCTGCAGGAACTGCGCGTTGGCCTGGACCGCGGCCTGCGCGTCGGGACGGAGTTCGTAACTGTCGTAGTCAAAGAATACGTCCTTCACGTTCTGGTTGAAGAGATCCTGGTCGCTCACCGATGGTGCTGGCGGAGGCGGTGGTGGAGGCGCGGACACTGTCACGCGAGCCGTCGCTTCCTGCGTGCCGCCGGGACCTTTGGCCACGAGGTGGAACGTTGTCGAATCTGTGGGACTGACCGTGGCCGATCCGTTGGCGTCAACCTTATTCGGACCAAGGGTAACGTCGGTGGCGTTCGTGGTCTGCCAGGTTAACGTGGTGGACTGGCCCTTCTGGATGGTGTCAGGGTTTGCCGACAACGACGCCGTAGGCGCCGCGGGCGGTGGTGGTGGCGGTGGTGGCGGTGCGGGCTGAACCTTCTTCTTGCAGGCGCCCAGCATCAGGATGGCCGCCATCAAGACGACCAGAGTCGCCCACTTCCTCTTACTATGCTTCACCTCATCCTCCAATGCGATCACTCTCGCGTACAGATGTATAGATTGCGTTACAAATCCTACTACTTAAAACTCCAGTTTGGCTGCGTGTTTTCACCCGCCTTGGTTAACTGCTGTACCTGCGATCCGTCGGCCAGCATGCCGAAAATCTGCCAGCGGCCGGCGCGGTCCGACTGGAATACCAGGTGCCTTCCATCCGGAGACCAAGAAGGGAAGTCGTTGCGTCCCGAGTCGTGGGTCAGCTGAACGAACTGCTTGCTGGCAATGTCCATGATGTAAATGTCCTGGTTGCCAGGGGCGCCGGGACCGTAGTGCCGGATCCAAGAGAAAGCCAGAAATTGCCCGTTGGGCGACCATGACGGCGACACGGCGTATCCCTGATCGGTGACGCGCTGCACGTTCGTGCCGTCGGTGTCCATGATGTAGATCTGCGGCAAGCCGGTGCGGCCGCTCACCCACGCAATCTGCGTGCCTGTCTTCGGATTCCACGTAGGCGAGACATCAGGTCCATGGAACGCGGTGAGGCGCTTCAGGTTCTTGCCATCGGCATCAGCGATGTAGATTTCCGGATCGCCTGTCCGCGACGACGAGAACGCGATGTGACTTCCATCCGCCGCCCAAGCCGGCGATGAGTTCGTCCCACCGAAATGTGGGAACGAAACCATGCGGTTCAGGTCGAGCGAGTACATACCGATATCGACGCCGCCCTTGGCGAACGTGGTGAACGCGACGCGCGAATTGTCGGGCGAAATCCGCGGCGATAGAGAAATGGATCCGAGATGGGTGAGCGCGTGCTGGTTCGACCCGTCGTAATCCATCGTCCAGACTTCTTTGTTGCCGGTGCGATTGCTGATGAAGTAAAGCTTGGTTTCGGCTATGCCGTTGATTCCGCCGCCCAGCCGCATGATGATCTCATCGGCAAACTTGTGCGCAATCAGGCGGGCATTGTCTTCCGATGCCTTCTCGCGATACTGCTTAGCGAGAACTGGCGGTGAAGCCGGATTCTTCACGTCCACCAGCCAACCCTGCACGGCGATGTCCTGCTGCGAGGCATCCAGGTTGCCGAATGCAAGCATGCCGGCGTTTGGTGGTGGATTTCCCCATGCATCGGCCTTGATCTCGGCTGGGTTCCCCGGCACTTGGAGTGGATAGAAGCTCTTCGACACCATGTCGAAGATGCCGGCGTTCGACAGGTCGTTCCAAAGCGTGTCGTTGAAGACCTTGTTCAAATTCGCGGTCTGCGCGTCGGTGGAGACTGGCTTGAAATCGGCGGCGGCGAGGCGAACACGCTCCTGGCCGAGACCAGTACCAATCTTGAACTGGTCTTGCGAAAATCCGATGCTCGAAAGTAGAAGCAGTAAAAAGATGATGGGGAAGGGTCTTTTCATCAGTCTCTTAGTCTTCATCTCCAGTATCGTACTGCGATATGTCTTGTCTCTGTAACGGAAATCACTCATCTCCGGTAATCAAACCAGAATTCCACGGATACATATCTGCCGCTGTAATCGTTAGGTAGAGGCCCGAAAGTGTCGATTCGCTGTAACGCGCGCGTGGCCGAGATATCGAGCGATGGGACTCCGCTGGATTGCTCCAGCTGGACATCGCTGGGCCGTCCCGAGCGGTCGATGTTGAACGTGATATAAACCCGCTGGGCAGTGCTGATATTGGGATCGACTTCGTATTTCAGCCAGTTCTCGGAAACCTTCTGCTGCACCTGCCGCACGTACCAGGCATAGCGGTTCCCGAAGTCTCCACCACCACCGGTAAAGCCGAACCCACCTTTCGCATTCGGCGCGCTGAAGCTTCCGTAGGGGCCGCTCACGGGACCGCCTTGCCCGAAGGGCACTTCGTTTGGCGGCGGCTCAACCGGCTTCGGCGGCGTAACCTTGCTGGTAAGCGGCTTTGGCTTGATCTTGGTCGGCTTGTCGGGAATCGGAATCGCTTCCGGCTTTTCTTCTTCCACCGCTTTTGGAACCGATTGTGTCAGCCCCTTCGAATCGTTCGCAACAATGTTTTCAGTTTGCACCTGCGGGCGAGGCAGGGGAATGTTGCTGACCAGCGTGGCGCTCATGGCATCGCCGCCGGAGAAGTCGCCGCCCCAGTTGTTGCCCGAACTGCCGAGCACCGCGCCGTAGATCAGGATGGAAGCAAACAGCATCCCGTGTAACGCCACCGATAAGCCCAGCGGCGTGGACCATCCATCGCGTTCGGTGTAGATGTCAGCGCTTGCTGCCATTGTCCTTCAAGGGCTGGGTCACGATACTGACGTTGGTGATCCCGGAAGACTTCACGGCGTCCATCACGGTTGCAAAGGCGCCGAAGGGGACGTTCTCGTCGGCGCGCACAAAAATGTACTGGTTCTGCGGGTCGCGAATCTTCTGGTGCAGCCTGCTGCCGATCTCGTTGATGTTGACCGGATCGTTGCCGAGAAATACGCGTTGATCCTTGTCGATGGAGATCACCAGCCGCTCTTCGGTGATTTCCTTCACCGACCTCGTGTGCGGAACATTTACCTCAATCCCTGACTGCAGCACCGGCGCGGTGATCATGAAGATGATCAACAGCACCAGGACCACGTCGACCAGCGGCGTGATGTTGATATCGGCGAGCGACGACTGCGTTCGGCCATTGGATGCGGTGAAGGCCATCAGCGATACTCCGGCTCGTTGACGGGCGCAGCAGCCTGCCGCGGCGCGGCTCCGCGCTCGATGGTATTCATCATTTCAAGCGAGAAGTCGTCCATGCGCGAACCGAATTCGCGAACCTGGTTCAACAGAATGTTGTAGGCGATGACGGCCGGGATTGCGGCGAATAGACCTGCGGCGGTCGTGATCAGCGCCTCGGAAATGCCCGGTGCGACTGCGCGTAGCGTCGCGGCGCCGGCGGTGCCGAGCCCATGGAAGGCGTCGATGATGCCCCACACGGTTCCGAACAAGCCAATGAACGGTGTTACCGAAGCCGTTACAGCCAGCCATGGCAGCCGACGCTCAAGGCGGGTCAGCTCCTCGGAAGAAGCGATTTGCATGGCGCGTTGAACGTTAGTCGCGTTCCGCAGTCCGCCCTGCTTCTTCAATTCGTCGTATCCGCCCTCAAAAACCGCAACCAGCGGGGACGGCTTGAACTGCTCTGAAACGGCAGCGATATCTTGCAGGCGGTTCGCCTTGCGAAAGGCGCGGATGAAGCGGGCGCTCTGGGCGCGGGCCTTGTTAAGTAGCCCATATTTCTGAACGATGACCGCCCAGGAAAAGACGCTGAACAACAGAAGGATTGCGAGAACCACTTTCGCGACCGGTCCGGTTTCCCAAACCAGGTTTGAAATCTCGCCGCCCAGAACATTGGCAAGGAGCAGAGGAGTAAGCATCACGAATAACTAATCCGTATGGCCCAAAAGCTTGGACAACACTGAATTATAGAACACCTGAAGGCATCGTAAGTTGTTGATGGACGTGGAATTCGGCGATGGACCAAAGTAATTATCAGTTGCCGGTAGCCAGTGCCCAGTACCCACCAATCGAATGGGGAGCATCCTCAAATCAGGTGTTCAGCCGCCTGACTGTTCAGGCTCCTGGTACAAACCGAATATGTTTCCAGCGGGGTCGCTGAACCAGGCGGTGATTTCGGGTGGATCCATGCCGATGGGGCGAACGATTTTTCCGCCATTCTCGACGACGGCTGTGATGGTCTTTTCGATGTCGTCGACCATTATGTGCGTGAGGATCGTGACTTCTGTCATCGGCAGGCGATCTAACCGCCATGTACCGCTGACCTGGCCGACGCCGTCGTCAAAAGCCAGGTGTCCGTCGCTGTGGGTGCGAATTTTCCAGCCGAAGACCTTCTTGTAAAACTCCGCTGAGCGCTTTAGGTCGCTGGCGGGAATCTCGATGTAGCAGATTTTGCCGTTGCCAAGGGTGGGCTGGTGAGTGGACATGCGAAGTATTTTATTCAACAGCGAGACTCCGAGGTTTGATTTAATTTTCTTGGGCTGTGGCTCAGAGTCTCTGTGTTGGATTTGCATCGCAATTGGCATACACTGCGGCCACCGGACCATGCTCACCGAACTGCGCGTTGAAAATTATGCCGTCATCGACAGTGTGGTGATCGAGTTCTCCTCAGGTCTGAACCTTCTCACCGGCGAAACCGGAGCCGGAAAATCCATCCTCATTGATGCCTTGGCACTGCTGCTGGGCGAAAAGGCTTCGTCTGACGTTATTCGCCATGGGACTGACAAAGCAGTGGTGTCGGCGGTGTTCGAGTTGTCAGGCGGCGAGTCGAAAGCGCTGGGAAAGATTCTGGAAGAGAACGGAATCGACCTTGAGGGCGAGCAGATCATTGTTCGCCGCGAGATCCAGGTGAACGGGCGCGGACGAGTCTTCCTATGTAATCAGCCCGCGACTGTGGCAGTGCTCAAGCAGGTCGCGCCGGTGCTGGCCTCGGTGCATGCGCAGCGCGAGTCGATCATCTCCTTTGACGCCGAAACTCGAGTGGAACTGCTGGATGGCTTCGCGGCGACAGACCTGACAGCGGTTGGAGAAGCTTTCGCCACCTGGAAGACTTTGCGGGACCGCATTGCCGATCTGGAGCGCGACGAGCAGGACCGTCTTCGGATGGTTGACCTTTGGAGCTTTCAGAAGAAAGAAATCCTTGGCGCCGACTTGCAGCCCTGCGAAGACGAGAAACTTGAAGCGGAAAAGAAGGTTCTCGCCAACGCCGAAAAAATTTACTCGGCAGCTCAAGCAGCACATGAAGCTTTGTACGAAAGTAGCGAGTCAGCAGCGGCTTCCATCCGCGTGGGATTTCGCCATCTGCAGGAGGTCGCGAAATACGATCCGAAATTCGCCGAGGCCGTAGCGCAACTGGAGTCGGCCCGAATTACTGTCGAGGACATCGGATCGTCGCTGCGCGATTATGCCGAATCGGTGAACGTCTCGCCTGAACGCCTCGGAGAGGTGGAAGACCGGCTGGCACTGCTCGATCGACTGAAGAGAAAATATGGCGCGACGATCGAAGAAGTGATCGGCTACGGCGACGATATCTCCCGGAAACTCAATGAGATTGAGAATAAAGATGAAGTTGTGCGCAAGCTGAGACTGGAGCAGGCATCGGCTGGAAAGAAGTACCTTGCGGCGGCGCAGGAGCTATCGAAACGGAGGTACGACGCGGCCCGCAAGCTCGAAAAACTGGTCGAATCCGAGGTTAACGATCTTTCCATGAAGGTTCGGTTCAAGGTAGACGTCAGCGGCACCGACGACGAAGCCAACTGGACCGCCGCCGGATTCGATCATGTCCAGTATCTGATCGCCACTAACGCCGGCGAACCGATGCGTCCGCTGGAAGAGATCGCTTCCGGCGGCGAGCTGTCGCGCGTCATGCTGGCACTGAAGGTGGGAGCCGAAAACTCCGGGAAGAAGAAAAGGACCTCGCAACGTACGCTCGTCTTCGACGAAATCGATATCGGTATCGGCGGCTCAGCCGCGGAAGCAGTCGGACGGAAACTGAAAACCCTCTCGCAGTCGAGCCAGGTCATCTGCATCACGCACCTGCCGCAGATCGCATCGTTCGCCGACCAGCACTACCTGATCGAAAAGCGTGAAGCCGATGGTCGTAGTCGTACGTTCGTTCGCCGCTTGTCCGATGCCGGACGACGTGAAGAAATCGCGCGTATGCTCAGTGGAGCGAAACTGACAGAAGCCAGCCGCAAGCATGCGGAGCAGTTGATCAAGGCGAACGCATGAGTGGACTCGTGAGCGGATTCCTGACGGTGCTTGCCGTTCTATTCTTCTTCGGATCGCTTATTGGACTGCCGCTTGTTTGTATTTCGGGATGGGTCAAGTGGCTTCAGGATAAATCTGCCAGCACCTCGTTTTCGACCCTATCTCTGTTGGGATTTTCGTTCGGAACCTTGTCACTTTTGCTGGATGCCTCAACGGCCGTATACGCGTACACAATTGGCGGTTTCCCTTTCTACGACCCGCTCTTAATGCGTATCTACCGATGGGGCGGACGATTGTCATTAGTCGGAATGGCTTTCGGATTGATCGGAGTGTGGAGATCGGGCGTTTTGCGTTGGCGGGGCATCGTCCTTCCGACCAGCATGCTCTTGCTCTGGTTTATGGCCGCCATGGCCGAATGAACCCAACGCGGAGTCGCAAGACGACTATTACCCGAGAGCGTGGCGCTGGAATACAAGGTTCCTGCTTTTCATAAGCCTCCTTTGGGCGACCCGTATTAACCCCGAAACTCCCAACTATTCTTTCCCGCTTCGGTCCATTAAAATCATCATTTACAACCAACGAGCCGATGCGACTAGCTGAATGCTGAGTGCTTGACGGCTGAGTGTTTTTCCATGCCCCTGAAGCAGTCCGAGGCGATCGTGCTGCGCACGTATCCGATGCATGAAGCCGACCTGCTGGTCACCTTCTTCACGCGTGGCGAGGGCAAGGTGAAGGGCGTGGCGAAGTCGGCGAAGCGGTCGAAGCGGCGCTTTGGCGGCGCGCTGGAGCCGCTGACGCAGGTTCGCGTGTATTACGACGACCGCGAGAAGCGCGAGCTGGCGAGGATTGATTCGTGCGATGTGTTGCAGTCTCCGCTGGCGACAGCGATCGATTATCCGCGGGCCGCGGCGCTGGGGCACGTGGCGGAGGTGCTCGACGAGTTGTTACCCGACCGCGAAGTGAACGACGCAGTCTATCGGCTGGCAGCGTCGGTGCTCGGCAACCTGCGGGCCGGGGCTATTTGGGGTCCGCTGACGTATTTCGATTTGTGGATGGCGCGCCTCGCCGGATTTTTGCCCGAGTTGCACGTCTGCATGAACTGTGGCGCGGCGCTCGACGGCGACAAGGCTTATTTCCACGTGTTGGTGGATGGGCTTTTATGCCGCGATGATAAGAGGCTTGCGTCTTCAGAACTGAGTGAAGCCTCGCGTGACCTGGCGGGGCAGATGTTTCGCGTTCCCGTGGAGGCGCTGAAAGATTGCGAGTGGCCGAAGAAAAAAGCTGCGGATCTGCGCAAGTTCACCGTTCAGATCATGGAGCGGCATCTGGATAAGAAGTTGGTGACAGCGGCGATGCTGGAGAGAATCGACGATCAGGCGATCAGGTGATCTGGGGAACTGAATGGGACTTCGATTCTGGATCGTATTTGTTGGTGTGCAGCTGATCGCCTTGGCGTTATTGACTCCGCGAATTCCAGTGCCAATGCGAATCGCCGCTGGGGTCATGCTGCTTCCCGGATCGGCTTTGCTTTTGATCGGTGGTCATTCGATTAGCGGCGTGGTCATGCGCAACGTGTTCACTGAAGTTATGGGTGTGGTTATGTTTTTCGGGTTCAACGCCTGCGGTTGGTATGTCGCGGCCCGTGCTATACAACATAGGAGCAGGAAAACAGCTCAATGACTGTGCTGTTTGCTGGGTACTGATTACTAATGCCGAAGACCTCACTTACATATCAAGAACTGATCCAACGCCTGCAATCCTACTGGGCTGCCTACGGATGCGTGTTGCAGCAGCCATTCGATCTCGAAGTCGGCGCGGGCACGATGGCGCCGGAAACTTTCCTGCGCGTGCTTGGGCCGAAGGAATACAAGGTTGCGTACTATCAGCCATCGCGGCGTCCCGCAGACGGACGCTATGGCGAGAATCCGAACCGGCTCTACAAACACACGCAATTGCAGGTGATTTTGAAGCCGCCGCCGGCGGATATTCAGGATTTGTATTTGAAGTCGCTGGAGGCGATTGGAATTGACCTGCGCGAGCACGACATCAAGTTCGAGGAAGATAACTGGGAGTCGCCGACGCTGGGCGCGTGGGGCATTGGCTGGCAGGTGATGCTCGACGGATTGGAGATCACCCAGTTCACCTACTTCCAGCAGTGTGGTGGAGTCGATCTCGACCCCATTTCGGTCGAGCTCACGTACGGCATGGAGCGTATCGCCGCGTTCCTGCAAGACGTGGACTCGATCTACGAAATCGTCTGGGCGCGTGACGCCAAGGACCCGAACAAAGTCTTCACTTATGGCGACGTGCGGTTGGCCGACGAGCTGCAGATGTCGGTCTATAACTTCGAAGCCGCCAACGTCGATTTCCTGTGGAAGCACTTCGACCTGTACGAACTGGAAGCCAAGGAGCTGATCGCCGGTTTCACCGCGCTCCTGAACAATAAGGCAGCGAAGTCGGAGGAGATTCGGCGTTATCCGCTCCTCGGCGCTTTCGAACTCACGTTGAAGTGTTCACATCTCTTTAACCTGCTCGACGCGCGGGGCGCGATCTCGGTTACCGAACGCGTCGGCGTAATTGCGCGCATCCGGCAGCTCGCGGTGGGAGTGGCGAAGGCTTGGGTTGTCCAGCAAGAAGCCAAGGAAGGGAAGCCCGAAGCGGAGCCGGAAAAGGTAGCCACCGGCGCCTAAAGCCTCGACGATATGCCACTCATAGATCGGAATTTGGCAATGAGCGACGCGTTTGCAGGGCCCGGGGAATGAGTTCGCGATCGGAAGCGCCAGAAATGGTCCCTTGATCGCCAGTCTTTCGATCCATCGGCTAAGGTACCTGTTCGGTGACTGAATGCTGACGGCTGAGCTCTGATTACTTGCTTCTACCTACATCAATATTTCTTATTGTGACGTTCCGCACACCCCAAAACCGCTGGTTCGAGAGACAATAGAAAAGATCGCCTCATGGCTGATTTCCTACTAGAGATAGGTACCGAAGAAATTCCGGCGCGCATGATTGACGGTGCGCGCGAAGAGCTCTCCCGTCGCCTCAGCGAGTTGCTCACCCGTGAGCGGTTGGTCGAATCGCCGGCTCTTGAGCCGTTCTCCACTCCGCGCCGCATCGCCGTGGTTGCGCGAGGCATTTCGACTTCGCAGCCTGACTCCGAAGAGCAGGTCACCGGGCCCGCCATTAAGGTTGCGTTTAGAGACGGTGAGCCCATGCCTCCTGCTCACGCCTTTGCCAAAAAGGTAGGGATCGATCTTGCCCAGATTCAGACTGTAAAAATGCCCAAGGGCGAATACCTTTCCGCCAAAGTGGTAAAGCGCGGACGCTCTGCCGCCGATATCCTTTCCGAAGCCTTGCCGAAGGAGATCACCTCGCTCTACTGGGCGAAAAACATGTACTGGCGTCCCGGTCGGACGTCCGAGCGTTTTGTGCGCCCGGTGCGCTGGCTCGTAGCCATGCTCGACGGCCAGATCGTTTCTGTCGATCTCTTCGGCACCGCGGCAGGGAAGAGTTCCGAGGGACATCGCATCCTCAGCAACGGAGCCGTTACTTTCTCCAGTCCCGCTGCGTATAAAGAAGGATTGCTCGCCGCCCACGTCGTTGCCGATCCCCGCGAGCGCGAGCACCGCATTCGCAAAGCGCTCGACGCCGCCTGCCGCACCATCCCCGGCGCGCGTTGGCGCGAAGATAAAGAGCTGCTCGAGACCGTCGTTAACCTCACTGAGTTTCCATCCGTCATCGTTGGCAGCTTCGATCACAGCTATCTCACGCTGCCGGAAGAAGTGCTGGTCACGGTGATGCGCGACCACCAGAAGTATTTCGCGGTCGAAGATGCCTCCGGCAAACTCGCGCCACACTTCCTGGCTGTGCTGAACACCTCCGGCGACCCACAAGGACTCATTCGTCACGGCAACGAGCGCGTTTTGCGCGCCCGCTTCAATGACGCGCGCTTCTTCTGGAATACCGACCAGAAGCACGATTTGCGCGAACGCGTCGCCTGGCTTAAGAACGTCACGTTCCAGAAAGATCTCGGCAGCTATTACGACAAGACCATGCGCGTGCAGGCGTTGGCGAGCCAGATGTGCGAATGGATCTGCGGCGACGATGCCTCGAAGATTCGCTCCGGCGTCGTCCACAAGGCCGCCCTGCTCGCCAAGACCGATCTAACGACGGAGTTAGTCAAAGAATTCACCGAACTCCAGGGCATCGTCGGCGGACTCTATGCCCGCGCCCAGCAGCTCGATTCCGGTTTGCCCGAACCTACGCGCTTTGCCATCGCCGACGCCATCTACGATCAGTACAAGCCCACGTCAATGGAAGATGCGGTTCCTCGTGCTGTCGAGGGTGCTGTGTTGTCGATCGCGGACAAAGCCGATTCCATCGCCGGAATGTTTGCGCTTGGCCTGATCCCCAGCGGATCGAAAGATCCCTTCGCGCTGCGGCGCCAGGCGAACGGGATCGTGAAGATCATCGCCGAGCACAAGCTGAACCTTTCGCTGAAGGACCTGTTTGCGCAAGCGCGCAAGACCTACGAAGGGTCGGACGCGGAAGCCAAGTTCAAGTCGAACAACTTCGAGCACGATATCGCCAGCTTTTTCCGCGAGCGCCTCGAGTTCTATCTTCGCGACGTGCGTGGCTTCGCCTACGACGTGGTCAACGCCGTTCTCGCGGCCGGTGCTGACGATGTCCTCGACGCCGTCGCCCGTGCCGAAGCCGTTTCGACCGTTCGCGGATCAGATGACTTTCAGGCCATCGGCACAGCGTTTAAGCGGATCAAGAACATCCTGCGTCAGGCTGATGAAAAGAAGATCGCACCAGCCGAGACGTTCACGCCTGCCAACGCGACCGAAGAGGCCGAACAGAAGCTGGGCACCGTAATGGCGAATGCGAAGTCCGCGCTTGCCGACAAGACGGGCGACTACCTCGGCTCATTGAAAGACATCGCCCAACTGCGCCAACCCGTAGACACGTTCTTCGACAAAGTCATGGTCATGGTGGACGACCAGAAAGTCCGTGCGAACCGCCTCGCGTTGTTGCGCGACCTGCTCGCCGATTTCTCCACCATCGCCGACTTCTCCGAGATCGTTACGGAACGAAAGTAGAGTAGCGCCGGTGTCTCGCCGGCTGTAGCGCGGGCGTCTCGCCCGCGTCGAGACGGAAGTAACGAGCAAGTTTGGTCTCTCAGGGGCTAAGACTGACGGACTGATCGATTTCAGTGCACTTATAGGAAAGGGACGCATTCGAATGGCAACAACATTTCCGGAAGTAGAGAGCGAAAAAATGGCTACAGCAACGCAAGCTCCCACCAAGTACGTATTCTTCTTCGGCGGCGGCAAGGCCGAAGGTGACGGCAAGATGAAAGACGTTCTCGGCGGCAAAGGCGCCGGTCTCGCCGAAATGACCAACGCCGGACTCCCCGTGCCTCCCGGCTTCACCATCCAGACCGAAGCCTGCCGCGAGTTCATGAAGACCGGCAAGACATCGGCCGAAATCGAGCGCCAGATGAAGGAAGCCCTGCGCTCTCTCGAGACCCTGCAAGGCCAGAAGCTCGGTGGCAACGACAATCCGCTGCTCGTCTCCGTTCGCTCCGGCGCAAAGTTCTCCATGCCCGGCATGATGGACACCATCCTCAACCTCGGCCTCAACGACAAGTCGGTCGAAGCGCTTGCCACCAAGTCCAGCAACCCGCGCTTTGCTTACGACTCCTATCGCCGCCTGATCCAGATGTTCGGCAACGTCGTGCTCGAAATCCCCAAGCACGCCTTCGACGAAGTGTTTGAGGGCAAGAAGAAGCAGAAGAAAGCCAAGCTCGACACCGACCTCGACGCCAAGGCGCTGAAAGAAGTCATCGCCGAATACAAGAAAGTCGTGCAGAAGGCGACCAAGCAGGACTTTCCGCAAGACGCAGTGCAACAGTTAGCCATGGCGCGCGACGCTGTGTTCAGAAGCTGGAACAACGAGCGTGCGAAGCACTATCGCCGCATGAACAACATCGACGACATGCTCGGCACCGCCGTCAATGTGCAGGCGATGGTCTTCGGCAACCTCGGCGAAACCAGCGGCACCGGCGTCGGCTTCACGCGCAATCCCGCGAACGGCGCCAACGAGTTCTACGGCGAGTTCCTGATGAACGCGCAGGGCGAAGACGTCGTCGCCGGCGTGCGCACCCCGGTCCACATCTCCGAGCTGAAGAGCGTGAACCCCGCAGCCTACGACCAGCTTCGCCAGATCACCTCGCGTCTCGAAAAGCACTATCGCGACATTCAGGATTTTGAGTTCACCATCCAGGAAGGCAAGCTCTACATGTTGCAGACCCGCAACGGTAAGCGCACCGGACTGGCCGCGGTGAAAATTGCCATCGACATGGTGAACGAAGGCCTCATCAATAAGGAAGAAGCCTTCATGCGCGTCGAGCCCAACCAGCTCTACGACTTCCTGGTTCCGCGCCTCGATGAAAAATCCACCAAGATCGAAGTCCTCACCACCGGCTTGCCTGCCTCCCCTGGTGCGGCCGTCGGCCAAATTGTCTTCTCCGCCGAAGAAGCCGTAAAGAAAGCCGGACACGATCGTAAGAATCCGGTCATCCTCGTCCGTGCGGAAACCACGCCCGAAGACATCGCCGGCATGGAAGTCGCCGCCGGCATTCTCACTTCGCGCGGCGGCATGACATCGCACGCCGCGGTCGTCACCCGCGGCATGGGCAAGTGCTGCGTTGCCGGCGCCGGCGAAATCGAAGTCCACGAGAAGACCAGGGAAATGAAGGTCAAAGGCTACACCTTCAAGGAGGGCGACTGGCTCTCGCTCGACGGAACCACCGGACGCGTGATCAAGGGCAAGCTGAACACACTTCCTGCCTCGCCCGACGATCCCATGCTGAAGCAGCTCTTCGCGTGGTCGGAACCGCATCGCACCATCGGCGTTCGCGCCAATGCCGACATTCCTCGCGACGCCATCCAGGCCCGCGCGTTCGGAGCCGAAGGCATCGGCCTCTGCCGCACCGAGCACATGTTCTTCGCCGAAGACCGCATTAACCACATGCGCGCCATGATTCTCGCCACCACCGAGAAAGATCGCCGCGCCGCGCTCAAGAAGCTGCTCCCCATGCAGCGCGCCGATTTCGTCGGCATCTTCCGCGCCATGGACGGATTCCCGGTCACCATCCGTACCCTTGATCCGCCGCTCCACGAGTTCCTGCCAAGCCGTGAAGAACTTATGGTCCAGATCGGCGTGCTCGAAGCCACCAAGCCGAAGTCGCCGAAGCTCAAGGAACTGAAGACGCTCCTCAAGCGCGTCAACGACCTCCATGAGCTCAATCCAATGTTGGGCCATCGCGGCTGCCGTCTCGGCATCACCTATCCCGAGATCACCGAGATGCAGGCGCGCGCCATCCTCGAAGCCGCGGTTCAGGTTTCGAAGGAAGGCGTGAAGGTGTTCCCGGAGATCATGATTCCGCTCACCGGCGGCCTGAAGGAAATGGCCAACCAGGGCGCGATCGTCCGCCGCGTCGCCGAAGAGGTTTTCGCCGAGAAAGAGAAGAAGGTCGATTATCTGGTCGGCACCATGATCGAGCTGCCGCGCGCTGCGCTGGTCGCCGATGAAATCGCGAAGGACGCACAGTTCTTCTCGTTCGGCACCAACGACCTCACGCAGACCACGTTCGGCTTCTCGCGCGACGACATCAATAAGTTCCTGCCTGCCTATCTGTCCGAAGGCATCCTGAAGCAGGATCCGTTTGCCGTTCTCGATCGCGAAGGCGTCGGTCAACTTGTAAGGATGGGCGTCGAGAAGGGTCGCAAGACCAATCCGAAGCTCAAGGTCGGCATCTGCGGCGAGCACGGCGGCGAACCTTCGTCGGTCGAGTTCTGCTTCCAGGTCGGCATGAACTACGTTTCGTGCTCGCCGTTCCGCGTGCTCACCGCGCGCCTGGCCGCTGCACAGGCCGCCTACGCGAAAGAGCACTCCGGAGCCGAAGCCGGTCGGACAAAATAGCAGCCATTCCTGGCTGTGCGTGTAGGACGGACATTCCAGTCCGTTGGAATCTCAAGCCCGGCAATCACTGCCGGGCTTTTCTTTCCCTAAGCTGAGTAGTTGCATTTTCATCTGGCTTCAACAATCCTGTGCATCCAATAGAAACAACCCGAGGCTAGGCATGCCGCAGATCCAGGACTGCAAGCGCGAACTTCGCCAAATGTTCCTGTTGAACCAGGAAACTATGCCAGGTTATGTCGAAGTAACCGCAGGTGAGTTGCATCATCGCGTCTTCGGAAGACGCTCGGATGTAAGCCCGGTTTGTTGCGCAGCCATGCGATCCGAATTGCGTGATGGAGACACTATCGTTGCGGGCGGCGAAGACAAAAACTGCGCCAGCCTTACCATCCGTTATGCCCTGCCTCGTCCCAAGCCGGTCGTGCAGGGCGACTCGCAGGACTAGCAGCCCAAAAGCCACCGACAAAAATCACCCAGGTAAAGCCAGCAGCGTCGTTTCCACCACCTTCCGCAACTCCGTCCGGCTCGCACCGCCATTGGCCAGGATCGACATCCCCTGCATCACCGCTGTCAGATAGCGCGCCAGGTCCGCCGGATTCGCACTCTCCGGCAGATCGCCTTCCTTCTTCGCCCGCTGCAGCCGCCGTCGAATCAACTCCTCTTGCTCATGTCGCTTCACGATCAGCTCCTGCCGAATCGGTTCGCCCTGTTCTCCGCAAACCAGCGCGCCTTGCGTGATCAGGCACCCGCGCGGACCTTCGCCCTTTGTCTGCAGCTCCACCACGGTGCTTAGCAGCCGCTCGACAAACGCTCGCGCTGTCTTCTCCGACAATGCCCGCTGAAATGCCGCGTTTATCCCGCACGAATATCGGTCCAGCACCTTGCGGAAGAGGCTCTCTTTGTCGCCGAACGCCGCGTACATGCTCGGGCGATTGATCCCCATCGCCTTGGTCAAGTCACTCAGGGAAGCACCCTCGTAGCCCTTTTCGCGAAACACTCGCATGGCGCGATCCAGCGCCTCGTCGGTATCGAACGATCTCGGGCGTCCAATCCTCTCGCTTTGTGCCTTCGCCTTCACTTTGGTCAATTATACGGCTTTTCCACAGTTCTGTACCGGTCGGTAAATTAATCCTGAATCCGGGTCCCTCCGCGGCACATCTGTACCTGCGAGTACAGAATTAGGCCGACAGGAGGCAACATCATGGCCAGCAAGTTAGCAGGAAAAGTCGCAGTCGTTACCGGCGCATCCAAGGGCATCGGAGCCGGAATCGCCAGGCAGTTCGCCGCTGAGGGCGCGGCGGTCGTCGTCAACTACTCGTCCAGTCCGGAAGGCGCAAATCGTGTCGTCTCCGAAATCACCAGGAATGGCGGCAAGGCCATCGCCGTGAAGGCCAACCTCGCCGAGAGGGCCGACATCGAGCGCCTGTTCACGGAAACCAAGAAAGCTTTCGGCAAGCTCGATATTCTCGTCAACAACGCCGGCGTTTATGAATTCTCGCCGCTCGAAAACATCACCGAAGAGCACTTCCACAAGCAGTTCAACCTGAATGTTCTCGGACTCGTCCTGGCTTCCAAGGAAGCTGCAAAATACTTCAATGGCGACGGCAGCATCATCAACATCAGCTCCGTCGTGAGCACCGCGGCTCCCCCGGCGGCGTCGGTCTATAGCGCCACCAAGGGTGCGGTCGACACCATTACCAAATCGCTTGCGAAGGAACTGGGTCCGCGCAAAATTCGCGTCAACGCCATCAATCCCGGCATGGTCGTAACCGAAGGCGTGCAGGCGGCAGGCTTTGAGAACAGCGACTTCCGCCGCGACATCGAGTCGCGCACTCCCCTCGGCCGTATCGGGCAGGTCGAAGACATTGCCCCAGCCGCCGTCTTCTTTGCTTCCAACGATTCCTCCTGGATCACCGGTGAAACCCTGGTGATCGCTGGCGGACTGAGCTGATCTTTCCCCGGCAATGGGGACGGCGTGGCTCCGCGATTGCCCGTCGTCCCCAATCAGCTCGATTTCCATACGGGCACGCGCAAGCGACCGCATAATTACTTTCCTGAGCTCCCCAACACCGTTCTTATTAACGACTTCGTTATCGTAATCGGATGGCTCACGGCGGTCATGATTCTTCCCAGGAAGCTATCGGGCTCGTGAAACACACCCAGCTGTCGCAACACCGTTCCCCGGTCGTAATAGATTCGTTCGCCCGCGAGCCGGTCATCGCCATCGAACGTATACACCCCGCACAGCGGCAACTCCAATTTCCTTCCAGTCGGCAGCAACCCGCGCCACGTCCCACGGTGAGTTCCGCGAATCATCACTTCCAGCACAATCGTCTCTTCCGCCACGTGCCGCCGCACGATCTCAATCGACAGGTCCGGCAAAGCTTTCATCAGCTGCGTATAAAACCGGCGCACTTCGTCGCGGCCGTGATACTGCTCGGCCCACGGACTGTCCTGGTATTCGGCAGTCGCGCCGAACGTATCGATCACGCCATCCAGATCGTGTTGATTTTCGAATCCGACGTGCTGCTCCACCAGCGCCATCCGGGCGACAAGCTTGTTTTGCGGGAAGGGAAGAGTAGCCACATTCACCTCCTGTCAGTGGCGACCGACTGCATTCTATTATCGTCCTCCATCGCGCCGAAGTCATGGCCTGCTCCGTCCTTGCAAGTTCCCCAGGCTCCATTCGTTCCATTGGGAAGCAGCATTCGGAAAGCGGCATTCACCTGTGCTAGCATCCGCCCAACGACTTCGCGAGGTGCGATGACCACGGCTCTGCGTCCGATGAGTACCGGGGAACTGCTCGACCGCACGTTCACCCTGTACAAGCGGCATTTTCTTCTATTCACGGGAATCGCCGTGCCCGCTCCTGCCATCGTTCTGCTGCTGATCCTGTTATCGAACATCGCCGGCGCGCTGCCCGGCGTGCAATCTCGAATCGGTGGAACCGCGTCAACCATCATTCTTTCGCTTGGCGCGTTGGTGGGCATTATCGGCCTCGGCATGGGGTTCGCCCTCTCGATCGCCGCAACCATTCGCGCTGTGTCGGCCTTGCATCTGTCGATGCCCACCACAATCGGTCAATCGTACGCCGAACTTCGCGGCCACTATCTCCGCATTGTGGGTGTTTCCCTGTCGGTTTGCATTCGCATCTGCGGTGGCTCGTTCCTCGTCTATCTGGCCTCGGTGATCGTAGCCGCCATGGCGGCCGGCGCAGCGACTGTAATGGGCGCAGTCGGGATCGTGATCGGTACCATCGTGGCCGTCGCCTGCGTTGTGGGTGGAATTCTTCTGGGCCTCACGCTCTTTGTGCGCTATGGATTGGCCGTGCAGTCATGTGTGATCGAAGACATCCCCTCAAAACAGGCCATCAAAAGAAGCATCTTCCTCTCCAAGGGCAGCCGCAACCGGCTCTTGACCGTGTACGTGTTGTTCTCCACTCTTAGCTTCGCCATCTTCGGATGCCTGGCCTTTCTCGCCGATCTTTGTTCCGACTTTATCCAGTCGCCCCAGATTGATTCCGCGATGTTTTCCTTCGCGTTCTTCCTAACGCTGGTGTTAACCATGCCGCTGGCAACCGTGGCCATGTCGCTGGCTTACTACGACGAGCGCGTGCGCAAGGAAGGCTTCGACCTCCAGATGCTGATCGCGGGACTCGAAGCTCCTCAAGCCAGGGCCGCTGCTACCAGCGCCTGAGTCCCACATTGGGATTTCCAGATTCCGAAATAAGGCTTCCTCCGCGATGAAACTGCCGTATTTGTGTGTTAGCATCCGCCTTCCCCTTGCTGGAGGATCCCTTGCCTGAACCTTTGCGGCCAATGAGTACCGGCGAACTGCTCGACCGGACATTCACGCTGTACAAACGAAATTTTCTGTTGTTCGTAGGAATCGCCGTGCCGGCTCCTGCGATCTACCTGGTGTTCCAACTGCTTACCGCCGCTCTCACTCAGCCGGCGGGCGGGGCTGCAGCCACCACCGCATCCGGTGTTGGTACGAAAGCCATCGTCGGAATTGTGGTGGGTGCCTGCATTGCAATTCTTGGGTGGATGATCGGTTTGGCGATTACCCAGGCGGCCACCATTCGGGCAGTCTCGGCGGTGCATCTGGCAAGACCGACCAGCGTTCGTGAAGCCTATGCCGGAATCAAAGGGCACTTCTGGCGAATTATCGGCGTATTCGCCCTCGTGGCAGTCGTCGTCTTTGGAGGCTCGCTCTTGATCTATCTGGCAGCCATGGCCATCACCTTTGGTGCGATCGCAGCAGCCAAAACCCTGGGCACTCTCGCGACCATCATCGGGGCCATCGTGGGTCTCGCCGCCATTATCACTGCCGTGATTCTTGGAATCTCCCTGTTTGTTCGTTATTCCCTGGCAGTGCAAGCCTGCGTGGTCGAAGACATCCCCGTGATTCAGTCGCTCAAACGCAGTGCCTTTCTGGCAAAGGGGATTCGCACCCGAATCCTTACGGTTTACATCTTGTTCGCGGTCCTGAACGCGGCCATCAGCCTGACGTTGGTCTTCGGCCTGGACGCAGTGGCTGCTCCATTCCGGTCCGTCCAACTGATTGCTGCGCTGAACGCGCTCGGAACTTTCCTCGCCGGTATTCTCGCTGGTCCTCTGGCGACGGTAGCTATGTCTCTGGTTTACTATGACGAGCGAGTCCGAAAGGAAGCCTTTGATTTGCAGCTGATGATGGCGACGCTTGACGGGAAAGAGTCGGGCATGGCCGCATCCGCCTCCTAACAATGATTCGACGACTGATCGCCATCTTGTCGTTCACATTTTTGTTGGGAACTGCATTGGCCCAGGATCAACCCCGTGGGCCAACGTTGTCGCTCGCCCAGTTTCACGACCAGCTCGACCATTTGAACTCACAGGTCACCGCCCTCGAAACTCGTCCCGAAAACGCCGAGGCGTTGCGCAAAGCGCTGCCCGATCATTGGACCATCGTCGGTGGCCGTCAGCCCATCGATGTCAGCGCAAAATCTCTCGACCAGGCGCTTACCGTCTTCCAGAAGCAAACCCCGGAAAACAAAAAGGTCACCCTGCGCGAACTCCACACGCAGTTGACCGTGATGCAGTCCCAACTCGATGGCTTCGCGCAGTCGGAAGGCACCAACGACGCCATGCGCAAACGGCTCGACGACATCCTCGCCGCCCGCGAATTCAGCAGCGTCCAGGGGCCAAGCATGTGGGATATCTGGTGGGACAGCGTGCAGACCTGGATCCGCAAGTGGTGGGACAAGCTTTTCGGAAAGATTCACATCACGCCTCCCGACATCAGCTGGCTCGGCCGCATTTTCGTCTGGTTGGTGATCGCCGCCGGAGCCTGCGTCCTCGGCATCTGGCTTTTCCGCATCTACAATCGCAAGCAGCCGGAGTTCACTCGCGAAATCATTCCCTTCGCTCCCTCCGCCAAAAGCTGGCGAGTCTGGCTCGATGAAGCGCGGGCTAAGGCCGAGCGAGGCGAATGGCGCGAGGCCATCCATCTTTCTTATTGGGCCGGCGTTTCGTACCTCGAGGCCTCTGGCCTCTGGACCCCCGACCGTGCCCGCACCCCGCGCGAATACCTTCGTGCCGTCGATCAGCGCGATCCCAAGAAGCCTCCATTTACCGCTCTCACTCGGCGATTTGAGAGCGTCTGGTACGGCTCCCGAGGCGCTCATGCCACCGACTTCGACGCTGCATTGGCGGAACTGGAGAAGCTCGGGTGCCAGTGAAAATTCCCAGGGGCGACCGCAAGCTCGTCTATATCGCCGGCGCGATCATCCTCGTCATGGTCGTAACCATGGCGTTCCTGACCCCAAAAGATACCGACGAAGGAACTCCTTCTTCCTACTCCACCAAGAAGCGAGGCGGCAAGGCTGCCTTCCTGCTCCTGAAGCAATCGGGCTATAACATCGATCGCTGGGAATCCGATCCCGTCGAACTCCCCGTCAATCCGCAGAATGAGCTCCTCATCATCGCCGGACCGATTCAATATCCCGATCGCGACGAATCGAACTCCCTGCGCAAGTTCGTCTCTGCCGGCGGCACTCTTCTGCTCGCCGGAACCTGGAGCAACGACTTTGCTCCCGATTCGCACATCACCGTCGGCAAGTATCGCGGCGACTGGTCTGAGTGCAAGCCCGCTTCGCCAACCCGCATTTCTCGCGGTGGTCCGATATCGATGTCCGGCGAAGGCACGTGGGAGAAATCGAAGGTCCTTGAAACGCTCGTTCATTACTCCTGCGACGACGAACCCACAGTCGTCTCGTACATGGTAGGGAAGGGCGAGGTTATCTGGTGGGCCAGCGCTTTGCCTCTTACCAATAACGGCATCCGCGATAAGAACAACCTCAACCTGCTGATTAATTCCATCGGTGAAGGCAAACACATTCTCTGGGACGAATATTTCCAGACCCCCGACCACGAAGTGATGGTGTTTCCCCGGATAGTGAAGTGGGCGCTCTGGCTGCAAGGTGGAGCCTTCGCCATCATGCTGCTAATCACCTTCTCGCGGCGCAGCGGCCCGGTGATCCCGCTGGTGCCCGAATCGCGCCTCTCACCGCTGGAATTCGTCGACACGCTTGGCAATCTCTACCAGCGCGCGGCTGCCGCGCAGGTTCCTGTCGAGATCGCATTCACCCGATTTCGGCAACTCGCCGCGCGGCGCCTTGGACTTTTCGGCACCATCAGCGCGCAGCAACTGGCGCAGGCAATGATGATGCGCCGCCTCGTAGCCGACAAAAATTTCCCGGCGCGGCTCATGCGCTGCGAAGAAGCAATTTCCGATCCGACATTAACTGAAAAAGAAGCACTCGCGCTCGTCCAGTTCTTGAACGAAGCCGCCGAGACGCTTCGACAGACTTCTGCCGTACCTCAGGAGAAGCGAAATGCAGGCGATACCCCAAGTTCTGAGCCACTGCCGAAACGAGCTGCAAAAAGCGATAGTCGGGCAGCAGGATCTCATTGACGAAATCCTCGTAACCATTTTGTGCGGCGGCCATGCGCTCGTCGAAGGCGTGCCCGGGCTGGCCAAAACGCTGGTCGTCAAAATTCTCGCGCGCATCCTTCAAATCGACTTTCAGCGCGTGCAATGCACTTCTGACCTGATGCCCGCCGATCTGCTCGGCACCAACGTCCTCAATCTGGCGACCAGCACCTTCAACTTGCATCGTGGCCCGATCTTTACCCAGTTGCTACTGGTCGACGAAATCAATCGCATGCCTCCGCGTACGCAGGCGTCGCTCCTTGAGTGCATGGAAGAGCGGCAGGTCACCATCGACGGCGTCCGCCATCCGCTTTCGCAGTTCTTCACCGTGCTCGCCACGCAGAACCCGGTCGAATTTGAAGGTACGTACCCGCTGCCCGAGGCGCAGCTCGACCGTTTCCTGCTGAAGATCAAGGTCGACTATCCCAGCGCCGAAGAAGAAGTGCGCGTTCTCGAAGGACATCAAAAAGGATTCGATGCCCACAACCTCGAGGAGCTTGGCATCGTTCCCCTGACCGAATCGGCCCTCGCCGACGCGCGCCGGGAATTGCGTTATGTCACCATTCAGCCCGCGCTCCTGCAGTACATCACCAACATCGTGCGCACCACGCGCACCTGGCCCGCTCTTGCGCTTGGCGCCAGCCCTCGCGCCGCCATCAGCCTGTTGATGGTCGCCAAAGGAATGGCCGTGCTCGAAGATCGCGACTACATCGTGCCCGACGACGTGAAGGCTGCCGCGCCCCCTGCGCTTCGGCACCGCATGCTGCTGAAGCCCGAGGCTGAACTCGAAGGCATCAACACCGATCGCGTGATCACCGACGTGCTCGCCTCCGTTGAGGTTCCCAAGTGAGCATCGCTCCCCTGGCGCCGAATGCGGCTCGCGCCCGCGCGCATCCCTATAAGCGCGTGGGCTACGGCATTGCCCGTCGCGCTTTGTTCCTGTGGCTGCTCGGACTGGCATGGGTTATCCCCGCATTCTGGGATCGCACCTTCATCTACGCTATCGCCATCTTCGACGGCATCCTGATCGTTGCCATGCTGGTCGATCGCGCCCTGCTGCCACGACCGCAATGGATCGAGATCGAGCGCACCTGGGATTCCTCCCCCGCGCTCACCGCTATGACACAACTTCACGTTCGCGTCCGCAACGAATCGGGCGTGAGCTTGAATTGCAAAATGCTCGACGAGCTGCATCCTTCACTGCGCAAAGAGCCGGTGCAGTTTTCGCTGACCGTGCCCGCGAAAGGTGAGGCCGTCCACAAGTACGTGGTCTTTCCCAACGAGCGCGGCGATCATCGCGTTGGCCGAATCTTCCTTCGCTACACCTCGCCGTTCGGCATGCTGGAACGCTGGGCTGTCGCCGACATCGAGCAGACCATTCGCGTCTACCCCAACTTCGACAACGTCAAAAAGCACAACATCTTTTTGGCGCGCACGCGGCAGATCGAAATGCAGATGCGTCTGCTCCGCCAGCGCGGCCAGGGCAAGGAATTCGAAAGCCTGCGCGAATATCGCGAAGGCGACGAGTATCGCGACATTTGTTGGACCGCGACCGCCCGCCGCGGAAAACTCGTCACCAAGGTTCACCAGACGGAGCGCAGCCAGGCCGTGTGGATCGTTCTCGATTCCGGCCGCCTCATGCGCGCGCGCACCGAAGGCTACAGCAAACTTGATCACTCGGTCGACGCGGCGCTCGCTTTGTCGCAACTGGCCATGTATTCCGGCGATCGCGTCGGACTGCTCGGTTACGGCCGAAAGGTGAATCAGCGAGTCGCGCCAGGACGCGGCGCCGCGCATCTTCGCAACCTGCTCGAACAGCTGGCGATGGTTCGCGCCGAAGTTCCCGAAGCCGACCACCTGCGCGCTGTAACGCGGTTGTTATCCGACCAGAAGCGCCGCGGGCTCATCGTATGGCTTACCGACCTCGCCGAAACCGCCATGACGCCCGAGGTGGTCGAGGCCGCCGGCCAGTTGGTATCGCATCATCTGCTGATCTTCCTCGTCATGGGACAGCCCGACTTGAACGTTAAAGCCGCAGAACGCCCTGAAAATATCGGAGAAATGTATCGCTCCGTAGCGGCGCAGGAAGTTGTCTATCGCCGCGAAGTGCTGCTCGGCCGTCTCCGCGAGCGTGGCGCGCTGGCGATGGAAGTTTCTCCACACCAGTTCTCCACCACGCTGCTCAATCAATATCTGTTCGTGAAAGAGCGCAGCCTGCTGTAGATTGCTTCGCTCTTCCAACGACAGGCATTCACTATAATTTCTGTTGATGAAACGGAAGCTCGCCGTAATCACCACCTCGCGCTCAGACTACAACCATCTCTATTGGGTTCTGCGCGAGCTGTCGGATCGGCCTGACATCGACCTGAACCTGATTGCAATCGGTTCGCATCTATCGCCAGAGTTCGGCAACTCCGTGCGCCAGATCGAACGCGATGGGTTCGCCGTACGTCGAGTCGAGTGCCTGCTCAGCTCTGACACCGATGTCGGCATGGCGAAGACGATCGGCGTCGCGACGCTCAGTCTCGCCGACGTGCTTGGCGAACTCCGGCCCGATTTACTTTTGCTGATCGCCGATCGCTACGAGTTGCTCGCGCCGGCTTCGGTGGCGCTTGCGTTGCGAATTCCCATCGCGCATATCGAAGGCGGCGAGATCAGTGAAGGCGCCATCGATGATGCCGTTCGCAATGCACTCACCAAGCTCAGCCATATTCACTTCACTTCCACTTCATGCGCGCGTTCGCGAGTGATCGCCCTCGGCGAAGATCCCGCGCGCGTGCATCAAGTCGGCGCAGCATCGCTCGATCATCTCCGCCGATCAAGGTTGCTCAGCCTTGAAGAGGTGGAGCGAGCGTTGCAAATCGAGCTGCACAAACCGGCGATTCTCGTCGGCTATCATCCTGTCACCGTCCTTCGCGACACCCTCGCTGAATCTGATGCATTGTTTGAGGCTTTGTCGCGAATTGAAGGCCAGCTTCTGTTCTGTTATCCCAACGCTGACGCCGGCAGCAGGGAACTGATCGAGCGAACGCGGGCGGTCGTCGCACAGCGCGAAGATGCGCGCGTCTTCGTGAATCTCGACTCCATCACCTATTGGAGCCTGTTACGGCAAGTCGACCTGTTCATCGGAAATTCCAGCAGCGGAGTCATTGAAACCGCGTCCTTCGCACTGCCGACGGTGAATGTTGGAATCCGCCAGCGCGGGCGTGAACACGGAGCCAACGTTCTCGACGCCAGCGCGGCTTCAGAGTCGATCCTCGCTTGCGTAGAGCAAGCGCTGAGTCAGCCTTTTCGCGACAGTGTGAAGGGAATGGGGAACCCTTACGGCGACGGTCACGCTGCGGAGAAGATTGCGCGAGTGTTGGCCGAAACTCCGATCGACGAGATGTTCATCATCAAGCACGCCCGCAACGTTCGCGAATAATTCGGGCGCAACTAGGCGACTAGAGCAATCGCTTGTGCTTGAATGCGCGGCCTTTTCGATAATCGCCTGCGACGTGTCCTTTTCCGCGCAGGACGTATTTATACGTCGTGAGGCCTTCCAAGCCAACCGGACCTCGCGCGTGCAGCTTACTGGTCGAAATTCCAACCTCTGCGCCGAAGCCGTAGCGATATCCGTCGGCGAATCGCGTCGAGGCATTGTGGAAGACGCCCGCCGAATCCACTTCTTTCAGAAAACGTGATGCAATGTTGTCATCGTTGGTGACAATCGTTTCGGTGTGGCTCGATCCGTAACGATGGATGTGATCGATCGCTTCGCCGACATCGCTCACAACGCGAATTGCCAAAATCAAGTCCGAATATTCGGTGTGCCAGTCATTCACCGTTTCGACCGAATCACTGCCGAGAATGGCGCGCGTTCGTTCGCACCCGCGAAGTTGAACCTGCTTCGCGCGCAGTCGTTCAACGAGCAGGGGCAGAAAATCTGGTGCGATCGATTCATGCACCAGCGCTGTCTCCGCAGCGTTACAGACCGCGGGATAATCGGTCTTCGCGTCGTCGATGATTGCGAGCGCCATTTCCGGATCGGCCGCGGCATCGACATAAACGTGGCAGATGCCTTCCGCATGTCCGAGCACTGGAATGCGCGTGTTCGCCTGGATGTGCTCAACCAGTTGCCGCGATCCGCGGGGAATCACCAGGTCCACGAGGTCGGTCAGCGTCAGCAAATGCTGAACCGCTTCGCGGCCAACGATCAGGCCGATTGCATCGTCGGCGATATTCGATTGCCGCAGCGCGCAACGCAGCACTTCGACCAGCGCGCCAGCCGTGTGCTCAACTTCTTTGCCGGGCTTCATGATCACTGCATTGCCAGACTTGATCGCCAGCGATGCAATCTGCGTCACTGCATCGGGTCGCGCCTCGAAGATCACCGCCAAGACTCCGAGTGGACAAGAAACTTTCTCGAGAATGAGTTCGTCGTCGAGTTGCGTTCGCTCGAGAACTCGTCCAATCGGATCGCCGAGCGCCGCCACCGATCGGATCGATTCCGCCATCTCTGACAACTTGTGATCATTCAGCTTGAGCCGCTCGAAGGTGCTGGCCGAAATCTCGCCGCTGGCTTGCAATTCCGTCGCGATCGCAAGATCGCGAATATTCGCTTCGAGGATCGACGGCGAGTGTTGTTCCAGCGCATCGGCCATCGCAACCAATGCACGATTCTTCTGATCTTCCGTCAGCGATGCGACGGCACGAGAAGCGGGTTTGCTTCGTTCGGCAATTTGTCGGACGTTGTCGTTCAGGGCGGAACTCACGCGTTCCTCCGCGGCCAGAACCAGGTTCCAACTTTCTCGCCGGCACACACGCGCTCGAGCACGTGCGGAATCAGGCCGTTGGCGATCACCGCAAAGCGTCCGGCTTCGGTCACGATGCGCGCAGCTTCGAGCTTCGTCGTCATGCCGCCGCGTCCGCGTCCGTTTTTGCCCTGCGCGAAGGCGCGAATCTGTTCGGTGATCTCGTGGACCTCGGGAATCAACTCGACGCCCGCAGCGTTCGGATCGCCGTTATAAAGTCCGTCGATATCCGACAGCAGCACCAGCAGGTCGGCGTCGACATGTGTCATCACCAGCCCCGAAAGCTTGTCGTTATCGCCGAACACTCGCCTGCGATTCGGCGTGTCGCCCGGCCGCTCGAGTTCGACGGTCGAGACTGTATCGTTCTCGTTAATAATCGGAATTACGCCCATGTCGATCAGCGACGCCAGAGTGCCGCGCAGGTTGGCGAAGCGCTGCGGGTCGCGGAAGTCGTCTTCGGTCAGCAGCACCTGCGCGATGCGGCAGCCGAGTTTCTCGAAGGCGTCGTCGTAGATCGCCATCAGACGACTCTGTCCGATGGCGGCGCAAGCCTGCAGCGCGGCCAGTTCGGCGGGACGCTTCTTCATTCCCAGCCGTCCCATGCCGAGACCGATGGCGCCGGACGAGACGAGCAGCACTTCGCGGCCGTCGTGGCTGAGGCGCGCGATCGATTCCGCAATTCCGTAGAAGCGGCCGAGCGCGATTCGTCCATCGTCGCGCATGATGACGTTGGTACCGAGCTTGATCACGATGCGGCGGCAGCGCGCGATCCGTTCGGCAAGATCCCTGGACTTTCCCGATTGAGGCACAGTCTAAGTAGTGTAGCGTCTCGGGCGGTGAAGCGGAAAATTCCTGAAGTGGCGGTTGCGCAATTACAATCTTCGCCGGAGGGATGGCAAACCTATGATGATGGATTGGAACGCGTATCTCAAGCAGGTGCTGGAAAACATCGGCGAGATCAGCAAGCTCAGCCCAGACACGGTGAAGGGCTACCAGACGCTAACCGCCGCCGGGTCGAAGACCAATCACCTGGACGAGAAGACTCGCCAGCTGATTTCGCTCGCCGTCGCGGTCACGACGCGCTGCGACGGTTGCATCACGGTTCACACCGGACTGGCGATCAAAGCGGGCGCGACGAAGGAAGAGATCTCCGAGGCGCTCGGTGTCGCGGTGGCGATGAATGCCGGCGCGGCTCTGGTGTATTCGGCTCGTGTGATCGATGCCTACGAGCAGAAGACAGAAGCCACTGCTGCAACGAGGTAGGCTTGCCGACATAACGTCAAAATTACAGCCAACAAAAAATGCCGGTCGAGCTACGACCGGCATTTCTCATCTCTTTGGAATCGCACAGCGCTACGTGTGTTCCACATGGATTGAGCCGTCCCCGGTGTGGATGGTCAGCAGGTTGCCGCCGCCGTTGATGGTGCCGCGAATAACGTTGTCTTTGAGTCGTCCGCCGGTCACGGTGAATGGCAAGTCGACGTTGAGATGTCCGTCGTGGGTTTCAAAATCGACGTTGGCAGCGAACTTCTCCGGGATACGCAGAGTTACGCTGCCGTCGCCAGCGTGCAGATCCCATTCGTTCTTCATGGTCGAGTCGGGCAGCGCGGTAGCCTCGATGCGTCCATCGCCGGTGCGCAGGCTGAGTCCGTCGAAACGCCCGTCGGCGCGAATGTGGCCGTCACCGGCGCGAGCGCGGAGAATGCCGTCGATGTTTTCGAGTTCCTGACTGCCGTCACCGCTGGTGACATTCATCTCGCCCTTTAAGCCGGTTAGCCGAATGCCGCCGTCACCGGTCTTCAGGTCGACGTTCCCCTGGCGCGGCATATGGATCTGGATCTCGACGCGGTGGCCGTGGCCCTCCCATCCGATGTGGAAGACCTCGCGCGGATAGCGAACTTCGATGGCGACGTTGTTGCCCGACTGGTGATCGTAGATGTCGATGCCGCCGGGGCCGATTTTGTATCCGAAGACGACGATGTGAGCTTCGATCGTATTCTGGTCCCAGGTGTCGACGGTGAGCTTGGCGTCGGACGTTTCGACGCGAAGGTTCGGTTTGCCGGTCAGGTTGAAGGTCTTGTTCCAATCTTCGGCGACGGCGAACTGGGACAGCAACAGGGCGGTGAAGAGCAGGAGCAGTCGTTTCATGGTCGATCTCCGTCGGGCAGAGTTGTGGATAGGCATTCATACGCAAGACGTGCGCGGACGGTTCCCGTGAGCGTGGCGAATCGCAAAATTTCGCGATGCGGATACCCCCTACCCCCACTTGGTTATTGAAAACAAAGAACTTAACGGCAGATAGTTTTGTAAGATCCTTGTCTTCAGTGAGATAGGGGTAAAATATTGATAACACGGCAGTTATCAGTTTTCAGTTATCACTTCTCAGTAAAACCTTTCAACTTTTTGGGCGGGCCAGTCTGTCCGTAGCAGCCACTGACCCGCTTTTAAGTTGTCGATTGCAATCTTTGGGACGACGCCCCGGTTTGACGCGCTTCGATTTTTTGGTCGATTGCGTCCGAGAAAGGTCTTTGGGGCAAGAGAGCCTCGAGGAATCTTGCCTAATTCCCTCTCTATTTTTAATGGTACTGATTTGAAGGGGGGTCGAGTGCCAAATCTGCGAAATTTATATTTCGTTTGTAACGAGTAGGTTAGGGGGAAAATCGAGGTTTGGGGTGCTTGACAAGTTTTTCCCGTATCGGGAAGAAGAAAGGAAAACACGGAGTTTCGAGCTCACGGAGGTCACGGAGAAGAATGGGGGAAAAATGCAGATCCCTCGGTGCCTGACGGCCCTCGTGATGACAATGGAACCAAAAGCCGTTTCATAATTCCTCCAAAAGTTGGCGTTACAGGAGGAATGGCGGGCAAGCCAAGACTTGCACGGAAGAAGGGCCTTCCGTGCAAGTTGGCTAAGAAGTCATGGCGAGCGACTACTGGTTGCTCACGGTTCGAATTACTGAGGATGGCCCTGGCCGGCGGCTACGCACGAACCAGCGAGCCAGATCGTTCGGAAGCAAAGTAGGGGGGGCGGTGCAAGAAAGAGCTTCCAGTCAGAATAACCGGATTGTTATCGTTGAGGCATGCGCACAGCTCAATATGGGATCTTCACGTTAGGGAATCCTTCGCACTCATTCCTGGAATTCGATTTGCTGCCGGGCAAAACGTCGAGCGAACTGATCGCCGCGGTGAAGGCCTTCAGCAAGCCCCGCACGACCGGCAGCGGAGTGAACCTGGTAGTGGGCTTTCGTCCGGAGTTATGGCGCGAATTCGCGCGTGATGACACTCCCGCGGAAGTGACCGGTTTCAACAAAGACATCGTCGGGCTTGAGGGCTTCACGATGCCCGCGACGCAGCATGACCTGGTGCTGTGGTTTACCAGCAGTACCTACGATTACATCTTCGACCTGACGCACGACGCGGTTGAGGCGCTGGCGGCGGTGGCGCGCATCGCGGATGAAACCGCAAGCTGGCCGTATCACGGAAAACTCGATCTGACCGGCTTCATCGATGGGACCGAGAACCCGAAGCTGACGGAGGCGCCGGAGATCGTCATGGTTCCACAGGATTCGCCGGGCGGAGGCGGCAGCGTTCTGTTATTGCAGAAGTGGCCTCATGATCGCGCGAAGTGGGAGTCGCTACCAGTGAGCAAGCAGCAACTGGTGATCGGACGCACGAAACCCGCCAGCATCGAGCTGGACCCGAAACCGGCGGACGCGCATGCCGCGAAAACCGACCAGGATGTTTTCGGAAAAATCCTGCGCCGAAACATGCCGTTCGGGACGTTTTCGGATCACGGCACGATGTTTGTCGGGTTCAGTGCCGATCAAAGCCGGCTGCAGAAGATGCTCGAGAGCATGGCCGGGCTGATCGGCGGGCAGAGGGATGCGCTGACGTATTACACGCATCCGGTGAGTGGCGCGTATTACTTCGTGCCAGCGATTGAGAGCCTGGCGCCTCCGGAAGAGGACGATTGAGTAGGACGCTAGCGACTTCGGCGTGGAAACGTTCATCGAATGCAAGATGAGTTCGGGAACGATTGTGCGGAAGCCCTTGTTGAATGCGGCGATCGACGGTCGCCGTGTGGCGGCGGTCGATGTGCGTGAGATCAGCTTTGAGCCCGGGCAGAAAACCGGGCGTCATCTCCACCCGTGTCCGGTGCTGGGATATGTCGCGGAGGGTGCGGCGATCCTTCAAATCGAGGGCCAGCCTGATCAGGAGTTGAGGGCTGGGTCGGCTTTCTATGAGCCTGCGGATACGGTGATCGCACGTTTCGATAATGCGTCGTCGAGCGAACGCATGCGGTTCATCGCCTACTATCTGCTGGAAGGGAACGAGGCGCTGATCGAGATGCTGCCGGAGCTGGGAGCCGTGTGAGGGGTTCGGAAGAAAGGTCAAAGGCCGCGGACAAGAGTGTCCGCGCCACACAAGATTTCGTCGAGGATGCGTTGGGTTGCGGCCTGGGGGTTGGGGTCGCCGGTGATGGGGCGGCCGACGACGATGTGGGTCGCACCGGCATGGATCGCTTCGGCTGGCGTGACGACGCGAGCCTGGTCAGCGGCAACGGTTCCGGCGGGACGGACTCCGGGGGTAACGATGGCGAATCCTTCGCCGAGATTGCGGCGGAGCGACCGGGCTTCGTGGGCGGAGGCGACGACGCCACCGATTCCGGCGTTGCGGGCGATTCCGGCGAGGCGCAGGACCTGGTCGGCAACTCCGACGGGAAGGCCGAGTTCCTGGAGGTCTTCGTCATTCAGGGAAGTCAGAACGGTGACCGCAAGGATTAAAGGTTTACTTGAGCTTTGCGCGGAGGCCTCGGCGGCGGCGCGAAGCATCTTCGATCCACCGGAGGCGTGGACGGTTAACATCGAGACGCCGAGTTCGGCAGCGGAGCGGACGGCCCCGGCCACGGTGTTAGGGATGTCGTGGAATTTGAGGTCCAGAAAAACTTTGCGGCCGGAAGCCACCAAGTCGCGGACGACCTGTGGCCCCTCGGCCGTAAAGAGTTGTTTACCGACTTTATAAGTACTGGCTGAATCTCCGATCTCCGAGACGATCTTCTGTGCTGCGGAGGCGCGGGAAACATCCAGCGCGATGATTAACCGATCCTTTTGAGTCATCCTAATAAAACAGGATAACTCAGGGCCCTCCGGTGCGGGAGTGTCGAAATTTGTAATCCGGATCGGATCATCCAGCCGGTTCGCCTTTATTAAGGCATGCCGGCGAGATTACTCTGGGTTACCGTAGCCACGGTGGCGGGCTGAACTATCTCGAGGCTCACAGGCTGAATGCCGTGGCCGGAGAGTCCTATCATCCGGGCTGCGCCATAGGACAAGTCGATAATCCTCGTGCGCGGCACCGGACCCCGGTCGTTCACCCTGACTACAACGGACCGACCATTATCCAGGTTCGTCACCTTAACCAGAGTTCCCAGCGGAAGCTGCCGGTGAGCAGCCGTGAACTGAAACATATCGTAAGGTTCTCCGCTGGCGGTTGTTCTTCCGTTGAACTGCTTGCCATACCAGGACGCTGTTCCGACCTGGTAGAGATTGGCAGCTCGCTTGTGACGGCGGCTTACAGCCGACGTCTTAACCGAATTGTTGGTACCGTTTCCTTTCTCGGGTCGAGCGATCTCGGACTTCGAGTTCGCTGTGCCGGGGGTATTTGGCGGCTGTGCCGCCAGCAGGCCGGTTGTCATAACGAGCCCAACCAGGATGTTGGCTAGTACTTGTCGCATCAAACACCTCGCGTCATCTAAGTTGACCCTCCCTAATGCACCGATCATGTAAGTCTATGGATTGGCATGGTTTGGTGTCAATCCACGGTCGTAACCCGACCTTATTACCGCTTGACTTGGCCGCCGGTTTGTGGCTTACACCCGGCCGCGCTCAATGCGCGTCGGGAGCCCGTTTGGCTGGCCAGAGTAGCTCCGGAAAACACTAAACGCGCCAGAAGGGAAACTTCGGGGAGGGCTGAATTCCCCCTTCGGGCGCGCAATCATCTTGGATGGGGGCTGTCTGGGGAGGGTTGGCGGGGACGAAGGTGACTTACGTAACCCCGGGTTAGGGTTGGGTGGACGGGGCCGGGTTGTTCCGAAACTACCCACTCAAGCCAAAAGACGGCTTGAATGGGGGCACCGGGAGTTCTTCAATCCCATACCTGCCAAAGGTGGCAGATATGGGGCACCTTCATGCGCTGACTTGGGATTCGAGGGGAGCGACTACAATGTCGGCCATGCCGACGCCGCCAGTGGTGCTGTCGATTGCCGGGTTCGATCCCTCGTCTGGGGCGGGGGTGACGGCGGACGTGCAGACGATCCTGACGCATGGGTGCTATCCGGTCAGCTGTATTACAGCGTTAACAGTCCAGAGCACACAGGGGGTGAAGCGGGTGGAGCCGGTCGCGGCGGGGATGGTTCGGGATACGCTTCGGGAACTGGCAAAGGATTTCAGGATTGCTTCGGTCCGGATTGGGATGCTGGGGTCCGGCGAGGTGGCGAAGGCGGTGGCGGACTTCCTGATCCCGGCGGGGATTGAGCATGTGGTTCTGGATCCGGTGTTGAAGTCGAGTTCGGGGGCGGACCTGATCGATCAGGCGGGGCAGAAGGTGATCCGGGAGAAGCTGCTGCCGTTGGCGGAGGTGATAACTCCGAACTTGGATGAAGCAGCGGCACTGATTGGGTCACCGGTGCGGACGCCGAAGGAGATTCATGCGGCGCCGCGGAAGCTGCACGCGATGGGCGCGCGCGGTGTGGTGATTACCGGCGGACATCGCGAGGAGGCGGTCGATTTGTTGAGCTTTCAAGGAAAGGTGGAAGAGTTTTGGGCGGAGAAGATTGAGTCAAGGTCGACGCACGGGACCGGGTGCGCGTTTGCGACGGCGATTGCATGTGGACTGGCCAAGGGGAAGCCGGTACGGGAAGCGGTGATCGAGGCGAAACGATTCGTGCGGCAGGCGATTGAGAATGCCGTGCCGCTGGGAAAAGGGATTGGGCCGATGAAGTTGATTTGAAGTTCTGCGCAACCAGGAAGGGAGGATCCCGTGCAATTGAAAGGCAACACCATTCTCATTACCGGAGGCGGGTCGGGCATTGGCCGAGCGCTGGCGGAAGCGTTCCAGTCGGAAGGGAACCAGGTCATCATTTCCGGTCGTCGCAAGGATGCTCTGGAGAAGACGGTCGCGGCGAATCCGGGAATGAGGTCGGCGGTGCTGGATGTCGCCGACATCGCTGACATTCGAAGATTCGCAGAGCAAGTGAAGAGAGATTATCCGGCGCTGAATGTGGTCATTCATAACGCCGGGATCATGAAAACGGAATCGCTGGCAAAGGGCCAGGTGGAGGACGCGGAGGCGATCGTTGCCACGAACCTGCTGGGGACGATCCGGCTGAATGCTGCCCTGCTGCCGTCACTGTTGACCAAACCGCACGCGACGATCATGACAGTTTCGTCCGGGCTTGCTTTTGTGCCGCTGGCGATTACCCCGACGTATTGCGCTACGAAAGCTGCCATACATTCTTATACGCAGTCGTTGCGGTACCAGTTGAGAGAGACTTCGGTGAAGGTTCTGGAACTGATTCCGCCGTACGTGCAGACGGAACTGCTCGGGGCGGGACAGGCAAGGGATCCGAACGCCATGCCGTTGAAAGATTTCATTGCGGAAACGATAAAGATTTTGAAAAGTTCGCCCGACGCGAACGAGATATGCGTGGAGCGCGTAAAGCCTTTGCGGCAGGCCGAAGCAAACGGCAACTATGAGGCGTTCTTCAAGACGTTCAACGACAGAGCGTCGGCTGCGCACAGTGATCTGTAGTGAGATCCCACATTTGCCAAAGGAAGGCAGATGTGGGGCACCAAAATTGGTGATCCGCTAATTCTCGTCGCTGATTTGCTTCGGCGGCGGCCCGTTCTGTTGTTGTGTTTTCTGCGCCGGCTTGGCCTTTGGCTGATCCTCGTCGGAAATGTGCGTTGGCGGAACCGGATGCGAGACGGTCGTTGTTGTAGTCGTAGTCGAATAGCCGCCCGGGTTGGTGCTGGCGCGTGGCGGCGTGTAGGTACCGATGTTGTTGTTGCTTGACGACGTTGAATTGAACGACTGCGGTTGCGACTGTTGCGGCGTCTGCTGGTGAGGCGGATTGTCGGGCGGCGGCAGCAGCAGTCCGGGCTGAGATTGCTGAGGCTGTCGTTGTTGTTGCTGCGATTGTGGTGCCGGTTGTTGTTGTTGCGTGCCGGGCTGCTGAGCGTTTGGCTGTTGCTGCGCGCCAGGCTGCTGGTCATCGGGCAGAGGCATAATCATGCCGCCCTGGTGCTGACCCTCTTTCTGCTGTTGCTGCTGCGGCTGAGGCGGCTTCGCGCCCGGTTGTTGGTCGTCCGGGAGCGGCATGATCATCCCGCCCGAATGGTCGCCTTCCTTGACGGTGGCTGGTTGCTCGTTGTCGGGTAGGGGCTCGACGAGTCCACCGTTGCCCTGATTGCCGGTGGGTTCTTTATAGACCGGCATGGGCGCGCTGTTGTCGGGCGCCGGGGCGGGCAGAAGCAGTTCGCCGTTCTCGTCGCTTACGCGCTCATGCGGAGGTTCGTGGGCCGGCTTATCAGGCTCGGCGACGGTGGAATTGTCGCGGCGGAGAAGGACGACCGGTCCGCCTTCGTGCGAACGTGCTTCGCGAGCTTCTTCCATCTGCGATTCCACGAGCTGATCGGTATTGTCGGCGACATCGCCGATTTTTTTGCCTTCGACTTCCTTGCGAGTGGCGACGGCGATGCGCGCATTCTTCTGATTGGCTTCGCGAGCGCGCTCGTAATAGAAGTCGGCGGTTTCGCGATCGCCGTCCATTTCGGCGAGATAGCCCATGTTGTTGAGGGTGAATGCGTCCTCGGGTGCGAGCTTGAACGCCTGCTGAATGAATTCGCGGCCGGTGCGACGATCGTTGCGGTTAAGAGCGGAGACACCACGGAGATTCAGGATAGCGACACGTGCCTCAACGTCGTCTCCGTTTTGCATGCGACGGTTCAACTTGCGGGCGTTGTCGCGGGCGACGTCGCTGATGGCATGTCCACGCCAAGTCCTGTCGATCGAGACTTCGACGGTTTCTTTGGAATTGCGATCGGCAGCCGCGGTGTAGAACTGATAAGCGGCCTGAAGCTCGCCTTCTTTTTCTTTGGCGAATCCGAGATTGTTCAGAGTGAAGGCGTTGTTCGGATCGACGGTGAGCGCTTTTTGCAAGACCAAGTCAGCTTCCGGCGCTCGATCTTTTTGCAGCAGCGCGATGGCCTGATTGTTCAGGCGGTTGATCTGAATGCCCTTGTCCTCGGCGCGTCCGGCGACGGTTGAAACCGGCTTACCTTCCATCAGATCGTTATTGGCGATGTCGATGATCGCGTCGGAACCCATCTCGGCAGAGAGAGCATAGAAGCGGCGAGCGCGGTCGGAGTCGCCGTCGAGCTCGGCCATGTAGCCAAGATTGTTCAGCGTAAAGGGATCGTTAGGATCGATTAAGTAAGCCTTGTAAAAAAGTTTCTTGGCCTTCGCGTAGTCGTGATCCTGAACGGCCTTGACCCCGTCGCGGTTGAGCGACTGCACCGGCGTGTACTTGCTGCGCTTGGGAATGGGGACACGCAGATCGCCGGCGAATAGAGAGGCGGCGGAAAGAAAGAATGCAAAACAGGCTACGACGAGTTGTCCTACCACGCGACGCGTGCGGCGGGAGCCCAACACCAGGGAGCAGGGCCGAAACATGAGGGAACAATCCTCCACGGAGAAAGGAAGCAACAGACCTGCCACTCTGGACAGGCGTTTTCCTCCTGATTTGATGGGTGAATCCGAGACGCGTTTGTATGCACGATGAGGAAAATTGCCGAGGGTGGGAACGCGGATGCCAACTGTCAGCAGAGTCGGCGTTCGCTTCGTTCGGGTCAGATTTCAGGTTGCAGATTCTAAGATTTGCGATTGCTTCAGCTTCTCGGAAACAACTTGCCGCGCAGGATTCGCTTCTGACATCGGCATGAGACGTTTCTACCCGTCTGTCTTGAGTAGCTGTCAGCCTTTTGTCTTTTTGATCCTCATAACAATTTCTGTCGGCTCGGCGGCGCAGGATGCGGCGAAGCCCGCGGCGTCCTCTTCGAACTCGACGTCCGCGGCGGCTCCTGCGGCGAGATCACAGTCTTCTCCAACGCCTGCTGCTTCGTCGTCGACGCCTTCGACGGCAAATGCGTCCTCGGCCAAGACGGCGGGGACGGGTGCGATTTCCGCGGACAACTCGGTGGTCGATCAGGATCCGGTCACGGTGAAGACCACGAGCGACGCGACCGGCAAGAAGGCGGTAGATACCGATCCAATCTTTGGTGTGCCTGCGCTACCGAACGGGAAGACGAGCCTGGTGGGCGGCACGGTGACGAAGGTGGACGGCATTCACAATCGGTTGACGGTGAAAGTTTTCGATGGCGGACCGTGGACGCTGGCGTTCGATGAGCGCACGCATTTCTATCGCGATGGCGCGGAGACGACGTTTGAGAAAGTGAAAAAGGGCGATCGAGCTTACGTGGACACGATGCTCGATGGACATCGACTGTTCGCGCGCAATGTGCACATCGTCACGAAGACGGGCCCGGCATCGGCGCACGGGCAGGTGGTGGGCATCGGCAACGGATTCATGACCGTACGCGATGACCTTTCCGGACGCCAGTTGGACTTGAGTTACGACGGGCAGACGCAGGTGAAGCACGATGGCGCGGCGGCGAACCTTGACGACATCACGACCGGGACGTTGATCGCGGTGCAGTTCGTGCCTCCGCAAAATGGGGCACGCGGAATTGCGCGAGAGGTGACGATCCTGGCGGCGATGGGACAGTCGGTAACATTCGACGGTACGGTGCGAAACCTCGACCTGCCCAATAACCAACTGGCGGTGGAGAATCACGTGGACAATAAGACGTACGAAATTGCGCTGAGCGGCAAAGACGCGATTCCATCGAACTTGATGGTTGGGTCGGAGGTGACTGTCGCGGCGCAATTCGACGGACGAGGCTATACGGCGAACAGCATCAAGGTGAAGTAAACAGTGGTTAGATGGTGATAGAAAGCTCAATCAGCCCTCGCACGTAGCGGGGCTCTCTTATTTCAGTCAGCTTTCTTGAGCAGAATTCCGGCAACGAAGGCGACGATGGCAGCAAGCATCCATTCGATGCGCCAGGTTTGGACGGCCTGCCAATCGGCGAGCGTGCTGGTGGTATAGAGGAAGCCGACGGAAAACGCCGCTACGACCGAAACCATTCCGAAGATAAAGGCGACCAGGGAAGCGACCGAAAGTCCGAGAGTGTGGCGGATGCGGTCGAAATCGAGAACTTCCATCAGATGAAAAGAGTTGGTGGAGGCGTGCTGGCGGTCTTCACCACAGACATGGCAGAAGCGAGCACCGACCACAAACTCGCTGCCACAGCCCTCGCAAACATCGGCGCGCGAACGCAGATCGAGCGGCATCTCGTGTTTGCCGTGTGACAACGCAGGACGCCAGTATTCCTGCTCCGCCTTATGCGCCGCCTGCTCCATGACTGGATTTCCTCTACCATGTTCTTGGCAAATGACGCTCCAAAGTCAGGTCAGCCGTAACCTCGCATGGATAAAGGGGTTTCGCGGGTCGTTAGAATTTCAAGGGGAGAATAAAACAGGAAAGATTTACGCACGACTCGCAAAATTTCGCGAGCAGACGGATTGGGCGTCTGTTGGACAGACGCCCGAAGAAGAACCCGAAGTCATGCCCGACGCGGCATGCGAAGCACGTTTGGATTCTCGGTAGAACGGTTCCAGAACTCCAATAAGACCAGGTCGGAGGAGCGCAGGAGCAGATCGGGTGGTCGCTTGGATCCGTCATTAAAGATATTTTCATCGAGCAGCTTATGCAGACGTGCGATCGAGATGCCGAGCGCGTGAGCCGCCTCGGCTTCGGAAAAGCAATCGGGATGATGTTTATCAGCGTTTTGCATTGCGTCCGCCTCCGCGGACTGAATGGTTTGTACCTGTTTTGGGGAGGCGGCACACTCAGGTGAATTTCCGGGGTACTCAGGAAATACTTGCCTTAACGACATTACTCTCAAGTACATAGCGAGAGAGATAGCATCAGCATTTACGGAGAACGGAGCAGGCGAAGGAGGCTGATGATTCTCCGGATGTGGTTCAAAACGGATGAGTTGTGAAATGTTCCGTCGTTTACCGCCGGTGTATTGCGATCATGGCGACCATGGCTGGAAAGTAAGGCTGTGAGCGCCCGGAAGCGTATCGCGGATCGATTGAGGAAGATCGGGTGAAAGTTGTCCTACTCTCGATTACACTGGTGGAGTACGTACTATTATGAAATCCGATAGCAGTCACGGCCTGCGTTCGCAGGTCGCTTTTCTAGCAGTTATCCTTCTACTCTTCACCGGCAGTTCCAGTCTCTTTGCTGCAAAAAAGCAACCTGGCAAACAGGTCCAGCTGGCTCCGCAACAGATCACGCACTATCACCTCGATGAGCCGCACACCAAGGCAGGCTTCGAGTTTTTCTATAACGCAGAATACGATCCGGCGATTAAGGAGTTCCAGGTCGCACTCGAGGCGCATCCGGACGATCCATTCGCGGTGAACCATTTACTGACCGGAATCATGTTCAAGGAGATGTATCGCATCGGAGCGCTCGACAGCGAGCTGTATGCGAAAGAAGGATTCCTGCATAGCAAGCAGTTTCCGATCGATCCGAAGATTCGAGAGCAAGTCAGTCAACTGACGGCGCGAGCGCTGCAGTTGGAAGACGACCGGCTGAAGAAGAACGAGAACGATGTGGACGCACTTTACTCGCGCGGGGCCACCCGCGGACTGAAGTCGACGTGGATGGCGCTGATCGACAAGGCGTGGTTCTCGGCGCTGCGGAGTGCCGTGGGTGCGCGGCACGATCATGAACGGGTGTTGGAGCTGGATCCGAATTACACCGATGCCAAGATGGTGGTCGGTGTGCACAGTTACGTGATCGGCAGTGTGCCGTGGGCGGTAAAGGTGGCGGCGTCGATAGTGGGATTGAGCGGCAGCCGGGAGAAGGGGATCCAGCTGCTCTATGAGGCGGCGAACGGTGGCGGCGAGGCGAGCGTGGACGCCAAGATCGCGCTGGCGCTGTTCTTGCGCCGCGAGCAGAGATACAAGGAAGCGATTGAGATTGTGGATGGGCTGTCGGCGAGTTATCCGAAGAACTTCTTGATGTCGCTGGAGCTGGCGAATCTCTATAACGCGTCGGGCAGAGGGCCGGAGTCAATTGCCACTTACCGCAAGCTGCTGAAGGAGGCGGATGCAGGATATTTCCCGGCGGGCGCTCATATCGAGATGGCCTGGTATGGATTGGGCGAGGCGCTGCGCGGGCAGCGCGATCTGGCGGACGCGGCAGTAGCGTATGAGAAGGTGCAGGAGTTTCCGAAAGCCGATCCCGACGTAAAGCTGCGTGCCACGCTCGGTGCCGGGGAGATGTACGATGCGTTGTTGAAGCGCGACGAGGCGGTGAAACGTTATCGGGCAGTGATCGCGACGGACGAGGGCGATTCGCCACGGACAGAGCTGGCGAAGAAGTATCTGAAAGAGCCATTCCGGATGTAGAGGAGTTGGTCAGTTGGTCAGCATCGAGGGATGAGAGTTCCGGTGATATTCGGCTGAATTGGGAGTGGATCTGTCGGCGGAACTTTTGGGTAGGGTGAAGCGTATCTTCCGATGAGGGGTGGAACATGTTCTGCAACTATTGCGGTAAATGTATCCAGGATGATGCCAGGCTGTGCGCCTATTGCGGGCGCGTGGTGGTGGGTGCGTCGGCGTGTAAGCGGCTGGAGCGTCCGCGACGCGACCGGAAATTCGGCGGCGTCTGCGAGGCGTTCGCCCGGTACTTCGACATCGACGTGGCAGTGATGCGAATCTTATGGATCCTCGCGGTCATCTTTACGGTGCCGCTGGCGATCATTGCGTACTTTGTGGCGTGGATCGTGATTCCCGAAGAGCCGGAATACGTCATGCTGCCGCAATCCACGACAGTCGCGCAGCCACAGACGTAAGAGAAACAAGTTTCGAGTTTCAGGTTTCAAAATCGGATTCAGCCCAGACGTCCCTTTGTCGCGATGACGGAGGGACGTTTACACTTTCGGGATGCACCTGCGCAGCGGAGACGCTGAGATCTATTACGAGGTCCACGGTTCCGGACCTGACATTCTCTTCCTGCATCCTTTTCCAGCACATCATGGCGTGTGGTGGCCGGTCGCGGAGATGCTGTCGACGCGATATCGCGTGATCCTGGCGGATGTCCGCGGATTGGGTGATTCGTCGCCGGGAGTAGGCGACGCCACGATGGAGAAGCACGCCGGAGACATGGTTCGGCTGCTGGACGAGCTCAAGATCGCCAAGGTGATCTACGCGGGGAACTCGATCGGCGGATATATCTTTTTCGAGTTGTGGCGGCGATATCGCGAGCGGGTAGCGCAGGTGATCCTGGTCGATACGAAAGCGGCGGCGGATTCGGACGATGCCAGGAAGACGCGACTGGCAGCCGCCGAAGATGTTGTAGAACGCGGGACGGAGCCGTTCATTGACGCGCAGTTGCCGAATCTGATCGGTGAGAGCACACACCGGAATCGTCCTGACAAAGTGGCCGAAGCGAAGAAGATGATGATGAAGGCGTCGGCGGCGGGAGTCGCAGCGGTTCTGCGGGGGATGGCAGCCCGTCCGGATTCGAATGCGACCCTGGCAACGATCGACGTTCCGGCGCTGGTGATCTGCGGCGAAGAGGATGGACCTACGCCGCCGCTGGAGATGGAGGGGATGCATCGTGCGATCCGCGGAAGCGTGTTTCGGCGAATCGCGAAGGCAGGACATTATTCGCCATTCGAACAGCCGGAAGAGGTGCATCGGGTGATACGGGATTTCCTGGGACGATGAAGCTCGGGTGAGCATTGCTCGCGCCAAACTTTTACTCGGAATGCAAAATAAAACGAGCGGACTGGTTGATCCGCTCGTTTCGGCTGCCCAGGCTGGGTTACTTTTGTGCCGACGCAGTAAACTCCTTCAACTTGGTCAAAGTATTGCGAGCCATTTCGGAATTCGCCTCATTGGGCGATTTGCTCAGGTAGTTTTCCAACTCGCCAATTGCGCCCTTGTAATCTTTTAAACCGATGAACGCCTGCGCGCGATAGAGGTGAACCATGGTGATGGTAGGCGGCGCGAACATCTGGGCGCGGTCGAGGCTGCGCACGGCGCCACCGAAGTCGCTCTTGCCGAGCTGGCTGCGCGCCATCTCGAGATTGGCCTGCCACGATTTCGGATTCAGCGACATGCTGTGATCGAGTGTTTGTTCGGCGCGGTCGAACTGCCCTTCATTGTTGTAGAGAGAGGCAAGCGCGACGAAGCTCATATCGTCACCGTAATCGAGTGCGACGGCTTTCTCGAGATCGGGCTGTGCGTCTTTGTTGTCGCCCTTCTGCATGTTGAGGACGCCGCGCAGCATCAGTGCCTTGGCATAATTTGGATAGCAGACGAGCGCTTTCTGTACGAACGAAAACGCTTCCTCAACGCGCGACAGGCGGAAAGCGGCTTCGGCCTTTTCAAACAGCTTGCGGGCCTTGCCGGGGACGTTGAGCTGAGACAACGAAATGCTGGCCTGGCTTCCTTTGCTTTCGGTGTTTACGGCGAGACGGAAAGACACCTCGCGGTCGGCGTCGATATCGAGACGCGAGCGCGATTCGGTAAGACCAGCGCTGGCGACTACTTCATAAGTGCCACGAGGAACGTTGATGACCTCGAAGGTGCCATTGGCGAGCGAAAAAGTTCCTGCGACAGAACGTCCGGTCGTTGGATCGATAACGTCGATGCGGGCACCACTTAGAGGACGGTCCGAGGTGTCGCGAACCGATCCGCTCAAGCTGGCGTTGAAGGCCGACGACCCGGAATTGAGACCGAAACCGTTGAGCTGCGCCTGACAGCAGAGGGCGGCCATTACAATGGTGAGAAGAAGCAGGGGCCGGTGAAGCATTGTGCACGTCCCGAGGGGAACACGAAAGAGGTTGCGGCCGAATCCAGTTAGCCGGTTACCACTCTCGGCGCAGTTTCATCACCGCGCTATGCACTCTGAAACAGAATCGTAGTACTAAGTTGTCTTTTTTCTTGACAACGAAAAATAAATAAAGTACGCGCCAGCGGACAACCAGAAAGGATGCTGAATTTTTGATGCAAGGCAACGACATCGTTACGATCCAGCCGGCAAAGAACATCGCCGGCAGTCTTCGGGTTCCCGGCGACAAATCCATTTCTCATCGTTATGCCATGCTGGGAGCGATCGCCGAGGGGCGAACGCGATTGACGAATTTTTCCACCGGCGCCGACTGCGCGAGCACGCTGGCGTGCGTGCGGACGCTGGGATGTGAGGTCACTCATCGCGGTGGGGTGGTGGAGATCGAAGGTCGTGGCCTGTACCTGGAAGAGCCATCGTCGGTACTGGATTGCGGAAATTCGGGATCGACGATGCGCATGTTGTCGGGGATTCTCGCCGGGCAGAAATTCCCGTCGGAACTGATCGGCGACGAATCGCTTTCACGCCGCCCGATGCGCCGCGTGATTGCGCCCTTGACCAGCATGGGAGCGAAGATCGATTCGCAGAATGGACTTCCGCCGCTGCGCATCACCGGTGGGGAATTGAAGGCGATCGAATACCAGTTACCGGTGCCGAGCGCGCAGGTGAAGTCCGCGGTTTTGCTGGCAGGCTTGTACGCGCCGGGCGAGACGGTGGTGGTGGAACCAGTTCGCACGCGCGACCACACAGAGATCGCGTTGCGTGCGTTTGGAGCCGAAGTAACACGCGGCGGCAACCGGATTTCAATTCGCGGCGGCCAAACTCTGCGCGGTATCGATGCCGAAGTGCCCGGCGACATTTCGTCCGCCGCGTTTTTCCTTTGTGCAGCAGCTCTGTTTCCGAAATCGAACCTGGTGATCGATGGCCTCGGCATGAATCCAACGCGCGCCGTGTTGCTTGACGTGCTGACATCGATGGGCGCGAAAACCAAAGTTCTGAAGCTGGAGGAGCATCACGGCGAGCTGATCGGGCTGATCGGTATGGAATCCAGCAACTTGAAAGGCACGACGATCAGCGGCGCAACTACCGCTGCCGTTATCGACGAAGTTCCGGTATTGGCGGCGATCGCGCCCTTCACGCACGATGGCGTCGTGATCAAAGATGCCGGCGAACTTCGAGTGAAGGAATCGGACCGTCTGGCGGCGATCGCCAAGAACCTGCGTGCGATGGGCGCGCAAGTGGAAGAGCATGAAGATGGGCTGTCGATTCCGGGCGGACAAACCCTGCATGGGGCCGAGATCGATTCGCATGGCGATCATCGAATTGCCATGGCATTTGCGGTGGCCGGACTGCGTGCTTCGGGGGAAACGCGTATTCACGGCGCCAGTTCGGCGCGGATTTCGTTTCCCGAATTCTTTCATCTGTTTCAGCAACTCTCGTCGGATTAGTTTAAGAATCCTGAAACTGGTGCAGCCCACCCGGCGTGGAACGCTGCCATCGAATGCATTTATCGCCGTGATCTCCCGCTCTCCTGAGGGTGAGTCCGGGGCGTGCGCTAGCGGCAAACACGGCGGACCACGATGGAGAGTGTGCACGATGAAAAAGATTACTTTGCTTCTTGTGGCGGCGCTGTGCCTGACGGCAGTACCCGCGCTTTTCGCGCAGGACCACGTTGAAGTCGGCGTTTTCGCCGATTACGTGCGCCTGCATCACGCAGACGATGCTAATTTTTGGGGAGTCGGTGGCCGCGTGGGCTTCAATGTCACGCCGCACGTGCAGCTTGAGGCCGACATGGCTTACGACTTCGAGCGCCAGTTCACCAATACCTTCAATAACGGTGGCACCACCACCTTTACTCAGTCGAACGGCCTGCGCTTGCTGCATGGATCGTTCGGCCCGAAGATCCATACCAATCTTGGCCCGGTGCGCGCATTTGTCTTTGCCAAGGGCGGCTTCCTGAACTTTGGCGTTTCCGGACAGAACGTGGGCAACGGATTTACCACCCAGGTCGGAAACTTCATCACTGGTGACACCAATGGTGTCTTTTATCCGGGTGGTGGCTTGGAGTTTTTCGCTGGACCTATCGGTCTTCGCGTGGAGGCTGGCGACTTGATGTACTTCGATCGGGGCGCCAACCACAACCTGAGCCTAACGTTTGGGCCGACGTTCCGGTTCTAACGATCAGACGATTCGAGGATGGGCAGCTTCGGCTGCCCTCTTTGTTTTTAGCGCGTGTAGGGATTGGATTCTTTCTCTTCGCCGATCGAGGTGGCTTCGCCGTGACCCGGAATGACGATCGTATCTTCGGGTAGCGTGAGTACGCGATCGTGCAGCGAGCGGATGATCTTCTCGAAATTTCCGCCCGGCAGATCGGTGCGTCCGATGCTCCCGGCGAAGAGGGTATCACCGGCAAGCAGCTTCTTTTCCGACGGAAAATAAATACAGGTGCTGCCTTCAGTGTGACCAGGTGTATGGATGGCGTTGCCGGTAATCCCGCCGACGCGAATTTGCACATCGTGATCGAGGCTGGAATCAATGGTGACAGGGCCGGGCGAGGGAATGCCGATCCAGGCAGCCATCTGATCGAGAAGTTGCAATTGCGAGAAGTCTTCTTTGTTCATCAGGATCGGCGCGCCGGTGGCGGCTTTGAGCTGCATCGCTCCGCCGACGTGGTCGATGTGGCCGTGGGTGATCAGGATTTGCTTGAGAGTGAGTCCGTGCTTCTGCAGAGTGAGAAGCACGCGGTCGATGTTGTCGCCGGGATCGATGACGACGGCTTCATGGGTCGTCTCGTCGCCGATGACCGAGCAGTTGCACTGCAGCGGACCGACAGGGAAGATTTCGTGTATCACGGAATCAGTATCCAGTATCCGGTTGTCAGTTTCCAGTGGCCAGTCGCCGGCAAAACAAGGCTGTCGTCGGCGTATAAAAAAGCCTCCGCGGCTCGGAGGCTTTTTACTGGATACCGATTGTGGGTTTCTACTTTTGTGGTGTCGGCGTCGTCGGATTCGGCGACGGCTGATTCGTAGGAGCTGGGGCGCTCTTGGTCGTGCCCTTGGTGTTGCTCAGGACCGATCCAGTGGCGTGGCTGGAACGGCTTGCGAAGACCGAGAGCGAAATCGAGGTCAGCATGAAAATGACCGCCGCCCAGGTGGTGGCCTTGCTGAGAACCGTGGTCGCGCCGCGCGGACCGAAAGCAGTCTGACTGCCTGCGCCTCCGAAAGCTGCCGCGATGTCGGCACTCTGGCCGCTCTGGAGCAGCACAACAATGATGATGAAGAGACAAACGATAACGTGGATGATGGTGATGAGAACCGTAAGCATGCGTGGCCAATCGGGCGCGCGATAGCGCCAAGTTCAATGTTTGCCTAAGTTTGGGGATTGTATGGTGCGGAAGGGGGGATTTGAACCCCCACGCCTTTCGGCGCCACCCCCTCAAGATGGTGTGTCTGCCAGTTCCACCACTTCCGCACAGCCAATGGGCGAGGTCAACCCATACGTACCCGAACTTCAGGTGCGTCAATATTATAGCAGCTCGAATCGGTTTCGCGTTTCAGGTTTCCAGTTTCACGTGAAGGAGCTTTAAACAGTTGAAATCCGTTTGCTCTTTCGACGGCTATCACAATTTGAGGATCTGAGTAGCTCAACGGAGTGGAAGCATGGACGAAGGGGCCGATTTGCCCGTCACAGAACTTCCGATCATTAACACCCGAATCAAGGCGAATCCGTATCCTGTCTAGGCGCGGATGCGCGTCGAGGATCGGGAGCGGTCTGCTTGCGCTGATCGAGAATCCGTCGCAGATGGAAAGGCTTCGCAGTCATCGTGAATTGATGGCGCCGGCGATCGAAGAACTTACGCGTTACTACTCTCCGCCCGACTATTCGCAGATGAGATACGAAGACGGCGGCGGCCGGAAGAGTGCTGCGTTCGTCGGCGTAAAACAATTTCAGGTTCGAGCTTCAGGTTTCGCTGATCAGGCTTTGACCGGCAGCCCGAATTCATCCACCGAATACAAAGCTGGCCTTGACAACCGCTGCGAACGTGGCAGACTTCCGTGCCTGCACGGAGGTGCCGTATGTCAGAGCACGAGAATGTGGCCCTGGTGAAACGCTGGTTCAAGGAAGTTTGGAACGAAGGCCGAACGGACACGATATGGGAACTGCTTGCCCCGAGGTTCGAGGGTGTGGGACAAGTGGAAGACGGCTCGAGGATCACCACTCCGGAAGAATTTCTGGTCTTTCAGGCGAGACTGCGGGCGGCCTTTTCGAACTTCGAAGTGACCATTGAAGATGCGTTTGCAGCGGACGATAAAGTAGCAGCGCGCTGGATCTCGCGCGGAATCCATACTGGCGATCAGCTGGGAGTGCCGGCAACCGGAAAGGAAATCGTAGTTCGTGGCATCAGTATGGCGATTATTCGCGACGGCAAAATCGTCGAGGGTTGGGACAACTGGGATCGCCTGAAGATGATGACGGAGATTGGAGCGGTAGAAGCGGTAAAGGCGCCACTGGCGAAGACAGCCTAGTCCCGTCGACCTGAGGACCGCTTCGCGATCCGGTGCAATTGTTGCTGATCGCAAAAAAAAAAGCGCGGACGACCACCGTTCATGGCGTCCGCGCGGATTTGTTTCTGCGCTATTTTGCCGTCGTGGCATCGATGAAGTTCGAAAAGTCGCGCTTCATCTTTTGCAATTCCGATTGCTTCATGTAGACCATGTGTCCGGCTTCATAGGTCGCGTACGAAATGTTGCTGCGATACTGGCCGGTCAGATCCATATGGTCCATGGTGAACGTCGAGGCGAAGTACGGCGTGGCCAGATCGTAGTAGCCCTGCATCACCAGCACCTTCAGGTACGGATCTTTTACCATCGCAGAACGCAGATCGACCGCCGTATCGGGCATACCCTCGATGCCCTTGCCCCAGTCCCAGGCCTGGTTTACTTCGCGTGATAACACTTCGTAGGGCATGTCGGTTTTGTAACCAAGCTCGCCCCGAATGTACTGATTGAAAACGGAGGTGAACGGCGGTCCGGTGGAGGAGCCGCTGGGATCGTAGAACGGCGTGTCGAGGTAGCCATCGGGATCGGGTCCGGTGTAACGGCCGTCGAGACGCCCGACACGCAGTTTCTGGTCGGCCAGCAGGCGATGCGTGAACCAGCGAACGTCGATGCGAAGATTGGCTTCGTCCACATCGGCCTTGCTGAGCCCGCTGTAGCGCGCAATTTGCTCGATGATCGTCGCGCGTTCCTGCGGCGTCAGTGTGTCGCCCTTTTGCAACGCAGCCGTGTAGTCGGTCTGAACCCACTTTTCCACTTCGGCGCGAGTCTTCGCGAGATCCTGCATGAGATCGGGCGCCAGCTTCTTGTGATACGCCGCAATCATCGTGTAGGTCGGGAAGGTGAGCGCATAAGCCTCGTCATTGCCAACGGTCGTCTCGACGGTGTTGAAGCGGAGAATCGACGACAGCAGAACGATGCCGTTAAAGCTGATGCCTTTGTCCTGCAGATATCCGGAAACCCCGGCGGAGCGCGTGGTTCCGTAACTCTCTCCGAAGAGATAGAGCGGCGACGACCAGCGCTCGTTGCGGGTGATGTACAAGCGGATGAATTCGCCGAAGCCGGCGATGTCGCCCTTGACGCTCCAGAATTTCTTGCCGCGAGTGGTGTCGGCGGGGCGCGACCAACCGGTGCCGACGGCGTCGACGAGCACCAGATCGGTGCGATCGAGCGCGGTGTTGGCGTTGTCCTCGAGTCGGTAAGGGGAAGCCGGCATCCAGCCTTCCGGCTGCATCACGACCTTCCGTGGACCAAGAGCACCCATGTGCAGCCAGATCGAGGCTGATCCCGGACCACCGTTGAAGGCGAAGGTCAGCAGCCGGGTGTGTGGATCGGCGCCGTCAAGCGTGTAGGCCACGTAGAACATCTCGGCATCGATGGTGCCTGACTCGTCCTTGATCGGCAGCCGGCCCGCGGTCGCCGTGTAACGCAGAAGTTTGCCGCCGACGGTGATCTGGTGGTGCGTAACCACGGGCGCGATCTCTGTCATGTCGTACTTTGCGTTCGGCGGAGGTGTGATTTCGGCGCTCGGCGATGAGGTCGGCTTGGTTTCTTCGGCTGACTTCTCACTGGGCTTCTGCTGCTGTTGTTGGGCCTGCTCGGTGGGGTTGGGTTCCGCGCTCGACGGCTTCTTTGCGTTTGGCTGGCTCGAGGGGGCGGTCTTTTGCACGCGTTCGGCCGGTGGGTTCTGTTGTTGAGCGAAGGTGGCGAGAGCGATAAGGGTGATGACGAAAAGGCGAACGGTTTGGCGCATTCAGTCTCCGAAGGAAAGGAAGGCGCAATTGTAATAGAAGATTTGCAAAGTAAGGCATACCGCTGATAGGACAGGGACGAATCGCTTCGTAATCTGGATGAGTGATCCGGGCCGCCAAAATCCTAACGCTGGTGCTGCTTGTCGCGGCGCTCTTGTCCGTCGCTTTCCAGGTCGTGGTCGTACCGACGGCGTCGATGGAAGGCACCGTGCTAGTCGGAGATCATCTGCTGATCGACCGGTTTGCCTATGGCCCGGCGATTCCGTTCACGCACCTTCGACTTCCGCGGATGAACCACGTGCGACGCGGCGATGTGATCTCGTTTCATCCGCCAGGACACACCAACGACGTGTACCTGAAGCGAGTGATCGCCGTTGGCGGAGATCGCGTGGAGTCGCGCGACGGCGAACTGTACGTAAACGGCCAGCGCCGCGTGGAGCGTTATGCGCAATGCGCGAAGTGCGGCCGCGGCTCGCCGGAGATCATTGTTCCTGCAGGCGAGCTATACGTTCTCGGAGACAATCGCGATCACTCGGAAGACAGCCGGAACTTCGGAACCGTGCCGGAAAGGAACGTGATCGGAGAACCGGTGATCGTCTTATGGTCATTCTCGAATCCGACCAGAAGCTGGCTGCGCTCGCAAGTTGCGGTCTACTTCGATCATCCCGTGGCGCACTTGCGGTGGCACAGGTGCTTCCAGAAGGTGGAATAAGAACGTTGCTGTTCCGCGTTTCAAGTTTCAAAGAACAAAGCCCCACCACAATGGATGGGGCCTTCGTATCTAGAGTCGAAAAAACATTTCACTGGTTGTTGTCGCTGGCAGACGCCTTGCGCTTCGCGGCAGACTGCTTTTCACCCTTCACCTGCAGCTCGTTCACAACCTGCTGCACGCCAGGGATGTTCTTGGCGACGGTGTTGACCTGATCGCGCTGGTGGTTGGTGTCGACGTCACCCTTCAAGGTGAGCACGCCGTTCTTGGCGTCGAAGCGGATGTGCTGGTTCTCCCACTTGTGGGCAGCGATCGCGGCCTTCATGTGGTCTTCGATGGCGTCGTCGGTGTGCTTGTCGACACTCTTGGCGGTGCTTTCATCGCCCTGGGGACGCACGCCAACTTCATTGGCGATCACCATGCCGGCGGCGGCATTTTGCGCGATCTGTTGCGCCTTGTCTTTGTCGGCATCGGTCGGTACATCGCCGGTCAAGGTGATGACGCCTTTGTCACGATCCTGGCTAACGCTGATGTTATTGTAGCCGGCAGCCTTCAGGGCATCCTGGACAGCGGGCTTGGCGTCGGGGGAGTTGGCTTTTTGCTGCGAGCAGGCAACGGCGAACGCCAGCGTGAGCAGCACGATTGCAAGGGAAATCAGTTTCTTCATCGAGAATGGCCTCCGTGAGAAAGCGGTCGAGTGATACGAATCACTACGATGCCCACTTCGGAGGCGGGGTTCACACGCGAAGGCGAAAAGAACTAAGGCGTGAAGTTTAGTTACAACTCGGTCGAGCAGAGTTGCTGCTCGATCGCAACTGGCAAAATTGGAAGGCTGCTGAGATTCGGATCGCGAGATCAAGCACCCGTTCCGTCGACCACACAGCCAGGAATGGCCGTGTTACGTTACATCGAAGTAACGGAGATCGTGACTGCCATCGTGTGCTGCTGCCCGGCAGCTACTTCGATTGTGTTCGCACCCACGTTGGAAGGCTCCACGCAAACCATCTTAGTCCACTCATCGTCGCCGAAATCGGACAGCGAGCGGGCTTTGTCGATCCACGGATTCCAAACGACGGAGTTACGCGAGTTCGATTTCCCGATCACGATGCGGCGCCGCATCACAGGATCGACGATCTCGACGTCATGGGTCGTATCTAGGTATACGCGGTCGGTTTCGGAGGAAATCAGTATGTTGCCAGACTGGGCCCTCCTTCGGTTCGCGTCGGTCTTGTCGAGATATGAGGTGCCATCGAGACCGCGAATACTGATTTGCCTTACATCGCCGACGGTGAAGTAGGAATGCAGGGCTTCCTCGAAACGTAGCGGCTGAGTCCCCGGATTCGAGAGCTGCAGTTCCAGTCTCAACTGTGCTCCGAAACTCGCATGCAACCGCAGCTCGAATTCAGCTGGCAACGCAGCTCGACTCGAGTCGTCGCTGCGAGTCAACATGGTAACTGTCACGTCATCCCCATCGGCGTCGACCGATTCCAACTCCCACGCTCGAGAGCGCACGAACCCGTGAGCCGGCGCTTTTGGATCGTCGGCCTTGGCCCCGAACCAAGGAAAGATGACGGGAACTCCTCCGCGAATGGCTTTGCCGACGACGTAGTTGGAGTGCTGGCTCACCCACAAAACTTCTTCGGCGTCCGTGGGTTTCCATTGCGTAACATGGCCGCCCAGCAAGTAAATTTCTCCGGAACATTGGCGAGTCGTGACACGAACAGCAGGCAAACCGCCGCGGCCTTCCGTAACGACGGCTTTTCCGGAAATACCGAAACGTTGATCGAGCGCAGCTAAGGTCTCAGGCATGGTGTCGAAAATAATACGTAGAAAGTCAGCTTTTGGGCAGCATGTCATGGGAAAATAGACGAAGGCTTATGAGTAGTTGGAACAACGATGATTTGGACCTGTCGCCACCGCCAGGCTTGAACGACGGACTCTTCCGCTCGCTGGTGGGCAACTTTCGCGACCGGTTCGCTCCCGAGAACCTGCCTCCTCTGCAGTTGACCTCGCGTCCGGTCGATGTTGGGCCGTTGCTCGGCGATCGCATTGCTTCTCCGTGGTTCAAGACCATCTTCCGCAATATTGGCGACGTGGTGTCCCCGGAAGAGTTGCCGCCATTGCAATTGGAATCCATTCCAGTGGACGTCGGCGAATTAATCGGTGACGAGCTACGGCACGGCTGGTGGACGTCGCTGATCCGCAACCTGGCCGACAACATTGCTCCCGAACGGCTGCCGGCATTGCATTTGTCGTCGGCGCCCGTTCACCCCCAGGAAGCCTCGACCGAGCTGTTTACGCCGCTGTGGTCGACGTTGCTGTCAGGACCCAAGGTTTACGATCCCGCTAAGCCAACGGATATGCGTGCGGGCGGATTTAACCTTGGACCGGGAACTGCTGAACCTGAGCCCGCGGCGCCCGTAATGTCTAGGGATCTGTTCTTGCAGACCCAGCAGATGAAGAGAGACATTCGTCGCGGCCACATTCGCGAAGCCCTGTGGGTTTCGTGCGTGGCGACCCAAGTGGCATTTCTGATCTTCTACTTCATGCATTAACGCGGATCCGGAGGAATATGACTGGCCCCGAAGGCAGGGAAGACAGAATCGGGAACCCAGACGTTTTTCGCAACTCAAAAAGAAAAACCTCACCCTGAGTATGGTGAGGCGACGACTTTGTTCTTAACTCTAATTTCTTAGGATGCGATATTGTGGCGAGTCTTGTCGATCACCACGAAATCGAACTGCCGCAGGGCTTCCACATCATGTTTCTCTGCAAGTTCCATCACTCTCTCCATTAGAGAGTCAGCTTGCGTTTTATCCATATTCCGCGTGACGGCCCAGAAACGCTGGGGAACTAACCAGAGGCGTAAATCTTGGCTGGATGTCATATTGGTTTTCCTGTCATGAATAGGCTAGCATTACGGCGGGGATGTGCAACGGTCTGCTCCGGAAAATTGTGTAAAAGACCTTAAAAACGTCCCAATTCGATCAAAATAATCGATTTTTTAACACAGCGTTAACAATTCAAACGCGAATTAACATAAAAAAACAGCTCTCCTGCTTAGACTAATCGAAATGGGCACAACAGCTACTCAACAGGGCCGGCGAACGCACAATCAGTCTGCTAATCATTCCGCCGTTACAGTTACCAGAATCGCCGGCAATGGACGTCCTGCTCCCCAGATCGATTTGAAAGATTCATCGCTCTATATCAATCGCGAGCTCAGCCTGCTGGCGTTTCAGCGGCGCGTACTGGAGGAAGCTCAAGACGAGAGCAACCCACTCCTCGAGCGAGTGAAGTTCCTGTCGATCGTGGGATCGAATCTCGACGAATTTTTCATGGTGCGGGTGGCCGGCCTGAAGCGTCAGGTGGAGGCGGGAAGCCTTGAGGTTGGACCGGATGGCATGTCCCCGGCCGATCAACTGGAGGCCATCCGCGCCGAAGTGAATACGTTGATGACCACCGCGGCTCGTTGTTTCAGGCGTCAACTTGCGCCGGCACTCGAGGATGCAGGGATTTACATTCGCACTTTTGCTTCCTTGACCGAGGCGCAAAAGCATCGTGCCACGAAATATTTCGAGAACTCGGTATTTCCCGTTCTGACGCCACTGGCATTCGATCCGGGCCGTCCGTTTCCGCATATTTCGAATTTGTCGGTGAACCTGGCGGTCATTATTCGTGACGCCAATGGCGAACAGCACTTCGCTCGCGTGAAGGTTCCCGAGGGGCTGCCCCAGTTGGTGCGTGTAGACGCACCCCAGATTGGAACGCGTCGCAAAGCATTGCGCCAGACGTTTATCTGGTTGGAAGAGCTGATCTGCGCCAACCTGGACGCACTTTTTCCCGGCATGCGAGTGGTGGAGGCCCATCCATTCCATGTCACGCGTGATGCCGACATCGAAATCCAGGAACTCGAGGCTGGCGATCTCCTGGAGACGACCGAAGAAGGGTTGCGTCAGCGTCGCTTCGGAGATGTCGTGCGCCTGCAGGTGGATCAGGAGATGCCTGCGGCCATGCTGCGCATCCTGATGAACAACCTGGAAGTCACGCGAGCTGACGTTTATCGCATGCGCGGTCCGCTGCGCATCAGCCGCATGATGAGCCTGGCTTCACTCGATCGCGCCGACCTGAAGTATCCGGCCTTCGTGCCGAGCGTTCCGAAAGCGCTCGATTTCGATCCGGAAGAGGAGAACATTTTTACGGCGATTCGCCGTAGAGACGTGCTGCTGCACCATCCTTTTAATTCGTTTCAGCCGGTGATCGACTTTCTCGACAAGGCGGCCGAAGACGACGATGTTTTGACCATCAAGATGACCCTCTACCGTGTGGGCCGCAACTCGCCGGTAGTCAAGGCGCTGCTTGACGCCATGGAGAACGAAAAGCAGGTGGCCGCCTTGGTCGAACTGAAAGCGCGTTTCGATGAGGGCAGCAACATCGAGTGGGCGAAGGCAATGGAACGCCAGGGTGTGCACGTCGTTTATGGACTGATCGGATTGAAGGTGCATTCCAAGATTGCGCTCGTGGTGCGCAAAGAAGGCGATGAAATTCGTCGCTACGTTCACCTGGGAACCGGAAACTACAACTCGGTAACCGCGCACCTCTATACCGATATTGGACTCTTTACAACCGATGAAGAAATCGGCGCCGACGCCACCGACCTCTTTAACTTCCTCACCGGCTATTCAGCCAAGAATGATTTTCGCAAGCTGCTGGTCGCACCCATCAACCTGCGCCAGCGTTTTCTGGAATTGATCGAGCGTGAGATCGAGCATCACAAGCGCGACGGTGACGGTCACATCATTTTAAAAATGAATGCCCTGGTCGACGCCGAGATGATCCGTGCGCTCTACCGCGCTTCGATGGCGGGGGTAAAGGTCGACCTCTTGGTCCGCGGCATTTGTTGTTTGCGTCCCGGCGTTTCTGGAGTCAGCGAGAACATTCGCGTATTCTCCATCGTTGGACGTTTCCTCGAACACAGCCGTATCTATTATTTCCGCAACAATGGCGAAGCCCAGATTTACGTGGGCAGCGCAGACCTGATGCCGCGGAATCTCAATCGTCGTGTGGAAATTCTCTTTCCCATCGAAGAGACAAGGGTCATCCGGTACCTTCGAGAGGAAGTGCTCGACGTCTATCTTTCAGACAATGTGAAGGCCCGCGAAATGCGTTCCGACGGGACGTATTTCCGCCGGCCGATGGAGAAAGGCGAAGCCCGGATCAGCAGTCAGGATGTATTGCTGGAGCGCAATCGCGTCGTTTCCGAGCATTAACCAAGTTTTCACATCCGGGTAACATTGCATCAATAGTAGTGCAGTATAAGGTGAACAGGCAGTCACAGGCCGGAACCGGGAAGAGCTGGCGCAAGCGAGCGCTCACCTGGTGCATCGGACTGCTCAAGGAGTTTCGAGTGCCTGTACCCAAGGTCCTTTCCAATCGCAGGCCCAGTCGCAGGTTCATCCCCAGGTCCCGACGCACCGATTCTCTTCCTACCCACGTAGCGGCCGTCTGTTATCGGGTTTCCGAAGAAGGCGTTGAATTTTTGCTGGTGCGCACTCGCGCCGGACGTTGGACTTTTCCCAAGGGCCGCGTCGAAGGTGATCCCAGCCGTGCCGCCGCCGCGGCTCGCGAGGCATTCGAGGAAGCTGGTGTCTTTGGCCGTGTCGAATCGCAGCCCATTGGCTGCTATCTTCACAGCAAACTCGATCGCCTTCACGTCGACGAACATGCCGTGGACGCGCATTTGTGCGAAGTGGTCAGTCTCGTTCCTCCGGAGGAGACGCATCGCGATCCCACGTGGTTCGATCCCGAGAAAGCGAAGCAGCGCCTCTGCGAAAATCGCAAGCCCAAGTACGCGAACGAGCTTTCGAACGTTGTGGATCGTGCCTTGCACCACATCGAACAGAGGCATCGCCGCCGCGCCTAGCCGTTTGGCAAGCTCGCCGCATTTTTCCGCCGCAAAGCTCTACAATATCCTTTCCTGAAATTATGGCGCCCGAACCAAAATCCGAGCGCGGCCTCCATTATTGGATGGAACGCGTGGTCGAAGAAGCCGAGAAAGCTCGTGCCGGCTTCGAAGCCGATCCCGTACACGACTTGCGTGTGGCCATCCGCCGCTGCCGCTCGATCGGCGACGGCTTTCGTATGCTCGATCCCGAGCCCACATGGAAGAAGATGCGGCGGGCAGGGAAGACCGTCTTCGCTGCACTCGGCGACCTGCGCGACGTTCAAGTGCAGATGGAGTGGGTCGAGAAGCTCGGCGCCGCAGACGATCCCGTACGCGCGAAGTTGCTGGACCACTTCCGCCAGCGCGAACTCGACCTGAAAGCTGTCGCTGCCACCACACTTGAAAACTTCGACACCAAACAATGGCTGCAGTGGGCGACGCTGCTCGGCCAGCGCGCCGAGCAGATTCCCGTCGGCGGCGAAATCTTTCAGGTTATTGCGCTCGAACGCTGGATCGAGGCCCGCGAGCTCCATCGTGTCGCCATGAAGAATCGCGCGAAGGCCGCGCTCCACGCCGTCCGCATCGGCATCAAGAAATTCCGCTACATCGTCGAGAACTTTCTCCCGGAATTGCACGATGCCTGGATCAAAGACCTCAAGGAAATGCAGGATGTGCTTGGCGAGATCCATGATCTCGACGTGCTGACCGAAACTGCGCGAACGATAAGAGCTTTCGACACCCCTGAGCACCGCATCCGCTGGCATAACGCGATCGTTAAAGAGCGATCGGTGCGGCTCGATCGCTATCGCGCTCGCATGCTGGGAAAAGATTCGCTGTGGCTGAAATGGCGCGCCGGGCTGCCCTCGGGAGAGACGTTGCGCAAGGCCATCCTGAAGAAATTCGAGACGTGGTCGGCCCTGCGCGACAGCGACCGCTTGCACACCGAAGCCGTCCTCGAATTCAGCCAGCAGCTCTTCGATTTCCTCGTCGGACAAAAACTACTCAAAGCTGCCGACGTTGACGGCGTGTCGCAACGCGACTTACTTACCGTTGCCGTCCTCGGGCACGAAGCCGGACGCCTCAAGAGTGGCAAGCATCATAAGACGGTCGTAAAAGTTTTCGACCAACTCGACGTTCCACCCGGTTGGTCTCCGCTCCATCTCCGAATTGCCGGTCTGATCGCGCGTTACCACACCGGCGCGCCGCCGAACGAAACGCAAAAAATGTATGCGGGGCTTCGCAAGCCGTCGCGCTTGATTGTCGATCGCCTGGCCGGGGTGATTCGTCTTGCCGACGCTCTCGAGCGGCAGCGCGATCTCGCCACACGCGAAGTCACCATTGCCCGCAACGATGGACATATCCTCATCACGGCCGCCGGCGTTCACGATCGCACCCGCCAGGCGGAGCGGATTGCCGCTTCGAGACATCTTCTGGAGAGCGTTTGCGGCCTGCCAATCGTCGTCCGCCCTGCCTGATCTCTGTGCTATGTTGTTCAGCATCCTTCCGTAAAAGCAGATAAGTCATGAAAAGCGAAAAAGCGAAGGCGAAAAAACTATCCAACGCGCGAGTCGCCATCCTTGGGGCGGGGAAAATCGGCACCATCCTGATGCAGGCGATGCTGCAAAAAGGCTTGCTGTCGAAGGCGTTGATCCATGCCACGGTCCAGCACGCCGAAAAGGCTGAGGCGTTGAACAATGATCTTGGCATCGAGGTCGGCACCGACAACGCCGATGCCGTGCGCAATTCCCAGATCGTGCTCGTCTGCGTCAAGCCGCAGACTGTCGCGCAAGTGATGGAAGAAATCGCACCTGTCGCTACTCCCGATAAGATCTTGATCTCCGTTGCCGCGTCGGTACCCACCGACTACATGGAAAAACGCCTTAGCTCCGAGGTGCCGATCATTCGCGCCATGCCGAACACACCCGCCATGCTCGGCGCCGGCATGACCGCGATCTGCGGCGGAAAATTCGCTTCCCATGCCGACATTGAGCTGGCGAAAACGCTTTTCGATACCGTCGGGCGAACCGTCATTGTCGACGAAAAACACATGGACGCCATCACCGGCCTCTCCGCCAGCGGCCCCGCGTTCATCTACATCATTCTGGAATCGCTCGCCGAAGCCGGCGTGAAGGTCGGCCTTCCGCGCGATCTTGCGACGCAGTTGGCGGCGCAAACAGCCCTCGGCGCGTCGCGCATGGTCCTCGAAACCGGCCACCATCCCGCGCTTTTAAAGGACGCCGTTACCACCCCGGCGGGCTGCACCATCGATGGCATCCTCGAACTGGAAGAAGGGAAGCTCCGCGTGACCCTGATCAAGGCTGTGGTGAAGGCGGCGCATCGGGCGAAGGAGTTGGTGTTTAGCTGAGGCTGCTCTTCAAACCGGATCTGCCCTCACGAAGCACGCTTCCTTGTCTGATCACTGACATCCCGCGTGATTCAGCTATAATCCTCCCGACTCACGATGGACTTCGACCAACTCATAACCTTTCTCGAAGTCGTAAAGCTCGGCAACTTCTCGCGCGCCGGGCAAAAAGTTCTGCGCTCGCAATCCGCTGTGAGTGCGCAAATCCGCCAGATCGAAGAAGAATACGGCGAGCGCTTGCTCGATCGCTCCGGAAAAGTCGTTCGCCTTACCCCTGCGGGCGAAGTGTTCTTCGAGTACGTGCAGCGCATGCTCACGCTCTACCAGGAATCGAAACGCGCCGTCGCCGACCAGGGACAGCAGCCGCGTGGCGTGCTCGCGATCGGCGCCAACGAAGCGACGTGCCTCTACGTGCTGCCCAACGTCTTCGCCAAGTACTCGCAGCTTTATCCCGACGTGCAGATCAGCATCTACCGCAACTTCAGCCGCAAAATTCTCGAGCGCGTGCACGACGGTTCCATCGACGTCGGAGTTGTAACGATGCCGGTAAAGTCGCCGGGGCTGAAGGTCCGATCCATCTTCCGCGACCGCCTGATGCTGATGGTGGACGCCAAAAATCCGCTGGCCAAGATGAAATCGGTCTCCGTTGCCGTCGCCGCCGAACAGCCGCAGTTGTACCCCAAAACCGGATACACGCGCCAACTTCTCGACAAGTTGTTTCGCCCCTATCAAAGCCAGCTTCGCGTACGCATGGAGTTGCCGAGCGTGGGCATGATCAAGAGCTTTGTCGCGGCCGGGTTGGGCGTCTCTCTGATAAGCGCGCGTTATGCCGCCGACGATGTCAAAGCTGGGACGGCGAAATTGGTTGAGATCGAAAACGAAGATCTGTGGCGCGAACTTGGCGTGGTATACCAGAGCAATCGCACGTTGCCGCGCTCGGCGAAAACGTTTGTCGACCTGATTTTGAACGAGGCCATGCTTGCCAAAGGCCGATGAGCCGGCGTTATGATCGTAGCGCGATAGAAAGATAGAAGATTGGTCACGGTTGCGGCATGGGGTCTGCAACCAGGTGAATCCAGCCAGATTCAGCACGAATTGCAAAAGGTGAGGACAATTCCAAGGTGAGGACAGGTCGAGTTTTTTTTGTCGTATTGTTGTGCGCGCTGTTCGCCGTAGTTTCCCAGGCGCAAACTCCCGCTGATTATCTGAGCGCCATGCAGTGGCGTCTCATTGGGCCATTTCGCGGCGGTCGAGTGGTTGCCACTGCGGGTGTACCCGGCGATCCCAATACTTTCTATTTCGGAGGCGTTGACGGCGGCGTATGGAAGTCCAACAACGCAGGGTTAACATGGACTCCCATCTTCGATAGCCAGTCGATTGCATCCGTTGGCGCCATCGCCGTCGCGCCCCAGGATGCCAACACTATCTACGTCGGCACCGGTGAATCCGACATTCGCTCGGCCCTTTCCTCAGGGGATGGTGTCTACAAAACAACCGACGGCGGCCGCACCTGGAAGAATATCGGACTACGAGAGACTCGCCAGATCAGCAAAGTCGTTCTCGACCCCAAGGACCCGAACACCGTTTACGTCGCTGCCCTCGGACACGCCTATGCTCCGAACGAGGACCGCGGAATTTTCAAATCGACCGATGGCGGTTCAACCTGGTCGAAAGTTCTATACAAAAATCCGGAAGTCGGCGCCTCGGATCTGGCCATAGCCGCCGACAATCCGAAGGTCCTGTTCGCCGGCATGTGGGCCACGCATCGTCCGCCGTGGAGCACCTACGCTCCTATCGACGGTCCCGGGAGTGGTCTCTATCGCACCACCGACGCCGGTGCGAACTGGCAGGAACTGAAGGGCAACGGCCTGCCCACAGGTCAGTGGGGGCGCGTCGGCGTCAGCGTTTCTCCCGACGGCAACACGGTCTACGCGCTCATCGACGTCAAGCCCGGCGCCGGCCTCTATCGTTCGGATAACGGTGGCGATACATGGACCCTCGCCAATGGCGACGCTCGCCTCACCAGTCGAGGATGGTACTTCAATTGGGTCACCGTCGATCCTTCCAATGCAAGCACTGTGTATGTCACCAATGTTGCCACCTACCGCTCCGACGATCGTGGCCACACCATCATGGTCGTGAAGGGCGAACCGGGCGGCGACGACTATCATCTCCTCTGGGTCGATCCGCGCAACCCCTCGCACTTGGCTCTTGCCAGCGACCAGGGCACGAACATCTCTCTCGATCGCGGCGTGACCTGGAGCTCCTGGTATAACCAGCCCACCGCGCAGTTCTATCGCATTGCGACCGATAACAGCTTCCCCTACTGGGTGATTGGCTCGCAGCAGGATAGTGGCAGCATCGCCGTGCGTAGTCGCGGCGATCATGGCCTGCTCTCGGCACAAGATATGCCGAATGTCGGTGGTGGCGAGAGTGCTTCGCTCGCCTTCGATCCCACCGACGACAACATTATTTATGCCACCGGCCAGTATGGGCCACTCATTCGTTACGATCGGCGCACCTCACTTAGCCAGGACGTGAGCCCCTGGCAGATGCCGACATGGGGAACCGAGATCACGGAAAGAAAATATCGCGCGCCCTGGACGCCGCCGCTCGCCTTCTCGCTCGCCGACAAAAAATCGCTCTACATGGGCACGCAGTACGTTCTAAAAACCACCGACGGCGGATTGCACTGGGCACAAATCAGTCCAGACCTGACCGGCGCCAAGTCGCAAACGGCTGGTCCTGCTCCCAAGCCGACGATCGAAAACTCGAAGGAGCTGGGCTACGGCGTGGTGTTCACCGTCGCTCCCTCGCCCACTAACGCCAACGTTATCTGGGCGGGCAGCGATACAGGATTGATCCACGTTACCAGCGACGGCGGCAAGAGCTGGAAGGATGTCACTCCTCCGGGACTGTCCGACTGGAGCAAGATCTCCGCCATCGAAGCCTCGCACTTCGAACCCAGCGAAGCCTTTGCGGCTGTCGATCGTCATCGCCTCGACGATCAACGTCCTTATCTGTACCGCACGCGCGACTTCGGAAAGACCTGGCAGCCGATCACCAACGGAATCGCCGATCACGCCTTCCTCCGCGTGGTTCGCGAAGACATTCGTAAGAAGGGCTTACTGTTCGCCGGCACCGAACTCGGCGTCTATGTGTCGTTCGACGATGGCGACCACTGGCAGCCGTTGCAGCTTAACCTTCCCGTTAGCTCCGTTCAGGACATGACCATTCACGCCGACGACCTCGTCATTGGCACCCATGGCCGCTCGCTCTGGATTCTCGACGACATCACCCCACTCCGCCAGATGAACGCGCAGTCGACATCCGCAAATGCGTTTCTCTTCGACCCGGAGACCGCCTTTCGAATCGACAACGATGTCTTCCTCGGCACGCCTCTGCCGCCGGAGGAACCACAATCGAAGAATCCTCCTGATGGTGCGATCATCGACTACTACCTGAAATCTCCTGCCACTTCCGCCAAGCTCGAGATTCTCGATGGCAGCAATCGCGTTGTGCGCCGCTATTCCAGCGCCATGAAGCCGCCGAAGCATCTCACGCTTCCGATCGCCGAACAGTGGTTTCCTGAGCCGATCCTATTGGAAGCTACCGCAGGCGCGCACCGTTTTGTTTGGGATCTACGCTGGGCAAGTTCCGGAGCCACTGACGCCGAAGATGCCAGTGACGAACCCACCGCGCCAAAGGGTCCGCGCGTTGCACCCGGCACTTACCAGGTGAAGCTCACTATTGATGGCCAGACGTTAACGCAGAAGATCGAAGTGAAAATGGATCCGCGCTGCTCCGCCACCTCTGCGGAACTTGCGCGGCAATATCAAACCGGCCAGGAGATTTACGAGACGACCATGCTGAGTCGCAAGACGCTGGCCGAGATCACTTCGGTGAGCAAACAGCTCGATGGCCTTCACGCAAAAGATGCGAAGCCTGAACTGGTCACGCGTCTCGCCGACTTCCAGACCTCGGTGAAGAAGGTGCTCGCCGGCAACAAGCAGGCCAACATCATGGGACTTGAATCGGCAAACAGCGGACTCGCCGCTGCTCTACGCGCCGTCGAAAGCGGAGACCGCGCCATTCCTTCGCAAACCATCGAACTCTATAACCAGACAAAGGCTGCCTTCGAAGCGCGGGCCGCCGAATGGGCCCAGTTGAAGACGACGCAACTTGTCGCTCTCAATCAGCAACTGGAAGCCGCTGGGCTCGCACCTGTGAAGATGGCTGAGATCGAACAGGAAATTGAATATCTGATGACCAGATAACGACAATTGCCTGAGGGTTAAGGCGCAACATGAGCACTGGGATAGGGTTGGAACCTGCAATGACTTCTCAACCTGCCGCCGTCTCGGCGTCCCCCGAACTCGAATCATTTAGTCATGTTGAGCAATATCGCCGGTATGCGAATCCGCAATGGGTTCGCCTGCTCGATGTGCTCGATATGAATGCGCGCTACGTGCGCGCCAGTGGTCCGTATCTGTACACCCAGGATGGGCGCCAGATTCTCGATTTTCTCTCCGGCTATTGCGTTCACAACACCGGACATAATCATCCCTACATCGTCGAAGCTCTGCGCGAAGAACTTCACGCCGAGGGTCCGGCAATGGTGCAAAGCCATGTTCCCGACCTGGCTGGAGAACTGGCGGAGCGCCTTTGTGCGAGCGCAGGCGGTTCGCTGAGCAAAGTATTTTTCTGCAGTTCGGGCAGCGAAGGTGTGGAAGCGGCTATCAAGTACGCTCGCGCTGCTACTCGACGCACGGGTCTGGTTTACGCCGGCGGTGCTTTCCACGGTCTTACGTGTGGCGCGTTGTCCATGATGGGCGATCCCTTCTGGAGTGATGGCTTCGGACCCATGTTGCCCGAGACACATCAAGTCCCATTCGGCGATCTTTCCGCACTCGAATCGAGGCTCGCGACAACGAAGATCGCCGCGCTCTTTCTCGAGCCCATCCAGTCGGAGGCTGGCGTTTGCATTCCGCCGCAGGACTATCTCGCGAAAGCGCAGGCGCTCTGCCGCAAATACGGCACATTGTTTGTGCTCGACGAAGTACAAACCGGATTGGGACGCACCGGCAAATTTCTCGCCGGCCATTCCCATGAGGTCGATCCCGACATCGTCATTCTCGCGAAAGCCCTCAGTGGTGGCCTGGTTCCAATTGGCGCGGTCCTGATGACCGACACCGTCTACCGCTCGGTTTATGACTCGCTGAAACGTGCGATTGTCCACACCTCCACGTATTCGGAAAACGGCCTGGCCATGCGCGCCGGAATTGCCACTCTTGATGTCATTCGCGACGAAGACCTTACGTTCCGTTCCGCGCAAATGGGTGAATACCTGCGCAGCCGTCTTCGTCAGGAACTTTCCGGTTATGAAATGATCAGCGACATACGCGGCGCGGGACTGTTGAATGGCATCGAATTTACAGCGCCGAGGTCGATGCGCCTGCGCTTCGCCTTCGAAACCTTTAAGCGCATCCACGAAGGGATGTTCGGCCAGATGGTAGTCATGCGACTATTCCGCGAGAAGAACATTCTTACGCAGATGTGCGGCAACAATTTCATGGTATTGAAAGTAGCGTCACCATTGACCGTTTCGGAAGAGCAGGCTGATCGGTTCGTGCGCTCCATGCGAGATGTGGCAGAGCTGATTCACTCTTCCGGCACGTTTTGGAGCGGTGCTCTTGGCCTGGCAAAGAGGGTTGTGAATCTGTGACGAAAAACTACGTAACGCACGTGATACTCACGATTTTGTTGTTCTGTGCTGCGGCCGCGTTCGGCGAAACCACAATCCAGCCGAAGCCGACGCTGCTCGAGACCGGCTTTGCGCAGATGTACAACCTCGAATTCGACAAAGCTCACCAGACTTTCGCCCAGGCCCAGGTCGAGCATCCCGACGATCCCATGGTTCCGGTGTCAGACGCCGCAGCCTATCTCTTTTCTGAGTTCGACCGCCTGCACATCCTCGAGAGCGAGCTGTTCGTCAACGACGAGGCCTACGAGAGTCGAGCCAAGCTGTCGCCCGATCCGCGGATTAAGCAAGCGTTCGACCAGCAAATGCAGCGCGCGACTCAACTCTCTGACGCCGCGCTCGCCAGCAATCCCAACGATAAGAACGCTCTTTTTGCGCGAGTCATGGTATACGGCTTGAACGGTGATTACACCGCTTTGATTGAGAAGCGTGATCTCAAAGGCCTGTCTTACGTTAAGCAGGGCCGGGAACTCGCGGAGAAACTGCTGACCATCGATCCCACCTGTTACGACGCGTATATCGCTGTCGGCGTCGAGAACTATCTGCTCAGTCTGAAACCGGCTCCCGTTCGCTGGTTCCTTCACATGACCGGCGCGCAGACCGACAAAGACACTGGACTGCAGAAGCTCCGCATCACGGCCGTCAAAGGCCACTACCTGTTACCCTACGCGCGAATGTTGCTTGCCGTTGCCGCTCTGCGTGACCACCAGCCCGATCAGGCGCGAACTTTGTTGGAAGGACTTTCGCGTGACTTCCCGCACAACCGGCTGTACGCATCGGAACTCGCCAAGCTGAAGCCGCCTTCGAATCCGGCAAGTCCCGCTGCTCCCGACGACGGAGCTCACTGAAAGCACGGAATCCCGTGACGATCGTCTTAACGCCGGTGATACAACGCAAATTGAAGGTTATCGCGATTGCGTTGCTGATCTTGGCCGCTACCGCTTCGTTCGCGCAGCAACGGGTTTTTCAGCTTGACCCCGCTCAGAGCGAAGTCGACTTCACGCTCGCCGACGTTCTTCACACGGTTCACGGAAAGTTTCAACTCAAAAGCGGCGTCTTACGCTTCGATTCCACAACCGGCACGGCCTCTGGCGAACTCGTCGTCGATGCCACCACGGGAAACAGCGGCAACAATACCCGCGACAAGAAGATGAAGCGCGAGATCCTCGAAACCGATAAGTTTCCGGCCATCGTCTTCGCTCCACAAAAGATCGTCGGAACGGTCGCTCCCACCGGCGGCTCGCAGGTGCAGCTTCAGGGAACGATGACGTTACACGGACAGCCGCATCCCATGGCGCTCGTCGTACCCGTGCAGGTGAACGGTTCCTCAGCCTCTGCGCTCGTCCATTTCGAGGTGCCATACGAAAAATGGGGCCTCAAGAATCCCAGTACGCTCTTCTTACGTGTAAGCAACAAGGTTGAAATCGATGTTCACGCCGTCGGCACGATCACCTCTGAGGCAGCAGCTCGCACGACGCATTGATCCAGCTACCCGCTTTTCTCCTGCCCTGAAAGTCGCATCTCACAACACTCAAGGAGGAAAGAATGGCAGACCGTTCTGATGTTGTTGATGTGATTCACGACCTTATCAATACCTGCCGTGATGGCGAAAAAGGCTTCAAAGAAGCTGCTGATCACGCCAAGAATCCCAGTCTCAAATCGATGGCGACGGAAGTGAGCCGCGAACGTGCCGGTTACGCGCGCGAGCTCGAATCGGAGCTGGCGAGCATCGCTCCCGAAAAAAGCGACAAGAAAGACGAAGGACACGTCGTGGGCGCTATCCATCGTGCGTGGATAGACACGAAGACCGCTCTCGGGGCCGGCGATCAGGCCATCCTCGAATGGCTCGAGCAGGCAGAAGACTACGCCAAAGGCAAGTACGAGAAAGCTCTCAGCGTCGGACTTCCCACCAACATATTAGCTGTCGTGCGCCGGCAGTCGCAGTCGGTGATTGCTACACACGATCGCGTGAAAGCTCTACGCGACGCCAAAGCTGCGTAGATCATCAGGCCGTAGCTGGTTCGGCGAGGCCGCTCGGTTCGGGTTCGAACCGCGGCAGCGGCTTTGCCGACCAGTTCGTCCGTTCGACGAACGTGGGTGGCTCGTAAGTGTGACCCGCCGCCAGCCGCGCTTCTTCGCGATGCGCACTCCACAGCATGAACGGCCCCAGCGCTGCCGCCGTCAATCGCGATTTCAGCCCAAACTCGTTTTCGATTTCCTTCCGCAACGCATGAATCTGCGCCGCGACGTCTTTGTTCACCGTCCGGAATTTCTTTTCCGCGGCCCACAGTGCCGCGTTGTATCCCAGGCTCAGCGAGGTCATCTCGTTCGCAAACCGCTGTCGCACGCGCTCTTCCGGAAAGTCTTTGTAACGTCGCCATCCCTTCAGCATGGTTCGGCACATCCGGAACAGGCTCGGCCCGTTGCGTTCGTAGTCGCGCCAGAACGCCCAGTCGAGAAAGCGTTTCGAATCCTCCCGCGACAACGCCGCATGTTTGAAGTTGAATTTGAATTGCCCGTGGATGTCGGCCAGATCCACATCCAGCAGCCGTCCTTCTTCCTTAATCTGCTTATAGAGCGGCGTTCCGGGAACCGGCGTGTACAGCATGAACTGGTGGAAATCGGTCTGGTGGTCGATCGCGTACTCGATTTCCGCGACAATGTTTTCCCGCGTGTGATGCTCCAGCCCGATGATCGTCGATCCCTGCACCCGAATGCCGTGATCGGCTAACTCTCGCGTCAGCTGCTTTGTATCGGTGCCGTTAAGCTTCGTATAGCTCGAATTCGGGGATTCCAGCCCCATCCACACCCACGACACGCCCAGCTCCGCCAGCTCCTGCATCGTGTACTGCCGCAGCGCGTTCGCCGACGAAAACACCGCCAGCCCCCAGCTCTTTTTGCCTTCGCGCATCCGCTTCAGCAACTGCATTGCCCGCTTCCGGTGAAGCAGAAAGTTTTCGTCCATTACGAAGAATGTCGAGACTCCCATCTTGGCTTCCAGCCCCACCATTACTTCATAAAGCTCATCGCCGGTGTTATAGAAGTTGAAGAACTTTCCTTTGCCGCCGAAGAACGATGAGGTCGTGCAGAAGTTGCATCCCATCGGGCATCCCACCGACGGAATCACCGTCGCCGCCGTGTTGCCTTTGAACTCCGGCGTGCGAATTCCCATCATGCGCGTGCGAAATCCCGAAACAATCTCCGGATGCCGGATCGGCGCACCCTCATCCTCGCCCAGATAGTGGCGCATCCAGCGGATGCCTTCGCCCTTCACAATGTGGTCGGCATCGATCATTCTTTCGATCTCGGGAGTCGCCGCCACGTGCCCTCCCACTACGATCTGCGATCCCGGCGAGAATTCGCGCACCATGCGGCACATCTCGCGTACCTTGCCCACATTGACGATGATCGACGTGATTCCCACCACGTCGTACTGGTTCTCCGTCAGTTCGCGCTGGAAGTCCTCGCGGGTAGGGAAGTCGAGCACCGTGCACGGCGCCGAGATGTTCGCCTGGATCATCATGATCCCCCACGACCGGTGGAACATCCGCAGCGAAAACGCCCCCTGCGCCCGCGTCACCTGGTTGTGATACAGCTCCATCGGATTGATCGCGCGACTGCCGAACTCATCGTCCTGTGCATACGGCCCGAAGACCGACGCCAGCAGGATGCGGGCGCGCTTTCCCTTGGGATGAACCGCCTGTGCCGGAACCTCGGGCGAGAATGCTTCCATGATGGCCACGTCCTCCGAAACTCCGAGCCTAATCAGCCGGGGTCGTGGTCCGCAGTGACAGATGCCCGCTCTTACAAAAACATTACATTCGCGAACATCGGCTGCTACGGCAGAAATTCCTTCGGAATGGGCTTTGTTGGAGTTTCCTGGTCCCATACGGCGTTGGCGATCCACCACCGCTGTCCGTCCCAGAACAACTCGATGCTGTTGATGCCGCGCGCGATCACCGGTCCTTCGGGCGTATGTCGCGATTCATACGTGCTCCACACGTGTGCGATGTTTCCGAAGCGCTCCGTCACACGGTGAATCTCCCGCTCCGAAAAGCCAGTATTCACGATCCCTGCCGAAGCGTCCGCGAATTCCTGGTGCGTGTAGATGTCGGCCTTCGGCTTTCCGTTCCGCTCATGCATATCGACGAACCTTACACCGTCGATATACAGCGTGTGATCCCGCCCCCAATCCGGCATCTGGCCCTTCGGCACCGTGACGATGTCGTACCACGCTTTGATCATCCCATCGATGGAAGCCACATCCTCCGGCCGCGGATCGACCTTTGGGATTTCAATATGCTTCGGCTTGGCGGCTTGCTGACCGAAGGCCGCCAGCATCATCGTGAGCGAGAAAACAACCAGCTTGCGTTTCATTGGTCCCTCGTGACTCGCAGATAGTAACAGCCACCCGTCTCCGCGGCTTGCACAACCTCTTGGGCCGTGGCACAGTGTTGGGCGCCTTTTTGTGGAGAGTTTCTCTGGTTTCCAATCCAATTCCCGACGGCGAACGTATCCCTAATAGGAGGGGGATGGATTCGTCTGCCAGCTCGTCGCTGAATCCGCGAGATGACGATTCCGTCCTGATAGCGCGTACGCGTCGTCATGATCGCGAAGCCTTCGCCGAAATCTACGATCGTTATTCGCGGCTGGTTTACTCCATCGCTCTGCGAGTGGTGCGCAGCGCCTCCACTGCCGAAGACATCCTCCACGATGTCTTTCTGCAGCTGTGGCAGTCGCCCGAGCGTTTCGATTCCGCTCGCGGCAACTTGCCGTCGTGGATGGCCGTCATCGCGCGCAACCGCGCCATCGACCGTTTGCGTCAACGCCGCGAGACCGTCGATCCGGCTGACATCGTTCTGCTCTCGTCAGCCGACATCGGCTCGCAGGTCGAACTTGAGAACTTCGTCGCCCGCGTGCGCGAAGTCTTGCACTCCATGCCCGAGGCGCATCGCAAAGCCGTGGAAATGGCGTTCTTTGACGGCAAGACCCACTCCGAAATTGCGGCGGCGACCGGCGAGCCGCTGGGAACCGTTAAGACCCGGATTCGCACTGCCTTGATGACGATCCGGAAGGCGTTACAACGATGACGAACGAGTCACAACCTCACGAGGTCCATCCCCACGAGGTTCAACCCGAGGACTTGACGCTCTACGCCTTGGGTTCGCTCGATGCACCGGAACTCGCTCGCGTCGCCAGGCACCTCGAAGGCTGTTCCTCCTGCCGCCTCGAACTTCAGAAAATCAACGCTGACCTCGGTGCGCTCGCCATGGCGGCCGCTCCTTCTTCTGCTCCCCCGCAGCGTGCCAAAGATCGCCTGATGGCCGCCCTCATCCGCGATCCGCGCCCCATCGTCACCAAGTCACCTCTGCGAGGATGGTCATTTGGTTTCCGTGCGGCTCTCGCCCTGCTCTTGCTCGCGGCCGTCATCCTGGGATGGAACAACGTTCAATCCTTGCGCCGCCAGAACGCTCAGCTCATGCAACAGCTGGCACAGGAACGTGCTATGTCTGCGCAGGCTCGCATGATCGCCGAAACCATCACCGCACCCGACGCCATGAAGATCACGCTCGTCGCCGCCAACTCCAAGCCGCAGCCCATGGCGCACATCTTCTGCTCCGAGAAGAAAGGACGCGTCGTCCTCATGGCCAACAGCCTCGCTCCGCTCGGTCCCGGAAAAATGTACGAGCTTTGGCTGTTACCGAAATCCGGCGCCCCGGTTCCGGCCGGAATGTTCCAGGCCGATGCTGCCTGGAACGCGCAAATGGTTCATGAAGGCTTGCCGCAGGGAATGGAAGCCAAAGGCTTCGCGGTCACCATCGAGCCTCCCGAAGGTTCTCCCGCCCCAACCACCGACCCGGTCCTGGTCGGAAACGTCGGTTAAAAATCGCCGCCAGGAAAAGCTTGAAAGCTTTGCCGACGATCTGTAATCTACCTTGACTCCCGTTGCGCTGCGCCGGGTCATCGAATCTAATGCGTTACACCTCGAAAATCCGCGCCGCTTGTTGTCCACCCACCAACTGTTGTCGCATCGCCTGATCCTCTTCAAAGTTTCAATTTGAGAATTTTTGCCAGCGTCTTGCGGTGATGGAACTCTAGTGGTACAACGTTCGACCCATCACCCGTTTCCAGACACTCTCGTTCACTGTTTGTTCATATTCAATTTACGTTTTTGTAATACAGGCCACCTAACATCCTGACGAGCATTGCGGTTGCATATGTCTGCAATCTTCTGCAGATGGACGTCACTTAAACAAGGAGAGTCGATGAAGCAAGTTACAGCCCTGGTTCTAGCCGTGCTCATGACTACCAGTGCTTTTGCGGGGGATGGCGAACCGGCCCAAGGCAGTTCCACCGGCGCCAAACCTCATAGTGCCGCGAAAGCGAAAACCAAGAAGCCTGATGTTGCCGAAGAGTTGCAAGAGATGAAGGCGCTCTTGCAACAGCAACAGCAGCAGATCAACGATCTCAAGAGCCAGTTGGCGCAACGCGACGCCTCGGTGGCCCAGGCACAACAGCAGGCGACGCAGGCCCAGTCTGCCGCGTCCCAAGCCGCCTCCAAGGCCGATACGGCCAACGCTGCCGCTACCCAGAGTAACGAAGCGGTTACGGCTCTCAAGTCCGACGTTACCGATCTGAAAGCCAATGCAACCAGCGTCGCGTTGACCATTCAGGACGAACAAAAGAAAGTCACCGACGCGATCGAGAACCCGATCGCCATCCACTACAAGGGCATCACTCTTACTCCGGGCGGCTTCCTGGCGGCGGAAACTGTCACCCGCCAGCGAGCCATGGCCAGCGACGTCAACACGCCGTTTAACTCGCTTCCGTTCGCTGCCAGCGGTCAGGGTCACACCGCTGAGTTCTTCGGATCCGGTCGCCAATCGCGTTTGAGTTTCCTCTTCGAAGGCAAGCTCTCAACCATGAAGCTGAGCGGCTACTATGAAATGGATTGGCTCTCGGCCGGCGTTACTTCCAACAATAACCAGAGCAACAGCTACACCAACCGCCAGCGCCAGGTCTGGGGACAGGTCGCGTTGAACGACGGCATCACCGTCACCGGCGGCCAGATGTGGTCCCTCGTCATGGAAACCCGCAAGGGACTCGAACCCCGCACCGAAGCTACGCCGCTCCAGATTGATGCTCAGTACGTCGTGGGCATGAGCTGGGCGCGTCAGTTCGGCTTCCGCGTTACCAAGAACTTCAACAACAAGTTCTACCTCGGCATGTCGGTTGAGAATGCCCAGGTCAACTCCGTTGCCGGCAACAACCTGCCCAGCAACTTCTTCGTGGGTTCGGCCGGTAACTCCAGCGGTCTCTACAACGGCGGCGGTTCCAACACTGGCACCGCGCTCGCTAACTACTCCTTCAACTCCATGCCCGACATCCTCTTCAAGGCCGCGGTTGAGCCTACCCCCAACAGCCACTTTGAAGTGTTCGGGGTGGTCAGCCGCTTCCGTAATCGCATCTACCCGAACGCCACCTCAACTCCGGCTTCTGCCGCGGGTGCGTTCAACGATGCCAAGACCGTCGGCGGCGTTGGCGCCAATGCTCGTGCATACTTCTTCAAGAAGAAGATCGAAGTCGCCCTCCACGGATTCGGCGGACAGGGCGTCGGTCGTTACGGAAACAGCGGTCTTCCTGACCTGACCGTTCATCCCGACGGAACGCTCGCTCCACTCCATGCCTATCAGGGCTTGGGTGAAGTCGACTACCACGCCAAGAAGTGGGATTGGTACTTTGACGCCGGCAGCGAATACGTTGCCCGCGCCTTCTATCCCAACGCCACCGGAACCCTGGTTGGCTACGGCGTCCCCGGAACCGGCAACAATAACACCGGTTGCGACGTGGAAGCCGTCACCGGCGTGGGAGCCTTTACGCCACCCGGAACCGGCTCTTGTACCGGTAATACCCGTGTTCTCATCGAGGGCACTTTCGGATTCTGGTTCAAGGTCTATAACGGTCCGAAGGGAAGAATCCAGTTCGGACCCCAGTACGCATACGTGGAACGCAACACCTGGCGTGGGCTGGGTGGCGATCCTAACACCAACAACAACATCATCTTGACCTCGTTCCGTTATTACCTGCCGTAACTTTCGTCGCGTCCCGGGGTTGATACCTCGGGGCGCGATATTGTTTTCCGCTGCTGTGGTACGATATCCGCAACAGGGGCTTCACAACTCCTCAGCTCTGATTCGTGTCCGCAAACTCACTATCGACGCCGCGCATTACCTTTTGGACACTGGCCATTACCGCCGCCTGCGTGTGTGTCTTTTTGTTCTCTTTACAGGCGAAATTGGCCCAGTACGAGGGCCCACCCTCCACGGTCACGCCCGTAAAAGCGGCCAAGTTGTGGAACGCCGATGGCCGGATAGAAATTCAGAATCCCGCGCACGTCCTTGTCTTGCCCACGCTGGCCGTCGTCCTGCTTCTTGTCTTCACCTTAGCTAAGCCCAGTTCTGTCCTGCTCGCCGTGCCGGAGACTCCGGCTTCGCTCTCCGAGCGGCAACTCTGGAACCTTCGCAGGTTCTTCCGGCCTCCTCCGGTCCGATAAACAAATTCATTCGCACTTTTCTGTTTTTGCTCTTATAGCCCGTTGATCGGGATCTTTCATTTCGGCTCTTCGGAGCGAAAGAAATATGAGGTTTCAGGTGAAACACTTGCTTCTTGTGTTGGCAGGAGCGCTCGTGTGCGTCACTGGCATCGTTATGGTCAGTCACGTTCGCGCCAACAGTACTTCGCGCGCCTCCAGCCAGGCTCTTATTCCTCGTGCGGCAATTGCCGTCGTGAAAAGAGAACCTCTGGCCAACTCCTTGTCAGTTGCCGGAGAGTTCCTTCCTTATCAGGAAGTGGAAATTCACGCCAAGGTCGCCGGCTACATCAAAACCATTCCTGTCGATATCGGTGACCGCGTTCGCACTGGCCAGACCCTTGCGATCCTCGAAATTCCCGAGTTGAACGCCCAGGTAGAAGGCGCCGACGCTTCCGTTCGCCACTCCCAGGAAGAAATCACTCGCGCGAAAAATGAGGTTGCGCGCGATGAAGCCGACCACGCTGCTCTTCACGCCGGCAGCGATCGTCTGCAGAAAGCCGCCGCGGCTCGTCCCGGACTCGTCGCGCAACAGGAGATTGACGACGCCGTCGCCAAGGACCGCGCTTCTGAAGCGCAGGTCGAAGCTGCAAAATCCTCTCTCGCCGCTGCCGAACAGCAACTCGCCATGTCCAAGGCCAACCGCAGCCAGGTCTCGGCCATGTGGGACTACTCGCATATCACCGCTCCCTTCGATGGCGTCGTTACCTGGCGTTACGCCGATACCGGCGCCTTGGTTCAGGCCGGAACCTCTGCTGCAGCGGCACAGCCCGTCGTCAAACTCGAGCAGGTCAACGTTCTGCGCCTTCGTGTTCCCGTTCCCGAGTCGCTCGCCTCGCAAATCCATCTCGGCTCGCCCGCGCAGGTCACCGTGCAGGCGACGAAAGAGCATTTTCCCGCCACCGTGACCCGCTTCACCGATTCGCTCGATCGCACCACGCGCACCATGCAGGTCGAGTTCGATATCCCGAACAAAGACAATCATCTTTCTCCGGGTATGTACGCTGACGTCGTACTCCAGGTGCAGAACAAGGCGAATGCTCTAACGATCCCGGTACAAGCCTTGCTCCACGGCAGCGATCGCTCCACCGTGCTCACGCTCGATTCGCAGAACCGCATCGTCACCCGCCCCATCGACACCGGCATCCAGGAACCCTCGCGCGTCGAGGTGATCTCCGGATTGCAGGCAGGCGATCGCGTCGTCATCGGCAACCAGGCCGCCTATCACGAAGGCGAAGTCGTCGATCCCAAGCTCAGCAGTTTGGCCGACGCGCAGATTCCGGCATCGGGGAGCCAATAGCCATGTCGGGATTCGCGATCAAGTACCCGTTCTTCATCATCATGCTGTGCCTGCTCATCGCCGTGGTCGGTGTGACCACCATGGTGCGCATGCCGGTCGACCTTTTTCCTAACATCAATATTCCTGTCGTCGTCGTGGCGACGTTCTACAACGGCATGCCGCCGGAGCAGATCGAAGCTAACATCACGAATCCTTTCGAGCGTTTCTTCACCCTCGGCAGCGGCATCGATCACATCGAATCGCGATCGCTCACCGGCGTCAGCCTGGTGAAGGTCTATTTCCAACCGGGCACCAATCCCGACGCCGCCGTCTCGACCATCTCGAATCTCGCAATGGCGCAGTTGCGTCGCCTGCCACCCGGGACACTTCCGCCGGTGGTTTTGAAATTCGACGCCTCCAGCTTGCCGGTCTGTCTCATCACCCTCAAGGGCGACGGACTGAACGAAACCGAACTTCACGATCTCGGACAATTCACCGTTCGTAACCAGATCGCCAACGTTCCCGGAGCATCCGTTCCGCAGCCATTTGGCGGAAAGTACCGCCAGATCCAGGTTTACGTCGATCCGGTAAAACTCGAAGCCCACCAGCTCAGCCTGATGGACGTCGTCCACCAGGTGAATGCGGCGAACGCAATTCTGCCCGCCGGCGATGTCAAGATTGGACCGAAAGACTTCAACATCTACACCAATAGCCAGCTGCCTGACACTGAAGAAATTGACCGTCTACCGCTCAAGACCGAAGGCACCAACGCGCAGGTGCTGGTTGCCGACGTGGGCTACGCCAAAGATGCCGCCGCGATTCAAACCAACATTGTTCGCGTCGACGGACAAAAATCCGTTTACCTGCCGATCCTGAAACAGGGCGGCGATTCCAACACCATCGCCGTCGTGAACGGCATTAAAGATTCGCTGAAGCACCTGCTCGATGTGCCGCAATCGTTACGCGCGAAAGTGGTCTTCGACCAGTCCATCTTCGTCAAGACCGCCATCAAGAACCTCGGCAGCGAAGGCGGCATTGGACTGGTGCTCACCGCGGTGATGATTCTCATCTTCCTCGGCAGCTCGCGTGCCACGCTCGCGGTGATGCTGTCGATTCCGCTTTCGGCGTTGGCCGCATTTCTCGCCATCAATGCCACCGGCGGCACCATCAACACCATGGTGCTCGGCGGACTGGCGCTGGCTTTCTCGCGCTTGATCGATAACTCGGTCGTCGTCCTGGAAAATATTTTCCGGCATCTCGAGATGGGCGAAGCTCCGGAAGTGGCCGCCGAAGTCGGCGGCAGGGAAGTCGCGCTTCCGGTTCTTGCCGCGACGTTTACTACGGCGATCGTTTTCTTTCCCGTCATCTTCTTATATGGCGTCAGCCGCTTCCTTTTCACGGCGCTCGCCGCTGCCGTTGTCTTCTCGCTCTTCGCGTCTTATTTAGTCGCGATGACCGTGGTGCCGCTCTTCTGCGCCCGCTTCATCCGCCACGAAGAAGCTGACGAAGAAGAAGGCCACGACAAACGCAAGTCGCTGTTCGGGCGCCTCGTCCACGGCTTCAACCACCGCTATGAGCAGATGCTCGCCAGGTACGACATCGCCATTGGCAAAACATTGCTTCGTCCGGTTGCAACCGTCGTCGGCTGCATGGGCGTGTTCCTGCTCAGTCTGTCGATCTATCCGCTGCTCGGTTTGTCGTTCTTCCCGCGAACCGATCCGGGACAGTTCGTCATTAACGTGAAAGCGCCGACCGGCTCGCGAATTGAGCTCACCGATCAGTACATCAAGCGGGTCGAAGACGACATTCGCGATGTCATTCCGCCGCGCGATCTCGGTATGATCGTTTCGAATATCGGCATCACGCCCGACTTTTCGGCGATCTACACCAGCAACTCCGGACAGCACACCGCGTTCGTGCAGGTGAGCCTCAAGGAAGACAACAAGCTCGGCAGTTACGGTTACATGCAGAAGGTTCGCGACAAACTCGCGAACGATCTGCCCGAGCTGAACACCTATTTTCAGGCCGGCGGACTGGTCGACGCCGTCGTGAACCTCGGCTTGCCGGCGCCGATCGACATTCAGGTCAGCGGCAGCAACATGCACGAGGCGTACAAAACCGCGTCAACGCTCGCGCAAAAAATTCGCGCGCTGCCGGGAACGGGCGACGTTCTCATTCCGCAGGATCTCGATTATCCGGGAATCCAGTTGAACGTCAATCGCGAGATGGCTGGACGACTTGGACTCAGCTCGAAAGAAGTCGTCGACAATGTCATCACAGCGCTCACCTCGAACGGCATGATTGCGCCGAGTTACTGGGTCGATCCGCGAAATGGCAACAATTATTTGCTGACCGTGCAATATCCGGAGACGCAGGTCAAATCGCTGACCGATCTGAAAGAAATTCCGCTGCACGCGGCGAACAACATGAACACCGCGGCGCTTGAAGCAGTCTCGAGCGTGAAGCCGATCAACACGCCAACCGAAGTCGATCATTACCAGCTTCGGCGCGTGATCGATGTTTACGTCTCGCCCAAGGGACAGGATCTCGGAAGCCTGGCGAACAAGGTCGATCGCATTATCCACGATACGAAAACCGATCCTAACGTTTTGGTTACAATGCGCGGTTCCGTCGAAGGCATGCGGCAGTCGTTCAAGAGCTTCGGCATCGGATTGCTGCTGTCGATCGTGCTGGTGTACCTGATCCTGATGGCGCAGTTCGCATCGTTCATCGATCCGCTGATTATTCTGCTGGCGATTCCGCCGGGAATCACCGGCGTGCTGATTTTCCTGCTCGTCACTGGAACCACGCTGAACGTGATGTCGCTGATGGGCGTGATCATGATGGCCGGAATCGTGGTCTCGAATTCGATTCTGATCGTCGACGTCGCGCGCACGCTCCGCAAGGATGGCGTGAAGATCAAGGAGGCGGTCGCGACCGCGTGCCGCATGCGTCTTCGTCCGGTGCTGATGACGTCGCTGGCAACGATCCTCGGAATGATTCCGATGGCGCTGGCTCTGGAAGCCGGCAGCGAGCAATACGCGCCGCTGGCGCGGGCGATCATCGGCGGTCTAACGGTGTCGGTAGTCGTCACCGTGTTTTTGGTTCCGGCGGCGTATTTGTGGATCCACCGCAGCGAGGAGGAAACAGCGTGAGGAAAGTTGCGCTTGCTGGTTTTCTCGTAATTGCCATTTCGTTGTTCGCACAAACCAATGCTCCTTTAAAGTTAACGGTCACCGACGCCGAGGCGCTGGCGCTCAAAAACAATCCGCAGATTTCGGTGGCGCGGTTGAACGCGCTCGCGTCACACCAAGTCACACGCGAGACGCGCTCGGCGCTGTTGCCGACGGCGACGATCAGCCTGACCGGAGTGGATGCGGAAGAAGGCAGTCGCATCGGCGCCGGCGGATTGAACAATCCGGTGATCTACGATCGCGCCGCGGCCGGAACGTCGGTATCGCAACTGATCACCGATTTCGGCCGGACGACGAACCTGGTCGCGAGTTCGAGGTTCCACGAGAAAGCCCAGAACGAGAATGCGATCGCCACCGCGCAGCAGATCGGAATCGCCGTCGACGAATCGTTCTATAACGCGCTGCAGTCTTTCGCGCTGCTGCGCGTGGCCGACGAAACGGTGTCGGAGCGGCAGATCGTCGTCGATCGCGTGCAGGCGTTAACCAGCGCGAAGTTGAAGTCGGATCTCGACTTGTCGTTCGCGAAGGTCGATCTATCGCAGGCGAAGCTGCTGCAACTGGAGGCGCAGAACAACTACAGCGTGTCGCTGGCATCGCTCGCGGCGATTCTCGGTTTTCCGACGACGCAAAATTTCGAACTGGTTGACGAACCGACGCCGGAACAAGCGCCGCCAGCCGACGTGAACACGCTGATCCAGGAAGCGATGCAGAAGCGTCCGGACTTGAGTGCGCTCGAGTACAACCTGGAGTCGGCGCAGAAGTTTCACGCCGCGGAGCGCGACCTGTCGCGGCCGACGGTGAGCGCGCTGGGTGTCGTCGGCTCGGTGCCGTTGCAGACCGGCCACCTGGAAAGCTGGTACGGAGCGGTCGGCGTGAACGTGAACATTCCGGTGTTCAACGGATTCCTGTTCAGCGCGCGGGCGCACGAGGCGGATCTCGCGGCGCAGGCGGCGGACCAACGACGTCGCGACCTGACGAACGCCATCTCGCGCGACGTACGCACGGCATGGCTGGACCTGAACCGAACGTACCAGCGACTGGATGTAACGCGCCAGTTACTAGCGCAGGCGAACATGGCGCTCGACCTGGCACAGACGCGATACAACCTGGGCCTGGGAACGATCGTGGAGTTCACCCAGGCCGAACTGCAACGCACGCAGGCGGAGATCAGCAATACGTCGGCGAAGTACCAGTACCAGCTGTCGTTGCAACGCCTGCGTTACGAGATGGGGGAGCACTAAAAGACAGTGGGTAGTGATTAGTGGGTAGTGGTGAGTGGTGAGGACGAAATGCGGAGGCCTCGCGTCCCTTCGACCGCGCTCGCACCGCTAGCGATGACAAAAAAGCAAGTGCAGATGACGAGGTCGTAACGCCAGGATCATGAGGATTTGCCGCGAATGAGGCGGGCTTCGGCCCTCTCACGGGCTTCGCGGCGACGGGTGGCGAGGACGCCGGCTGCCGCCATTTCGTCGAGATAGTCGGGAATGAGTCCTTGACTGTCGAGGATGCGGTAGGCGCGGCGGTGGAGGGCTACGCGGCGCTCGATTCGCTGGTAGCGCGGGCTGGCGCGATCGGCATCGTGAAAATACTCGAGGTACTTGACCAGCAACCTGGGAGGAAGCAAGAGGCGATGGGCCTCGTCGTTGGTAACCGGGGTTTCGGGATCGTTGTCGGGGAGGTCGAAGGTGGCGTCGAGCGGTTTCAATTCTTCCTCAGCGGGTGGTGGTGGTGGCGGTGCGGTTTGGACGGCGAGGACTTCTTCCATGGCGGGCGGAATTTCGGTGACGACGTCGTCTAAATCCCCACTCAAGCCAACCGCGGGCTGGGATAGAGCACCCTCATTTTCAGTCAAGCCGGGAGATGGCTTGGTCTGCGCGCCCTGGGACTTTTCCGCAGCCTTCATTTTGAGGAAATTGGCGGAGAGCTGAACGGCGTAAAGGAGTTTGCCGGCGACCTTGTCGTTGATCTGGCCGGAGCCGAGAGCCTCGGTGATGTGCATGAGCGTGATCTGGAGAGATTCGATGGATTCGGGCAGGTTAGAGCGATAGTTGCGGGAGCCGGGTCGCGGGGCGGGGCTATGGGCGCGAGAATGGTAGTAACAGAAGTGGCGTCCGCGAATAGCAGGAGTGCCGCAGCGGCGTCCGTTGTCGCGGATGTGCTCGCAGATGGCGACGGTTTTGGGTTCGTGAGTCAGATTGGGTACGGCGACGACTGCAGTGGACATTTATTTCTCCTGTTTCAAGTTTCGGTTTCGAGTTTCAAAAGGCCGCGGACAAGAGTGTCCGCGGTATACAAAGAGACCCCCTCCCCGGGGTGGTGATCTTTAGAATCACCAACTTACGGGGTATCTGTTTTGTAAGATTCCTGGAATCAGCGAGTTGCGGGTAAGATTCCGGGAATCAACGACTTACATCTGATCATCCGGTCATTTCGCGATTTCGCCATTGAAAGAGCTCTCCTTTCGGGCAAAAGAAAAGGTGGCTGCGAGGGGGACAAGAATGTCCGCGCCACACAACCACCTGATTTTTATTTTCCTATCTAATTCCAGTATGCGCTTTTGGGAGGGAGTGCAGTGCCAAAACAAGGAAATTTATATTTCCTTTGTAACTAATGGGTTAGGTGCGATTTGTGACGCAGGGGGTGCTTGACAAACGTTGGAGGGACATTCCCGAAATGGGAAGAAGGCGGTCGTCGGGGCGGATTGAAAAGAAGCAAAGTTTGCGGAGCCGATTGGTAACCGGTACTTCACGGCGGCGGGTCGCTCCGCCAACGGCTTGGAAGCCGGGTTCCACACCTGGCGGGGCTGTGCCGGAGGAGGCGACTTTGCAGGCTGGTCAGGTGGGAGTGGGTCTATCATGGGCGGGACCGCGGACATGGCTCACGACTTGTTTAGGGAATACGCGCAGAAGAGCGACGACGAACTGCTGCAACTGGCTACGGAGCGTGAATCGCTTCGCGACGAAGCTGCAGCAGCGTTAGATGCCGAGTTGAGCCGACGCAGGCTCACGCACTCCGAGGAGGAGAAGCATGAGCGGTTCGTAAAGCGCAAGGAACAGATCGAGAGACTACACAGGCGGCGCAAGCTCTTAGGGTCACCGCGAGACGTGGATTCGTGGGTCGAGTTCTTCTGGGCGATGGTCGCGATGGCGTTGATTGCGATCGCTTATCTTTTGTTGCCTGCCCGCTTGCACATGAGAGATGACTGGCAGGAAGCTGCCATATTCGTAATGTTCTGTTCGGTTCCCCTCGCGATCTTTAGCAGATCATCGAAAGGAAAGTTCGCGATCTGGACTTCGCTGCTAATATCGTCGGCCATTCACCTGGTGATTGTTCATGCATGGATGAAGCGAGCAGGAGATCTTGGCAGCAGCAATGGCAGAATGGCCGTTTTGCTCGGCTTTGTACTCTTCTTTGCCGTTTACGGGTTGGTGCATCTGTTTGAGCGGACCTTCTACGGAGAACAGACGCGCGATATCACATGAAACGGCCCGGAACATTGCGGACAGTAGACGATAGGTCGTTCTACGCAAAGCTCGCAAAGGAGCAGAGGCCGCAAAGGCTGGGTCCGCGACAGAAGCGAGGAAAAATGAATTTTCAATGAAGCTTGCTGACTTCTCCGGTCTCGAGCGAATAGTACGCTTCGATGATGGTGACTTTTCCGCTATCGACTGCTTTTTTGAGCACCTCGCTTTTGGCGACGAGTTCCTGGGCGACATTGTGGACATGGTCGCGGATCGCGAGATCGATGGCACCCGGCTGTTTTGGATCAATCTTTCCGCATGAGGGAGCGATGGGACGGAGAACGGCGTCGAGGTTTGGGGAGTCGCTTTTACCTTCCGAGCAAGCTGCCTTAACCGCGCCGCAACTTTCATGACCCATAACAACGATCACGGTCGAGCCGAGATGCTCGACGGTGTATTCCAAGCTGCCGATCGCCTGTGGATCGGCGTTTTCGCCCGCAGATCGCACGACGAACAGGTCGCCGAGTCCTTGATCGAAGACCAGTTCCGGAGGGACACGGCTATCGGAACAACTGAGCACGGCGACGCGCGGATGCTGAGTTGTGACAAGAGCCTGTCGCTGGGTTGGAAGGTCGTGATGCGATGTTTGTCCCGTGACATATCGATGATTGCCGGCGGCAAGATCATTCCAAACCTGGTCAGATGACGGATTGGCCGCTTGCTGGCCTACGACAAGGGTGCTCGCGAACATCGTGAGAGAGAAGCAGAGAGCGTAGCGCGCGAAATTGAACATGCGTTGCTCCTTTCATGTTCAACCGCTACGGTTATCTATTTACTTCAAGAGGACAACTGTGATGTTTGCCAGTATGGGAGGGGAAGTTCCGCGCGGAGTTTGCGAAGTCTGCAATCTCGTGGATTGTATCAGGAGGTTAGGCGTTCGGGATTCAACACAGAGATCACAGAGAAAGAGAGAGAGAGCGCGCGGCTCCACCCAACCAGGGCTGCTTTATCGACCAGCGACGAGCTTCCAACTTCCAACTCCCCCAATCACCAATCCTCGTCCTAACTTTGATGTTCCTCGTGCATCTTCTGGCGCGCTTCGTCGAGCGCCTGTTGCGGGTCGCGTCCGGTTTCTTGTTTGAACCATGCAGGGTGATGTGTCCAGGCCCAGGCTTCTTTCACGGTGCCTTTGGTCATGGCCTGGAAGGTGCCGGGTTCGCCGATGGTGCTGAGGTAAATGTGGACGAAGATACCGGCGAGCATGATGAGCGCCGAGATGTCGTGAATGACGACAGAAATGGCGACGGGCCAGCGGCCGAAGATCTCGGGGAACCACATGATGATGCCGGTGATGACATAGGCGATGCACCCGGCGACGATCTCCCAGAACATGCCTTTCTGTCCTGCATTGAAGAAGCCGACGTTGGGCGGTTCGATGGAGTGGCGATTGGTGATGTAGTCGGGCAGACGCTTCATCCACTCGGTATCGCCGGGCGCCCATTTCATGGCCGAGGCCCAGTTGAGGGCCTGGAGTCCGAAGAAGAGAACGAAACCGATACCGAACCAGGGGTGGAGCGTGCGAGTCATGGCGCCGCCGCCGAACAGCGGGGTGAACCAGCGGAAGATCCAGGGCATGTAAATGCCGAAGCCGGAGAGCAGGGCGAGGAAGAAGAAGATGCCGTACATCCAGTGGAGGAAGCGGGTGTAGGCGCGGTGGCGAAGGAGTTCGCCCTGGTAAACGACGGTGAGACCTTTGCGGTTGATGAAGTGTTCGGGCTTGCGTGGGAGGTCTTGCGCTCGGGTGGCCATTAGTTGTCCTTCCTCGCTTCCTCACCGCCGTCGATTTCCTTGATTGGAGGCTGTGGCTGGGTGCGGCGCGGGCCTGCGGTGACGTAGTGGAGGATGACGCCCGCGAAGGCCGAGACGGATGCGATCAAACCGAGAGGCTTGAACCAGTTTTTCCAAAGGGTGAAGCTGAGAGGAATCCTCGGGTTCGAGGGCAGTCCACCGTACTTCTCGGGATTCTTGATGTCGTGAAGGACGTAGACGACGGAAGTGCCGCCGATCGATTGCGGATCGTAAACGCCGGCGTCGGCGAATCCGGCATGATCATGGAGCTGCTTAACGCGGGTGTTAGCCAGGTCGAGCATGTCGGTCTTGGTGCCGAAGTGAAGGCATCCGGTGGGACAGGCTTTGATGCAGGCAGGTTCGAGACCCTGGCCGACACGGTCGGAACAGAGGGTGCACTTGTAGACTTTTTTTGTTTCGGGATTGAACTTGGGAACGTTGAAGGGGCATCCCGAGGTGCAGAACTGGCAGCCGATGCAGTTCTCTTCCTGGAAATCGACGATGCCGTTTTCGTACTGGACGATAGCGCCGTCGGCGGGGCAGGCGGCGAGACAGCCGGGATCGGCACAGTGCATGCACTGGTGCTTGCGCATGAGCCACTGGAATGTGCCGTCGGGGTTACTGACCTCGTCGAACTTGATGAGGTTCCAGTAGTTCCAGTGCGTGTCGGGCATGGTCTGGTAGGTGTTGTCGAACATGGTGGGCTGGAAGGGCATGTCGTTCCATTCCACGCAAGCGACCTCGCAGGCCTTGCATCCGATGCAGGTGGTTGTATCGATGAGTTTACAAAGGACCTCGTCGTTGCGTGCTCCGGTGGACTGGCGCTGCAGGCCTTTGCCGGGAACGGGGCCGGGATGGCCCGAGATTTTCTGGATTTCAAGCATCTTGCGATCGCTCATCTCAGGCCTCCTATATCCTCTCGAGCTTCACGAGGAAGCCCTTGAATTCGGGTGTGTATGCGTTGGGGTCGATGACGGCGGGCGTCAGTTCGTTGACGGGAATCTTGGCGGTCTTGCCTTCGTCTTCGGCGATGCCGCGGTATCCCCAGTGAATGGGGATGCCGATCTGGTAGGTCTTCTTGCCGTCGATCATCATTGGCTTGATGCGGCGAGTGACCATGGCCTTGGCGATATAGTCGGCGCGAGCGCTGGAGACCTTCACTTTCTCGCCACCTCGAATGCCCATCTGGTCGGCAAGTTCGGCGGGAATTTCCACGAATGGCTCGGGCACCAGCTGAACGTTCATGGGATTGTTCTTCGTCCAGTAGTGGTAATGCTCGGTGAGGCGGTAGGTGGTGCAGACGATGTTGTATCCCTGATCGACTGTGCCGTACTTGTCCATGGCGGATTTAAAGCGCTTGGCGATCGGGTTGTTGGACTGGTTGGGGTGAAGCGGATTCGCGATGGGGCTCTCGGTCGGCTCGTAGTGCTCGGGGAATGGTCCGTCGGCGACGGCGCCGATCGGAACGAAGATGCGTCCGACGCCTTCGGGATTCATGATGAACGGACCCATGCGATCTTTGGGATCGGAGTCGGCCTTGAAGTCGGGAACGTCGTTGCCGGCCCACTTCTTCTGAGATTCGTTCCACCAGATTTGCTTGCGATCGGGATCCCACGGTTTGCCGTTGAGATCGCAAGAGGCACGGTTGTAGAGGACGCGGCGGTTCATGGGCCACGACCATGCCCAGTTGGGATAGATGCCGAGACCGGAAGGATCGTCGGTGCCGCGACGCTGAATGAGCGCGCCGGCTTCGGTCCACGATCCGCAGTAGAGCCAGTTGCCGGAAGCAGTGGTGCCATCGTCACGGAGGAAGGCGAAACCGGGAAGTTGCTGTCCGGCCTTGATGGTGGTCTGTGTCTTGTCGTCGGTGACGTCGGCAAGCGCTTTGCCGTTGATCTCCTTAGCGACTTCGGAGAGCGACGGGTTACTGGGGATGGTGTAGCTCCAGGAAAGTTTGAGAATGGGGTCGGGGAACTTGCCGCCTTCCTGCTGATATTTCTCGCGAACCTTGAGGAAGATGCGGGCCAGGATTTCCTGGTCGAGCTTGCACTGAGCCGGTGGCGGAACGGCAGCCCACTTCCATTGCAGCCAGCGCGCGGAGTTGACGAAGGTGCCGTCTTTCTCGGCGAAGCCGGCGCCGGGCAGGCGATAGACGGTAGTGTTGATCTTCTTCATCTCGTCTTCGGTGATTCCCGGAGAGCGCCAGAAGTCGCTGGTTTCGTCGGGATAGATTTCACAGACGACGAGGAAGTCGGCCTTTTTGAGAGCCTCGATGTTCTTGCGGGCGTTAGGGCCAATCATGACGCCGTTCATGCCGAAGGCCATCATGCCCTTAACTTTCCCGTTAAACATGTCGTCCCAGATTTCGGTCCAGGAGTACTTACGGTCGATCTTGGGAAGCCAGTTGAAGCCGTAGTCGTTCTCTTTGGTGGCGGCATCGCCGTAGAGGGCTTTGAGGAAGGAGACGGTGAATTTGGGCGTATTGGACCAGTAGTTGAACGAGTCCCACTCTTTGGGCTTGGAGGCGGTGGGCGTAGTGCGCTTGAGGTAAGCGGCGAGATCGGTATCGGCAGGGGTCGGCATCTTCAAGTAACCGGGGAGGATGTCGAAGATGCCGGCCATATCCGTTGCGCCTTGAATATTGGAGTGGCCACGAAGAGCGTTAACGCCGCCACCGGCACGTCCAATGTTTCCAAGCAGCAGTTGGATCATCGCTGCCGTCCGGATCGTCTGGGTTCCAGACGAATGTTGCGTCCATCCGACGGCGTAGATGATGGTCCCCGCCTTCTTCATATCGCCGTTGATGCGGATGGAGGTGAAGGTATCCCATGCCTTGATGGCCTGGTCCTTTGGGATGCCGGTGATGCGCTCGACCATTTCGGGGGTGTAGCGCGAGTACTGCTGCTTGAGGAGCTGAAAGACGCAGCGCGGATGTTGGAGAGAGAGATCGTAGGCGACGTTGGGCGGAAGCGATGGCGGCGGGATGGGCCCACCACCCATGCCTTTTGCTCCCGCAGGTCCTTGAGCCTGATAGCCCTGGCCTTCGGCGGCGTGTGACGAGCCACCACTCTGTTTCGGTTGCTGCTGGGCCTGATGCGGTTCACCGCCACCTCTCGCGTCCTGATTGATCAAGTGCGACGCGAAAGGAAGAGCCCCAAGGGCTGCCGTGGCTTTAACCGCTCCGCCTTCTTCGTAGTTCCAGGTGGTTTTGTCGTAGGTACGAGCGGCTGGATCGAAACCGGAATAGAGGCCATCGTCAGGCAGCTTGAACCCATCCTTCACGATGAACGATGCGTTGGTGTAGTTGACGAGGTAATCGTGGTTGTAACGATTATTGGCCAAAGCGTAGTTGATCATGCCGCCCAGGAAAGCGATGTCGGAGCCGGCACGGATCTGCAGGAACTGGTCGGCCTGGGTGGCCGTGCGGGTGTAGCGGGGATCGACGACGATAACCTTGGCGTTACGATTGCGCTTGGCCTCGACCACCCACTTGAAGCCGCAGGGATGGTTCTCGGCTGGATTGCCGCCCTGAATCAAGATCATGTCGGTGTTCTTGATATCGACCCAGCCATTGGTCATGGCGCCGCGTCCGAAAGTTGGTCCCAAACTTGAGACCGTGGGGCCGTGTCAAACACGTGCCTGGTTTTCCAGGCACGTCACCCCCATCGAACGCATTGACTTCACAACCAGGTAATTGAATTCGTTGGTATCGGTGCAACCGCCGGCGAAGGCCATCGTCTCCCAGCGGTTGACGGTCTTACCGTTCTTGTCGGTCTCGATGAAGTCGCGATCGCGGGTTTTCTTGGTCCAGGTGGCGATTTCGTCGATGGCCTGATCCCAGCCAATGTCTTCCCACTTGGTCGAGCCGGGACGGCGAACTTTTGGCGTCAGAATGCGCCGGTCGTTCACGATGTCCTGAAGCAGCGACGAACCCTTGGGGCAAAGCGTGCCCCGGTTGATGGGATGATCGGGATCGCCTTCGACGTGGACCACCTGCGGCGTGACGTTCTTGGCTTTGTCGCCGATGGTGTGAATGATGATGCCGCAACTCACCGAACAGTAAGGGCAGGTGCTGCGTGTTTCGGTGGTGCGGGCGATCTTGAATGCCGCGGATTGAGCATAGAGCGGCTGAAGATCGAAGCCGAGGACTGACACTCCTACGGCTCCGGCTACGCCCGTCTTAAGAAACGTACGTCGGGAGAGATCCATTGCAGTTCTCCGGTCAACTGGGGGCAAGGTTGTTTACGGTTCACTGCGCGCGCAGGGGAACTGCGCCTGTCCCACGATGGCGGGAAAATTTACACCCCGTAGAGGCAGGTGTCAACTCACCGCAAGATATTCAAAATCCCATCAAGTTCTTTTCGATCTTTGTGTATTCGTGATCGGCGGCCCAGACATCGAGAGCGGAAAGAGCGACCTCGTCGACCAGCGGTACTGCCAGGCCATCGAGACTCAAATCAACCGACTTCACATAGTGCCGGCAGGTGTCGCAAGCTTCCACCCTGACGCCTTTAGATTCCTCCGGGGTGTAATAAGGAAGCTTCTCTTTCTCAGTTTCACCACAAAACGGGCACAGTAGGCGGCGAAAGCCCCATTCGCGAAGGCAGAAGGAACATTGCAGAGATCGGCGAGCGCCTTCGCCTTCGGGCCGGAGGGTCGTAAGTTGGGGAAGACTACCGCAGACGGGGCACAGGCGGGCGGATTCGTCGCGCGATTCGGGGTAATGGGATTGCATGGCTTCGGCGATGGGCTGAAGACAAGCGCGGTAGAAGAACCAGTCGAGCTCGGACTCAGGAGACGGTTTGCTTAGGACCGATTCCCACCTTTGCCGATCGCTCACGAGGTTGGTGGCAGCGGCGGCGACGGTGGACGGTCCGCGTTGACAGGCAAGCGACAAGAACTCGGGAAAAACGAGGAGCGCCAGGGAATAGTCAATCTGATCACGAAGCGGGAGGGAAGGATCGACTTGCGGACTTGCGTTTTGCGCCACAAGTTTCTGGAACTCCAGCACCTCAGAGTAGAACTGCAAAAGGTGGTCGGCGTCAGGGTGGCGAATTGCTAATTCGTGAGCACGCTCGACGCGGCGCGTCCAGTTGGCGGTTGGGCTGAGTTTGGCGGCGGGTCCCATAGGCGCGACATATTCGCACATGGATGGGTTGAGTCGCAACGACGGGAACTTTGGCGCCTATTTCTTGAGGCGAGGGTCGAAAGGATAAGCGTAAGAGCGCACAATTTTCACACGCTTCGCATCCGGGTGAAGCGGGTTCAGCAGCACATTCCAGGTCGCGGGGAGAAGTACACTGGGGACGCGAAGAAGAGCCGATTTTCGGGAACGAAGCCAATCTGAGCCTAAGTTTCGGGTAACAGCAACATGGTCTGGCCAGTTTTTGGGAAGGGGACTCAGGTCCAGGGAAGGGATCGCTAACTTTTCGTCGACATGCATTTCGAGCAGCGTGTATGTGGGGGGCACGTCGTTGGCGCTGGTGTGAACGCAAACTTCGAGGAGGGCCCCAGCGGGAGACTCCGCCAGATAAACGATGGGCGAACCGCGGTCGTGCCATCTGCCGGAGGCGCGTAGACCTCCGGCACCGGATAGATCTCGGTGGCGGCTGATGCGCCAGAGAGCCATCAGACGAACATGCCTTCGTCAATTTGCGTAAGCAGATCTTCAACAATCCGGGCGCCAGCATCGGTTTTAAGGAGCTCGAACGGCGCACGTTTCTTGAGCCGTGCCGACGGTCTGCGGAGCCACGCGAGAGCTCGCTCGCGAGAACCGTAGATTTCTTCGGCAAGGGAAAGGACACGCATCATGCGAAGAATCCGGTCGGATTCTTCGATGGTGAGCTTCTCACGCCGCGAACGACGGTGCTGCAGCGTGCGAAGCGGAATGACGAACTCGTCCACTTCCTTCCGCGTTACGCCAAGAGCAATCAGACGATTGATGGTGGAGGTGGGAAGTTGTCGCTCGATGATTGCCAGCAGTTCCTGTTCGGACGCTGGAGGCGGAACTCCAAGCCATTCGCCGATCTGGTGGTGCAGGGCTGCCATGGCTACATTATGCCACAAGAACAGTGGCAAAATGTAGGTGGTAACCAAAGCCCGAAAAACAGGCTCCTGGCCGTGCATCGACGCGACCGTGAATCGAGATTGGCGGGATTGGGGTTACGAAGACAGGAATTTCAGTTCTGCCAGCAGCCGGTCGATTTCGTCATCGGAGTTGTAATGCAAGATGCCGATCCGCACCAGGCCGCCTTGATCCTCAACGCCAAGCCGCTCTGTCACATCGAGGGCGTAGAAGTTGCCGTCCCAGGTGAAGAGGCCTTTGTTGCCGAGGTGATCGGCGATTTGATGAGGCGTGCGAGTCCTCATGCGAATGGAGATGGTTCCGACGCGATGGTCGAAGTGACGTGGGTCGGTAATGCCGTACACGGTGACGCCAGGAATGGCGAGAAGTCCGGAGACTAACTTTTCTGTTAGGCGGCGTTCGTGATTGTGGATGTGGCGATAAGCGCTTTGGAGCGCGGCGCGGCGAGTTAATTTTTCCTCGGACGAGCGATGGCCGATGGAGGCGATGTATTCCACGGCAGCCAGAACTCCGGCCATGCATTCGTGGTTCTGGGTTCCGGTTTCCCATGCGTCGGGCAGGTCGTTGGAAGCGGGACGAACTTTGTAGGGCTTCAATGCCTGCAGCTTTTCGCGCTTGCCGTAGAGCACGCCGGAGTGCGGTCCGAAGAATTTATAAGGCGAGCAGGCGAGGAAGTCACACTCGATGGCGCGAACGTCAATCAGTCCGTGGGGCGCGTAGTGGACGGCGTCGATGAAGACGAGCGCGCCGACATTGTGCGCCAGGCGCGTGATTTCGGCGACAGGGTTGACGGTACCCACGGCGTTCGAAGCGTAACCGACCGCGACCACGCGGGTGCGCGCGTTCAGCTTCGACTTCAGGTCGGCGAGATCGAGCGTGCAATCGGCGGGGTTGAAGTCCACGCGCTGGATCTTGACGCCGAGTTCTTCAAGAGCGACCCATGGGGAAACGTTGGCGCTGTGATCGAGCCGGGTGACTACGATCTCGTCGCCGGGCTTGAGAGTCCGCCCGATCGCCCGGCTTAACCCCAGAGTTAACGTCGTCATATTCGGTCCGAAGGCGACTTCATCGGCGTCGCAATGGAGGAAGTCGGCCATGGCCTGGTGCGCGTCGGCGATCAATTGGTCTGATTCGCGGCTAGTGGCGTACTGTCCGTGTGTGTTGGCGTTACAGCGGACAAGGTAGTCGGCGATGGCGTCGATGACGCTCTGTGGAACTTGCGTTCCGCCGGGACCGTCGAGAAACGCAGCCGGGTGGCCGTTAATCTTGCGCCGGAAAGAAGGGAACTGGTCGCGAACCCATGGAAGGTCTAACACGGCGGGGGCAGATGTCGTAGTCGAGCTCATTTGGAGGCCTCGCTTTTCGCTGCGGCGATGAAGTCGGTCAGCATACCGTAAGCCGTTGCCTCCACGCCCGGATTTTCTTCGGTGATGGTGAGGGCGGGGAAGATGTCGGTTTCGAACCTGATGATAGAAGATGTTCCGGAAACGTGTGCCAGTGGATTGGAAAGCGGCACCAGGGCAGGACTTACGCTGGCGGTTACACTGCCTTCTTCCCGACGGGCGCTGCACAAAAGCTTGTAACGCTCTCCGCGGGTGGCCGCGCGTTTTACCATCTCTACCGTGATTTCGCGGATGCCGATGCGGCTCACCTGCTGCGGCTTCCGATCAACGCCCATCAGAACCGTAACCAGGGCGCTCACCTTGACCGCGGCGTCCCAACCATCGATGTCGGCGGAAGGATCGGTTTCGGCGACCCCGAGTTGCTGCGCTTTCGCGATAGCTTCGTCGAGAGTGCGGCCGTGTTCCATTTCGCCGAGGATAACGTTGGTCGTGGAATTGAGAATTCCGGTGAAGCCACGCAGTTCGATGGCGGGAAGCGCTTCGCGGAAAAGGGAAAAGATGGGGATGCCATCCATCACCGAGGACTCGAAGAGAAATCTACGGTCGTGACGGTTGGCAAGATCGGTGAGTTCGCGGTAGGCATGAACAACCGGTCCTTTGTTGGCGCTGATGGCGTGCGCATGGTGTTCGAGCGCGGCCCGGATGTGATCGATGGCGGGTCGCCCGGTTTCGTAATTTAACGATGATGCTTCGAATAGAACGTCGGCGCGGGCGGCGGAGAGCCACTCATAAACATCGTGGCACGACTCGCCATCCGGGTCGCTGGACAGCAGCCGTTCAGCAGCGAATCCCCGGCTGTCGATCTTCCAGCCCAGGCGGCGCGAGGCAACGCCGGTGATGCGGAACTCGATGCCGTGCTTAGCATGCAGTTCCTGGCGCTTGCGGTCGAGCAGGCCAACCAGCGATCGGCCGACGTTGCCGAATCCGATCAGCGCCAGGTTGTAAACTTCCGGCACTAAACTTCTTCCAGCGCCGTTCGCAGCAGCTTCCAGAAAGTGTCGACCGTGGAGATCTGCACGCGCTCGTTCGGGCTGTGTGGATCGACGATGGTGGGTCCGAAGGAAATCATCTGCATGCCCGGATATTTTTCGCCGATGACGCCACATTCCAGCCCTGCGTGCATGGCGATCAGTTTGCCTTCGTCGCCGAAGACTTTCTTGTGCGCACGCTGCAGGACCCGCACGATGTCGCTGTGGGGATCGGGCTTCCATCCCGGATAGCCGGTATTCTGCTCGCTCTCGAATCCGGCGAGACGCGCGACAGTTGCGACCATATCGGCCGCGCCGTTTTTGCTGCTGGCAATGGCGCTGCGCTGGCTGGTGGTGATCTCGATAACGTCGTCGTTAGTGGTGACGATGGCGAGGTTGGTGGAAGTCTGGACGAGTCCTGGAATGTCGGGGCTCATGGCGAGAATGCCGTGAGGGATACCGGCGAGGAGGTCGGAAGTGCGCTGGGCGTCGCCGCGGTCGATTACCTTCTCCGGCTTGCTGGCCTTCTCGACCGTGATCTGCAGGCCGGGATCGAAGCCGCCGAGATCCGCTCGACCGTCTTCTTCCGCAGTGGCAACCAGCTTCTTCAGCTCCGATTCTTTGGCGGAATCGAGAACGACTGTCGCCGATGCTTCACGAGGGATGGCGTTCTGCGCGCTGCCGCCCTTGAATTCCGCGACATCGACAGGCAGCTTGCCGAGTAACAATTGCGTTACACGGCCAAGAATGCGAATCGCGTTGCCGCGGCCCTGATGGATATCGACGCCGGAGTGGCCGCCTTTCAACCCGCTGATCTTCACGCGATAGGCGCTGTTTGCCGTGGGGACTTTCAAGGTCACTTTGCGTTTGTGCTTCGATGTGACGCCCCCGGCGCACCCGATGCAGAGGGTTCCGGTCTCTTCGTTGTCGAGGTTGAGGAAGTATTTCGATTTCAGCAGTCCGCCAGGGAATTCGGCGGCGCCGGTGAGTCCGGTTTCTTCATCGATGGTGAACACAAACTCCAGCGGGCCGTGCGCGATGTCGGTACTTTCCATAACGGCTAACGCTGCCGATACACCGATTCCGTTGTCGGAGCCGAGAGTGGTGCCGTCTGCTTTCAGCCAGTCGCCGTCTCGTTTCAGCTTGATCGCGTCGGTATCGAAATTGAACGGAGTGCCTTCGTTCTTCTCGCAGACCATGTCGAGGTGCCCCTGCAACAGGGCCATCGGAGCGCCTTCGCGGCCCTTGTGCGCGGGCTTGCGTACGACCGTGTTGCCGACCGGATCATGGACAATTTCGAGTCCGTGGCGCTTGGCGATGCCGATGACGTAATCACGCGCAGCGGCTTCCTTGGTGGAGGGGCGAGGGATCTTGGCGATGGCTTCGAAATGTTTCCAGACTTCTTTGGGCTGCAGATCGGAGACAGGCGAACTCATGATAGCTCCCGTGCAAATTAGGATCACAACATCCTACTCTGCCAAGAGGCGAAGAGGCGACAATCTCAAAGCAAGCGCAACGGACTAGTCGGAAGTCAGCTGAATAGAACGTGTTAATCGGAATTCGAGTGACTTCGTCTCGCTGAGTTTTGGAAGCCGATGGAGCGCAATATCGAAGTTATAGATGCCCGGCCCGTGGAAGAATCGCCGCTCTGTGCTTCTTTGAGTTCTCAGCGTATTGGGAGTAAACAGCGCGGTGTTGAAATGGGGCCTGCGTCTGGCGGAAAATCGCTTTCCACCAACAATGTTGAGCCTCGGAACGGCCTGATCTGGGACAATCAGTGCTCCGCATGGGCTCAATCCCGTTACCACAAGTTATCGGGGATTGGGTTGACGGATAGAATCCCCTCCATCCAGTGGTCGAGGATGCAGGCGTTGCCGGCGCCAGAAGCGCTCCACACGTTATACGCCTTTACGTCATTTCGCTCGCTACGGATGCAAGCTTTTCAGTTTCGGAATCCGGTTACTCAATCAGCCTGAAGGATAGGTGAACATGGTGGACAAGATCACTCGGCGGGAATTTGTTTACCTGGCGGCGATGTTCGGTGCGTCAGCAGCATGGAGCGTTCCATTTCCGGAACCTTCAGCCGTAAACTGGCGCGAGCGCCGCGACCTCTTTCCGGAGGGAGTGGCTTCAGGTGATCCTGACAGCAACAGCGTACTGCTTTGGACTCGACGGCATCCAATTCCAACTCCGTCCCGAAAGCTTACAGTCGAGGTTTCGCAGGATCCGCAATTTCGACGCGTGGTCGCAACGCATACAGTGCCCATTTCGTCGGAATCGGACTGGACTTGTCGAGTTCTTGTCGGCGGCCTGACACCGGCGCGAGTGTACTGGTATCGATTCACTGATTCAGATGGCAATGGAAGTCGCATCGGTCGTACTATGACGGCCCCAGCAGCGGATGATCGTCGCCCCGTTCGTTTCGCGTTTGTCAGTTGCCAAAATGCCAATCTGGGCTCACAGAACGCATATCGGCGAATGATCTATGAAGACGATCGGGCAAACGAGGACGACCGCCTTGGCTTCGTTCTTCATCTTGGCGACTTCATCTACGAACTGGTGTGGTATCCCGAAGACCGGGCACGTTACTACGATCGAACCGTTCGAGACATCGTCCGCTATCAAAATGGGGAGAAGATTCACGATTTCCACATCCCAACAACGGTGGATGATTATCGGGCCGCCTATCGCAATTACCTTCACGATCCAGATCTGCAGGACGCGCGTGCTCGATGGCCATTCGTGCCTATGTGGGATAACCACGAATTCAGTTGGCAGGGATGGCAGGGCCTCCAGGTCTTCGATGGTAAAGCCCGCCCCGCTCAAACTCGGAAGGTAGCAGCCAACCAGGCTTTTTTTGAGTACCAGCCCGCGCGAATGGTCAAGCCGAGCGGCCCTTCACTTGAGGTGTTTGCTCCGCCGAAAGTGGAAGACCTACCGGTAAAGACCTTTGATGACAACGGGCTTGGACAGGAGCCCAACAATCTCACTGCCATCAATAGTTTGAAGGGATATCGCAAACTGGCGTGGGGCGCCAACGTCGATTTATTGATTACCGACGAACGCAGCTACCGATCGGAGGATCCCGGAGGCAGACCCGAAGCGGAAAAGTTGGGGGACGAGAACTTTCCTGAGTTCGTTCCAGAAGAGGTGATGCAGATTCTTGACGGCGGTCGCGCGTACAGAAGGAGTAATCCTCCTGATGTCATCCGTTGGGGCGCAGTGGAGATCCCGAATTTTCGGAAGCATGAGTCACCTCAGACTTTGCTTGGGGCAGAGCAAAAGGAGTGGTTTCTCGATCAACTGCGGCGCTCGACTGCAACGTGGAAAATTTGGGGCAGCACGACCGCTACTCTGGAGATGCGCGCCGATCCGCAGAACCTGCCTTCAGGCTTTTATAAACCCTGGCCGGGTGAAGGCTACGCCAGCTTTGGCGGCGGAGACATGAGCTGCGCATACGTAGAAAAAGGTGAGATCTATGACTTTATTCATGAGCATGGCATAACTGGTTTCGCGACCGTGGCCGGCGATCGTCATAGTTTCTGGGCCGGCCTGGCCGCCAAAGAGCTTCCACCGAGCGGCTTCGATCCCGTGGGCGTTGCCTTTGTCACTGGTTTATCTCCGCGCCGGGATTCGTCGAAGCATTCGAGAATCGAAAGAACAAGGACGCTCCATTGCGGTCCTTGTTCTTGTCGCAGGCTCCGAACGATCAGCGTATACAACCGACGATCAACATGCTTCTTCGACACGGCGTTCGTTCCTGTCTCGAGTATGAAAAAACCAGAGATGTCGGCAAGGCTCGACAGCTCTCGAACCCGGAGCTTTCACCGCATCTTTCCTTCGTCGATATGGGTGGGCATGGCTACGCCGTCGTGCATGCAAGTAGCGAGCAGATCGAAACGGAGTTTGTTTGTATTCCGAGACCAATCAAACGGTCAGAAGAGGAAGACGGCGGACCGCTACGCTATCGCACGTTTCATACCGCAAAGCTGTGGCCAAAGAGAACAGCTCCCGTTCTGCAGACAAGGATTGCGGAGGGAAATGCAGACTTTTCAATCTAACTCAACCGCCACGATTTTGTGGTCTGTGCGACCATGATCCACCATCTCGAAAATACCGATGGGTCTCTATCGATGGGTTCAGACCAGTTTTGGGGACACAAATGAACCGCCTGGGGATGAGAGCCCGAACTGCTGTTGTGCTTGGGGCTATCGACGTCGGTTTGCCAGTTTTTCGCCGATGTGGCACGCAAAGATGGGACCCACGACATCCACCGAGACTCCTGTTCCGCAGCGGTGGGAAAGTGGAACGCGCCAGGTCTTCCAAGCGCCGCGATCTTTTCCATCGCTGGTCAGGCCGCGGCGGCAGCGGTTTTGGAACTTGACGTGTTCCCGTTTCGGCACTAAGGTGTTTGTCATGGTTATGACGCTCCGAACGATGTGTTGTCTCATGTGTTGCCACATGCACGCACATTTTGGAGGCGCTTGACCTAGTCAGTAACCGCATCGAAGAGATTGAACCCGCCTCCAGCGCAAGCAAGGCGGGTTTCCTGTTTTGAGGCCACTGATTTAGCAATGAATCTGATTCCACAATTCGCCTGTCACAGCATGTGTTGTCGCACCTGTGTGCTTTTGTGTGCTGGCGAAACAGTCGGTTGACCTGATCCGTTGTTGATTGGAATCTCACCGAGCCATCGCCGGCACATCCCGACGATGGCTTTTTTATTTACGAATGACGACAAAAGTTCAATACGACCATCTCAAGACTCTCGAAGCCGAGAGCATCTTCATCCTGCGCGAGGCAGCCGCCGAATTCAGCCGCCCGGTGATGCTGTACTCCATTGGCAAGGATTCGTCGGTCATGCTGCGACTCGCGCAGAAGGCCTTCCACCCCGGAAAGATCCCTTTTCCGCTGCTTCACATCGACACCAGTTACAAGTTCGCCGAGATGATTGCTTTTCGCGACTGGTACGCGCGGCACGTGGGAGCCGAACTCATTGTTCACAAGAATCAAAAAGCTCTCGACGAAGGCGCGAATCCCTATGTGCTGGGAACCCAGAAATGCTGCGGGCTTTTGAAGACCCGTTCGCTTCTCGACGGACTGGCCGAAGGCGGGTTCGATGCGGCGTTCGGCGGAGCCCGCCGGGACGAGGAAAAATCGCGCGCCAAGGAACGTGTTTACTCGTTCCGCGATTCTCTGGGCCAGTGGGATCCGAAGAACCAGCGACCGGAGCCATGGAACCTTTTCAACGGTCGACATCACAAGGGCGAGAGCATACGCGTTTTCCCGCTATCGAACTGGAGCGAACTCGACGTCTGGCTTTACATCCATCAGGAGCAGATTCCGATTGTGCCGCTTTACTTTGCCAAGGAACGCGAGGTGGTGGTGCGCGGAAATTCCATCCTCCTGCTCGATAGCGGGGTGCAATTGAGGCCAGGGGAAGAGCCGCAGATCGTGAAGTGCCGCATGCGGTCGCTGGGTTGCGCGCCCTGCACCGGCGCCATTCTTTCGGCCGCCGACAGCGTTCCGAAGATCATCGACGAAATGATTTCTTTCCGCCGGTCCGAGCGCGAAAACCGCGTGATCGATCACGACGAGGAGGGTTCCATGGAACTGAAGAAACGCGAGGGTTACTTCTGATGGCGGCTCCGCTTTTCGAACCCGGCGCGCCGTTGTTCGCTGGCGCTCAACTGCAAGCGGCCAATCGCAACCTCCTGCGCTTCACCACCGCCGGCAGTGTAGATGACGGCAAGTCGACGCTCATTGGTCGCCTGCTTTACGACAGCCAGGCCGTATACGAAGATCAGCTTGCATCGGTGAGGAACAGCCGCTTGAATCGCTCAACCGGGCCCATCGATTTTTCGCTGCTCACCGATGGCCTGCGTGCCGAGCGAGAGCAGGGCATCACCATCGACGTCGCCTATCGATACTTCTCCACGCCGCGCAGGAAGTTTATCGTTGCTGACACTCCAGGCCACGAGCAGTACACGCGAAACATGGCCACCGGCGCGTCAACGGCAGACGCGGCGATCGTGCTCATCGACGCCACCAAGGGCCTGCTGCCGCAGTCACGACGTCACGCTTACATTGCCAGCTTGCTCGGAATCCGCCACGTCGTAGCGGCGATCAACAAGATGGATCTTGTCGGCTACTCGCAGGAAGTATTCGATCGCATCGCACGGGATTTCGAAGAACTTGCTGAAAAGCTCACCGTAGAGAATTTCTTTGCTGTACCGATCAGCGCGCTGGAAGGGGACAACGTGGTCCGCCGCAGTTCGAGCACGCCCTGGTTCAACGGTCCATCACTGCTTGAGCACCTCGAAGAGTTGCCTGACGATCCTCATCAGTTCGACAGCGCGGTCCGCTTTCCGATTCAGTATGTGATCCGCCCCGACCAGCGCTTCCGGGGATTTGCGGGCACCCTGTCATCCGGCGCGCTGCGGAAAGGCGACACCGTCGTGGTGCTTCCGTCCGGTGTGAAATCGCGCGTTAACGCTATCGTTACCTATGATGGTGAATTGGATGAAGCGCGCGCCGGCAGCGCTGTCACGCTCACGTTAGAAGATGAAGTCGACATCAGCCGGGGTGACATGCTCGTCGCGGAAAGCAAGCCGCCGGCGATCTCGCGCGACTTTCAGTCGAAACTGGTGTGGATGCACCCGACGCCGCTCGACAGGTCAAAACTCTACATTCTGAAACACACCACTCGATCGGTGCGCGCACGAGTTACGGCAATCCTGCATCGCATCGACGTCAAGACGCTCGCTCATCAGCCGGTGAACAGGCTCGAGTTGAACGACATCGCCACCGTTGAGCTCGAGACCACGCTGCCCATTTTCTTCGATCCGTACCGGTCGATCGCTTCTACCGGCAGCTTCATCCTCATCGATCCGATTTCCAATGCAACCGTTGCCGCCGGGATGATCGAGCAGGCCGTCGAGCATAACACCGCCAAATCCAGCAAGAACAAGGTTAGCGACGATGTGACTGCCGTGGAAAGACGCGAACGATTCGGTCACAGTGCAGCCGCTGTTCTGGCCGTCGATCGTCCACAGGCGGCGACACTTCTCGAACGCACTCTGTTCGACGAAGGCTGGAACGCGATCGTTATTGACGCGACGGAATCGAGCGTCACCGAGTTGACCGCTGTAGCCCGAACGCTGAAGTTAGCCGGCATCGTCGGCATCTTCTCTGTGACATCGGTCGAATCTCGTGCCGCGTTGGCTGCTTTCGGCGACGCGGTGTTCGTTTCGACGGAGACTGCTTCTGACCAGGAAGTCGCAACCGATCTCGCCGACCGACTGCGTCGCTATGCAGCCGGGCACCATGAGGAGGATCAATCATGCTGACCGGGCAACAACTCGAAGCGCTAACACCAGGTGAGGTCATCGACGCTGTTCTCACCAACCACGCTGGAAGAGCCTGCATCACCTGCAGCTTTCAGGTCGAGGACATGATCGTGCTGCATCTGCTTCGGCAGCGCGTTCCAAGCGTGCCGGTCATCTTTCTGGAAACCGGTTATCACTTCCGCGAGACCTATTCCTATCGCGATCGCATGGCGAAACAGTGGGACCTCAACATCATTAACGCCGCCGCCACGCTTTCTGTTGCCGAACAGGAGCAACGTTTTGGAATCCTGCATAGCACGGATCCAACACGCTGCTGCCAGCTTCGCAAAGTAGAGCCACTGCTGCGCGCCCTCGAGTTTTATGAGATCTGGTTCACCGGCCTTCGCCGCGAGCAGTCGCCAACTCGTCGCAACCTGAAAACCGTGGAACATCATGCGCTTCCCACGGGAAAAATTCTGCTGAAAGTCAGCCCGCTGGCCGCATGGACGTGGCAGCAGGTATGGGATTACACGCGCGAACAGGAAATCGAATATCTACCGCTTTACGACCTCGGCTACGCCAGTATCGGCTGCGAACCCTGTACTTCCATTCCTTCTCCGGATGCCGATCCTCGCTCCGGGCGATGGGGCGGCGCGAAGCTTGAATGCGGTATCCACACGTTTTCGAAACGGGCTGAATGATGGAAGTACTGGCAGGATTTCTGATCGCTGCGACGGTTGGCCTCACCGGCATCGGCGGAGGCAGCTTCACGACCCCGGTGCTGGTGCTGTTTTTCGGGCTGCCCGCAGCGGAGTCCGTGGGCACCGCGATGATCTTTGCCGCTGCCCTGCGCTTGCTCGCAGCACCGTTTTACATCGTGCGTCGACACGTGCACGCGCGTTACCTCATACTGCTTCTCGCGGGTGCCATTCCCGGACTTCTCCTCGGAACCTGGCTGCTTCACTTTTTCTACGTGGAATCGTGGAAGTCCACCGTGCTGGTGATTGTCGGTGTCTTGCTCACCACCTCTTCGGCGATTACGTTCCTGCCCAGGCTGCGCAATCCAGACTTTTCAAGCCGCCGCAGCCGCTGGCTTTCGGCATTGGCTCTCCCGATAGGAATTGAAACCGGTTTCTCTTCCGCCGGCGCCGGCGCACTCGGAACCGTCTTGATGCTGAACTTTTCGGAGATGTCGGTGCCCCAGGTGGTTGGTACCGACATCGTGTTCGGCATCGTACTCGCCTTTATCGGCGGCGCATTTCACATCCTGTGGGGATCCATCAATCATGCGGCCTTAGTGAATCTGATGATCGGGGGTATTCCCGGGGTCCTGGTGGGCGGTGCATTCTCTGGCCGGGTTCCAGCTCACAAGCTCCGCACGGCCATCGCTCTCATTGCTATGGTCCTCGGAGTACAGCTGGTATACTCCGGCGCTCGCGATCTCGTTCAATCCCGTCGCCACTCTGTCGCAAACCTTGACTCACGTTCTCTTCACGCCGGAGGGGAATGGAGATGAACTTCATCACGTTGCAAAACCTCGATTCTCCCTTCCACCGGCTGTGCTGTTGTCGCTAACAGCCCGCGCTTAGTCCCTGATTCCAAACTCCGTTTCCGTACAACCTTGGAGAAAACTGTGAACGCTATTGGTTACTTCGCACAGAAGTTCCTTCTCGCCCCCCGAGCTTTGTGCTTCTTAAAAGTCATTACTTCATGAAACAGGGGTGAACACGCGTATCTCAAGACTCATACCATCACTCGCCCATGTGATCTGTGTTACACTCCACTGTTTTCCATGTACCTGCGGAACTCCATCGCGGGCCTTCTCCTCGCGCTCTTGATCGCGCCGCAGTTGCTGTGGTTAGGTGCGCCCGATCCTGAATCTTCGCTGCCTCCCTGCTGCCGTCGCGACGGCAAGCATCATTGCGCCATGATGGCGGAATTTCTGGCGAGACAGCAGGTGGCCGACGAGGGTGTGCAGGTGGGCAAGCCGGCCGATAAGTGTCCGTTTCGCTCGCAGTTGTTTCCCCCGGTGACTTCGCACGGTATCGGCTTGCCGGCGCAGTCGCTTAATTTCTCCGGACTTATCGCGCATTACGCCGGCATCGAGCAGGTGCGCGCGCTCGCCCGTATCTCCGAATCACGCAGCCACCAGAAGCGCGGCCCTCCCAGCAGCATTCCATCCTGAAGTTCACCGAATCGACAGTCGCCCAACATAAATGATTGGACGTGCGTTCACGCCTGAACGCAAGCAAAGGAATTGAAATGTCTCGACCCAAGGCAATAGTGTGCCTGGCGGCCGTGTTGTTGGCTCTCGCCTCGGCCTCGTTCGCGCAGGAAACCATTCACTTCGCCTCGCTCGCGGGAGAAATCACCGACCCCAGTGGAGCCTACGTCGCGCACGCGACAGTAACGGCGCGGCAGAAATCAACCAACATCACCAAGACGGAAACCACCGATGCCGATGGCCGTTTTCGCTTCCCCTATCTCGCCGTTGGCGACTACGAAGTCATCGTGCAGGCCAAGGGCTTCGCCGACGCCGCACGCGCTGTAACGCTGACGTTAGGAGCGGCATTCGACATCCCGGTGCGATTGTCGGTCACCGCCGCGGAAGCGACAGTGCAGGTGAACGAGCAGCCGCCGGTGCTCGAAACCGCCCGCAGCCAGGTCGCCGGAACTCTGCCGCGCGAGGAAATCAGCGCAGTTCCGCTGAACGGGCGCAGCTATCTCGACCTCACTCTGCTAATCCCCGGCGTTTCGCCCACCAACACCGCCGCCACGCAGCTCTTTCCGGAAACCTCAGCCGTTCCGGGGCAGGGCATTTCCATCAATAGCCAGCGTAATTTTTCCAACAGCTTTGTCGTCGATGGGCTTTCCTCAAACGACGATGCCGCCGGGCTGCCCGGCACTTTTTATTCGCTGGGATCGGTGCAGGAACTTCAGGTCGTCACCTCCGGCGGCCAAGCCGAGTTTGGCCGCGCCCTCGGCGGTTATGTCAGCATGGTCACCAAAAGCGGCAGCAACAACTTTCACGGCGACGTGTACGGCTACTTCAAGAACCAGCGCCTGAACGCCACCAACGCGCTTTCGGGAACAAAATTGCCGCTCACGCAAACCCAATATGGAGCGAGCCTCGGCGGGCCAATCGTTCATGATCGCACCTTCTTCTTCGCCAACTTCGAGCAGCGGCTGCTGAACCAGGATGGATTGATCACCATTCCGCAAGCGACGGTGAATGCCATCAATACCAAGCTCGTGTCGTCGGGATACTCCGGCTCGCAGATCGCCACAGGCCTGTTTCCTAATCCCGTGCACAACGAAAACGTTCTCGCCAAGCTCGATCACAGCTTCAGTTCTAACGATAACTTTAGCGTTCGCTACAGCCTGTACAACGTGGAGAGCGACAACTCGCGCTTCACCGGCGGCCTGACGACAGCCAGCGGTGGCGCCTTCCTCACCGACCGCGACCAGACCATCGCCGCAAGCAATGTTTGGGCGATTTCGCCGCGCACAGTGAATGAAACACGCGGGGCCTACACCAACAGCAACCTGAATGCGCCGGTGAACGATCCAGTCGGGCCGGCCGTAAGCATTTCCGGCGTCGCCACCTTCGGCACCGCTTCCGGCTCGCCCACCGGACGCGACGCGCACGAGTTCGAGTTCGTCGATAACCTCTCGCACCAGGTAGGCGCGCATTCTTTCCGCGTCGGCGCCGACTTCCTCTACAACGATGTCACCATCACTTATCCGCGTTCCGTTCGCGGCAGTTACTCGTTCTCTTCGCTCGCGAATTTTCAGTCCGGAACCTACACCACCTACTCGCAAACCTTCGGCAATCCCACCGCCTCTCAGACCAACCCGAACATCGGTTACTACCTGCAGGATTCCTGGCGTCTTCGCCCCACCGTTACCCTCAACGCCGGACTGCGCTACGACCTGCAATTCCTCGACACCATCAACACCGACACCAACAACGTTTCGCCGCGCCTCGGAATCGCCTGGTCGGCCACGCCCAAAACCGTAGTTCGCGCCAGCGCCGGAATTTTCTACGACCGCGTGCCGCTGCGTCCGCTGGCGAACGCCTTGCTCTCCAGTGACAACACCACCAACCTCGCAACCATCCAGCAGCAGAGCATCAGCCTGGCCTTCGGGCAAACCGGTGCGCCGATCTTTCCCGCGATTCTCACCACGGTTCCGTCGAATCTGCTCATCAGCCTGAGCACCATGGATCCCGATCTGCAAAATGCTTACTCGGTGCAGACAAGCCTTGAAGTGGAACGGCAGCTCACCAGTTCCTCGACGCTGACGGTGAATTACCAGCACCTGCGCGGCGCCCATCTGTTGCTGTCGATTAACCAGAACGTGCCCAGTTGCTCCTCGAAGATGGACCCGCTCAACCTCTGCCGGCCCAATTCCGCCTACCAGAATGACAGTGAGTATTCCTCGGCAGGCGACTCCGAATACGACGCGCTCGATGTTTCCCTCGTGCAGCGGCCCGCGCGCTGGGGAGCCTATCGCGTCTCGTACACCTACTCGAAAGCGCTCGACGATGTCGGCGAATTCTTCTTCAGCGCGCCCATCAATGCCTTCAACCCTAGCCAGGATTGGGGCCGCTCCGACGACGACCAGCGCCATCGCGTCGTGGTCGATGGCTTCCTGCGCTCGCCTTCTGACGGGAACGCGCGATGGGAGCGCCTCACGCGCGGCTTTCAACTCGGCGGCACCTTGCAGTACTACTCGGCGCTGCCGTTCAACATCGTCACCGGCGTAAACACCATCCAGCAAACAGGCGGGCGCCCCTGCGAAGGGCTGGCTGCCACCGACCCGGCCTGCACCCTCGGGGCAATGATCGGCCGCAATGCCGGCACCGGCTTCGACTACTTCAACATCAACGCCCGCCTCAGCCGAATGTTTACCCTCGGCGAGCGATTCCATCTGCAAACGATCGCCGAAGCCTTCAACCTGCTCAACCACCCCAATCACCTGATCCCGAATACGACCTTCGGAAGCGGTGTCTATCCCATCGCTCCGCGTTCTACGTTTGGGCAACCAACCGCCGTCAACGATCCGCGCTCGCTGCAGTTTGCGCTGCGGCTCAGCTTCTGAGGAGGGCCAAGTGCTTACGTTCGTCGCATTAGCGGTGTTGCATTTGTCGGCAAGCTCGGCACAGGCTCCTCTGCGTGAGCCGCAGATGGCGAGCTCGTCAAGAACAGTCGCGCTCGCCTACGGAGCCGGCAATGCCATCTACGTACAAACTTCCACTGACCGGGGGCAAAGCTTCGCGGCTCCGGTCAAAGTTGCCGAAGTTGGCGTATTGCCGCTGAGCCGGCATCGCGGGCCGCGAGTCGTGTTTTCCGGCACTACACTTGTAGTTACAGCCGTCACCGGCGAAACGGTCGCCGAAGGCCCGCACGGACACGGGCTCGCCACGGATGGCAATCTGTACGCCTGGCGCTCCACCGATGGCGGCCAGACATGGTCGAAGGCCGCGCGCGTAAACGATGCTCTCGCCGCCGCGCGCGAAGGGCTGCATACGCTCGCTGCCGATCAACACGGTCATGTCTTCGCCGCCTGGCTCGATCTGCGCGCCGGCAAAACGCAACTCTATGGCGCATTCTCGAAAGACGCAGGCGTTACCTGGTCGCGCAACGTGCTGCTCTACCACTCACCCGACGGCCATATCTGCGAGTGCTGTAATCCTTCCGCCGCCTACGCCGAAAACGGCTCGCTCGATGTAATGTGGCGCAACTGCATGGATGGCTCGCGCGACTTCTTCACCATCCATTCGCGCGACGGCAAAAAGTTCGGGCCGGCGCAAAAGGTCGGCATGGGCACGTGGAAGATCAACGCCTGCCCGATGGATGGAGGCGGCATCGCGCACGAGGGCGGCAAGACCATCACTGCATGGCGCCGCGAAGAAGACGTTTTTCTCAGCCAGCCGGGAAAAGAAGAAAAGCAAATCGGCGCCGGACATGATGTGACTCTGGCAGCCAACGCCGACCACGTCTATGTCGCGTGGATCGAAGATCAGGCGCTGAAATTATGGCGCGACGGCGAAATTACGACGGTAGATGGCAAAGCCGCTTTTCCGAGTCTTGTATCTCTGCCCGACGGGACCGCGCTGCTGGCCTGGGAAGACGGCGGAGGAATTTCCGTGGAAGAGGTGCGGTAAGGAGAATGCGCTCATGATCGTCAAAAGGACTTTGTGGTTCATGCTCGTCTTGTTGTTGATAGTCGTCGGCTGCCAGCATAAAGAGAAGAGGTACAAACTCCATGGTCAGGTACTCGAGAAGGATCCAGCGAGTAATGAGGTGACCGTGGATCACCAAGAGATCCCGGGCTTCATGGCTGCCATGACGATGCCGTACGAAGTGAAAGACGCTGATGCCATGCGCGAGATGCAACCAGGCGATGTCATCGAAGCGGATGTGGCAACGGCGAACGGCGGAAAGGACTACTGGCTGGAACATGTTCGCATCACCGACAGAAGCGGGCGTCAATCCGCGAAGGTCGGTACAGTGCATCATCTGGACATCGGTGAACCTGTGCCCGACTTTCCACTAACGAACCAAGACGGGAAGACATTCAAACTCGGAGACCTCCGCGGAAAAGCAGTGCTGATGGGTTTCATCTATACGCGCTGTCCGATGCCCAATTTCTGTCCCCGCTTAAGCAGCCAGTTCTCGAAGATCAACGAAGACCTTTCTAAGACACCTGACGATTTGAACAGGACCCAACTATTGAGTGTCAGCTTCGATCCGAAATACGACACTGCACCCGTCTTGCGAAAGTACGGCTTGGCATATCTCGACAATAACCCTGCCGGATTCTCTCATTGGGAGTTTGCTTCCACGGACCCCGCCGATCTCCGCAATCTTGCTGAGGCGTTTGGACTCGAGTTCTTCGAAGAGGGAAACCAGATTTCGCACACCATGGTGATCGTTCTGATAGCGCCTGACGGAAAGGTTGCCAAATACTGGGGCACCGAATGGACCGCGGCGGAGCTGGAAGACGCGTTAAGAAAGGAAATGCGAACCGTCAAAACTGCCGCTATCTCCGAAGAGAGAACCGGCCAATGAATCGCCAAGTGATGGGATTACTCGTGCTGCTCAGTACGGTCTTTGCGGTCGCATGCTCCGATCGCGCCGACGGCTTGACTGATTCGGAGCGCAACGGAAAATCCCTTTTCATCCTGAACTGCGCGCCTTGCCACGAGGACAGTAACCCCGAACTCAAGGTGCATCCGCCGCGGCTGAATGGAATGTTTTCCACAGGCAAGCTTCCCAGCGGCGAACCAGCCACCGACGAGCAGGTGCGCGAAACCCTCGTTCATGGCCGCGGCATTATGCCGGCATTCGACCAGCGCCTAACGAAGGACGATGTCACTGACATTCTCAATTATCTCCACACTCTGAAGTAGGTGCTCTGATGAGTCGAATTAAACTCAAGGTTTTTGCGGCATTGTTGCTCGCCTCGCTCAGTATCTCCGCCCAAGACTCTGCATTCACTCCGGCGCAAACTGAGCGTTACAACCGGCTCACCCACGAGTTGATCTCGCCGTGTTGTTGGCGCGAAGTTATCGCGATTCATCGTTCCGAGGAAGCACTACAAATGCTCAATGAAGTTCATCGACTTGTGGCAGAAGGAAAATCTGAAGCTGAGATCAAGGCGATGTACGTGCAGCGATACGGCCTTCGCATCCTAGCGGATCCCCCAGGAATGACAGGGGATTGGCTCTATACGATACCTGTCGCTTTGTTCTTCTGTTTGCTTTTCTTGGCGACGAAACGCTTGCGTTGGCTTGTCTCGCAAGCTCCGCAGTTGAGCTCGCCACAATCCCCAGAGTTGATTGCACGAATTCGGAGGGAGATCAGTGAGTAATCTC